>Ga0184623_10000743_pt1 | contig 14049 bp, 12 predicted proteins | sample PLM1_100_b1_FD_133138 | JGI IMG/M metagenome (GOLD analysis project Ga0184623, IMG submission 133138) | Groundwater sediment microbial communities from an aquifer in East River, Colorado, USA - PLM1_100_b1 | ecosystem: Environmental > Terrestrial > Soil > Riparian zone | place: USA: East River...
CTATCGCTCTCGTACGAGCAGGCACGCATCGACGAGGTGCGGAATACGCCTCTGCTCATTCTGATCGATAGCCCGGAAGGGTCCGGCCGGCCCTATGGGAGCCTTTGGAAGGACGCGATCATCTGGTTTCTGATTGGCTGTGTGCTGGCGGTCCTGGGTGCCATGGCTTCCGAGTACTTGGCCGGTCGCCGGCAGGCGGGGGCACCCGACTTTACTGAATTCCGGAGGGAGGCCAGCGCCGTTCTCCGAGGTCTTGGTCTGGGCCGCCGCCGCGCCGGCGGGCAGGGGTAGCGCGCGAGTGCCGCTGGATAGCGCTCAAACCGGCTGCGCCGCGACTTGCTCCAAGTAGGCTGCCATCTCGTCGTACACCTTCTCCGCCACGAACTCCCGGCGGTACAACTCCGAGGCGTTGGCGGCCATGGCGGCCCGTGCCCCGGGAGCCTTCAGGATCCGCTCCAGCGACCCGACCAGAGCGTCCACATCGCCATTGGCATAGGTAAGCCCCGCATCGGCGCGGGCCAGCAGGCGGGCTAGGCTGCCCTGCAAGCTGGATACAAGAGGGAGGCCGGCCGAGAGATACTCGATGCTCTTGTTGGGAATAGAGGCCACAAAGTCGGGCCGGCTCCGGTAGGGGGTCAGCCCCACCATCGACGCCCGCATGAGGGTCCAGATCTCGGCAGCGCTCGCCCAGCCGGGGAACACCAGGTTCCGAAGGCCTCGCGCCTGCCGGCGGTACTTCTCCAAAGTGTCCCCCGCACCGCAGAGGACGAAGCGCCAGGCGCTGCCGGCCCGCTCCAGCCGACGGGCCGCCTCGAGCACGGTGTCCAGCTCGAACGACTTGCTGGAGATGGTGCCGAAGAAACAGGCCACCGGATTGAGCCTTGCCGGCTCGATCCCGTCCTGGCGCCATCTACTTTCGGCTGCCCGTATCTCATCGGCCTGGGGAGCCACAGCGCTATAGGCCAGCCAAAAGTGTCTATCGAGCGGCCTCTTCGATCGCCCCGCTGCGGAGAGTCCCCACTCGATGAACTCGGGTGAAATCCCGGTCAGCGCTGTCGCGCCCGCGCAGGCCTCGTGCAGGTCGGCGTAGAGGCCGCTCAGGACCGGCCTCAGCAGGGGGCCTGCAATGGGAGGCAGCAGGTCGAGAAAGATGTCGGGCCACATGTCCCGCAGGTCGAGAATTACCGGAACCCGATGGGCACAACCGTAGCGGACACACTCCCGAGACAGCTCCAGGTTGGGCAGTGAGCAAAGGATGAGGTCGGGAGGCTGAAGCTCACGGCTCCACTCGGCGAACTGATCCGCGATGGCGCGGTGGTTAGCCCAGCGGCGCAGAGAGATGTTCCGGCGGTAGCCGGGCCCGTGCAGGAGCAGTAGGCGATAGCCGGGGCGAACTTCCAGCTCGGCTCGTGCTGGGGTCCGGTGCCTCTTGTGCACGTGATCGAATGTCGAGCTCCACCAGATCACGTCATGCCCCCGATCGAGCAGCCTTTCGGCCAGCATTCCCGTTCGAAGCAGCCGGGGTGAGTCAGGGTCGGTGGGGAGCGGTTCTCCCACCGTATTGAGCCAGATCCGCATTCCTCAGCGGCCCTGGGAGAGGGGCTTGGTGCCCTTGACGTATATCACCTTGTAAGTGGTGACGGGGCCTGGGAGGACAGGATTGAGGTGCCGGGTGGGGGCGAAGCCCTCAGGCAGCTCTGCCGGCGTTCGGAGCAGGCGGCCATAGATGAGCCGTTTGAGACGGGCGCGTCCTTGCAGAGTCCTGGGAACCAGCCCGAGGCGCTCGAGAACCCTGCGGGCCCAGGACAACGCTTCCGCTCCAAGCTTTCTCGCGCCCCTAGCCTGGGGCTGGACCTCGAACGCCGCGTCGACCGCGACCGCGAAGCCCAGCCCCGAAATACTGGCCCGAAACTCGTCGGCCGTGTGGTAGGCAAAACTGTGGGGACTGCGGATGAAATCGGGTCGCTCCGGGTTAGCGTTCGCGAACACGACGCTGCCCCCCGGCGCCAATACCCGGGCGATCTCCTCCAGGGCCGCTCTCATGTCGGGGACGTAGTAGGATGCCTCGAAGAAGATCACGAGGTCGAAGGTGCCCGAGTCGAACGGCAGTGCCTCCGCCGACAGACGAACCAGCGGGACCCGGCTCCCATAGTGCACCCGGGCACTGTCCAGGAGAGCCTGAGAGTAGTCGCCGCCGACCAGTGAGGCGGCCCGGGCCGAGAGCAGGCCGAGGCCCTGGCCAGCCCCGCAACCGAGTTCGAGGACGCGCCTGCCGATGGCCAGGTCGCACGCCAGGGCATATCGGGTAGCCATCATCTCAGCGCCTTCGCGCGAGAGCGGCACCCCAGTGGTTTCAGTGACGTCCTCGAAGCGAGGCTTCTGAGCCATGAGCGGCTGAATGGTAGCGGCCCCAGCGCGCCTCGGGCAACCACTTACGAGCTTCTGTGAAGGGCCTTGCCACCCCCGCTGGAGGGGGACTATTCTGTGCCCCGCAGCTAGATTTCCCGCTCGGAGCAGACCCAGCAGGTCGATACCTCGAGCGGTTCCAACTGGTTCGGCGGTCGCCTCCGGGAGCGCGGCCGGGACCCCCCGGAGAGAGGTGAGACGTCGATGACGGTGTCGAATGCCGCGCGGGCGGACGAGCTGCTGCGCTGGATCGATGCCCAGCCGCAGGCACTGGGACACGGCTGGCTGGAAGGACTGGAGGAGCGCAAGCGGGAGGAGGCGGAGTTCCACGACGGAGACCGGGCCGGCCGCCGGGACGAGTCGCCCGAGAGCACTCCCAACCGGCGGTTCTACGAAGCCGCGGGTGTGGTCCAGTCGGCGGTGGCGGATCGGCTCGACTCGCTGGTACCCGGGGCCGTCCTTCTCGATTTCGCCTGCGGCAACGGACGGCAAACGATCGCTGCCGCCCGAAAGGGCGCTTCGCTGGCACTGGGGATCGACATTAGCGAGACCTCGGTCCAGAACGCCACCGAGGCCGCAGCCGAAGCTGGAGTGGGGCAGGTCGCCCGCTTCCTCCAGCGGGACTGCGAGAACACGGGGCTCCCCGATGCCGCGTTCGACGTGTGTCTCTGCTCGGGCATGCTCCACCACCTCGATCTCTCCCGGGGCTTTCCCGAGCTGCACCGGATCATGGCACCGGGAGGCCGGATCCTCTGTGTGGAGGCCTTGGCGTACAACCCGTTCATCCGGCTGTACCGGACCCTGACTCCTTCGCTCCGGACCGAGTGGGAGCGGCGGCACATACTCGGGCTGCGGCAGCTGGAATACGCCCGGCAGTGGTTCCGGGTCGAGAACGTCCGGTTCTTCCTGCTCGCGGCGCCGCTGGCGACGCTGCTTCCCGCCGGCCCGGTGCGCCGGGCAGGGCTTCGCCTGGGGCACGCGCTCGACGCGGTGGCCACGCGCACACCGCTCCTGAAGTACTGGAGCTGGATGTTCACCTTCGAGCTGGTGAAGGCCGACTGACGATGTATCCCATTGCCAAGCGCGCTTTCGACCTGATCTGCTCGGTGCTCATCCTGGCAATTCTTTCACCTTTCCTCCTTGCCTTGGCGGCCTGGATCAAGGCCACCTCCCGGGGACCGGTGCTCTACAGCGCACCGCGAGTGGGCCTTGGAGGCCGGCCGATCCGGATGTACAAGTTCCGCACGATGGTCGCTGACGCCGATCGGATCGGAGGCTCGTCCACGCCGGCCGATGATCCGCGCATTACTCCCGTAGGGCGGCGGCTGCGGCGCTACAAGCTGGACGAGCTGCCCCAGCTCTTCAACGTGATGGCCGGCGACATGAGCCTTGTGGGTCCCCGTCCCCAGGTGCAGTGGGCGGTGGATCTCTACTCCACCGAGGAGCGACACGTCCTGACCGTTCCGCCGGGGATCACCGACTATGCGTCGCTCCGCTTCCCCGACGAGGGCGAGATTCTCCGGACGAGCACCGACCCCGACCGGGACTACATGGAGAAGATTCATCCCGAGAAGATGCGGCTGAGCCTCGAGTATGTTCGCAAGCGGTCCTTCCGCACCGACCTTTCTATCCTCGCGGGCACTCTGGCCGCCATTCTCAAGCATTGAGCCGATGAAGAAATTCCGCACTGCCGCCGAGCAGGAAGTCGGAAAGAGCATCGAGCGGATCTTCACGACCTGTCCGGACTCGGTCGAAACCAAGCTGGAGAACTTTCCCAAGTACGTCCGCCGCCAGCATCTCAAGCGGTTCCTCGCCCTGTACGAGATCTTCAAGCTGGCGCTGCCGGTGAAGGGGTCGGTAGTCGAGTGCGGCGTGTTCAAGGGCTTCGGGGTGATGTCCTGGGCCAAGCTGAGCGCCATGCTCGAGCCGGAGAACCTGACCCGCCGTATCTACGGGTTCGATACCTTCGCCGGTTTCCCCAGCGTCAGCGACAAGGACGCCAACCCCGTGGCGGCGCCGCACGATGGGGCGCTATTCGCGGATTCCTACGAGGAGCTCCAGTCGTTGATCGCGCAGTATGATCAGGACCGATTCCTGGGTCATGTGGACAAGGTCCATCTGATCAAGGGGAACGTGGTCGAGACGGTGCCCGCCTTTCTGGAGGCGAACCCGCACCTGGTCGTCAGCCTGCTCTTTCTCGACCTGGATCTCTACGAGCCCACCCAGGTGGCGCTCCGCCATTTCCTCCCCCGCATGCCGCGGGGAGCGCTGCTCGCCTTCGACGAGCTGGACAACCCGATGTGGCCCGGTGAGACCCTGGCCCTGCTGGAGGAGTTGGGGTTCCGCATCCGGCTCCGGCGGCTGGAGTGGGACCCCTACATCGCCTACGCGGTGTTGGACTGAGTACCAATAGGATCGCGGGCCCATGACCTCGCCCCCTGCCGCTCGCGCGGTGCCCTTCTTCAACTATCAGGCGGCCTTCACCGCTCAGGAAGATGCCTTCCTGGCCATCGTTCGGGACGTGGTGCGGCGCGGCGCCTTCATTCAGCAGCGCGACCTGGCCGAGTTCGAGCAGCGCCTCGCGGCTTACCTCAAGGTGAAGTACGCGTTCGGCGTGGGCAACGCGACCGACGGCCTCACCATGGCATTCCGCGCGGCCGGCATCGGGTCGGGAGACGAGGTGATCTTCCCCTCGCACACGATGGTCGCCTCCGCGGCGGCGGCGGTTCATGCGGGGGCGACGCCGGTGCCGGTTGATTGTGGCCCCGACCACCTGATCGACCCGCGGGCGGTCGAGGCTGCCGTTACGCCCCGAACTCGAGCCATCCTTCCGGTCCATCTCAACGGCAGAACCTGCGCCATGGAGCCCCTGCTGGAGATTGCCCGGCGCCATGGACTGCTGATCATCGAGGACGCGGCCCAGGCGCTCGGCTCGCGGTACAAGGGACGGCACGCTGGCGCCTTCGGATTGGCCGCGGCGTTCAGCTTCTACCCGGCCAAGATCCTCGGATGCTTCGGTGACGGTGGGGCGGTCGTCACCAACGACCCTGGCGTGGCTCGCACCATCCGTCTGCTCCGCGACCACGGCCGCAACGAGGCTGGGGAGGTGGAGTGCTGGGGGCTCAACTCGCGGCTGGACAATCTGCAGGCCGCGATCCTCGACTTCCAGTTCAAGGACTACGACCGCATCATCGCCCGGCGGCGTGCGCTCGCGGCCCGCTACGATGATGGCTTGCGGGACCTGCCCCAGCTCCGGTTGCCGCCCGCCCCGGGCAGCCAACCCGACCACTTCGACGTGTTCCAGAACTATGAGATCGAGGCCGACCGCCGCGATCAGCTCCGGGCGTTCCTCAAGGAGCGGGGCATCGGCACCGTGATCCAGTGGGGGGGCAAGGCGGTTCATCAGTTTGCCGGCCTCGGTCTCGACGTGAGCCTGCCCGCCACCGAGGAGCTCTTCCGCCGCTGCCTGATGCTGCCCATGAACATGATGGTGTCCGACGAGGATGCCGATTATGTGTGTGCCCAGTTGCGCGAGTTCTACCGGGGCACCCTGTGACCGCGATCGGACGGCGCAAGGGGTCTCAAATCGACACGGAGGAGCTGGCTCGCCGGATCCGTCAGCACGCCCTCCGGATGACCAGCCGGGGCGGCAGCTCACACATCGGGTCGGTGTTTTCCATGGCCGACATCATCGCCGTTCTCTACGGCGGAGTGTTGAACGTGGACCCGGCCAATCCCCAGTGGAGTTCGCGCGATCGGTTCATCCTCAGCAAGGGGCACGCGGGAGCGGGAATCTACGCCGTCCTGGCCGAGCGCGGCTTTTTTCCGCTGAGCAAGCTCGACACCCATTATGCCGACGGCTCAGACCTGAGCGGGCACGTTTCCCACAAGAACATCCCCGGGGTCGAGCTTTCTACCGGGTCCCTGGGCCATGGGCTTCCGGTGGGCGCCGGGATGGCATACGGGGCCAAGCTTGATGGCCAGGCCCATCGCGTCGTGGTCCTGCTGAGTGATGGCGAGTGCGACGAGGGGTCCAACTGGGAGGCCATCCTCTTCGCCGCGCACCATCGGCTGGCCAACCTGATCGCCATAGTCGATTACAACAAGATCCAGAGCCTCAGGTCCGTGCCCGAGACTCTCGGGCTGGAGCCGTTCGCCGACAAGTGGCGGAGCTTCGGCTGGGAAGTCCGGGAGGTCGACGGCCACGATCACGCGGCCCTGAAGGACGTATTCCGCGGACTTCCGGATCCGAGCGGGCGGCCCACATGCATTCTGGCCCACACCATCAAGGGTCGCGGCGTCTCCTTCATGGAGAACCAGGTGCTCTGGCACTATCGCTCCGCCCGTGGAGCGGAGTTCGAGGCCGCGATGCGGGAGCTGGCCGGAGAATGATGCGGGATGTCTTCATTCAGCGCCTGACCGAGCTGGCCGAGTCCAATCCACGACTCCTGCTTGTCACCGGCGACCTCGGATTCAACGTGCTGAACGCCTTCGCGGAACGGTTTCCGCGCCAGTACCTGAACGCCGGGGTGGCGGAACAAAACATGACCGGCCTCGCTACCGGGCTGGCCATGGAGGGGCGAGTGGTGTTCACCTACTCCATCGCCAACTTTCCCACCCTGCGATGCCTGGAACAGATCCGAAACGACGCCTGCTATCATGCCGCCAACGTCAAGGTGGTCGCCATCGGCGGCGGGTTCAGCTACGGCCCGCTCGGGGTCTCCCACCACGCCACTGAGGACCTGAGCATTCTTCGATCTCTCCCGGAACTCACCCTTGTCGCCCCGGGCGACGACTGGGAGGCCGCCGAAGCTACCTCGGCGCTGGTGGCCACTCCGGGCACGTGCTACCTTCGGCTGGACCGCTCCTCGGCTCCGGCCACCAACCGGCCCGACGAGCAGTTCCAGTTGGGCCGGGCGCGGGTGATCCGGGAGGGAGAGGATATGACGCTGATGGCGGTCGGCGGGATTCTGGGAATCGCGCTGGAGGCGGCGGAGCGTCTGGCAGGCGAGGGGATCGAGTGCCGGGTCATCAGCATGCACACCGTGAAACCGCTGGACCGGGAAGCAATTTTCGCCGCCTGCCGTGAGACAGGGGGCATGGTGACTATCGAGGAGCACACCATCGACGGTGGTCTCGGGGGCGCAGTGGCGGAGGTGTGTCTCGACGCGGGCGTCTTCCCCAAAACCTTTCACCGGATCGGGCTTCGCGCCGGCTTCTCATCGATCGTGGGCGATCAGGATTTTCTCCGCAGGCAGTACGGGATGGATGCGCAGGCCATCATCGCCGCAGTTCGGAAGCTCTTGGCCTTCTGAGTGCTGCTCGGCGGGCACGGAGCCTGCATAGGGGGATTCGCCGGCGGTGAAGGGTGACGTGCCGCCTAGGGCCTTTCCCGACCACCTAACCTCCTGATCGGCAAAGCCTTGACTCCGCATCTCTCTCCGCAGATACTGTAGCCCAATGAGCCCGACTCCTGTGCCCCCTAGGAATCGAGTCCGTAACCGCTATCTGCTTGGGTCGGACCTTCTCCTCTTCGTAGCCGCACCGGTGCTGGCTTACGCGCTCCGGTTCGAAGGACTCGACTGGGGTCCTGGCCAGACTTACGCCGCAACGCTCTACATCATCCTCTCACTCACCGCCAAACTAAGCATCCTCTGGTTCGTCGGTCTCTATCAGCGCCTGTGGCGCTACGCCGGGATGGTGGAAGTCGAACGGCTGATCTCGGCATCGGCCCTCTCGGGAATTGTCTGTCTCGTAATCGGTGCCGCAGTCCTACCCGGCTTGGGACTAACCCAGTCGCGGATTCCGCTGTCGGTACTCTTCATGGACAGCATGCTGACCGCGGCATTCGCTACCTTGCCCCGCTTTGCGGTGCGAGCCATGGGACGTTTGGGCCAGCGTCAACGTCTCGAGGAGTGCCGCCGGGCGCTAATAGTCGGCGCCGGGGCCGCGGGTGAGATGATCGTCCGGGAGCTCTTGAGCCATCCGCAGGTGGGACTCAACCCCGTGGGCTTCGTCGATGATGACTGGTCCAAGCATGGGCAACGAATGTACAACCTGCCGGTGTTGGGCCCGCTGTCCGCAATAAAGTCGATCGTACTGGCTCACGACGTGGATGAAGTCGTCATCGCCATGCCGCGCGCCCCCGGCGCCACGGTGCGCCAGGTGGTGCGTGCGGCGCTCGAGGCCGGCGTGAAGACGCGCACCGTGCCGGCGATGTTCGATATTATCTCCGGCAAGGTGACCATCGCCTCGCTGCGGCAGGTGGAGATCCAGGATCTCCTCCGCCGGGAGCCCATTCAAACCGATCTGGACCAGGTGCGGGCGCTTGCCACCGGGGAGACGGTGCTGGTGACCGGAGCAGGCGGTTCGATCGGGAGCGAGCTCTGCCGTCAGCTCGCCCAGCTCGAGCCCTCTCAGATCCTCCTGCTCGGGCATGGCGAGAACTCCATCTTCGACATCCTGGCGGAGCTGAACGATCGCTTCCCGACGGTGCACGTCGTCCCCATCATCGCAGACGTTCGCGACCGCGAGCGGCTGCGGCAGGTGTTCGAGCAGCACCGGCCCTACGCGGTGTTTCACGCCGCGGCGCACAAGCACGTTCCCCTCATGGAAGAGAATGTCGCCGAGGCGGTGACCAACAACGTGCTCGGCACCAAGAACATCGCCGAGGTGTGTGCCGAATTCGCGGTGGACCACCTGGTCATGATCTCGACCGACAAGGCGGTTCGCCCCACCAACGTCATGGGGGCCACCAAGCGGGTGGCGGAGCAGATCGTCCAGGATGTGGCGGAGACGCACGAGCGGAACTTCATGGTCGTGCGATTCGGGAACGTGCTCGGCAGCCGGGGTAGCGTGGTGCCCACCTTCCTGCGGCAGATCCGGGCGGGTGGTCCGGTCACTGTCACCCATCCCGAGATGCGACGTTACTTCATGACCATACCGGAGGCGGTACAGCTGGTGCTTCAGGCCGGGGCCATTGGAAAGGGCGGCGAGGTGTTCGTGCTGGACATGGGCGAGCCGGTGAAGGTCGTCGACCTGGCTACCGACCTCATCCGGCTGTCCGGTCTGGAAGTCGGGAGCGACATCGAGTTGCGGTTCACCGGGATACGGCCGGGCGAGAAGCTATACGAGGAGCTGTTCTTCCACTCAGAGAACGCCATCCCGACCGATCACCCCAAAGTGCTGCGTGCCAAGAACGGAGCCGTGCCGATTGGCCTCGGAGAGATGGTCGACCGGCTCATTGAGCAAGCCCAGCGCGGTGTACCCGACCAGGAATTGACCCGGTGCCTGGTGCACCTGGTCCCGGATTTCCGCCACAGCCGCACGGGTAGTTCGATCGAGGTGGAAGCAGACAGCTCGCCGGTGTGACGAGGTCAGCCGGAGACGTTGGGAGATGTGCGTCACTTCGGTGCGTCACTTCGCAACATCGGTGTCTCTATTCGGTGTCTCCATGAGGACACCGACCCGCACTATCTCCTAGCCACCAGAATGATGGTTACCACCGCGGTCATCAGCTGAGCCACGGTGGAGATGACCCCGACCACGTTGCCGGGCTGGTCCTGTACCAGCTTGGCGGGCACATAGATCACGGCTCCGGACCTCGGCCGGGGCACCGCGTCCGCAAACACAGCCCGGCGCTGAACCGCCTCCCGCTTGCCGTTGGGCTGCGTCACGTAGGCGCGGCGCTTGTCGCCCAGCTGTGCGTACCCGCCGGCGGCATTCACGTACCAGTCCAACGACTTGCCGGGGGTGTAGGCCACCGCCCCGGGCGAGTTGACGGCGCCCTCTACAAGGACGATGGGGTTGAACTCCGGGATGTTGATCGAGTCGCCGCCCGCTAGAATGATGTTGTCGGGCGACTTGGGATTCTTCAGCACCCGGGGAAGATCGATGCCCACTCGTTCGTTGAAGCCCTGCGGCAGAGTGTCGGACCTGCGGGCCTGCTCATCGATCAAGGGCGGGGGCCTGTCTGCAAGGCGCCGGCCCGCCGCGTAGGAGCGATAGAACTGAATCCCTCCTGCGTAGGCTACGTCGGTCAGCCCACCGGCGCGGGCCAGCAGATCGCTCACCCGCTCGGTCTTGCTCTTCAGCGCGTAGCGGCCGGGATGTTTGACCTGGCCGGTCAGGAAGACAAGCCGCTGACGATCCCAACCGGTTTGGCGCATGATGAGCACGTTGTCGTACGGCTGGAGTGCCATATCGGGAATCCCCCGGGCACCTCCATCCACGTCTGAGGCAACCAGGTGACTACTCCCTTTCGCCAGCGCGGCCGAATCGAGTGTCACCCGGATGGTCGTTGCCAGCGCCCGGGGATCTCCGTTGCCCGCTCGCCGGGCGATCTCCGCCTCCCTCAGATCGGCATCCTCGGTCACACCATCCGCCAGAAGTACGAGGTCGCGCATGGTCATGCCCTCGCGAAACGGGACTCTCCCCGGATTGCGCACGGCGCCGACCACGGTGACGTAGCGGGATGGGAGGAAGGCAGCCCGGGAGAAGACCCGGATCTCATCCTCATCCTGGAGCACCAGGTCTTCGACCACCTTTCCGGTCGAGTCGGAGAACGCCGAGCGGAGCTGGACCTTGGTGGAATCTTCGTTGGTCCTCGAGACCAGGATGCGGTCGAGGTACACGTCGGGCTTGGGACCGCCGGCGAGCCGGACCGCATCGCTCAGCTTCATCCCTGGAGCAAACCCCACCTGGCCCTCGACCCAGACATTCCCCTTCACCGTGACGTAGCCCCGGAGACGGTCCGCCACCGGTAGCACCGTGACCGAGTCGCCCGCCGTCATGGGAACCGGCGGGATGTCCGCTCCAGCCAGTTGATCGGGACCGACGTCCACCACGACACGCGCGCGTCCCGCGCTGCTTCGCGCACCCGGCCCTAGAATGCGGTGAATCCGGATCCGGGCGTGGTAGGCGGCAGGCCCGAACCCGCCGGCGTCCTGAATGAGGTCGCGCAAGGTCTCGTGGGGCAGCAGCTCGTAGATGCCCGGCCGGGAGACCTCTCCGGCAACCTTGGCGAAACCGCCGTGCACCGGCACGAAGACGACGTCTCCGGTCTGGAGGCGGATATCGCTCGCGTTGTTGCCCTGGAGCAGGTAGTCGTAGATGTCGAGACTGTCGACCAGCTTCCCGCCGCGGCGTACCTCAACCCGGCGAAAGCTTCCGTTGGTAGTGGGCCCGCCGGCCGAGTAGAGGGCGGTGAGTACCGTACCGGCGCCAGAGATCTGGTACGCCCCCGGGCGCACTACGTCTCCTACGACAAATACCTGGATGGTGCGCAGCCGCGCTATGGAAATCTGGAACTTGGTTGTCGCGTTGGGCCCCCGGCGGACTCCCGAGTACACCCGTCTGAGCCGGCTGTACAGCTGGTCCTCGAGCCCGCCCATGGTGAGGTTGGCGACGTAGACCTGACCCACCTGAGGGATCACGACGAATCCCTCCCGGGTCACGTTGAGCGTTTGGGCCTGCTCCACGTCGCCGGTCAGGATGAGCACAAGGACATCACCGGGTCCCAGACGATAGTTCTCATCCACTGGGCCGGCCTGTACCGGTTGGAAGCGGGTCGAGGTTCGCCGGAACACTTCGATGCCAAAGAGCTTCAGGCCTGCGCCTTGAAAAGTCCGCACCGAATCGGCCAGGGAGTCGGCCCGGGCGGAATCCGCTCTCAAGGCGTGGAGAGAATCCAGAAGCTGCTGGAGAGAGTCGGACATCGCCCCAACCGAATCCTGAAGCTGGAGCGAGTCAGTCTCTGCCGCCCCGAGAATCCCGAGGCTACGAACTGCATCCAGGGTCCCTTGTCCGACCCGGACCCCCCGCGTGGTATCGGCGCCCTGGAGGTAATCGTCGAGCATGGTTTCGGGGTAGCCGGCGGCACGGAGACGGGAACGTACCTGGTCGGGAGTCAGTCCCGATTGCGCCAGCCGCTGCCGGAGACGCTCCACCATCTCCGGCTGGTTCAGCAGCTCACGGGCCTGGTCGGGCGTCGGAAGTTGCTGGCCCGGTTGCACCTCGGGCGGGATCTGAGCCAGGAGTCGCGGTACGAGAAGAGTTGCCTGGGACCCGAAGAGAGCTATCGCTGTCGCCGCGAGGCGGAGAATCTTTGGCAGGGGGTGCATTGGGGCCGAAGATCGCTCGTAAGTTAACGGATGTCAACCGGTTGCGGGGATCAATGTGCGCCAGAACGCGAGCATCTTTCCGGCGATGGCGCTGTCCGAGAATTCCTCCAGAACCCGCCGCCGGCCCGCTGCCCCGAGACGCTCGCACAACGATCTATCAGAATACAGTTCGTGAAGCGCGGCCGTCAGGGATGGCACGTCTTCCTCGGGAACGATGCGCCCGCCGTTTCCCACCAGCTCGCGTAGCGCCCCGGAATCGGTCCCCACCACAGCGACACCGTGTGCCATCGCATGGAGCGCCGCCCGGCCCACCGTCATCACCCAGCGCTGGGTGGTGCGCGAGGGGAGGACCAGACAGTCGAGCTGGGGCCACACCTCGTCCACCGCGGGCCCCGGCAGGGCGCCCACCCACGAAATCCGTGCCGCGATCCCAAGCCGCTGGGCTAACTCCTCCAGCTCCTCCTGCGAGGGACCGGTGCCGACCACCGTCAGCGTCCACTTGCCAGCCATGCCGACACAGGCCCGAAACAGCAGGTCGAGACCGCGCTCGGGAACCAGCCGGCCCACAAACCCGATTGCCAGACCGCTATGCGGCACGCGCGGCACCATGGGGGGAGGCGTGACGCCGAGATGGGGAAGAGAGAGGTGAGGCACGGTAGGCCTCCGCTTGATCGCGAGGGCCAGCGCGAGATTGTTGCTGCCGATGACGCCGGCGGCCTGGCGCAGACTGCGCTCCCTTCGAAAGCGCTGTCCCAGGGTGTAGCTCCGAGGGAGGCTCTCCGCGGTGGCGAGTACACCCGGGATGCCGAGTCGCCGAGCCATCCGAAGCCCCAGCGTCGCCGGTTGACTCCAGGGCTCCTCCTCGACGTGAATCAGATCGGGCTTGAAGTCGGTAAGGAGGCGACGCAACACCTTGCCGTCCCACTGCAGCCCGTCCCGTTCCGTTATTGACCCCTGCACCGGGATCGGTACGACCTGAATCCCGGCGTCATCTCCCGCTCCGCTCCTCTGGGACATGCCTTCACTCGTGGTCCATCGATCCGGCACCGCGGCGGTCAGGGTGACACCGAGCCCCGCGAGGGCTCGGAGCTTAGCCCGGTTGGCCGGATCCGCGTACAGGTGGGAGACGACTACCGCACGCACGTTATCGCGCCCCGTCGTGGGCCACTGGTCACGTTGTGGCAAACTCGGTCGAAGGCGAGGGCTGGTCGCAAGCGAATTTCTCAGTTGACAGCAGTTGGGATCTCTGGTGAAGTTGTCGGAACCACCGCTGAAATATAGACCGAGGGGCTGCTCTAAACACCCGAGGTTACCCGAGTCATGCGCATTCTGCACCTCGCGAAGTACTACTGGCCCCGATCAGGGGGTATGGAACGCGTGGTTCAGACGCTGGTCGAAGGCGCATCCAACCTGGGGCATCAGGTCGAGGTCGTAGCGGTCGAGAGCATCGGCAGGAGCGGGGAGACCGGCCGCCACCGGTCATCGGTCACCCGGGCCTTCTCGTTCGCAGCACTTGGGACCC
>Ga0184623_10000744_pt1 | contig 14028 bp, 10 predicted proteins | sample PLM1_100_b1_FD_133138 | JGI IMG/M metagenome (GOLD analysis project Ga0184623, IMG submission 133138) | Groundwater sediment microbial communities from an aquifer in East River, Colorado, USA - PLM1_100_b1 | ecosystem: Environmental > Terrestrial > Soil > Riparian zone | place: USA: East River...
GCCGTCACCCGGCTCGGCGGGACACCGCTCACCGTGAGCGGCGCGGAACTCCAGCTCGGACGCGGCGAGACCATCGAGGACACGGCCCGAGTACTCAGCGCCTACGCCGGCGCGATCGTCGTGCGGACCTTCGCCGACGACGACGTCGCCCGGCTCGCCGCCGCCGCATCAGTGCCGGTGATCAATGCGCTCACCGACGGCCACCACCCGCTGCAGAGCCTCGCCGACCTACTCACGCTGCGGCAGCTCTTCGGGGAACTGCGGCATCGCCGGATCGCCTACGTCGGCGACGGCAACAACGTCACCCACAGCCTCATAGAGGCCGCGGCGCTCACCGGACTCGACATCGCCGTCGCGACCCCTGCTGGATACGAGCCGGACAAGCAGATCGTCGAGGACGCCCGAGCTCTGGCCGAGACGCACGGATCGACGATCGTCCTGACGGGCGATCCGGTCGAGGCCGTGACCGGCGCCTCGGCCGTCTACACCGACGTGTGGGTGTCGATGGGGGACCCGGAGGATGAGCGTGCCGCGCGCATGAAGGCGCTTGCCCCGTACCGGGTCACGGCCGGGTTGATGGGCCGGGCCCGCCCGGACGCGGTCTTCCTGCACTGCCTGCCCGCACATCGGGGCGACGAGGTCGCGGCCGAGGTCATCGACGGAGCGCGCTCAGCGGTGTTCCGCCAGGCCGCGAACCGGTTGCCGACCGTACAGGCCGCGCTCTGCGCCCTGATCGAGGGCCACTTGACAGGACGGAGCGGCTGATGCGCGTCGTCGTCGCCCTCGGCGGGAACGCGCTGCTGCGCCGGGGTGAGCGCCTGGACGCCGAGGTCCAGCAGCGCAACGTCGTCGTCGCCGCGGCGGCGATCGCCGAAATCGCCCGGGAACACCAGGTCGTGGTGACCCACGGCAACGGCCCGCAGGTCGGCCTGTTGGCGCTGGAGAGCAGCGCCGACCTGAGCCTGTCCGTGCCCTACCCGCTCGACGTTCTCGGGGCCGAGACCGAGGGCATGATCGGCTACCTGCTCGAACGGGAACTGCGCAACCAGCTGCTCCGGGCGCAGGTCGCGACCCTGCTCACCCAGACGCTCGTGTCGCTGGACGATCCGGCGTTCGCCAACCCGACGAAGTTCATCGGGCCGGTCTACCCCGAGGCCGACGCACGCCGTATCGCCGACAAACGAGGATGGCAGGTCCGGCCGGACGGCGTGGGCTGGCGCCGAGTGGTTCCCTCGCCGAAGCCACAAGAGATCGTCGAGGCGCCCACGATCGGCCTGCTGGTCGAGTGCGGCGTGCTGGTGATCTGCGCCGGCGGCGGTGGGGTCCCGGTGGCGCACACTCCGCCCGCCGGGCTGGCTGGTGTGGAAGCGGTGGTGGACAAGGACGCTTCGGCGGCCCTGCTGGCCACTACCCTGGGTGCTGACGCGCTGCTCCTGCTCACCGACGTACCGACCGTCCAGCGCGGGTACGGCACGCCCGCGGCCGAACCCATCAGGCGGATCACTGTCGCAGAGCTGCGCCACGAGGAGTTCCCCGCCGGATCGATGGGGCCCAAGGTCGAGGCGGCCTGCGCCTTCGTCGAGGCGACGGGCGGTATCGCCGGTATCGGCGCGCTCGCCGACGCCGCCGACGTCCTCACCGGCGCCGCCGGCACTCAGATCCGCCCGGCCGCGCAGACCGTGCTTGCCGAGCCCGCGTGAGGAGGACTCGATGTCAAACGGAACTCTGACAGGACAGGGTTATCCGGTCACCGTGCGGGCACGGCGGGACGAGCCGCTGAGCCGCTGGATGTGGCTGGTGAAGTGGATCCTGCTGATTCCGCACTACCTCGTGCTCACGTTCCTCTGGCTGGCGTTCGTGCTGGTCACGGGGGTCGCATTCGTGGCGGTTCTGATCACCGGTCGTTACCCGAGGGCGCTCTTCGACTTCAACCTCGGGGTGATCCGCTGGTCGTGGCGAGTCAGCTACTACGGCTACAGCGCGCTCGGCACCGACCGCTACCCACCGTTCACGCTCGCGGAACGGACGGACTATCCCGCCACCGTCGATGTCGCCTATCCGGAACGGCTCTCCCGTGGCCTGGTGCTCGTGAAGTGGTGGCTGCTTGCCCTGCCGCACTACCTGATCCTGTCGGTGCTGGCCGGCGGCGGCACCGTCGCCGCCGTCTCCTCCGATGACGGGCGGTGGCGCTCGGCTGGCGCCGGTGTGCTGGGGCTATGCGTGCTTTTCGCCGCTATCGCGCTGCTGTTCACCGGCCGCTATCCGGGTGGGCTCTATGACCTGGTGACGGGCATCAACCGCTGGGCGCTGCGAGTCCTGGCGTATGCCGCGCTGATGACCGACGCCTACCCGCCATTCCGGTTAGACCAGGGCGGCGACGAGCGGGCAGCACCCGACGGGCCGGGCCCGACGAGCGCCCCCTCCACCGCGGGCGCCGCGCCGGCCGTGGGTGGTCCGGGCCGCCGCAGTGCGGCAGGATCGGCGATCGCGTTGGCGCTCGGCCTCCTCCTGTTCCTGCCAGGGGCTGCTCTGGCCGCGTTGGGCGGCGCAGGGCTGTGGTTGGACGGGCAGCGGGATAACGCCGGGTACGTCACAACGCCAGACCGCGAGCTGTCGTCCGGCACGGCGGCGATTACCGTCGAGGACGTCGACCTGCACGTCGATCGTGGTCCGGGCACCTGGAACTCCGATCGGTTCGGGACGATCAGGATCAGGGCCCGCTCGACCGGCGAGCGCCCCATCTTCGTCGGCATCGCTCCGCAGGCATCTGTCGACGCCTGGCTCCGTGGGGTCGCGCACGACCAGCTGCGGGAGTTCGACGGCAACGCCGTCCGGTTCCGCCAGCGAGCCGGCAGCCCGTCAGCGGATCCGCCCGAGGACCAGACGTTCTGGGCAGCGTCGACCAGCGGGTCTGGTACACAGGAGTTGACGTGGACGCTGGAGACCGGCCGCTGGGCGCTGGTCATCGCCCGTCCGGACGGTGGACCAGGAGTGCAGGCCAGCGTTGACGTGGGCGCGAAAATCCCGTCGCTGCTCGTGGTCGCGGTGGTGCTGCTGATCGGTGGTGGGCTGCTGATCGCGCTCGGCGTCCTGCTGGTCGTACTCGGTGCTGCCGGGCTGGGGCGCCACGCCAGCGGTGGGAGCGGGGCACCGCACCCACAACCGCCACCAACACCGCTGCCCACCGGGACAGCGTGAATGTGAGGAGAGAACGATGCGAGCACTGGAGATTATGAGCCGGCCGGTGATCACGGTCCATCCGTGGACGCCGATCCAGGAGGCCGCGGCCACCGTCACCGAACGGGTGATCACGGCGATGCCCGTGGTCAACGGCGACGACCAGCTCGTCGGGATCGTCAGCGAGGGTGACCTGATCTGGCACCGGGTACCGGCAGACCCGGACGCGCATCTCGCCCGCGCGGCCGATGCCGGGATCGACGATCCACCGGGGACCGTCGGCGACGTGATGAGCACGAGGGTCGTCACCATGCCCGTGAGCGCCACCGTCGCCGACCTGGCCGAGACGATGGTCGACAACGACGTGCACAGCGTGCCGATCGTCGACGGCACGGCGGTCGTCGGCATCGTCAGCCGCCGCGACGTGCTCCGCACCCTGGTGCACCGCGACCACGTCATCGCGGTCGACGTCCGCCGCAGTCTCGAGGAGTACTGCGGGCACACCGGCCGCTGGGACGTTGACGTCGCCGACGGCGTCGTCACGGTCACCGGCCCGTTCACAGACGAGGCCGAGCGCACGGTGGTCCGGATCATCGCGAAGAGCGCCGGCGGCGTCGGCTCCGTAGAACTGCAGTCACCTCGCTCCGCAGCATCACAGACCAGTACGTGACAACCAGGTCAGCTGCTGGGGTCGAGCGTCGATGCATAGTTCGGGACGTACGTCTGCATCTCGCGTGGCGGCCGCTCGTACCCACGGGCGGGCGGTCGCGGCGGCAGCGGCAGCTCTGGCCGGTCCACCTCGCGGTAAGGAATCGTCGAGAGCAGATGGGCGATCATGTTGATACGGGCGCGCCGCTTGTCGTCGCCCTCCACCGCATACCACGGCGCCTCCGGGATGTCGGTGTAGAGGAACATCTCGTCCTTGGCGCGTGAGTAGTCCTCCCACCGGGTGATCGACTCCAGGTCCATCGGCGAGAGCTTCCAGCGGCGCATCGGGTCGGACAGGCGGGCAGCGAACCGGCGCTCCTGTTCGGCGTCGCTCACGGAGAACCAGTACTTGCGTAGCAGAATCCCGTCCTCGACGAGCAGCCGTTCGAACGTCGGGCACTGGTGGAGGAACCGCATGTACTCGGGCTGGCTGCAGAATCCCATGACCCGCTCGACCCCGGCGCGGTTGTACCAGCTGCGGTCGAAAAGGACGATCTCCCCGGCCGGCGGCAGGTTCTCCACGTAGCGCTGGAAGTACCACTGCGTGCGCTCCCGCTCCGTGGGAGCGGGAAGCGCCACAGTCCGCGCGACCCGTGGATTCAGATATTCCGTGACGCGCTTGATGGTGCTGCCCTTGCCCGCCGCGTCGCGGCCCTCGAAGACCACCACCACGCGGGCGCCCTCGCTGCGCGTCCACTCCTGCAGCGTGACAAGTTCAGACTGCAGGCGGAACAGCTCCCGCTCATACAGCGCCCGCGGCAACCGAGCCGCGTGGCCAGCAGGCTTGCCGGCTTTCGCGGCGCCAGTCTTTCCGTCCTTAGTCCTTCCGTCCTTGGTGGCCATTGACCTCACCTCCCGCACTTAGCCGATCAGAGTGTGGAACAGCTGCGCGTAGCGGAGCAGGTGAATGTCGCCGACGAAGTGATCACCGACGTAATCCCTCGCTGCGGCACCCATCCGCTCCGCCGTTTCCGGGTAGTCGAGCAGCGCTCGCACGGCTTTGCCGAAATCTGCCAGGTCAGTGGGGTCGGGCAGCAGGACACCCGTGTCGCCGACGATCTGGTCCTGAATCCCGCCGACAGCCGAGCCGATGACCGGTCGGCCCTTCCACATTCCTTCGGCTACGGTCAGCCCGAACCCCTCAGCGAGGCTCTTCTGCACGACGACGGCGGCCTGCCGCTGCAGCGCGGTGACCATCGCCGCGTTCTCGTCGACGTCGTCGAGCGGCAAGGTCGCCAGCATCGCTCGGCGACGGATGCCGAACGGCAGACGACGCCATTCGGCGAGGCACTCCTCGTACACGGCCAGGCCCTCGGGGTCGTCGCTCACGCCGGCGATCGCAGGCCCTGCGAGTACGAGGTATCCATGGCCGGACGGGGCGACATGCTCGGCGAACCCGCGCAGGACGCCGACCATGTCCTTGAGCCGATCCCACCGCGACACCTGCACGACCAGGCGGTCGTCAGGCCCTGGAAGCTCCTCGACCGCCAACGAGGCCGGACGCACCACCTCACCGCGCGTTCCGTCCCGCCGGGCGAAGGTCGTCGCCGAGGCGGGCATCCCGGTACCGGCGAGGACGCCCATCCTGGTCAGGATCGCCAAGACTGTGCGCGCGTCGAGGTCCTGATTCTTCGGCGAGAACGGATCGATCGACGGTGGGATGATCCACGTCGCCGGTCGCGGCACCCACGATGGCACGTGCTGCTGTCGGGAGAAGACGTAGCCATCGACCCGCGCGAGGTACGGCCGTAGGAAGTCCCAGGCGCTGGCAGTGAACTCGTTCTGGGCGTCGGCGCCGATGTGGCAGCGCCACACGACCCGGGCGCCCCGCTGGACGAGTGGCGCAGCCAGGCCCGCGGTTTGCGGATCGTGCAGCAACACGAGATCGCCGGCCCGGACCAGGTCGGACAGGGCCGCGGCGTGGGCGGCAAGCACCTCGGCGTAGTGGTCCGCCTCCGGGGCACCGAGACGTCCGCCGTCGCCGGGCTGACCGTGGATCCGGTTGTGCAGCCGCTTGGTCACCGCGAAGAACTCCGCCTCACCACTGAGCACGGTCCAGCGGATATCGATGTCCAGGTCCTCGACGTATCCGACGAGTGCCTGCAGCATTTCCGCAACACCACCGCCGACGGCCGTCGAGTTGATGTTCCAGACCGTCCGGCCGGCAAGTCGCTCCCGGAATCGCGCCGCCTCCTCGATCAAGTTTTCCAGCCGCCCGGGGCCGATGACGGGCTCGAGCCTGGCGACCGGCAGCCGTGGCACTGCCACGTGAGTCAATGGCATCACAGTGACCTCTCTATCCGGTCCAGGCGCGCGTCAATCTCGATGAGCCGAGCGAGGACGGCGCTCTGCTCGCGCTCGATCTCTCGCTCCTCGGCCTCGATCCGGCGCTCCTCCTCGCCGACCTCGCTGACGACAATCGCCGACGCCGCGACGGCAGTGAGGAAGGCGAACGACCCGATGCCGACGAACATCAAGACCACCGCTAGCAGCCGGCCAGCGGTGCTGACGGGCACGACATCTCCGTAGCCCACGGTGGTGACCGTGCTGACGGCCCACCACAACCCGGTTCCCAGGTCGGGGAACCGGCCGGGATCCGTGCGTGTCACGAGCGCCGCCCCGATCAGCACTACAGAAACACTGACCACGGCGACCAGCCCGAACGCCTCCAGCCACGACAGGCGGCGTCGGCGCTTGACGGTTGCCTGAAGCAGCGGCGCGTCCCGCTTCGCCCTCATCACCGCGACTCCTGGCGGGTACCGGCCCTCATCGCCGTGACGAACAGCCTTCGTAGCTGCTGCAGCCCGTGCTCGCCGGTCAGTTCCTGGCGCAGCGCGAGATCGACGGCCCGCGCCGTCGGTAGGTCCAGGGAATAGCGCTCACCCAGCATGAGTACGACCGCGGTGTTCGCGACGCCCTCAACGGTGCTGCCGATGGAACGCTGCGCCTGCTCGGGCGTTGCGCCAGAACCGAGAAGCTGACCGAAGCGGCCGTTGCGCCCGCCGACGCAGGTGACGTAGAGGTCGCCCGATCCGGCCAAGCCCATGACAGTGCTGGCGTGACCACCCCGGGCCTCGGCGAGGCGAACCATGTCGACCATTCCCTGCGCGAACATCGCCGCCCGCGCGTTGGCGAACGCGCGCACGACCGCGCTCTCGATGAAGCGTTCGGACATGCCCTGGGCAATGCCCACAGCGATGGCCACGACGTTCTTGTACGCCGACGCTGTCTCGGCGCCAGCCACATCGCTGGTGGTCGCGACCAGTGTTGTCGGCGAGGTCAGCGCCCGCGCCACCATCCTGCGAGCGTCGGCGTCCCGTGAAGCGCAGATCAGCGCCGTCGGCGATCCCGCGACGAGCTCGGCGGCAATTGCCGGCCCGGCGAGCGTCACGATGCGCGCCGCACTACCGAGAACACGCTCCGCCACCTCGGCGGGAGCAAGCAGCGTCTCGGCCTGCCACCCCTTCGTGGCGAGAAGCCACACCGCGTTCGGCGAGACGTGGGGTTCGGCCGCTGCGAGGACGGCATGGAGACCGGGGCTGGCGACAGCGACCGCGACGACGTCTGCGGCCGGCAGGAACGCCGGCCACTCCGCCAGCGACCGGCACTCGATGCTTCGGTCTACCGTGACACCGAGTGCAGGATGCGGGAGCCCATGGCGCAACGCCTCCAAGGCGGCCTGATCGAACTCGGTCGCCAGCAGTACGGAGTCGTTACCTGTGCGGGCGAAGTGAGCCGCAAGGGCCGCGCCCATGGCTCCCGCTCCGATGACCGCGATCATCTCCGTCCCCGGCCATCCGCTGCTTAGGTCGAGCCCAGTAACGGCACCTGAACGACAACGTCGCAGGCCACCACATCTCGAACATGTCGGTGCGCCATCGCAGTGCCTTCTCGTCATCGTAGAGACTCGTGGCCTTGAGCATCTGCCGCTCACCGCAGTAACGGCAGGGTCGGGGGTCCCTTGCGGATGGGCCATCCGGCCTGCCGGGGCTATCCGGCGCGTTCCCAGCCGCGACGTGGCGCCCGGGAGCCGAGCTGGGTGTCGCGGCTGCGGTAGACGATGTACGGACGGGTGAGGTAGCCGAGCGGGGCGCTGAAGACGTGTACGAGGCGGGTGAAGGGCCAGAGCGCGAAGAGAGCGAACGCGGCCAAGCCGTGCAGCTGGAACCCGAGCGGCGCCTCGGCCATGAGTTCGGGGTGGAGGTCGAAGCGGAAGGTGCCGCGGAACCACACGGACACGCCCTCGCGGTAGTCGTAGTGGCCGACGAGGTTAGCGATGGCGGTGTTGGCAAGGCCGAGGACGATCACGGTCGCCAGGACCGCGTACATGGCCTTGTCCATCCTGGTGGTGGCCGAGAACACGGGCCCGACAGTCCGGCGGCGGTAGATCAGGATCGCCATACCGACAAGCGTGCAAATGCCGGCGACGGTGCCCAGGCCCACCGCCATCACGTGGTAGGCGCCCTCGGAGATGCCCACCGCTTCGGTCCAGGACTTCGGTACGCCGAGGCCCATCACGTGGCCCATCAGGACGACGAGTATTCCGAAGTGGAACAGCGGGCTGCCCAGGCGCAGCAGCCGGTTCTCGTAGAGCTGGGAGGAGCGGGTGGTCCAGCCGAACTTGTCGTAGCGGTAGCGCCAGATGTGCCCGACGACGAAGACGGCGAGGCAGATGTAAGGCACAACCACCCACAGGACGGTACTCATGAGCACACCTCGCGACGCTCGCCGGCGCATTCGCGCACGCTGCACTGACCGGTTCGCTCGCTGCGCTCGCTCATCGGTGCTCTCCCTGTGTCTCGGGCATGTACTCGGGCGGCGCGAACGGCGCGAGGCCGACCTCCTCCTCGGGCGGTCCCTCGGCGGCGAGGCGGGCCACGGCGTCGCGTTCCCTGCCGACCAGTGCCGGCAGCGTGGCCGAGACGGCGTCCAGGACGTCCGCGTACGGCGAGCCGGTGTCGTGCAGGGCCAGCCGCAGAAGTTCGAGACCGGCACGATGCTCGATCATCAGCCGGCGGCCGATCTTCGGGTCGATGGTGGCGGCGAACTCCAGTACGACCGCGAGGTGGTCGGGCAGCTCTACGTCGTCAAGGGCGAAGCCGGCGATCCGGTACGCGTGCTTGAACCGCAGCAGCGCCATGCCGCGTTTGCGGGTGTCGCCGTGGGCGTAGTACGTCAGGTAGAGGCAGCAGCGCTTGCGGTGGTCGAAGGTGGCCACGTAGTCGGCGGCGAGTTCGGGCAGCGGCGTTGCGTCGAGGTGGTCCAGGAACCGGGTCAGCGCCGGGTCCCCTAGCGCGTCGGCGGCCGACCGCAGCAGGTCACGGCGCGCCAGTAGCTGCTCGTCGGGGTAGTCGAGCAGCAACGACGCGGACTGCCACGCCAGCACGCTGTCCGTTCCGTTCATCGCTCGGACTCCGGCGCGTCGGGGCGGGGTGGGAACAGGCCTTCGGGCATGCCCTTGCCGTCCCAGTTGAGCAGGTTCACCCGGGCGGCCTTGTCGCCGGGACTGGCGACGGTGTCGGCAGTCTGGCGGTCGCGGAGCATATGGAAGTTCTCCACCGCGATCGGCGCCGCGCCGCCGGAGCCCTCCCCGAACGGCCCTGAGCCGCCCATCCCCGGTCCACCCTCGTAATCCAGGCTGCACTCGGTCGCGAGTTCTTCGAGGTTGTGCGCCTGCTCGGCGTGTGCCGGCGGGATGACATAGCGCTCGTCGTACTTCGCGATCGCCAGCAGCCGGTACATCTCCCGGATCTCGCCACCGGTCATGCCCACGGCGGCGGCGATCGACTCGTCGGCGTCCCGTCCCATGTTCAGCTCACGCATGTAACTGCGCATCGCGGCGAGCCTGCGCAGGACGGCGTCGACCGGCGCGGCGTCGCCGGCGGTGAACAGTTGCGCCAAGTACTCGATCGGGATGCGGAGCGCGTCGATCGCGGCAAACAGGTTGCCGCGGTCCTCGGCGTCGTGTCCGGTGTCGCGGACGATGTCCACGACCGGCGACAGCGGCGGGATGTACCAGACCATCGGCATCGTCCGGTACTCCGGATGCAACGGCAACGCCACCCTGTAAGTGTTGATCAGCGCCCACACCGGCGAGCGCTGAGCAGCCTCGATCCAGTCGCGCTGGATGCCGGCCCGCTCGGCCTCCCGCACGACCTGCGGATCGTTCGGGTCGAGGAACACGTCGCGCTGCGCCTCGTAGAGGCCGTGCTCGTCCGGAGTGGACGCTGCCGCCAGTACCCGGTCGACGTCGTAGAGCATCAGCCCGATGTAACGGAGCCGGCCGACGCAGGTCTCCGAGCAGACCGTCGGCAGCCCGACCTCGACCCGGGGGAAGCAGAACGTGCACTTCTCCGCTTTGCCGGTGCGGTGGTTGAAGTACACCTTCTTGTACGGGCAGCCAGTGACGCACATCCGCCAGCCCCGGCAGCGGTCCTGGTCGACCAGGACGATGCCGTCCTCCGTCCGCTTGTAGATCGCGCCGGACGGGCAGGACGCCGCACACGACGGGTTGAGGCAGTGCTCGCAGATGCGCGGCAGGTAGAACATGAACGTCTGCTCGAACTCGAACTTCACCTTCTGCTCGATGCCCGCGAGCAGCGGATCCTTGTCACCGTGGTCCGGTGAGCCGCCGAGGTCGTCGTCCCAGTTGGCGCTCCAGGAGATCTTCATGTCCTCGCCACTGATCAGCGACTTGGGCCGGGCGACCGGGGTGTGTTCCTGCAACGGCGCGTTGGTCAGCGTCTCGTAGTCGTACGTCCAGGGTTCGTAGTAGTCGTCCAGGGACGGCATGGTGGGGCTGGAGAAGATCGTGAGGAGCTTCTTCAGCCGGCCGCCGCCCTTGAGCTTCAGCCGCCCGCGCCGGTTGAGTTCCCAGCCGCCGCGCCACCGCTCCTGGTCCTCGTAGCGGCGGGGGTAGCCCTGGCCGGGCCGGGTCTCCACGTTGTTGAACCACACGTACTCGACGCCGCTGCGGTTGGTCCACGCCTGCTTGCACGTCACCGAGCAGGTGTGGCAGCCGATGCACTTGTCGAGGTTCATCACCATCGCCATCTGGGCCATCACGCGCATCAGTACGTCACCTCCTGGCTGCGACGGCGGATGACCGTGACCTCGTCGCGTTGGTTGCCGGTCGGGCCGAGGTAGTTGAACGCGAACGACAGCTGGGCGTACCCGCCGATGAGGTGGCTCGGCTTGACCAGCAGCCGCGTCAGCGAGTTGTGGATGCCACCACGCTTGCCGGAGGTCTCCGATCGGGGCACGTCGATCAGGCGGTCCTGCGCGTGGTGCATGTAGACGGTGCCCTCGGGCATCCGGTGGGAGACGATCGCGCGGGCCACGACCACGCCGTTGCGGTTGACCGCCTCGATCCAGTCGTTGTCCGCGACGCCGATCTTCGCCGCGTCCTCCTTGCTCATCCAGATCGTCGGCCCGCCGCGCGACAGCGACAGCATGAACAGGTTGTCCTGGTACTCCGAGTGGATTGACCATTTGCTGTGCGGGGTGAGGTACCGCACAGTGATACCCAGCTCGCCGGTCTCGCCAATATGGGGCTCTCCGAAGAGGGCGTGCATGTTCAGCGGTGGGCGGAACACCGGCAGCCACTCGCCCATCTCGGCCATCCAGTCGTGGTCGAGGAAGAAGTGCTGCCGGCCGGTGAGGGTGTGCCAGGGCTTGAGCCGCTCCACGTTGATCGTGAACGGCGAGTAACGGCGCCCGCCGGTCTCCGATCCGGACCACTCCGGCGACGTGATCACCGGCACCGGGCGGGACTGGGTGTCCGCGAACGTGATCTGCTTGCCCTCGTGCTCCGCGGCGAGGTCGGCGAGCTGGGTTCCGGTGCGCGCCTCGAGGGTGCGGAAACCCTGCGTGGCGAGGTGCCCGTTGGTGGTCCCTGACAGCGCGAGGATCGCCTCGCACGCGTGCACGTCGCGGACCAGCGACGGCCGACTCTCCGCCACGCCGTCGCCGATAGTCCCGTTCGTGCCGCGCAGGTACTCGACCGCGCTCGTGACGTCGAACGTGACGCCCTTGGTGGTGGCGCCGAGGGAGTCCAGTAGCGGCCCGAGCGCGGCCATCTTCGCCCCGACCGCCGCGTAGTCACGCTCGACGACCACCAGCTTCGGCATCGTCTTACCCGGTACCGGCTCGGTCTCACCGTGTTTCCAGTCCGCAACCCGGCCGTGCGGGGTGGCCATCTCGTCCGGGGTGTCGTGCAGCAGCGGCACGGCAACCACGTCTTTGCGGACGCCCAGGTGCCGGGCGGCGAGCGTGCTGAACGCCTTTCCGATGGACTGGAACGCATCCCAGTCGGTGCGGGTCTGCCACGGCGGCGCGATCGCCGGGTTGAACGAGTGCACGAACGGGTGCATGTCGGTGGTGTTCAGGTCGTGCTTCTCGTACCAGGTCGCGGCCGGCAGGACGACATCGGAGAAGATCGTCGTGCTGGTCATCCGGAAGTCCAGGCTGAGCAGCAGGTCGAGCTTGCCGGTGGGAGCCTCGTCGCGCCACACCACGTCTCGTGGCCGGGCCTCCGGTGGCGCCTCGGCGGCACGCACCGAGGAGTCGGTGCCGAGCAGGTGCTTGAGGAAGTACTCGTTGCCCTTGGCCGAGGAGCCGAGCAGGTTCGCCCGCCAGACCGACAGCACGCGGGGGAAGTTCTCCTCGGCGTCCGGATCCTCGCAGGCGAACCGGAGCCGGCCGGCCTTCAGTTCGTCGACCACGTACTCCCCGACCGGCGTGCCCGCTGCCTCGGCGTCGGACGCGAGGGTGAGCGGGTTCCGGTCGAACGTCGGGTAGGACGGCATCCAGCCCATCCGCGCCGACTGGGCGATCACGTCCGCCGTGGACTTGCCGGCGAGCTGGCCGTCCGCGGTCGCTGCAGCCAGCGTGTCGGCGCCGAACTGGTCGTAGCGGAACTGGTCGGTGTGCAGGTACCAGTACGCGGTCTGGATCATCTGCCGGGGTGGCCGTGACCAGTCCAGCCCGAACGCGAGCTGCGCCCATCCGGTGATCGGGCGGCACTTCTCCTGCCCGACGTAGTGCGCCCAGCCGCCGCCGTTGACGCCCTGGCAGCCGGTGAGCGTCGTCAGCGTGAGGAAGGCACGGTAGATCGTGTCAGAGTGGAACCAGTGGTTCGTGCCCGCGCCCATGACGATCATGGACCGGCCGCGCGACTCCTCCGCGTTGGTCGCGAACTCCCGCGCGATCCGCGCCGCAGCCTGGGCGGGTACGCCGGTGATCGGTTCCTGCCACGCCGGGGTGTACGGCTCGGCGGCGTCGTCGTAGCCGGCCGGCCACTCGCCCGGCAGCCCGTCGCGCGCCACACCGTACTGGGCGAGTAGCAAGTCGAACACCGTGGTCACCAGGTGGCCGCCGACGCGGCGCACCGGCACTCCACGGCGGAGCGTGCCGGCTGAGCCGTCCGGGTTGTCGAACCGCGCCAGGTCGACCGCGACGGGCGCCTCGTCGCCCCCGAGCGCGGTGAGCATCGGGTCGGTGTCGCCCAGGTCGAGGTTCCACCGGCCGGCGCCCGCCTCGCCGAAGCGGAAGCCCAGCGAGCCGTTCGGCACTACCGGTTCGCCGCTGGCCGCGTCCAGCAGCACGGTCTTGAACGCCGCGTTCTCCTCGGCGGCGTGCGCCGCACCGAGGTCGGCGGCGGTGAGGAACTTACCGGGCACATAAGCCCGCTCCGGGCCGCTCGGGTCCGACGCGTCGCGCCGGTGTTCCAGGGTCACGAGGAACGGCAGGTCCGTGTAGCGCTTGACGTAATCGGTGAAGTACGGCACCTGCCGGTCGGCGAAGAACTCCTTCAGGATCACGTGGCCCATCGCCATCGCCAGGGCACCGTCGGTGCCAGGCTGAGCCGGCAGCCACTCGTCGGCGAACTTGACATTGTCGGCGTAGTCCGGGGAGACAGCGATGACCTTCTGACCCCGGTAGCGGGCCTCCGCCATCCAATGCGCGTCCGGGGTGCGGGTCACCGGCAGGTTGGAACCCCACATGATCAGGTAGCCGGCATCCCACCAGTCACCGGACTCGGGCACGTCGGTCTGGTCGCCGAACACCTGCGGCGAGGCAACCGGCAGGTCGGCGTACCAGTCGTAGAAGGAGAGCATCGTCCCGCCGATCAGGGAGACGAAC
>Ga0184623_10000745_pt1 | contig 14023 bp, 9 predicted proteins | sample PLM1_100_b1_FD_133138 | JGI IMG/M metagenome (GOLD analysis project Ga0184623, IMG submission 133138) | Groundwater sediment microbial communities from an aquifer in East River, Colorado, USA - PLM1_100_b1 | ecosystem: Environmental > Terrestrial > Soil > Riparian zone | place: USA: East River...
ACGTCGAATCGCGGGCTGTGCGGCGCGTTCAACGCCAATCTGATTCGCGAAGCGCGCCGGCGGCTCGAAGAGCTGGAAGCGCAGGACGCTCACACCGAGCTGCACCTCGTGGGCAAGAAGGGCATCAGTTACTTCAAGTTCACCAAGCGGAACATCGCCTCGCAGCGAGTGGACATCGGCGATCGCCCCACACTCGACCATGCCGCGGAGCTGGCACAACCGCTGATGGAGCGATTCTCGAAGGGCGAGCTGGATGCGGTGGATATCGTGTTCGCGAAGTTCAATTCCCCGGTCTCCACCCCACCCACCACACTCCGCATCCTCCCCGTCGCACCACCCACCCCGGCGGTCGGGCGGACGGGCGGACGGGCGGTCAACTACATCCTCAAGCCGTCGGCCGAAGAGATCCTCGACGAGCTGCTCCCGCTTTACGTGCAAAACCAGGTCTACCGGGCGCTGGTCGAGACCGCGGCCGCGGAGCACGGAGCGCGGCGCACCGCGATGAAAAACGCGACCGAGGCGGGGAGCGACATGCTGAACATCCTGCAGCGCACGTTCAATCGAGCCCGTCAAGCTCAGATTACGCAGGAACTCGCGGAAATTGTGGGTGGAGCTGAGGCCCTGAAAGGATAGGTGTCAGGTGTCTGGTGTCAGGGATTGCGTTCCTGAAACCCGACACCAGACACCTGACACCAAGGAACGGAACCCCAATGGCGACCAAATCTCAGGATGCATCCAAGCGCGCTGCGGGCGCACCGAACGTCGGCAAAGTCGTGCAGGTGATCGGGCCGGTCCTCGACGTCGAGTTCGAGCCCGAACAGCTGCCCGAGCTCTATAACGCGGTCACGGTGCAAGTGGACTCGCGCCAGCTGGTCGCCGAAGTCGAGCAGCACATCGGCCGCAACCAGGTCCGCGCGGTCGCCATGAGCTCGACCGACGGCGTCGTGCGCGGCATGGATGTCGTCGACACGGGGCAGCCGATCACAGTGCCCGTGGGCAAGCCGGCACTGGGCCGCATCCTCAACGTGATCGGCGAGCCGGTGGACGAGGGCCCGCCGATTCCGAAGGACGCGGAGCGGTGGCCCATCCATCGCGGCACCCCGAAGTTCATCGATCTCGAGCCCAAGACCGAAGTCTTCGAGACCGGCATCAAGGTCATCGATCTGATCGCGCCGTTCGTGAAGGGCGGCAAGATCGGACTGTTCGGCGGTGCGGGCGTCGGCAAGACCGTCATCATCATGGAGCTGATCCACAACGTGCAGAAGGGGCACGGCGGCCGGTCGGTGTTCTGCGGCGTGGGCGAGCGCACGCGCGAGGGGAACGACCTCTACCTCGAAATGAAGGAAAGCAACGTTCTCGACTCCGTGGCGCTCATCTACGGACAGATGAACGAACCGCCGGGTGCGCGTTTGCGCGTGGGCCTGACAGGCCTCACCGTGGCCGAGTATTTCCGTGACATCGAAGGCCAGGACGTCCTCGTCTTCATCGACAACATTTTCCGATTCACGCAGGCCGGGTCCGAAGTCTCCGCCCTCCTCGGAAGAATGCCGTCAGCCGTCGGTTATCAGCCGACGCTGGCGACAGAGATGGGCGAGCTGCAGGAGCGCATCACGTCTACCAAAAAGGGCTCGATCACATCGGTACAGGCGATCTACGTGCCGGCCGACGACCTCACCGATCCGGCGCCGGCGACCGCCTTCTCGCACCTCGACGCGACGGTGGTGTTGGATCGCGCCATCGTCGAGCTCGGCATCTATCCGGCCGTGAACCCGCTGTCGTCATCGAGCCGCATCCTCGACGCGCAATACCTCGGCGAGCGTCACTACAAGGTCGCGGTCGAGGTGCAGCGGATTCTCCAACGCTACAAGGATCTGCAGGACATCATCGCGATTCTGGGGATGGACGAGCTGTCCGAGGAAGACAAGCTCCTCGTCGCCCGCGCGCGCCGAGTGCAGCGCTTCCTGTCCCAGCCGTTCTTCGTCGCGGCGCAGTTCACCGGGCTGGAGGGCAAGTACGTGAAGCTGGAGGATACGATCGCGTCGTTCGAGCGAGTCGTGTCGGGCGAGTTCGACCAGCTCCCCGAGCAGGCGTTTTACATGCAGGGCGGCATTGAGGACGTGGTCGCCCAGGCCAAGAAGATGGCCACGGCCTGATGCACGTCTCGGTTATCTCGGCGGAGCGTTCGGTATTCGACGGGGAGGCGGATGCTGTTGTGGCGCCGGCTTATGACGGCCTCGTAGGGATTCTTCCACGCCATGCCCCTTTTATGACCCTCCTGGGGACGGGAATCGTGAAAATCCACCGATCTGGGGGAACGACCAGTTTGCAGGTGGCTGGGGGGTTCCTGCAGGTGGCTCGGGACGTCGTACGTATAGTAGCGAGAAGGGCTTCCGCCGCCGACTCTTGACTTCTCGAAGGCTTTTTCCAACAGTGTTGCCTGTCGGAAGGTGCTCAAAACCCATAAAACGCCCTTTTCCCTCGGAGGGAAGGTTATGAAGCGCTTCGGACTGGCAGTACTCGCGGTGATGGCGCTGGTAGTCGTCGCCGCTCGCCCGGCTTCAGCGCAGAGTGTTCGCTGGGGCGTGGGCGCGGGATTGCTGATGCCCATGGGCGACTACGCAGATGGAGATAAGCTGGGCTTTACGGGCGGTGTCGGTGGCACGTACTGGCTGCCGGCCGGAGTCGGCATTCGCGCCGACATCTCGTACGGCACAACCAGTGAGAAGTCAGGCGTCACCGCTCACAGCACCAAGATTCTCGGTGGTATGGCCTCGGTCGTGTATCAGTTTGGCGTGGCGGGCCCGAAGCCGTATCTGATGGGTGGTCTCGGTTTCTCGAATGTGAAACAGGAAGCCGGCGGCGTTTCGGGCAGCGAAAGCAAGATCGCGTTTGGCTTCGGCGCTGGCGTCTCGCTGCCTATGGGCACGGGCGGCACGAGGCTGTTCGCCGAAACGCGGTACACGAGCGTCAGCACGGATCCCAGCCTCACCTATCTTCCCATCGTGGTGGGCATCAGCTTCGGTAGGTAAGCGACCTCTGGCGGCGTGAGCCGCATCACCAGGTCAAGCGTAAACGATGGCCCGTCAGCCTACTAGCTGACGGGCCATCGGCGTTTCAGGGGGCGCCGCTTGACAGAAAATGCAGTGGTTCTTAACGATGTGGCGGTTCGCCACCCCAACTGGAGGTCCTCGATATGCGGAAGCTCTTCGGCGGGATGCTCTTAGCGGCGCTCGTGCTGTCGCTTCCGGCGACGGCCCACGCTCAGCGGCGTGCAGCCGCAACGGGCGGCGCCGCACATGAGTTTGGCCTCGATCTTAGCGCCGCATACGTCAGTCCCGGTGCGACTGGCGTTGACGGCGGAATCCGGCTCATCACTCCGGTCGATATCCGCTACGGTTTCGTGCCGCGTGCGGGCATCAAGATGATGTGGGAGCCGCGACTCGGCTTCAACTTCAACACCGTTGGTGGGCAAACGAGGTACGTCCTTACTCCCCAGGTCAACCTGCTTTACGCCAATTCGACCGGCGGTCATCGTCGCGGGATGTACTTCGGCGGTGGCGCCGGACTGGTACTGGGTGATCCGAGCGGCACGGCCAGCGGTACGGCGGTCAAGCTCGAAGCCGGCGTTGGCTGGCGCAAGCCGTACGGCAGCGCCGCGTGGCGGTATGAGCTCGGGCTCCAGTGGGTCTCGGAGAGCGCCGAGCTCGGCGAGCTCGCGGATTACATCGCGATCGGCGGCCGCATCGGCATTTCACTCTGGCGCTAAGCCCTTCACACCTGGCGCGGCGTTCCGGTATAAGCCGGAACGCCGCGCTGTTCGTCGGGTAACCCTCGCACCCACCTCAGGAGAATTGCATGCGTTGGTCTCGCGCATTGTGCTTGCTCGTCATGAGCGGTGGACTCGCTTCGATTGCGGCGGCGCAAGCTACCGGGATGCCCAGCTACAACGCGCCGTATCGCGCGTTCAACCGCTCGGAGTTCGGCGTGGTCATCAGCTTCCCGCAAGGCGGCGGCACGGCCTTCGAGGGTGCGTACCGCATTTCGAGCGGCAAGTTTGATCTGGGCTTTCGCGGCGGGATCTTCGATCCCGGTGGCGCCGGCGACGCGGTACTGCTCGTCGGTGGCGAGGCGCGGCAGCGCGTCATCACGCACACTGCGGATTTTCCGCTAGATGGTGCGCTCATCCTCGGGATCGGCGGCCAGTTCGTCAGCGGCAGCTCTGCGCTCATCGTGCCGATCGGCCTGTCGCTGGGCCGGCGCGTGGATCCTCGGGACTCCAAGATCAGCATCGTGCCCTATGTGCAGCCGACCGGGTTCCTCGTGGCCGGGAGTGGCAACTCGGACTTCCTGTTTGCGCTGGGCCTGGGCGCCGATTTCCGGCTCTCGCCGCGGTTCGACGCGCGGATCAGCGCCGGATTGGGCGACCTGGAGGGTGTGTCACTTAGCGCCGTGTGGGTGCATTAGGTCGACACGGATTGACTTGCCGACGGGGTTTTCCTACCGTAGGCGCTGCCCTGCCGGGCCGGAAATGCCGGGCCGGTTCTCACGTCTGTGGAGGATACGCATGAAGCGCATCATGACGGTCTTGGCGCTGGCTGCGCTTGCGGCGACGCCTGCGGCGGGCCAATGGTCTGGGATGCCTGTGTGGAACAGCCCGAAGGGCGGCACGGGGATCACGATCAGCGGGGACTATGCCTCGGTCAACACGGACGCGGGCGGCGGCAACGCGTTCGGAGCGCGGGCCTCCCTCGGCCTGGCCAACCTCACGCTGGGCGCGGGAATCGCCAGCTGGGACGCGGACGTCTTCGCGGACAAGGTCACCTCGTACGGGGCGAACGCCGGTTTCCGGATCATCGGAGGCAGCCTGCTCCCGGTGGCAATCAACCTGCAGGTCGGTGTGGGCCGAACTGGGGAAATCAATTTTGGCGTCGACACGTCGGCCGTCACGACGCTCACCGGTGCCTTGGGGCTGGCGGTCAGCGTGCCCACCCCGGGGATCAGCATCGAGCCCTATCTGTCGCTTGGTTTGCGCCGCCGCAGCCAGTCGGGCACCAGCGACTCCAATTTCGGGTGGGTGCTCGGCGCCAATGCGGGTTTCGGCATGTTCGGTGTCCATCTCGCCTACGACTCGGAGAGTCTGGGGGGCGGGTCAACATCCGGCCTCTTGGGCATCGGCGTGCACGTCGCGCTGCGCGCCCCGATGGGCATGTAACCGGGTTCACAACCGCACCGCGACCCACTAGCTTTGGGGCGCGCCATCCTCGGCGCGCCCCTTTTGCTTCCCGGGAGATTCGTGATTCGTTCTGTAACGCGCGCGGGCCTGATGGCGTTGGCCCTCACGGTGAGTGGCTGCGCCCTGACTTTCGACGCGACTGACCTCGGAGTTCCTACGTCGCTCGCCGAGGCGGCGCAGACTCCGCCGCAGGGGGAGTCCTTCAGCGTCACCAAGCATCCGGTGTTCTTGCTCTGGGGGCTGGTTGCGGCGTCTCGTCCCAATGCGGAGGATGTGCTCGCCGGGCAGGCAGGCACGGGAGCACGCATCGCGAATCTGAGGATCAAGGTACGCGCCCGTTGGACGGATCTGCTCGTCACCGGGTTGACGGCGGGGCTGATCAGCCCGCGCTCGGTTACGTTCGAGGGGGTGGTCGTTCCTTCATCTGTAAGGCCGTGACTTCGTCCACATCGCGATGACGCCGCAGGCGGCATTCGAGCCCGCGAACTCGGCGGGGATCTCGCCCGTCCCACGATAGACTTCGATCCCGTAGATGTCCCGAATGGGCGTGTTCTCGTGAAAGGAGTGCACCTCGATCCCGTCGATATACCAGGTCGGCTGGCAATTCGGGGTCCGGGACATGACGGCGTAGCACTCGAACCGCGCTTGGTCGCACTGGATGCGAACGCCGCGCACCGTGCGGAGGGCATCGCCCACGGAGCTGTAGCTCGCCTTCTTGAGGTCGTCCCAACGGAAAAACGCGCCGAGCTTGCGTAACCGTCTTCGCTCGAAGTCGACGTAGCGGGGCTGCAGCAGCTCAGCACGCGCCAGCACGACAACCTCGGGCAACAGGAATCCATTGAAATCGAGGGGGAACTGTTGGCTCACAGAGCCGGAATCGGGCATGAAGATTCGGAACAGGCCCTCCTCATATCCGATCAGCCGAATCTGCAGGTCGGTCAAGCCACGCGGCAGATTTGGGATACGAAAGAAACCGAGGGAGTCCGTCCTAGCGGTGGTGGTGGTGTCCCGGCCCGCCCCGATGCGCACGGCGGCGCCGGCCAGGGGATTACCCATGTCGCTATCCAACACGCGGCCGTGCAGCGTCGCTTGCGCCGTGGCCGACGCGGGGCCCACCACCACCAGGAGGGCCGCAAACAGGGCACTAGCCGGGGTCCAGCCTACGGGAATCATCGCTCTCGAATCCCATCTAGCGGAACTCTTAATAGAAGGTAAAATGGAACGCTGGCGCTAGTCCGTGGCCAATGCTGAACCCTCCACGTCTGCCGTGCCGTCACGCCCGCCCGCCGGGCGTGGACCAAGGGGGATCGGTGATGTCGCGCTGTCCTACTGCGAAGTGCCGTTCCTTCCGCGTTTCCTCTTCACACCAGAGGCAGCTTATGCGCGTTCCGAAGTTGGTGGCGATCGCATGCTTCATCACGATGCCGCTCGCAGCGCAAGACGCGGTGATCCGGGGCCGCGTGAACGCCCAGGGCGGCGAACCGCTGGGCGGCGCCAACGTGACCATCGCCAGCAGCAACTTCGGCGCAGCCACGGCGGCGAACGGGACGTACACGATCACGATCGGCGCCGAAGCCGTGCGGGGCCAGCAGGTGGTGCTCACGGTACGATACATCAGCTATCGGCCCGGGACCCGCACGGTCACGCTCACGCCCGGCACCCAGGAGCAGAACTTCGAGCTGCAGCCCGACCCGTTCCGGCTCGAAGAGGTGATCGTCACTGGCGTGGCGGACGCAACGGACCGCAGGAAACTGAGCTTCACGGTGGGGACCGTCGGCCAGCAGGAACTGCAGCAGGTCCCGGGCGCCAGCGCGCTGGTCGCTCTCCAGGGTAAGGTGGCGGCTCTGCGCATTGTCCCGAACTCGGCGCAGCCGGGCGGCGAGCCGTCGATCCGGCTGCGCGGTGCCACGAGCATCTCGGGGCGGCAGGATCCGCTGTACATCGTGGACGGGGTGATCACCCGCTTTGGTCTTGCGGACGTCGCGCCCGAAGACGTGGAGCGCGTGGAGGTCATCAAGGGGGCGGCGGCGTCCTCGCTGTATGGTTCCGACGCGGCCAACGGCGTCGTGCAGGTCGCCACCAAGCGGGGCAGTTCCCTCCCCGACGGCACGCTCCGGGTTACGACGCGCACCGAGGCCGGCATCAACCGCATGCCGAAGCGGATGCAGTTCTCCCGTTCGCACGCGTGGGAGGTCGATGAGACCTCCGGCTACTGCGTGGCGACGGGGCTGGCGCTCGAAGATGCTGATGGCAACCCCACTCCCGAGAACTGGACCGTTGCCCCGAACGCGAACTACTGCCTCAACGAGGACGATGCGCGCATCACCAAGCCGGACGGGATCGCGGACAATCGCTTCCCAGTGTATTACGACCACTGGAACGCGGTGGTGGACAACGGGGCGTTCTCGACAGGATACGTCTCCCTGGGTCAGCGGCGCGGCAACACCAATTTTAACGTCTCGTTCCAGAACACGCGGAATCAAGGCGTGATTTTTGGGCTGGGCGGGTACACTCGGCAGAACTTCCGGCTCAACCTCGACCAACAGCTGCACCCGAACGTCGACGCCTCGTTCAGCACGTTCTTCGGCCGGTCCACCAACGGCCGGACCGAGGAGGGGCAGGGAGGGCCGTTCTTCGGCCTCATGTTCCTCCAGCCGGACGTGGACATTGCGGCGTGCTGCAACCCTGACGGGTCGCGGTACGTTGCCCGGGTCCCGCTGGGCGGCGACGTGGCCAACGATTTCAACCCGCTCTACGAGCTGTCCAACCGATACATCCAGAACGACCGGAACCGGTTCACCGGCTCAGGCAGGCTGCGGTGGCGGGTCCGCGACTGGCTATCCGCGGAGGGGAGCTTCGCCTACGACCAGGAGGGGGTCAGCTTCAAGGACGTGCGGTCGTTCGGCTACCTGACGTCCTCGGGAACCACCACGAACGGGACTCTGACGGATACGACGAAAAACGACTGGCAGTCGAACAGCGCCCTCACGCTGACCAGCGTCCGGCGCTTCAGCAACATCACGAACACGACGAAGGTGGGCGCGGTCTTCGAGGAGCAGCGGAACAGGATGCTGACCACCTTCGCCGGGGAGCTCCGGGTGGGGGGCGTGCCGGAGCACGAGGCCGACGCGCTGAGTGCCGTGGACCCCGGGTCGTGGGACCAGAGTATCCGGAACACAAACTACTACGGCATCACGACGTTCGATATCAAGGACCGCTACATCGTGGACGCGCTGGTGCGGCGCGATGGGTCGTCGCTCTTTGGGCCCGAGAGCCGGTGGGCAACGTACTACCGGCTCTCCGGGGCGTGGCGCGTTACCGAGGACTTCAGGATCCCCGTCCTTGACGAATGGCGGTTGCGGGCCTCCTACGGCACCGCCGGTCTCCGGCCGGGTTACGACAACCAATACGAAATCCTCGCGGTGACCCCCGCCGGCTTCAGGACGGAGATCCTGGGCAACCCGCTCCTCAAGCCGGCCCGCTCGGCCGAGCTGGAACTTGGCACGAACCTGGAGTTCGGCTCGGGGCGGTATACGCTCGAGTACACGTACGCCCAGAAGACGACCAAGGATCAGATCCTCCTGGTGGACCTGTCTGCCGTGGCTCGCAACGAGTTGGCACAGGGTGGCTTCAGCCAGCAATGGCAGAACACCGGCGCGCTGCGGTCCAGGACGCATGAGTTGACGTTCGCGACGCGCCTGATCAGCACTCCCACGACCAACCTGACGCTAAACATCGTGGGCGACCGGACGCGCCAGGTGATCACGGAGTGGGACCTGCCCGCGCGCCTGTACGGCTTCCAGCAGATGCCAGCGACGTTCTTCCTGGCCCCGGGCTCGGACTTGGGCGTGCTCTACGGCAATCGCTGGGTTCGGAACATCGATGATTTGTACGCCGACCCGGCTAAGGCGGCGCTTTCCGGCCCCGGGCAGACGTGGAGCCGTGACTCCGTCATGTTCAACGAGGACGGCTACGTCGTCCGGAGGAATCAATACGGCAGGTCCAGCGAGCGGGCCATCAAGTACGCGTTCTGCAAGCGCACGGACACCGTGACCGGCAACTGCTTGGAGACCTCGGAGGTCGTGCAGATCGGCAACGCCAACCCCGACTTCAACCTCAGCTTCGGCACCACGTTGAACTACAAGCGCCTCGTGGTGAACGCGCTGCTCGACTGGTCGAAGGGCGGCGACCTCTACAACGGAACGCGGCAGTGGGCGTTCCAGGCGACGCGGGATCGGGTGCAGGACCAGGCCGGCAAGCCTCAAAACGCCGCCACGTGCACCACCGTCGGGGACTGCCCCCAAAAAGCGCTGGGTTACTACGGCGTCGGGTTCTACAACGGCCTCGCTCCGAACGACTACTTTGTCGAGAATGGCTCTTACATCAAGCTCAAAGAGCTGTCGGTCAACTACACGTTCGTGCGCGACCAGCTTCAGCGTATCAGGTTGGGCGCGTTGAGCGAGCTGCGGCTCGGGTTCATCGCCCGCAACCTGTTCACCATCACGGACTACTCCGGGCTCGATCCGGAGGTGTCAGGCCTCTTCGGTGATCCGTTCCAGGTCAGAATGGATTGGTTCCAGTACCCGCAGTTCCGGACCTTCTCGACCGTCGTCGAGCTCACGTTCTGAGGAGCAAGCCGTCATGAACCTACATCGAGAGATTCCCCTGCTGCGGCTCTGGTCTCCGGCCACCGTCCTGGCGGCGGTGCTGGTCGCCGGCGCGTGCGATCTCAACGTCGAGAACCCAAACGCCCCCGACGCGCCGCGGGCGTTCCGAGATCCCTCCGGCCTCGAGGGGCTGATGAGCGGCGCGTTCCGGACCTGGGTCGAGACCCGCGGAGATTATTTCGGCGTGATGGCTATGACCGCGATGGCCGACAACTACACCGCCTCGTGGAACAATGGGGCGCTCCGGTTCTACAGTTCCGTCGGCCAAGAGTGCCCGTCCCGCTGCGGCTGGAACAACAGCGCGGTGGCCGACGAGGCCGCCGGCGGCCCCAGCGTCGAGACCCAGTGGTACGGGTATTACTCGGTGCTCGCGGCGGCCAACAACGTGCTCCTGGCCATTGCCGACGGTGTCTGCTTCGACGGCGACTGCACCGCGGACAGCACCGTGACCACGCGCAACACGGCGATCGTCAAGATGATGCAGGGCATGGCCCTCGCCGGGATCGCGCTGGCGTACGACCAGGGGTTCATCGTCGACGAGCGGACGCCCCCGGGCGCCCCGTCGACCCTCCCCTTTTACCCTCGAGCGGAAGTGCGGGACTCCGCTCTGCGGAAGTTCGAGGAGGCGTGGACCATCGCGGGCGACACGATGTGGTCAACGCCCGAGGAGTGGATGGGCGTGGGCAGCGGCACGTCGTACACCAACACCCAGATCCGACAGCTGATTCGGACGATGCAAGCCGAGCTGATCGCGCTGTCGCCGCGGAACTCGGCGGAGAACGCGGCTGCCGACTGGGCCACCGTGGCGTCGTATGCCTCACAGGGGATCAGCTCCGGCACGCCGTTCGACTGGGAGTACTACATCGACGTAAGCGGCCGTGAGTGCGGGCTCGATTGCGTGAAGACGTGGGGTAACTCCATCGGCACGATGCGCGTGGACACGCGCGTCGCCGCCATACTCACGACTAACCACGTAGATCCGTGGCCGGTGCCGAGCGGCAACCCCTGCCCGACGGTCTCGGCCGACCTGCGGGTGGGTGACGGATCCTATGGGCCCACAGACAACTACAACGGCTACTCGACAAGGGCGGCGACGGCCAACGCGGGCAAGGACTTCGCCTGCTCCGGCGTGGCCATTTTCGCGCCGGCCCGGGGCCAGTACCACCAGAGCAACCTCCAGCACGTCCGCTACCAGCGCCTGGCCTACCGGGGCGAGAACCTGCCGGGCTTCAACGGCACGGGTCAGGACCCGTTCTACATTGTCCAGATGAACGACCTGCTGTGGGCCGAGGGCCTCCTCCGGCGGCCCGCGCCCGACCTGTCAACGGCGGCCGATCTCATCAACAACTCCCGCGTCGGCCGGGGGGGGCTGTCGACCCTGACCGCTGCGGACGGCCTACCCGCGCTCCTCGCCGCGCTCCAATACGAGCAGGAGATCGAGTTCATGGGTCAGGGGGCCACGCCGTTCTTCAACCGGCGGCGTTCGGGTTACAACGCACCCGCAGCCGGCGGCAGACCAGAATACGTGGACGGTTTGGTCGTGGGCACGCCGAGGCACATGCCCGTTCCGGCATTGGAGATGGATGGGCTCGGGCGCGCCACCTACTCGTTCGGCGGCCCGGGCACGCCCGACATGGCGCCCGCCGCCAACGGCGGGGATGGCATCAGCGATGCCCGGCGGTCGGTCTGGGATATCTGGCAGGAATACATGGCCCTGCGGCGGACCCTGAGCACCAGCCGGAACTGAGAAGAGCAGGGTCTGGGAAGTTGTGGAGGTTGTCGAGGATGGTGGAGGAACCTCCACCATCCTCCACCAGCCTTCACAATCCTCCACCAACCTCCACCGTCACCTCCCCTTGGCCCGCCCCCAGCGGCACCACCTGCTCGCGCCCGCCCGGCCACCGGATCCACAGCGCCGTCGGCTCACCGGCCCGCCCCAGGACCTGCACGGCGCCATTTTGCGACCAGTAGCCGGAACCGGCTTGCAGTTCGCGAACCGGCCCCGCCGAGTCGCCGTACCGCAGCCGCATTTGCGCACCGACGCCGGTCGGATTCCCCGGCGGCCCCACCAGGCGCACGCGCAGCCCCTGCGTCGCGCCGACATTGTGGAAAGCCCTCGTCGGCGCACCATTCTGGCTCACGGCAAGATCGAGCCGCCCGTCACCATCGAAGTCGGCGTACGCGGCGCCGCGCTGATCGCCGTACACCAGGAGCCCCGAGCGTTGGCCGGAGATCGGCTCGAGTTGACCCGCGCCGTCGCCCAGGAGCAACAGGCTGCGGCCGGCGTCATAGCGCGGCGTGGCGATGTCCGTTGCGAAGTAATTCTGACTGAGAAAGACGTCTTCGTTTCCGTCGCCATTGAAGTCGGCAACGCCCGCGTAGAACGCGGGCGCCCACTGCGCTTCCGCCGGGAGTGCTCTTGGTTCGAACCGGCCTCCGCGATTGAAGAAGACGACGTGGTCCATCGTCGTCGCACCCAGCGTGGTCACGCCTGCGCTTGCGGGGCCGAGCACCTGGTCAATGCCGGCATCCGCATAGGCGTTGAACGAGCGCAGCCGGTTCGTCACACCCGGGAACGCCTCCGTGAGCCGATCGAACGTTGTCAGCGGCGCGACGGCATGGATTCGGGGATCGTGCTGCGCGACGAGAAAGTCCGGGCGTCCCCGCCCGGTCCAGAATCCAACGTACAGGAGCAACGGCCGGTCCGGCGTTGCGCCGTTATCGGTATTGCGGCCCCAGCTGGTCGCGACGATGTCGAGCCGGCCGTCGCCGTCGAGATCGCCGGTCGCGAGTCCGTTCCAGCGACTATGTGACTCGGAAAGACCCGGAAAGTCGGTAAGCACGAAGCGCCCGCGGTCGTTCACAAAGATCCGGACTTTGCCCCACTCGATGGCCACGAGCAGATCGGGATCCCCGTCTCCATCGATGTCGGAAAAGAGGGCCGCCGAAACCATCCCGAGCTTATCGAGCACGCGTGAGTTCGTCGAATCGAGGGCAAACCCTTCGCCAGCGTTATGGTACAACCGCGACGACGGCGAGAGCGGGTAGCCTCCCGGATAGATCCTCGCCCCCACAAACAGGTCGAGATCACCGTCGCCGTCGTAGTCCGCGAGCGCCAGCGGGCCGACACTCGCGGTATCCCCGCCGATCAAGGGAGTCATCGCTCCCGTGCGCGGCGAGTACGCGACGACGCTGGGCATATTGCGGGCTTCCCGCGTCGACGGCGCTTCGTACGCCGCAACTCCCGCGATCACGCCATGGGACCAGCCAAGTATCGATGTGAGGTCCCCCGATGCGGGAGGTGCACGCACGGCCGTCGGTTGGAGTCGTGTCCCAGTGCTGTGAAAAAATGCGATTCTGCCGGTGCGCCCCGCTCCGACGATCAAATCTTCCTTGCCGTCGCTGTCGACATCATGCCACGCGACCCCGGGACCGAGCTGGCTGAACGAGTTGGGGAGCAGCGGCTGGCGGCGATAGTCGTCGAAATACGGCTCGACGTGGCGATGGCCGCCGAGCTGGGAGGAAATATCCTCAAAGAGCGTTCCCCCTCTCCCGTTCCCGTCCTCACCCCCTGACCCCCTCTCCCGTATCGGGAGAGGGGGGACGTTTGGAGAGATCTCGTACTCGCGATTCGGTGCCGCGCTGTCGATCACCGAGCGGCGGCCATCCCGCCAGTCGACTTCGATCCGGACATGGGAGCTCGTTCCGGTGGCGAAGGTCAGGCTCGGGTCCGAGCTCGAGAGATAGAGACCGCCGGCGATGATCTCGCGATCCTGTCGCGGAACGGCGCCGCCGAGTACGCGTACCTGGCTGCCGATGCCGGCGGTGTTGGGCGCCGCGCCGCGCAGCCGAATCGCGACCCGCGGCGCGCTGCCGTCGTTGCGCAGCACAGCCGCCGGCTGGCCGAGCCGGTTGATCACGACGTCGAGGTCGCCGTCGCCGTCGAGGTCAGCCAGCGCCATGCCGTGCGAAATGTCGTTCCCGACATCGAAGTGCCAGCTCTTGCTTGCATCCTCGAACGTCAGGTCTCCCCGATTGCGGAAGGCCATGTTCGGCAGCGCGAGCGGCGGATACTCGAACAGCATGCGCCGCCAGTCGATCTGGCTCAGGGTCCGGCGCAGGC
>Ga0184623_10000746_pt1 | contig 14022 bp, 11 predicted proteins | sample PLM1_100_b1_FD_133138 | JGI IMG/M metagenome (GOLD analysis project Ga0184623, IMG submission 133138) | Groundwater sediment microbial communities from an aquifer in East River, Colorado, USA - PLM1_100_b1 | ecosystem: Environmental > Terrestrial > Soil > Riparian zone | place: USA: East River...
ACCAGGTTCGGCGGATACCGCCTATCACGCGCCGCAGCTGCTCGCAGGAAATAGCGGGTTGCGTCGGTGTGCCGGCCCACGCGGATGGACCACCAGCCGAGATACCGGTGGAGGACTGCCCGGCTCGCCCGCGGGTATCGGCCCGCCACCGTGACGAAGTCCGCCTCGACCCGCCGGGTGTCCAGAGACATGTTCGTCCCGTGGACCCGGTAGGCCACGAGCGGTTCAGCCACGCATGCCGGCCGTGACATCGGTAGCGTCCGGAGCCACAGGTCCCAGTTAGCTAAGGGCTGCAGGGGCGGATCGAAGACGCCCAGGTCGAGGAGCACCGCGCGCCGCACCATCACGCCGGACGACCCGCCGGGCACGACGTTCCACTCCTCCAGTCGCTCGGCGACCTGGTCCGGGGTCGGCGAAGCCTCTCCCCCCACGACTCGATTGCCGGAGGTGATGTTCACGGATCCGACGTAGACCCAGTCGGCAGCCGGACAATCCCCCGCGGCTTCCATCTGCTTCGCCAGTTTGTCCGGCGCCCACAGGTCATCGTCGTCGCAGAACGCGACCCAGGACGCCCTTGCCTCCGCCGCCCCCCGATTGCGCGCCGCGCTGACTCCGCGGCTCGGGTCGTTGCGCACGATGCGGAAGCGCGGGTCAGCGATGTCTGCGACGATCCGCTGCACCAGCCCAGGATCGGCTGATCCGTCGTCCACCACCAAGGCCTCGAAGGCCACGTCCTGCTGCCAGCTGATGGTGGTCAAGGTCTGGCGCAACAACGCGTCGCGGTTCTTCGTCGGGACCACCACGGACGCCTGCGGTTCGCGGCCGCTGCGTCCCGCCCCCACCGTCACCGCCGCCTGCCCCCTTGGAAGAGCACGTCCGCCAGTTGCCTACCCACGTTCTCCAACGAGAAGGCCTCGGCCACTGAGCGTGCCGACGAGCCGAGCCTCCTGCTGAGGTCCTCGTCGTCGACGAGGATGCCCAACGCCACCGCGAGGGCGCGGGCGTCTCCCGGCGGGACGACGATCCCGGTGTCCTGGTCCGGCAATGCGTGCAGCAGGTCGCGGACTCCCGACACGTCAGCGGCCACCAGCGGGAGCGCGCACGCCATCGCCTCCAGCGCGGCGACGGGGAAGCCCTCGTGCCGTGAGGGCAGCGTGGCGACGTCAGCGGCGGACAGGTAGCGCCACACCCGTTCGCGGTCATGCACGTACTCGTCGACCCAGTGGACGGCGCCGTCCGGGAGGTCGGCAACCCGGTTGCGCAGGTCCGCTGCGTCACGGCCCGACCCGACAAGGAGCAGCAGTGGCTGCCGATCCGGCCGGGCGGCGCAGACCTCGCGCCACGCCACCAGGAGAAGGTCGAGGCCCTTGCGCTCGATCTGCACCCGGCCGTGCCAGATGACGGTGCGCCGGTCCAGCGGCAGCCCTAGTGCCCGGCGGGCCTCGTCGCGGCCCTGTGGTCGCCACCGTCGTACGTCGAGGGGGTTCGGGATCGGTGCGACCATGCGCTCCGGCAGCCGGTAGCGACCTCGGACCCGCTCCCTCTCGGTCGCGCTGCCGATGATCACCCCGGCACATCGCCGCATCGCGAGCCGCCGCAACGGAATCTCCGCGGGGCTGTGGCCGTGCTGAGCGCCCTGGTAGGTGGCGAAGACGGGAAGGCCCGCCAGCCGGCCCAGGAGGACGCACACGTCGAAGCGCGCCGACTCGTACTCCTGGCAAAGGATCGTCGCGCAGCCCAGCTCCCTCAGCTCTCGGCCAAGAGCGCGGGGAGGCGTCGCGACATAGGCCTCCAGGGACCGGAGGAGACGCGACTTCGGCGCGAAGCGCCACCGTGCCGCGCGGAGCTTGCGGTGCAGCACCGGGCTGGGGAGCACGCTGACCTGGCACCCCGTCGGCCCGTGCACGAACCGCACCGCCGCAGGCACGCGCGCCGACATGAAGACGACGACCGCGTCGCACTCGGTCCGGTCAAGCGCCTCGACGTAGTTGAACAGCCAGCCACCGGTCTGGTCCTGCCGAAACGCCTCCAATGTGACCCCGACCTTGTCGAAGAAGTCCTCGAACCGGTCCCCTGCGGGCAGCAACGCGACGGCACGACGAGCCGCGGTCATCGGCTGACGCTCGCTAACGTAGGCGCATGGTCGCGGTGAGCGTCGTCGTCCCGACGCACGACCGGGAGCACTTCCTGCGACAGACGCTTCGTTCGATCCAGCTCCAGCGCGACGTCGATCTCGAGGTCGTCGTGGTCGACGACGGCTCGCCCTCGGGCCAGGTCGAGGCAATCGTCGCCGCCCTGCGGGACGATCGCATCCGCGTGCTGCGCAACGAGACCGCCCAAGGCGTCAGCGCGGCACGCAACCGGGGTGTGGCCGCGGCGCGCGGCGCCTGGGTCGCGTTCTGCGACGACGACGACCTCTGGTCGGCCGACAAGCTCACGGAGCAGTTGGCCGCCGCGGGAGACGCGGGGCCGGGCTGGGTCTACACCGGCGCGGTGAACGTGAACGAGGAAGGCCGGGTCGTGGGTGGCCGGCTCCCGTTGCCGCCGTCGCAGGTGGTGGCTCTGCTTCCGGGGCGCAACGTGGTCCCGGGAGGAGGGTCGGCGGTGCTGGCGCACCGCCGGCTGCTCGATCGGGCTGGACCCTTCGACCGTCAGCTGCGCAACACCGAGGACTGGGACCTCTGGCTGCGGCTGAGCCGCCTGGCGGCCCCTTGTCGCGTCGCCGCGCCCATGGTCGGTTACCGGGTCCACAGCGGCGGCTCCTCGTTGGTCACCACGCAGATCCTGCAGGGGGCCGAGGACATCGAGCGCCGGTACGGCGGCCCCCTGGACCGGGTCACGTTGTACCGGCACCTCGGTCGCCTCTCGGCCCGAGCCGGCCGGCGGGGGGAGGCCCTGCGGTGGTACGCACGCACGGCGCGCCTGTCGGCTGAGTACCGGCGGGACCAGCTGCTGCCCGACGCCACCGAGCTGCTGGGCGTCCGCGCCCGGCTCCTCGGCCGGCGGCTGCGCCTGCCGCGCCCGGCTCGTGCCTTCGCGGATCCCGCGGTCGCAGCCTACCTGGCTGAGGCGCAGGAGTGGCTCGACCGGCTCTGAGACTTGGATCATCTCAGGGATTCCAGCGTTCGCTCCAGCACACCGCATGGCGTGAGCAGGCCGCGTCCCGCGCCTCAAGGGGGATCACAAGGGAGATGTCAGGAGCCACGGATCAGCCCCAGCCGTCGCCGCAGCGGCTGGGTCGGCGGCCCCAGCCAGCCGCGCAGCCGGTACTCCGCCAGGTCCGCGCCCCGGCGTGCCCGCCACCTGGCGCTGGCCAGGCGCTGCCGCGCCCGCGCTGAGGTGGTCGCAGGCATGGCGTCGTCGAGCCCGTAGCCCAGGGCGACCTGCTGGCGACCGGCGAGCCAGGCGAAGCGCCGGTGCTGCTCCGCGCTCCAGTGCGCCCAACGTCGGATCGGGTCGAAGTCGGGCGTCCGCTCGACGGGTTCCCAGTGCACCTGCGCCTTTCCGCCGAGCAAGACCGAGGACCCCCGGACCGGGAGCCGCTCGGCGGCGGACAGATCGTAGTCGGCGATGTCCAAATCGAGGAACGAGAGGACCTGGGTCATTTGCCGGCGCGGCTCCGCAACCAGATCTTCGTAGCGCACCAGCCGCACGGCCGGATCGTCGGCGGCACGGCCGTCGAGGAATCGCAGGGCGCTGGCCGCACCCGCGGCCCACCGGCGTGCCGCCAGGTCCGCGTCCCAGCCGAAGGTCCGGACGCATGACTCGACGACCGCGCGGCCGTCCCGGGCGAGGACGATCACCTGAGCCGTCGGGAACAAGGTGAACACCTGGTTGATACCGGTCACGCTCGGGTTCTTGGTGACCAGCCTCCGGTCGTCGTCGACTGTGAGAAAGCCAAGGAGGGCGGCGCCGAGGCTGGCGTACAGCTCGGCCACCGTCTGTTCGCTGACCGCCCCCCACGCCGGGTCCCACCGGCTGCGGACGTTCCCAACGAACTTCGCGAGCAGGTCGGCGTTCTCGAGGAAGAAGTCCTCGCGGATGGGTTCCCGCCCTGCGGCGCAGGCAGGGTGCAGGCGGACCAAATCCCAGAGATAGTTCGTGCCGGTGCGAGGAGTCAGCCCGAATATGAGGATAGGGCGATTCGCTCCCGCAAGAACCATAGCTCCCCCACGCCGCACGGTGTGATCTGGCTGGCGTCACACTAGCGGTGGGAGTGGATGCGCAACTGGGCTTCAGGCGCATGCGATCCAGCTTTGGCCGTCATGATTGACGTGTGGCGAGTCGCGTCTCGGTGGTGGTGCCCACCCGAAACCGCAGCGGGCTGCTGGCGGTCACGCTGCGCAGCGTGCTGCGTCAGCGAGATGTCGACCTCGAGGTCATTGTGGTCGACGAGGCGTCGACCGACGAAACCGCCGCGATCCTCGCCGGACTCGGTGATTCGCGAGTGCGCACCGTTCGCCACGAAACTCCTCACGGCGTGAGCACCGCTCGCAACCGCGGGGCTGCCGAGGCGTGCGGCGAGTGGGTCGCGTTCACCGACGACGACGACCTGTGGGCACCTGACAAGCTTGCCCGCCAGCTGCAAGCGGCCCAGGTGACCGGTCGCGACTGGGCATACGTCGGCTCGGTCAACATCACCGATGGTTTCCGGGTCGTGCACGGCCTGCCGCCCCTGCCACCGGAGCAGGTCGTGGCCGGGCTCCCGCGGTACAACGCAATCCCGGGCGGGGGTTCGAACGTCGTCGTCCGGCGGGAGACCCTGGTGAAGGCTGGGCCTTTCGACATCCGGCTGCGCAACACCGAAGACTGGGAGATGTGGATTCGTCTCGCTAAAGCGGGACCGCCCGCCTGGGTCCGCAGTCCCCTGATGGCCTACCGGGTCCACTCCTCGAATTCTTCCCTCGACATCGCCGAGATCGTCCGCGGCGCACGGCTGATCGAGGAGCTGCACCACACGACCGCAGATTGGGGCAGATTGCACCGGTGGCTGGCCGAGTCGTGCCTGCGGACCGGCCAGCGCCGCGCGGCCCTCGGCCAGTTGGCCCGCGCCGCTCTTCACGGCCAAGCCAGCAACGTCGCCCACGACCTGACGGCCATCACGCGTCGACGCGTGAACCGCAGGTCGTCGGCACCCCAGCCGGCGAATGGCGGCGATCCCACCTGGATCAAGGAGGCCGTCGGCTGGCTGGGTGAACTCGAGCGGGTCAGCCGCAGCTCGGACGCTTCTTCGCGTTCTACCGTGGGCCCATGCGACAGTGCCGCCGCCGGAGATGACACGTGACACCAGAGGTGTCTGTTGTGGTGCCTACACACAACCGCCGGGAGCTGCTGGCTCTGACCCTCTCCACCGTCCTGTGGCAGAGGGACGTGGACCTCGAGGTCGTCGTGGTCGACGACGGTAGCCCCGACGCCACCGTCGCCGCCGCAGTCGTTGGGGACTGCCGTGACCGGCGCCTCCGGGTCGTCCGGCACGAGACCCCCCAAGGGGTCAGCGCAGCGCGGAACCGCGGGATCGCGGAGTCGCGCGGCAGTTGGCTGGCGTTCTGCGACGACGACGACCTGTGGGCGCCTGACAAGCTGGCGCGTCAACTCGCCGCCGCGCGCGACAGCGGACGTCGCTGGATCTACAGCGGCGCCGTGCGGATCGACCTACGCCAGCAAATCATCAGCGGAACCCCGCCGCCCGCCCCCGACGAGTTTCTCGGCTACCTGCCCTCCTGGAACCCGATGCCGGGGGGTTGCTCCGGGGTTCTGGTCAGTGCCTCGGCGGTGGCGGAGGTCGGGGGATTCGACGCCCGGTACCGCCACTTCGCCGACTGGGAGTTATGGATCCGGCTCCGTCGTGCCGGGGCCCCCGCCGTGGCACGCGAGCCCCTGGTCGCGTACCGGATCCATCCCGGCAACAAGACTCTTGACACGGTCGGCATGCGCGAGGATGTCGCCCTCATCGAGCAGACCTACGGCACCAAGCCCGACTGGGGCGCCATCCACCACTACCTGGCCTGGGTCTACCTCCGGTCGGCGCGGCGGGCTCCCGCCATGCGGCACTTCGGGCAGGCGGCGCTGCATGGCAGCCTCGTGCCTGTCGCCCGGAGCTTCGCCACACTGGCAAGGCGGCGCCTTCGGTCGCGCGTGCCGGGGACGGGCTCTGGAGTCCCCGGTCTGACCGAATGGCGTGAACCGGCCCACGAATGGCTCGACCGTGTCGGCCGCTGACGTCTCCGCTGCCCCCGACGTTTCCGTCGTGGTGCCGACGCACAACCGGTGTCAGCTTCTCGCTTTGACGCTTCGGACGATACTTTGGCAACGCGACGCCGACCTGGAGGTTGTCGTCGTCGATGACGGCAGCAGCGATCCCGACGTGGCGGCGCAGGTCATCGCCGACTCGGCGGACGACCGGGTGGTACTGGTTCGCAACGCCGTCCCCGCTGGCGTGAGCGCTGCTCGCAACCGCGGTATCGCGACCGCACGAGGTTCGTGGCTCGCCTTCTGTGACGACGACGACCTGTGGGCCCCTGACAAGCTGGCGCTCCAACTCGCGGCCGCACGCACCACGGGTCGCGGCTGGGTCTATACGGGTGCGGTGAAGATCGATCTGCAGCAGCGCGTGATCGGCGGCATCCCTCCGCCCACGCCGGAGGAGGCTCTTGCGCGCCTGCCGCATGCGAACCCCTTGCCCGGCGGCTGCTCGGGCGTGCTGGCCAGCGCTGCCGTACTACGCGAAGCGGGCGGGTTCGACAGCGAATTGGTGAACCTTGCGGACTGGGACCTGTGGATGCGGCTGGCGGCGACCGGCCCGCCGGCGTTCGTCCCACGACCGTTGGTCGGCTACCGCATCCACCCGCACAATGCGTCGGCGGACACCGCCCTGATCCTGGCGGAGGCACGCTCGCTCAATCGGCGCTACGGGTCCGATATCGACTATGGCGCCCTGTACCACTACCTGGCATGGGTTTACCTGCGCTCGGGGCGGGGTTGGAGCTCCCTGCGCTACTACGCGCTGGCAGCCGCGCATGGAACCATCGGTGCTCCCGTGGCCGATCTCTGGTGGAAACTGCGCCAACGAATCCGGGTCGAGGGCTTCGACCTGCCGAATGAGCGGCGTCGCCGGGCTCAGCGCGCCGAGTGGCGGGCCGCCTCCGAGGCGTGGCTCCGCCTGCTTACGCCGTGACCGGACAGGGTCTGCGGGAGCTGTCCCGGGCAATGGTGCAGTCAAATCCCGTCTTCATCGTCGGGGAGGCCCGGAGCGGCACGTCGATCCTCTATCGGACCCTGCAGAAGCACTCCGCGTTCGCGCCGGAGCGGCAGAGCCTGGTCGAGACGGAGATGTTCGCGCACCTCCCCCGGGCCTTCCTGTTCAGCCCGACCTACCCGGACCCCTGGATCAAGTTCTTGCTGGAGAACCGCCAGGACTGGGACCGGTTCCTCCGGTCGATCCGGCTGCCGAGGGTCGCAACCGCCGCTCTTGCGCCGCTGAACTACCTGCGACGCGACAGGTGGGGCTGGCTCTTCCACGCCGGCCTGGGCCCGGCGGTGCTCCGGAGCTTCGTGTTCCACGCCATGCGGGCTCGTGGCTGCCAGCGGCTGGTCGAGAAGACGCCCACAAACGCGCGGCACCTCGACAAGCTGACTGCAGCGTTCCCGCAGGCGCGACTGCTTTACGTCTACCGCCACCCCGTCGACGTATACAGCTCCTACCGCCGGCGGGCAGCCGTGGACCCCGCCGGCGGCTGGGCGGGCCTGGATGTTCGCACCTTCACCGAGCGGTGGACGACCTCGACCGCCCACGTGCTGTCCTGGCTGGATTCAGGTAGGGGGAACCTGCTCGCGATCCGCTACGAGTCCTTCGTCAACGACCCGGCAGCCGCGTTTCGGGAGATCTGCGCCTTCCTGGACGAGCCCTTCGAGGCCGAAGCCGTCGAGGAGACCCACCCGGACACCCACCGGTGGCCGGTCGACCCCCACTTGTGGGGCGCAATCGTGCCCCGGACCAAGGAGTGGCGGGACCACATTTCGGCCGAGGAAGCCGCGATCGTGCAGCAACTGGCCGGTCCCATCATGCAGCGCCTGCGCTATCGGCCGTATCCGACCCGTTGAGCCGGCGCCGTCAAGGGGGCGCCTCGGCGCACCGTGACCGGGGGCATGGCCAGGTAGACGAGACGCTTGGCCTGGCGACGACTGTGGCAAACCGAGTCGAGGATGATGCCGGCGGTCAGGCTGATGAAGGCGATGATCTGGATGGCGGCGCTCAGCACCGCGGTTGGCAACCGCAGGACCAGACCGGTCGTCAGGAACTCGGTGACGGGGATGGCGCCGAGGCCAAGAGCCAGGACGGTCAGGCACGCCGCGATGATGGTGAAGAAGCGCAACGGCCGCATCTCCTTGAACAGCAGCAGGGCGGCGAGGAGGATGCGAGCCCCATCGCGTACGGTGCGCAGCTTGCGCTTGGACGCGATGTCGCGCGACCGGTAGGCAATGGGTATCTCCGCGTGCGGCAGCCCGATGTCAACCGTGTGGGTCACCAGCTCGGTCTCGATCTCGAAGCCGGTGAACCGCACCGGGAACGACTTTACGAAGCGGCGGGACATGACCCGGTAGCCGGAGAAGACGTCGGTGAAGCCGCCACCGAACAGGGTCTTGAGAATGTGGTTGAACATCCAGTTGCCAACCACGTGCCCGCGGGGGAACGCGTGCTCCTCCCCCGGGGCCGGCAGCCGGCAGCCGACGACCATGTCGAGGTTGTCCCGCACCAGGCGGTCGAGCATTACCGGGGCGTCAGCCGGGTCGTACGTCCCGTCACCGTCGGCGAGCACGTAGACGTCGGCGTCGATGTCGGCGAACATACGGCAGACCACCGTGCCCTTGCCGCGGCGCGGTTCGCGGCACACCACGGCGCCGGCCGCCGCGGCCAGCTCGGCGGTGCGGTCCCGGGAGGCGTTGTCGTAGACATAGACGACCGCTCCGGGTAGCGCGGCACGGAAACCCGCGACCACCCGGGCGATCGACGACTCCTCGTCGTGGCACGGCAGGAGCACGGCGACGTGCAGCTGCCCGCTCGCCTCCAGGCGCCAGTCATTCACGGCTGGCCACCAGCAGGACGTTCTTGCCGAAGGTCCACCGCGTGAACCGGTCGGCGACCCGACTGCAGGGAAAGATCAGGCGGTCGTAGACCACGATGCTGCGCGGGGAGATCGCACCGTCGCGACGGGCCAGGCGGTAGACCAACGAGGCGGCGAAGCCGGCGCTGTCGACGTACTCGCTGCGCAGCACGCGGAAGCCGGCCGACCGGGTGAGCTGCTCCAGCGCGCGGCGCCGGTACCTGCGGAAGTGGCCCACCCGCCGGTCCATCTCGGAGAAGAGCAGGTTGAACGCGGGGACGTAGAGGACGAGCTTGCCGCCCGGGGCAAGCTTGCCGCGGATCTCGCGCAGGGCGGCCGCATCGTCCTCGATGTGCTCAAGCACGTTGAGCGAGTAGACGGTGCCGAAGGTGTGCGATTCGCAGTGCCCGACGCTGGCCACCGCGGGGATGCCGGCGCGCCCGATCTGCTCCCGCAGCGTCGCGTGTGGCTCGACGCAGGTGACGTCGAGCCCATCGGCACGCAGAGCACGGGCGTGGAGCCCGGTTCCGGCGCCGAAGTCGAGGACGGGTCGCCGGGGGTCCGCTTCCCGCCGCACGCTGTCGACGAGGAACCGCTGGTAGTTGTGCGCCGACTCCATGGCTTCGAGGTTCTCTGCGCCGCTCGGTGGCTCCTGCTCGCCGCCGGTAGATCGGGGACCGGCCGCCCGCAACGCGGCGAGCAGCCGCCGTCCGGCCAGGGTGATGGCCATGAGGAGGACGGACGTCCCCACGACGCCAATGACCAGACCCGCGCGGCCGAGCTCCCGCATCGCCCCAAATTGCCAAAGGCTGAGGTAGCGCTGGTAGTTTCGGCCGTCGTCCGCCCCGTCGTAGCGATGCTCGACCGAGTATCGGGCGACGGGCACAACCAGCTCCGCCTGCCGGACGATCGAGGGGCTGGCCAGTGGCTGGGTGTCGAGGTAATGCGCCTCGGGGGGCACTGGCGGCGTCTCCAGCTGCTGCCGCTGCGTCGAGACGAGCACAGCAGGGAGCGAGATCAGCAATCCCGCGGCGAACAGCAGGACCACCGCCCGCGTCCGCCGGACGGTCGTCATCCAGGGGCCGATGAGCGCGACGACGACCACGACAGCGGGCAGGAGGAACCGCGGACCCCAGCTCCACCCGCCGTGCCAGGCGAACCACGTCGCCGTGAGGACGAAGGTGATGGCGGCGTGAGCGGTGACCAGCGTGGCGGCCGCGCGGTTTTCCCGCCACGCCTTAGCCAGGGCCGCCGGCAGGAGCAGGACGATCGGGGCGAAGATGATCACGCTCTTCAGGGGGTCCCCGAGAAGGCCGGCCGCGCCCTCGAAGAAGGGGGTCGTCATGCCGACGTCCTCGTATCCCAGCTTGAGCGGGTTGCCGAAGCGGAGCCAGTTGTAGCTGAGGGTGAGGGTGAAACCGGGCAGCAGCCCTAGTCCGAGCCGTAGCACCGCCCGAAGGCCCTGCGTCCGCCAGGCGACCGCGGCGGCCACCGGCACGAAGAGCAGGTTCTGCGGCCGGGTGAGGACCGCCAAGCCCAGCGCAAGTCCCGCCCACGCCGGCCGCCGCGCGAGCAGCCGTTCCACGGTGACGACGAGGGCGAGCGCGGCCAGCGGCTCGGAGAAGAACTCCTTGCCGTACGGCAGCGCGAACGTGCCCGCTACTGCCCCCACCGCGACGAGCGTCGCGGCCGGGATCCGGGCGCCAAGGCGCCGCCCCAGCAGGTACAGGGCGACGGCCAGCGCCCCGATGACAAGGGCCATAGTCGAGGCTGCCGCGGCCTCGAGGATGGGTCCCGGCTCCTCCGCGAGGACGGCGACCGGGCGCACCACCAGGTAGGGGACCGCGGCCACCAGGGAAAGTCCCAGCCCGTACCGGCTGTACTCGAGCCCATCGCGTCCGGGCAGCGTGTTGAGCTCCGGATCCACGGCGAGCGACCCACGCTCGATCATGGACTCGGTGACGGCGTACATCGTGCGGCCGTCGTAGCCGGTGATCGCTCCTTCCTGGACAAGCAGGAACGCGGCGGTCACGACGACGAACAACCAGACGGCTGCTCGGCGGTGAGCCAGCTGGCCCGGCGCGCGCTGGAACTCGGCCTCGCGCTCGGGGCGCATGCCACCGGCGTCGGTATCAACGGCTACCGTTGCCTCAACCATCAGCGACTCTCAGTAACTCGAGTGATTGGGGCACTTCGCCCTTGCGGCCGAAGGCTGCCCGTCTTACCCGCCGTGGTGGTGCGGGCTTCACGTTTCGCCGACTCGTGCCCGCCCCGCTGGTGCAGTGTGGGTCTTACCGGGTCTCCACGTGCGTTCGAGCCGTCACCGGCTCCGGTTTCCGGGGCACTCCCGGTACCGTGCCCGACAAGTCGGGCGAGGTTGCGTGCGGCGTTGCCGGCCACATTGAGGTCCTCGACGACGACGGTGTCGAAACGCTGCGCCAGGGCGGTGGTGAGCTGGTGCCAGACGTCGGCGCGGGCGTCACGGACCTGCCCGTGCCCCCGGGCCAGCCGCCGCTGGGTCTGCTCCCACCGCCGCGAGGGGCGACGACCGCGCCGGGCGGCCGGATCGTAGGGGCCGACCCGCCGGGCGGCGCGACGCTGCGGGCGGCGCAGCCGGGCCAGGACCCGAGCCAGCCGGCGCGGGTTGGGCACCTTCCCCTCCGCGTCGGTCAGGCCCGGCACCGGTCGTGACAACACCGCCAGGGCACGCACGCCGGCGTCCACACCGACCACGGCGCCGGCCCGGCCCACGTGGCCCGGCCTGCCGAGTGCGCGGACCAGCTCACGCCCGACCGCCGGCGTCGGATCCAACCCGAACCGGTCGGCCTGACCCACTATCACCGTCTCGCTCACGCCCTACCTCCAACTTCCCGCGCCCGGCCGCGTTAGCGTCCAGGGTCGGCACACAGACCAACTCGGTCCAGACGGTAGCGGGCAGCTCCGACAAACTCCGCCAGCTCTCACTCGCCACGAGGCACAGCCGATCCGCTCACCACGGCCTACAAAGGCCTACGAAAGTTGACATCCGCTGAGAGAGTCGCCAGCAGTTGGCTACCCCAAGTCTTGACCCAGCCAACCCTGCGCGACTGCCGATGCCGTGCGGCTGAGTCACGGCTCGGCAGAACCGTAACGCCGCGAGCTGCGCAGGGAGACCACTTCGGCGAAGTCGACGCGACGGGAGAGCAGAAGGGCGAGCAACGGCACGCCGACCGCGCCGAGCCACGTCAGCAGGAAGAAGGTCGAACGGCCGATCACCCCGTCGACGTACAGCGAGTTGAGCGGCGCGACCAGACGAGATCCCAACGACATGGCGACAAGGAGCACCAGCAGGATTCCCCTGGGCACGAGCGCCAGGAGCGCTACCGGCAGGACCACATACCACGGCCAGTAGGCAGGTGCGAGCAGGATGTAGACCACCATGAGGACGGCGCTCCCGCGGAGCAGGTCCGTCGGCGTCGTCACCCGCGCAGCGATCACGACCGCAGCGAGCACAACGGTGGCCGTTGCCGAGACCGACACGACGAGAAGCGCCGTCTGCTCGCTGATGACCCGGGAGAGGACCTCCACCAGGACCGTCTGTGTGGAACCGGTGTGTCCTGCGCGACCGGAGAGCCCGACGCCGCCGAGAGTCTGCCAGCCGGCCCAGTAGGGGGCGAACAGGATGCCGGCCATGGCTGCCCCGCCCACTGCGCCCGCGGCGATCCGCCACAGCATCGACCGCTTGTCCTCCGCACTGCGCCAGAGGTGGCCGAGCAGGAGCGGCACGAGCAGCAGCGGCACGTACTTCGTCAGGACGGCGGCTGTCATGGAGAGCGCCGCGGCCACCACCCGGCGCATGAGCACGAGGAGCGCCGCGCCGAGGATCAGCAGAGCCATGACCGAGTCGTTGTGGCCCTCCCCCGCCACCTCGACCAGGACCGCCGGGTTCCACAGGTACGCGAGCGTGCCGAGGTCGCGGTCCTGTGGCCGCACCCGGTCGAGGATCAGCCAGATGACGACGGCGACCGCGAGGCTCGACGCGACCGCGACAAGCTTGAACAGCAGCATCGACAGCCACACCTGATCACCGGAGAGCCACCCGATCGCGGCCTCGAGGTGGGTGAGGACGGGTCCGTAGGGAGTGGCCGGATGCACCGGCCGCCAGCCGTACGACACCAACTCCGCCCCGAGGGGGCTCGCAGCCACAGCTGAGCTGTGCACGAGGTACGGATTGCCACCGAGCTCCACCTGGACGTGGCCGTGCACGATGTAGGCGAAGACATCGCTGGAGAACACCGGCGCCACGGGCAGCCAGAGCAGGTTGAAAACGACCGGAAAGCCAACGGCCGCCAGGCGTGCGGTTCGTGACATCGTGCGCCTGCACAGTGCCAGCACCCATACGTAAAGCACGAACACACCGAGGGCGCTGATCGGGTAGACAGCGAGACCGGCTGTGAGGGCGGCACTGTTCGGTCCACCGTGGATGGCGCGCTGGGCAGCGTGCATGGCGATGTAGAGCAGCCCGCTGATGACGCCGAGCATGACGACGGGACTACCGCTCACCGGACGGATCTCGTCCGGCAGATCGAAGATCGATCAGGCCGACGATCACCTTGACCCACGAGATTGCGGTGACACGCCGCAACCGATCGGCGTGTCGTCGCAATCTCACAGGCCAACGTGATCATTTTGGGTCCACCTCCATCCAGACTGTAGGCGGCGGCCTGGTCGCAGCAATCTGGAAGGCGCGCCTGATGCGATCGGCCACCCGGGCTGGCTCGTCGAGGAGCTGCCGCCAGGTCGCACGCACGACCTGCAGCCCGAGTTCCTCCAAGCGCTCCTGCCGCAGCTTCTCATGGACCAGCGCCCGCCGATCGCGGCCGTCGTACTTCAGCAACCCATCGGTCTCCAGCACGGTGGCATGCTCTGGCCAGTAGAAATC
>Ga0184623_10000748_pt1 | contig 14012 bp, 8 predicted proteins | sample PLM1_100_b1_FD_133138 | JGI IMG/M metagenome (GOLD analysis project Ga0184623, IMG submission 133138) | Groundwater sediment microbial communities from an aquifer in East River, Colorado, USA - PLM1_100_b1 | ecosystem: Environmental > Terrestrial > Soil > Riparian zone | place: USA: East River...
AGTCGGGGTTGGTGCGGTACATCTTGGTCAGGAATTTGTCGACCGTCTCCATCGTGATGTCGGGTCGGCGCTTGACCAACTCGGGGCCCCAACCCTTGATGTTATTCTCGTAGAAAAGGTCGCGCATCTCCGGACGCGACCCGCTGGGCTGCGCCAGCACGGCGGCGACAATACGATTGGGTGCCCGCTCCAAGAGATTCCAGATGAACGGGCCGCCAATGCAGAAGCCCATCACCATGAACTTGTCGATGCCCAGGTGATCCATCACACCGAGATGGTCATCAGTATATGCATCCCACGGCCGGTCGATCTCGAGCGGGCCGGAGGACTGGCCGCCGTTGGCGTTGCGCAGGTCCGACACGATGCAGCGGTACTCTCCCTTGAACTCCCCGATCGCGGCAAAGGGATTGCCGCCTTTCAAGCCGGCGATCGTCGAGTTCAGTCCCCCGCCGGCGATGAGCAACAACGGGAAGCCGGAACCGGTCTCCTCATAGTGGATGCGAACGGGGCCTTTTTCGTAGAAGGACATGGCAGCTCCTTCCCGCCCGGTCTGCTGAGCAAACACGCGCGGCACCGCGGCCATCGCCGTCGCCGCGGCGCCCGTTTTCAGTAACTTGCGTCGGATCGGATCCATAATCGGCGTCCTCCTTGATCATTGTTGTGGCCGGTGCGCGGTATACCTCGCCCATGCCGCCCTCGGGGCGACGACTTCATACGGGCCGAGGCGAGTACCCGCAGTCAGGGCCAATTCGTGTGGATTATACGGGAATTACGGCGCGGAGCGGATGAATCCTCAGTGACGGGCTAGTGTACCGCCTACCGCCTACCGCCTAACACCTCCCGCCTCCCGCTGCCCGGTCAATTCGTCGGCAAGGGGCTGCGCGTCATAGACCTTCCGGAGCGCTTCGTTGATCGCGCGGACGTCGACTGAAATCGCCCGGTTGAGGGTGTCCTCGTACACGAAGTAGCCGGGCAGGGAATGGATGTTCCCGTCGAAGATCAGCCCCACGATCTCGCCGGCCCGATTCACGAGCGGCGACCCGCTATTGCCCCCCACGATATCGTTCGTTGACACCAGATCGAACGGCGTCTGAAGATTCAGCGCCGATTTCCGTTCCACCCAGCGCCGCGGCGGGAGGTACGGCGGCCGCTCCTTGTGCTGCACCGCCCGCTCGAACATCCCTCCAAGAACGGTGAAGGGGGCGATTCGGTTGCTGCCTTCCTGATAGCCCTTTACAGCGCCGAATGACAAGCGCAGCGTCGAGGTGCCATCCGGGTAGGTGTCTTTTTGCGTGGCGAAAACTGCCTGGGCGATCTTCGCGTAGGCGTCGCGCTCGACGCCGGTCACCTGATCTTCGAATCGTTTTCGCACCGCGCGCGCGTCTTCGTCGATGCTTCGGGCAAAGACAATCATTGGATCGGTGGAGCCATCGATCGCCGTCTGACCTCCGGCGGCGATTTGTTTCCGCACCGCCACATCGCCCAGCGTCGTGCCCTTGGTCAACTCGGCGGCCCGCGCCTCGGGTGTTTTGCCAGCCAGGAATTTCTGGATCAATGGATGCGAGGCCCCGAGCTCGCTGCGAGCGAATGTGAGCCACCTCGCCAACTTCGTCTCTTCCATCTCGGGATAGATCGGTGCCGCGGAGTACAAGCCCAGCTCCAGTGACGGGCGCCGCGCCTCGGTGTACTCCGGCAGCCGCGCCGTGTCCGGCTTCGTGCTTTCCGCGGCGAACCTGACAAGGGTTCGCGCGACAGAAAAGTAACGGCTGCCCGCCCCGGTGAAGCCCTCCAGGAGTTGAAACTCGCGCACGTAGCCGGGCAGCGCGCCGCGCGCTTGTGCAATAGCGTTCCAGGGATCGCCGTATTGCTGGCGCAGCTTCGGGTCCGCCATGACGGCGCCTTTCACGCGCTCCTCGGACTGTCGCTTCTGGTTCATCAAGGTGGCGGAGCGGAGCCCCGCGATCTGGCCTTTGTAGGATTTGACGCTGTTTTCGATGCTGAACAGTTCCTCTTTCGCCTGACGCGCGCGTTCTTCGCCGCGTGCGCCGTACGCGGTGAGCGCGCCGTGCCACTGATCGAGGAATCTGAGCACGAGCGGAATGCCGGTGTCCCGCAGGTATTCGAGGTGCGCGACCGTGTTCAGCCGCTGCGTGGCGCCCGGATGCCCCGACGTGAACACGAGGTCGTTCTCACGCGCGCCCGCGGTTGACCACTTGAGGTAGTGGTCGCTCCGAATCGGACGATCGTTTTCATACACGCGGAACATCATCATGTCGAGGCAATAGCGTGGGAAGGTGAAGTTGTCCGGATCCCCGCCGAAGAACGCGATGTCGAATTCCGGCGCGAAGACCAGGCGCACGTCCGTGTATCTCTTCGAACGATACACATGATAGCGGCCGCCCTGATAGAGCGTGACGACGGTGCTCTTCAGGCCGGTCGCCGCGAGCGATTCCTTCTCGATCGTCGCGATGGAGGCGCGTCGCGCGCCGAACGCGTCACCGGGCGACATGTCCGGCTTCACCGGGGCGTTGACGCGATCGGTGACGTCCTCGATGCTCATCAGCACGTTCAGCTCGAGGTCTGGCGCTTTCAGCTCCTCGCTGCGCGCTCGCGCGTAGAAGCCGGTGCTCACCAGATCCCGCGAAGGGGTGCTCAACTTGGAGAGCGTGTCGAGGCCGACGTGATGATTCGTCAACACCAGTCCGTCGGCCGAGACGAACGATCCGGACGAGCCCCCGAACCACACGGATGAAAGCTGCAGATGGCGGAGCCAGTCATCGGTGACATCGAAGCCATACCTGGCTTTGATGGCCGCTTTGGGCACAGCGTCGAACGTCCAGAACCCCTCGTCCGCACGTGGACCCGCGGCGAAAAGGATCAGGATGGCGATCGTGACGGTCAGGGCGTAACGTCGCAGTGCGCGTCGCATGTCAGTTCTCCGTTCCCGTAGTTGAGCGTCCGTCACCGCGGCAGTCTGTGGGCGGCGCCTTTCGGTGGACCAATCAGGGATTATCAGGGGCAATTCACCTTGTTGGCAAGGCCCCGCGGAACTGGTTTCAAACTCCGGTCGTGCCCGGCTTCAGCCGGGCCTTGTCATGACCGCCGGCATGAGGTCGCCTATGAGACTCGCAGACGAAACACCGTCGTTTCTTGTACACCCGTCCGCTCGACCATGATCGATTCGAAGTCGGGATGCTCCACTAACTGGTTTCGCAGTTGCACGTAACGCTCAGGGGCGAACTCACTGTGCAGAATGACGTAGGCTACGCCCAACCTGCGCAGACGCTGCACCGCTTCCCGATCCGGAAATGTCTCCAACACATCGAGTGAGCGGATGTACACCTCAGGATAGAAGCCGCTGTAACCATTGACGAGGCGATGCCAGTGCAACGTCGAGTAGTACATGTACAGGGGCTCGCGCGTGAGCCCGAGAGTTGACGCGTGCGGGACCGGCCACTCCAGAACGACTGAGGGCGGCTGCGTTCGCAGCCACGAATATACGGAGACGGGAGGCACGGGGATTGGTGTCAGTGCAAGAGGTGTCGAGGCGCTCTCGAGTAGGGCGAGGGTCGTTGCCACGACGCCGAAGGAACGCCGCGCCAGCCGTCCCGGTATACGATCGGAAATGCGTTTGAGCCCCTCCGCCGCGAGAATGGCGAGTGCCGCCGAGACGACCACGAACATGCGGGCCGGCACACGAAGCGCGTGGTATGGCCACATCACGGGATAGAAGACACGATAGGTGAACCCGTTGAATCCGAGCGAGAGGTCGAAGGCGACGATGAGCAAGACAACGTAGGCGAGACGGCGACGGTTCCATGGCGGACCGGCTCCAACGACAGCGAGCACAATTGCCACCAGACCCGGAAACATGATGCCTTCCACACCAGAGCCGAAGCGCGCTGTTGTGCGGCCGTACAGCCAGTTCTGGCCCGGAACCGCCAGATAGTTCGAGAGCGTTGCACTCCATTCCCGAGTTTCTGCCTGGCCCCTTCCCCCGACAATCCTGCTGGCCTTCCAGTACGGGACCAGATACGGTCCGACGAGCACGACACAGACCAGTGCGGCGGCGACTGTCGGTCTGGTCAGGCCCACAGGCTTCCGCAGCGGCCATCGGATGAGCAACACGACACTGAGTGCTGCCAGTCCGGTCATCAGAAAAACCGCATAATAGATGCTCGACCAGGCCTGCATGGCGACGATGGCGCCCAGCAGCACACCGTCTGTGACGCGCTTCCGCGTCAGCACGCGATGGAGCGCCCAGAACGCGAGCGGGATCCACCAGCCCCACAGCACCTCCAGTTGCGAGTAGTGGGCGAATCGAAATGGCTGAAACGCGAATACCACACCCGCGAAGGCGCCCGCGAGCACCGACCGCGTGAAGCAACGGGCCAGCATGTACATGGTCACGCCGGAGGCGACAAACGAGATCAACAGAAGGAGGTTATGAGCAACGACTGTAGGAGTCCCCAGCCATATGAGTACGGCGCTCGAGAGGCCGGGCAGCAGGACGGCGTCAGAGTACGCAAAGGTTCCCCGCTCAGGATAAAAGATGTTCGCGTCGAATAGATGAACCGGATCCTGCGCGAGTTGATGCGCAATCCAGGCGACGCGCCAGACGCCGAACAGCGCATCGTAGTGGTTCCCGCTGTGCGTCGCGAGGTATCTCACTTGTGGATAGGTGTAAGCGATGGTGAGGATGGCAAACATGCCTGCCACCAGCAGCAGTTCGCGCCACGAGACAGGTTCCGCGTCTGTCCTCCCGTTGGATGCGGTCAGGGTTCGGGCGTTGTCACGGTTGTTTTCTGACACTCTGTAGCTCAGTCCTGATTGGGTTAGAGCGCCATCATACAATCGACGCCAGCGACGCGCGATCGGGATCGTGCCGGACCCTCCACACATCGCGGACCAACCGATCATCAGGCAGCAACCTCTGGACGACTAATCGCAGTTCGGCCATCCAGCGTCTGCTCGCGAGACACATCGGCCCCGCCACCTGCCCTCGAGTGAAGTGATTCTGTACGGCGCGCCATCAGGCGCGTGGCTATGCCTTACGAAATGGCTATTGTGTGAAACCCTGACGTCCTGTGGACGACGTTTGTGGCATTTGGTTTGCTCAGTTCTGGAGCCGGCAACGTCAACAGTGAGCTTTTTCTAGAGGAGGTTCGGCATGCGAGTGAGCACGAGAACCCTGGCAGTCGTACTGAGCTTCTCGTTCCTGGTTGGATCCCTCAAGGCGCAACAGACCCACGTGGTCGACCCCGGCTCCATAGACAAGGCCCTCGCCGCCGCCAGCGAAGAGACGCTCGCCAAGCGGCAGGCGATTCTCGACGCCCTGCACCAGCCTGAGGTCCAGAAAGTGGCGGATCGTCTTGGTCTGGACGTGGCTCGCGCCGAAGGCGCCATCGCCACGCTCGACGGCGTCATGCTCGATCAGATTGCCACGCAGGCCCGGATGGTCAACGACGCGGTGGCCGGCGGGCAGACGGTCCGCCTCAATCTGTTGTGGATCATCATCGGACTGCTGGTGCTGATCCTCATCATCGTCGCGGTGTGAGCCGATGTCGATCGGCAAGGTTGTCCCTGTCTGTGTGCTCGTCTTGTTGCTGACCGACCGCGTCGCGGCCGAAGGCCAGCAACCTCGCTCATCCGAAGCCGGCACGGCGGTCGCGAGCGCGCTCCTGCTCGACGTCCCGTACGTACCGCAAAGCGAGGCGCTCTGCGGCGGGGCTGCCGTCGCGATGGTGTTTCGGTACTGGGGAATGCCCCAGGTGTACGCGGAAGACTTTGCCTCACTCGTGGACAACGACACTGGTGGCATCAGATTGGGCGATTTGGCGCGCGCCGTTCAGGACCGAGGATGGCGCGCGTTACCCCTTGCCGCAACAACATCGGATGTTCAACGCCATCTGGCTGCCGGACGGCCGGTCATCACACTGATCGAGGATGCGCCGGGCCGCAACCATTACGTCGTGCTCGTCGCCTGGACGGGCACTCGGGTCGTCTTTCACGATCCGGCCCGCGGCCCGTTTCGCATCCTCGATCAACAGGCATTTGAGCGCGCCTGGAATGTGACCGGCCGTACGACCTTGTTGATGATGCCGCCATCCGATGCCGGCGCACGGCCGGCTTCCAATCGCGAGCGTGAAGATATGGCGCCGCGCAGCTGCCTCGAGCCGCTGGAAGAGGCTGTCCGGTTGGCGCGCAGCGATCGTAAGGATGATGTGGAGGCGGCTGAGAGTCTGCTGTCGCTCGTCGGTGAGGCGTGTCCCTCATTCAGTGGAGCGCCCCGAGAGCTGGCAGGAATACGATTTCTTCAGAAGCGCTGGGCCGAGGCAGCACGTCTCGCCGAGCAGGCGGTCGGGCGCGATCCGTCAGACCTGCATGCGTGGCAGCTGCTGGCGTCATCGCGGTTTCTTCAAGGGGACGCCGATGGCGCCCTCCGAGCGTGGAATCATCGAGACGAACCGCGCGTCGATCTTGCCCGCGTCGAAGGTCTCGAGCGTGTGCGGCCACAGGTCGTCGCCGGTCTCCTGAATCTCCCACCGCAGATGCTGCTGACCACCCATGATCTCGAGCGCGCGAAGCGCCGGGTGGCCATGCTGCCTGCCATCCAGACGTCGCGAGTGAGCTATTCGCCTCGTGCATCCGGCGTCGCAATGGTGGACGTGGCGGTGCTCGAGAGATCAACGTTGCCGAGAACGTGGCCGAGCCTCACGGTTGCCGGCGTGCAGGCGGCAACGGCTCGGGAAGCGAAGATCGAGAGCGCAAGCCCGACTGGAAACGGGGAGCTCTGGACGACGGCATGGAGATGGTGGCCGGGACGCCCCCGCGTGTCGCTTTCGCTCGCGACGCCGCAGGTGTGGCGCTGGACAGGACTTTGGCGTGTCGAGGGTGCGTGGGAACGACAGACCTACCGGCTGGTCCCCACCTCAACGACCGGCGGGCCAGACTTCGCTCGCCTTCGGCGAGCTTCGTCTCGGCGGGCCGACGACGCGCTCGTAGAAAGCGATCGCCGGCGCGCGGCTGTGACGTTTGGCGACTGGAGGTCCGGCAGCGTCCGCTGGGAAGTGACCGGCGCGCTGGACCATTGGACCGAGCGCGGCAGGCACGTCTCAATGGGTACGGCCGTGGAGCAGAGACTCCTGGGAGACACGCTGGCACTGCGCGCTGACAGCGCCATCTGGCGCCATGCAGCGTGGGCGCCTGGGTTTGGATCGGGAGCAGTCTCCCTGGCGTGGCGCTCTGCGACCGAGAATACGGCGACATGGGCCGCCCGCGGCGGTCTGTACCTGGTGACGGCAGAAGCTCCGCTCGATGTGTGGCCCGCGGCCGACACCGGACATGTGCGAGCGCCTCTGCTCCGCGCTCACAGCCTCCTGGAGGATGGAGCGATTCGCGGCCCAGCGCTGGGTCGGGCCCTGGCCCATGGCACGCTCGAGTTTCAAAGACAGCTGACGAGTCGCACGCCCGCGCATCTCCGGTGGGTCGCCTTTGTCGATCTTGCAAGGGCTGGCAAGGTGCCGACCGCTGTTACGGCCGCCATGCAGGTTGATCTCGGGGCGGGCCTTCGCGCCGAGCTGCCGGGCACTCCGGGGGCATTGCGTCTCGACATCGCTCGAGGGATGCGCGACGGCCGCGTCGCGCTGTCCGCTGCCTGGCAACCCGCGTGGCCCGGATGGTGAGAGTCTCGCTTCGTGATTCCAACTGGTTTCATAACCGCGCAGCGGGGCCCCGTCGCCGGACAGCCCCACCCGTCCTCGGCCCGAAAAGCGCTTGTTACGGGAGGCGGGCCTGCGCGTCAAGGGCGATTCGGGATCGACGATCAGTGATTCATCATCTGATGGATCGGCATGAGATCCCACACGCGCCAGAACTCGCGCATCTCCGCAGGCGTGCCCAGGGAAACACGAATGTGCTTGTCGAAGGAGGGAAACGGCGGGGAGACGAGGACGCTGTTCCTCGTGAAATGCTCGATGACCTCGACCGCTGGCCGTTGCGTGTCGAGCATCACAAAATTCGTGTGGGAATCGATCGCCCGCAGCATCCTCGCGATGACCTGATTGAAGAACTCCTGCCGGTCGTCGGCGTTCCGCCTCGCGCTCATTCGCACGTGTTCGGCATCGTCGAGAGCGGTGATAGCGGCCGTCGCCGCAACGACATTCACACCGTCCGGGAGCCGGTAGGAGGCGAGCAGGTGTGCCGTCTCTGGAGCGGCGACGGCATACCCGACCCGCACGCCGGCCAGTCCGTAGATTTTTGAAAAGCTGCGGGAGACGATGACGCGACTGTCGTTCACCGGGCGATCGATGAACGACGCGTAGTCCGACGATCCGCCAACGTAGTGGTGGTAGGCCTCGTCTATCAACACATAGGCGGTCGCGGGGAGTCTTCCAAGAAACGTTTCGAGATCCTGACGGCGCGTGAGGCTGCCTGTCGGGTTGTTCGGATTGCAGACGTAGACCAGCCCGGTCGTGGCGTCGCTGCACGCCAGCATGGCGTCCAGATCGTGGGAGTAATCCCGGCTCAACGGGACAGCGACGACTTCAGCTCCCGCGTGCCGGGCACAGGCGGCCATCAACTCGAACGTCGGCAGCGAGACGACGACCTTTCCGCGGGATCCCGCGAAGGCGTCGGCCGCCATACGCAGGATTTCGCCGGAGCCGCAGCCTAGGATCACCTGCTCCGGCGTGACGGCGTGCAAGCTCGCGATCTTGTTCCGCAGCGCCTCCGCCTTCGCCTCCGGATAACGGCTGGCCGCGTGCAGAGCGGCTTCCCGCATCATGGCGATCACGTTCGCCGATGGGCCGTAGGCGTTCTCGTTCCTGCTCAGCCGAATCGGGCCGTCGGGCCCGCTCGCGCCAGATGGTCCCCATCCGAACACGGGTGCGATGCCAAGCGACGCTTCAGCCAGCGACGGTAACCCCGCGCTGATGGCGGCGCCTGCGCCAATGCGTCGAAGAAGAGTCCTGCGAGAGAAGCGCATACGGTTACTGAACAATCAAGCTGACATTCGCCGAATGGACCCGGCTGCCGCTGGTGCCGGTAATCGTCAAGGTGTAAGTTCCGATCGCCACGTTCCTGTTGGTGTTCACCGTGAGCACGGAGGTCCCGGAATTCACAATGGGCGTGGGGTTGAACTTGGAATTGGCGAACTTCGGCAAGCCACTCACGGACAGGTTCACCATGCCTGAGAACCCCTGTCCGGCAGTGATGGTCACAGTGTAGGTGGCGCTGCCTGCTCTGTTGATCGTCGTGCTGGCTGGCGTGACAGCGATCGAGAAGTCGCCATTGACAACGAGCGTCACGTTGACCGAGTGGGTGAGCGGTCCGCTGGTTCCGGTGATCGTCAGCGGATAACTGCCTCCCGGTGTGGCAGCACCCGTGGACACGCTCAGAGTCGTGGACCCAGACGTCGTCACGGACCCCGGGTTGAACGAGGCCGTCGCCCCGGAAGGCAAACCACTGACGCTGAAGCTGACCGTGCCGCTGAATCCCGTTCCTGCGGTGACCGTTGCGGTAAAACTCGTGCTGCCTCCCGGCAAAACGGTTTGCGAAGCCGGGGCGGCCGACAGCGAAAAGTCCGGCACGGTGATCGTGCGCGTCGCGGGCTGGCTCGTGAGGCCGCCGTTGTCCGTCACCCTCAATGAAGCCACGTAGGTGCCCGGCGTCGAGTAGGTCACGTTGCCGGGGCTTGCCACCGAGCTCGAGCCGGGGTTACCGCCGGGGAACGTCCAGGAGTATGCGCTGATGCTTCCGTCTGGATCGCTTCCCGTCCCGGAGAAGACAACAGACTGACCTGCATTGACGGTGAGGTCAGTAGCCGGACTGGTAATCGTTGCCGTAGGAGCCTGATTGGGGATGGACGTCGACAACTGCACAAAGCGTGTGACCGACGGCACTCCCGCCGAGTTGAGGATGAACAGCATGTAGTACCCGGGAGGCGCTATGTTGCCGTTGGGCGGCGCGGTCACGTTCAGCACGCCGGCTCCTACCGTATAGGACAACCCCACCATCCGCTGATCCATGTCGAACGCGTGCGTTTGCGCCCCGGGCCGGACAAGGGCCACCGACGAAATGTTCGCCGCGTCAGGGGTCTGCACCTGGAACGTGGCGCCGTAGCTGAACGCCCCGGGAGTCACGCTCGTGATGGTGGGCCGAAGCGCGGGACTGCCATCTGTGTTGAACAGGTAGGCCGGCGAGTAAATCTCCATGTGCGACTCGTAAGAGCCGCGCGTGGGATTTCCGCCGACGAGCAATACTGTGGCATCCGGAAGGAGTAGTGAGCCGGAATGATACAGCCGCGGAAAGGCGTTGGCGCTCGCCGGACTGAACGTGTTCGTGTTCGGGTCGTACAGGTCCGCATTCAGGCTCGCGGTGACCGCGTCTTCATTGTTCCTGGATCCACCGAGTGCGAGCACCTTCCCGTTCGGCAGAATCGTCGCGTTCATCTGAATCCGTGGCTGCGACATCGCCGGGCCGAACTGCCACTGGAGAGGGGTCACTGAGAGATCCATGATTTCCGTGGTCGCAGTGGCCGGGCTGCCCCCACCCAGAATCATCACGCGGGGCCTGTAGCCGTTCGCCGGGGTCAGCGGCAGCAGAACCGATGTGCCATAGGTCCGCGTGCCGGTGTAATTGGTCGAGGCCACAATCCCAGACCAGGTCCTCGTTGACGGATTGAAGATCCTGGATCCCGTGCCCGAGCCGGCGTACAAGACTGTGCCGTCCGGAACCAGGTGCATGCGGGGATACAGCGGCGGAGTCCAGCCGGCTGGAAACTCCGGGCTCCAGCCCGACCCGGGGGTGTAGATTTCTACCGCCGTGTTCGTTCCGCCAGTCTCGCTCAACCCCGAAAAGGTCATCACGCGGCCGTCGCCGAGCACCGTTACCGTCGGATACCAACGGCCGTGCGCCATGTTCTGCACGTCGGTGAACACGCCGGTTGCCGGGTCGTACACCGAGTTGCGCGGTTCCCCGTGAAACGGGTCGTACTGCAGGTTGCCGCCGTTGATGAAGACCCGGCCATCGGGCAGCATCACCATTCCATTGCAGAACATGTCCCATGTCAGCGACTGGGTGATCATCGTTTCCGCTTGCGGGTCCCACACGGCAGCCTGATAGTTCGTCTCTGTCGCGACGTTGCCCGAACCCGCAATGATGAGCACCTTGCCGTTGTTCAGGAGTGCCAGATGAATGGGATTGATCGGCATCAGCGGAGGCAACAACGTTCTCCACTGACCTTGCACGCCTGCCTGGGCATGGAGTGCTTGTGCGCACAAAGCAGCCAGGCCGAGGGCAAGCAGGATCGCTCCGGCGGGAGGGCATCCTCTCACGGTTCGTCGCTCGAAAGTGACCGTGCGCATTCGTTCCTCCCGCCTCGAGTTCGCGAGGCGAAACTGAACCCTGACACCTGAACCCCGACCCCTGAACATTGAAGTCGCGCTTCGTGTGCAAAGGGTGAACCAGTCGGACGCACAACGTTTCCAACGTGAATCCGAAGGAGTACTGGAGGTTTCTTCTTCGAAGCAGAGAGAAGTCGTTCAGGGTGAAGAAAAGAAAACAGCTCTAGCGTTTCTTTCGTCTGGTGCGGGTGTTGGTTTCCACCTCACTGCACAGCGCGTCGGCGAGCTGCTTGAGCTCCTGAAGGTGGAGACGTTGATCGGCGGCCTGGTCGAGGGCGCTTTGGAGTTCCCGGCAGAGCTTCTGGAGGTGCTCCAGCCATTGCTCGTCCGTGAGTGTCGCCGTCGGAGTGAACTTCAGCGCCATGACCGATCCCCTTGAGATGAAATTAGTCGCGCTGTTGGCGAACAAGCGCGCATGGATTGCTACAAAAATATACTGCGGCAATTGTGCTAGCAAGAAGTCCGCCGCCTGAGAGAACGGAGGACCGCGCAGAAGGAGTGCGCGTATCTCGTCGAGCGGCAGGGGGCAGGGAAAAGAACGTGGAGAGAGGAGTCGAAACTACTTCATCGTTGCTATCGACCGGAAGAAGCCTCCCAGAACATCGCCCCTCGCTGAAGGCTCCAGATTCGCTCCTTCTCTGCCGCCGAGAGCCTTGCAGCGGCCTTGTGGCTCGGTCGTGCAGTGTACCAGACCCACTTAGGGAAGCGAGGATCAAGCATGTTCGCAATGACGAGCTCATCATTGTGGACCGCAAGAAGGTTGTAAACCCAGTAGGAGTGACGTTTGCTGTCGTTCTCCTCCTCATTGTTCGCGTAGCTGGTCTTCACGATGACGCACTGGCCGGGGCCCGCAAGGGTCACGAAGTCCTCCGGACCTGGGGTCATAGTCGGTACGACCCAAATGCGGTATTTCGAACCCGAGGACAAAGAGACAACCAATTCGTGGAACGCCGCCCCCAGGCCATTTCCCCGAGATGCGAGGGGCAACACAAAGTCAAGGAGCCCGTCTTCGTTGAGATCGGCACAGAACGCTGAAGGAGGCCGTGAGTGTGGGGGAAACTCGCTAACGCGGCTCGGACCAGCGAGGGAAGACCCGTCTGCGCCTAAGACCTCGATCTGGATTCCTTCAAAGAACTCAGCTGCGATCGCGCGAAGTCGAGGACCGGCCGTCCGCTCGTGGCCATAGACCCTGACCTTCCGACCCATGACAACAGACGGCCCTTGCTCCGCGAGCAATGGGCACGTCAACAGGGAGAATTGTGAAGGCTCGTGACCGGGAACGAACGGCCCGTGATCCGGCGGGTAGCCCATCGCAGAGTCTGTGGCTGAAACCCACGCCAGCATTGTCGCGGCAAGACCCTTCACGATGCGCATTGATCTTGTTTTCAGCGGGCCACGGCAGCTTGTTAGGCCGCCTGGCGCGGGAGATGAATCGCATGCCCGGCCAGCTGCTCTACAGGATACAAGGAACAGAAGGACGAAGGCGAAACGTTCAGGAAGCGCCAGAGATCTTCGGCAGGACGAGAACGCCGTCGTCCGCTTCCGCCCTACGCAGCAGCAGGGCGCGTATCTCGTCGAGCGGCAACGGGCGGGAAAAGAAGTAGCCCTGACCGAATCGGCAGTCGAGCCCTTCGAGGTAGCGAACTTGTGCCGCGGTCTCCGTCCCTTCCGCGATGACATCGAGGCCCAGGGTCTGGGCAAGGTTCAAAATCGTCCGGATGATTTCGCGGCATTCCTCGTTCTGATCCGTGCCCACGACGAATGATCGGTCGATTTTCAGGGTGTCCACCGGGAAGCGCTGCAGATAGCTCAGCGACGAATATCCGGTCCCGAAATCATCCAGGCTGATTCGCACGCCGAGCGCCCGCAGATCGATCAGGATGGCGCGGGTTCGCTCGGCGTTCGCCATCGCGACGCTTTCCGTGATTTCCAGCCGCAGGCTCGGAGGATCGAGCCCGGTTTCCTGAAGCGTGCTGGCCACCTGCTGGACGATATCGGACTGCCCGAACCCGTGGGCGGAAATGTTCACGCTGACGGTGGTCGGCGAATCCTGGGGGAACCGGGTCTGCCACCGGTGTGCTTCGGCGCAGGCCTCCCGGAGCACCCAGTGATCGATTCGGGTAATCACGCCCGTTTCCTCGGCCACTCTCAGGAACGCCGCCGGTGATAGAACCCCCTGCTCCGGGTGTTGCCAGCGAACCAGCGCTTCGAATCCGACGACCCGGTGATCGGGGAGCGACACGATTGGCTGGTACGCCAGCGTGAACTCGTGCCGCTCGATGGCGTGCCGCAGGTCCGTCTCGAGTTGCAGGCGCTCGACCGCGCGATGATGCATCGTGGCGTCGAAGACCGCGCAACGGTCGCCGCCCAAGGCCTTCGCACGGTACATGGCGATGTCGGCATCTCGCACCAGATCCTCGCCGGAGCCCTGGACCGACGTGCTGACGGCGATGCCGATGCTCGCGCTTGTGAACACCTCTTGGCCACCAAGCGTCATCGGCACCGCGATGACTTCCCTGATGCGTTCGGCGATACGCACCGCGTCACTCGGATCGCGAATATCCTCGAGGAGGATGGTGAACTCGTCACCGCCGAGTCGGGCCAGCG
>Ga0184623_10000750_pt1 | contig 14007 bp, 10 predicted proteins | sample PLM1_100_b1_FD_133138 | JGI IMG/M metagenome (GOLD analysis project Ga0184623, IMG submission 133138) | Groundwater sediment microbial communities from an aquifer in East River, Colorado, USA - PLM1_100_b1 | ecosystem: Environmental > Terrestrial > Soil > Riparian zone | place: USA: East River...
CCAAGTCGTCCACTGCCGGAGACCTGGAGCGGGCCCGGTTAATGATCGCCCTGCGGTGGCAAGGTGCCGTTGGCTCGTCTGATCACTAGGTTGCGGCTAGTGTCCCGCGCCGAACCTCCGGCGCGGGACACTAGATAGATATGACACCGGAGGTCGACGAGAGGGATGTTTCGCCACTCTGATGTTACCCGACGCTCTGGACGAGCATGTGGGCGACTCTCAGGGTGGGCATGTGGAAGCGGACATGTCGGGCGTGGGCGGCGGGGATGAGGCTCTCGTTGACGTTCACTAGGCAAGTCAGGTGTCGGAATCGTTATGTCGGGCGTGCTGTCGGCCGGCTGTGCCGGATCATCGGGGATGGGTCAGGAGCAGGATCCGATGACGGCGCTGCCGCGGGTGGGTAGGCGGGTGATGTTGGTGCTCGCGGTGAGTTCCTCGCGTGCCTGTTGGAGTTCGAGTGAAAGTTCGGTGGCGAGGCGTCGCAGGGTCGCGGTGGTGGCGCGTTCGTGGCCGAGCTCGGTGGTGATGGCGTCGATCCGTTCCAGGAGGTTGTCGCGTTCGTCGGTGAGTGCCTGCATGGCGGCCGGCGTTGAGTGCCGGGCTTTGACGCGTGCTTTGAACTGGTCGACGAGGTCGCGGTGTTCGTAGAGGACGTCGCGGCGTAGTCCTGACTCCGCGCCGAGTTCGGTTGCGGTGAGTTTCCCGGTCTGGGAGTGAAGCGGTGTGCCGGCGAGGAGCCTGTCGGCTGCGGCGTCGAGTGCGGCGCGTTCGGCCTGCCGGTCACGGGGTCGGCGGCTCATCGTCGTGCTCCTGGTTTCTTGGGTTGTCGCTGCTGGGCCCGGTCTGTTCGTGTCGGTCGATGATCGCCTGGATCTGTTTGGCCTGTGCGGCGGCCCGGTCTCGCCGCGGTGTCGGGGCGAGCGGGTCGGTGGTGTGGATTTGCAGGATGTTCAGGTGCCGGCGTTGCTGTTCGATGTCGCGGTCGGTGTAGGCGAGGTTCGGGCATGCGGTGCGGCACTCGGACTCGTCGGGAGCGTCGGGTGCGGGCAGGCCGTCGTCGAGTTTGACGTTGCGGCAGGCAGCGGTCTCCGTCCGCCACACGCAGGTCATAGCTTGGCCGTGGTGGACGCCGGGGCCGGTCTGAGCGAGCAGGCGTTGGGCGTTGCGGGCGTGGTGGACTGTGCGTCCGGCGAACCGGGCGGTGTGCGCGACCCGCGTCTTGTAGTCGGCTGCGGATGGGCCGCTGACGTGTTCGCCTTCGTCGAGTTGGGTCCGGTCCTCGTCGGCCTGCTCGAGCACCATCTCTAGTCGTTCGATTGCCAGGTCGTCCAGCCACGAGGTATCTGCGTAGCCGGAGTACCCGAGGGTGACCTTTGTGGAGACATGCGCGTACTGGAGCGCAGCGGCGATCAGCCCGCGGGGGCGGCGCACGATGAAGTAGGCCAGGGTTCGGCGCAGCCGTGAGGCGTGGATGTGCTTGACGGGGTCTGATGGGATCGGTGCCGCGCCCGCGGGGCTGGTGAAGGTGGAGTTCACCCAGATGATGAACGCCTCGATGTCGCGGTTGATGCGGTTGGTGGTGCGGGCGTTTGTGTCGGTGGCGCGGCGACGGTTGCCGGGTCGGGCTGCGCTGGCTGGGAACAGGAACGGAAGCGCAGTTAAGCGTTCCAGAACTGCGATGGCGGTGTGCACGGGTTGGACGACCACCCAGGGTCGGTCTGGTGGTGGGTCGCTTTCGGTTGCGGGGAGCCGGTCGTGGCCTTTGCCGAGTCGGCCGCGTACCAGCAACTCGGCGGTGGCGGGGTCGGTGTCTGCGCATCCGCGACGCAGGTTGAGCACCTCGCCTGGTCTCATGCCGGACAGATAGCAGATGACTATGAACGCGGCGGCTGATAGCAGGAGCACCAGTTGTGGGAGTTCCTCTGCCGTGATCGGGCTTTGTCGCCATGGTTGCCCGTGTAGACGCGCGGTGATTGTCCCGACGGGGTTGCCGGAGGCGATGGGTAGTCCGGATGCCGTGACGGCGTTGCTCCAGCTATGGTTCCAGGTGCGGCGTCCGCCTTGGGCGCATCGCAGGTTCAGCATGCGGGCCAGGGCGGTGTAGTTGACGGTATGCTCGCCGTGGCCGCGGTGACCGGGTAGGGCGATGCTTTCGGTGTGTGCCCGCTGAATGAACAGTTCGATCCGTTGGGACGGGTCCAGGTCGGCGAACGCCGTCTGGGAAGGGTGCGTGCCGTCGCCGAGTTGGTGGTACTCCTCCCACGCGGCGGCGATGTCGGGGCCGAAGTCTTCGACCGTGCGCAGTGCCCACGCCAGCAGGTGTTCCATTGTCGCCGGCGCGATCCTTGGCGTCTTGTTCATCCGCGCTGGCGATGACTTTCCGGCGAGGTGGGCTGCGGTGGCCCCGTTCCACGGATCGTTGGGGATACGGGCTTGTGTGGGCAGGTGGATCCGGTAGGCCCACAGGGTGCGGACCGCGGACAGCAGTGCCGCTTTGCGGCCAGTCGGGCAGGCGAGAAACAGCACGTGGTCGCGGTAGGCGTCCAGGTCGGCGTCGGTCAGGTCGCTCAGCGTTGCGATGCCGCGGTCGTCGAGCCATGCGGCGAACGGACGCAGGTTGTCCATCCACGTCACGATGGTGGTGACGGCGGGACGTTCGGCGTCCCTGCGCACCGACGGGTCAACCGGAAAGGGGTGATCGAGCGCCGCGAGGGCAAAGGCTTTGAACGTGAGAACCAGCCCGCTCGGGATGCGCTGCCACCAGATGTTGAGCGAGACGGCACTCGCGTCGGGGTGGGCCGCGTTCAGCCGCCATATTCCGTCGCCGAACGTGGACAGCGCCGCCGGGTCGCCGCCGTGGCGAAGCTGCCGCCGGCCCAGCACGTGTGTATGCGGCGGAGGCCATGAGACCTCGTCGTCGGGCCAGGTCGCTGCCGTTGCGAGCCCCGCCGGGGACACCGCGTAGGACACGGCTGTCGCGTGAAGCGAGTTCATCGTAGATCCCATTTCCCGCCGACGATGTCCTCGACAAGTCCACTGTGGGCTTGCGTCGCGGCCTTGCGGGCCTGGGCATGTTCGGCTGCCGTGTAGTTGGCGAGGATGTCTTCCAGCTGATGCAGCCGCGCCTGGTAGCGGGCTCGCCACGTCTGGCTGTCGAGGTGCGGTTCCAACGCGCGGATGCGGTCGGCCATGGTGAGCTGGACCGGTAGGTGGTGTGGCAGGGCGCGGGCGTTGCCGCAGCCCAGACAGGCGAGGAACGAGGCCGTGCACGGCTGCCCGGGCGGGTTATATGGTCCGGAGCGGTGATCGGTGCAGGCTGTTACCGCGGTGTCCTGCTCCCCGGCGATCAGCCGTCTGAGCGCCGCCGGCTCCAGCCCGACCTCGGCGGCCACCCCGTCGGGGTCGTGTTCGAAGCGGGTCAGCAGCGCCGTGGTGAACACCGCAACCATCTGCGCCGATCGTGCCGTGGACACCTGGTCGCGCAGCGCTTCCGCGACGACGATCTGGGCATCGTCGCGCACGTTCTTGCTGCGGGCCAGGTAGCGGTCGTTCATGGTGTGGCGAGTGTGAGACACCGGATGCCGGCTGTGCTCTATGCCGGTCTGGCGGATGCGCCGGACGTCGAGCACCGGCTGGCCGGCTTCGTCACCGACCGTTCCTGCGGCTGGGAATCCGTGGGCGCGCGCCCACCTGGACGTGCGACCTGCGCCGACACCTTCGACCCACCGGGATCCGGGCTCGCTCGGCCGATCGGTGCACGCGGAAACCGCGCCGGTGTGCCCGCCGTGGCCCCGCGACACCTCGGTGAGCTCGACCAGTAGCCGATAGACCCGCAACGGGGAACGCATCAAGCGAAGGTCCGTGTCATCCCCCGTCAGGAGGTCGGCCAGGCCACGTGGGACGTCTTCCAGCGCGGTCACCATATGTTCACGCTCGGGCCCGCGCCGTGCCTTGATCTGCTCGATCAACGCCACCGGGCCGGCGCGGTCACTGAACCCGCCATCGGGCCGGTGGTGGCTTGCTGGCCAAGCCGCCACCGTTCCGAAATTCTCGGCCGTCAGCGCGGTCAGCAGCAGGCAGAACGCCGTCGCCTCGCGCAGAGTCAAACACAGCAACGAAGCGACCCCCATGACCCCGCCCGCCCGAGACACCGACCGCCTCGGCTCACCGTCCTTGCGCCGAGGCACATCCCCGGTGCGGTCGAACACGTCCAGGACAGCGGCCACGCCCGCATCGTGGCTACCGTTCGCGAGTTCGCCGGCCCGGTAACGTGCAAGAAGACGTTGTCCCGCCCTGATCCGATCCCGCGCCCTGCGCACGTCGGCGCGCACAGCCGTCATGATCTGCTGCCAGTGCTCGTCAGAGTAGGCGACCTCACGCTCGTCCATCTGCTTGACTGGCACGCGGGGAAGACGGGCCGACAGCAACACCGTGCGGGCCCGTTCGGGGAGCTCAGGATCATCACGCAGCATCGATCGCAGCCACATCATGTGCTCCAGCGCCACCCTCGTCTCCGCGCAGCGCAGGACGAGCGTCGCAACGTGCGCTCCGGTGAGCTCGACCGGACCCCGCACCGGAGACCCCGCGGCCGCCAGAGCCACGACCAACCAGCGGCAGGCGTAGTAGACCGATCCAGCGGTACGAATCCGGGTAATGCCTTCACGCGGACCGGTCCGGCGGATGAACGCGCGGGCCAGCCAACGCTGTATCTCCTCCGTTGCTGGTAGCCGCGAAAAGTCGAACACCTTCGATGCACCGCCGCTCTCCTCAATGAACCGCACCAAGGTGCCCTCACCGTCGGGCAACAGACGCTGCGGTGGACACCACGACGCGTCCGGAACGCTGGCCGCGCGTCCCCCACGTGCCCCCTTCACCGGAGCCGATCCTCAACCGAGCTCTCACGCCCGACCGCGGGAACCGCGACGCCTGTCAGCGTCCGACCGCTGTCCGTGGCGACGGCACGCACCAACGCGTCGACGCCCGTCTTCTCCTCCTCGTCCAGCAGCGACATCAGGTAGTCGACCTGCAGAGCGCAAAATGGCTCCAGGTAGATGTCTCGGGTCGTGGCCGGGTCGGCATGCCCCATCAAAGTGGCCAGCTGAAACCACAGGTCGCCGAAGGTGTCACGCAGGTCCTTGACCTCCTCGGCAGTGAAGCCTTCCAACCGGTGCTCCCACACCACCGACAAGATCGAAAACCACTTCAAGGCGAAAGAGTGGCGACACATGTGCGGCCGAGCCCACAGTTCGGCCTCACCGTGCGTACCCCCGGCCGCCTCCCACGCGTCCTGGACCCGGGCATTGGCAGCTTGGAAGGTGTCCTCCCAGCCATGTGCCTTCTTCGGCAACCCGCCCGGTGTCAGCCACACCGCCAACGGCTCCAAACCCTGCGGTGTCCGGCGAAACAGCAGCCGCCGCTCGTCCGGGCCAAGGACGTCCACCGACACTGGCTTTCCCCCCGAATCTCCCGCCAGGTGAAGGACACGCGAACGCGGGTTGTAGCCCGTCACGATCCGCAGCGCGTGCAGACTGTCGTAGCGACCCAGCCGTTGCGCCCGCCCGATCGCCAACTGCCGCGACCCCTCCGCGGGATCCAGGTAGGCACTCACCGCCGACAGCACGCCGCGTGGAATCCGGTAGACCCGTCCATGCCGACCGCCCTTGGCGCACGCCGCGGCCAGCCACGCCCGCGGGAACCGGCCCTGCGTCGTCGATGGCAGTTCGACGTCCAAGACGCTCGCCCACTCCGTCAGCCTTATGTAGGCAACTGCTGTGTCCGGGTTGGTCAGTGTCGCTGATCGGCCGTCCGTGCGCCGGGCACGGGGGCAGTGATCTGCGTTTCCGAAGTGTCTCGCTTCCACCGCGTCGCCGATGTGCTCGGCATCACACTTCTGGTGGCCGTCGGTTTGGTGGGGAGCGGCGTTTCGACGAGGTGTGTCCCGCCGCCGTCAGGCGGCGGGACGCGGAGTTCGTGGACCGGGTTAGAACGGGGTGTCATCGGGGCCGTCGGTCTCATCGGGTGCCCAGGCTCCGATGTCGCGGGTGGGCACCTGCGTGACCAGGGCGTGCTCGTCCAGCCAGCGCATGTTGTCAGTGGGGGTGATCAGGAACGTGTCGCCGTTGTTGTCCTGTTTGACCACGAGGTAGGGCGTGGTGCTGCCGATGGTGGGTAGGCCGCCGACCATGGGCAGGTGCCGCATGTCGCCTCGCCAGTGCAGGGCGGTGGCGTCGGCGAGGGCGAGTACGGCTTGTGGTGCCCAGGCGGTGCGGCTGGGGTGCTGGCCGGCGAGCCAGTCGTTGAGGGGGGTGAGCCCGTCGAAGGAGTCGATCGGCTCGGACAGTCGATAGACGAACATCGGGTGTGCTTTCTCTTGGATGGTGGGGATTTTCTGTGGCGATGTCGTTCGCCCACACGGCTGTGAAGGGTGGCGCACCGGCTCAGTGCCGACGGCGGTGGTCAGTGGCCGCGGGAGAGAGTTCCGGCGGTGGATGTGTGCTCAGGCGGGGCGAGCGCCGGCAATGGCAGAGCACGGACGTTGCCGCGGTCGGCCAGGGCCGCGCGCAGGCGGGTGATCTCGGCGTGTTGAGCGGCGAGTCGTGAAATCGCGGTGGTCTTGAACGCGGTCAGCTCGGTGACGTCGCGTTCGCGGTCGGCCAGTCGTCGCCGGAGCGCGGTGTTCTCGTCTTTGAGCCGGACGATTTGAACTGACTTCAGGTCTGGCAGATGCCCCTCGGCTCGCATTTGCGCCAGACGACGCTCGAACTCCTCCTTGAGGTGACCGTAGGAGCGGTAAAGGGCAGCACGAGATACCCCAGCTTCCTGGGCCAATGTCTTGACGTCGCAGCCTCCGCCGGCCGGGATCTGGCCACGCAGCAGCCGGTCGATTGCCGCGCGGATGCTGTCCTCGTTCTGCCGCCGCTGTGCGGCGCTGATGGTCACCGTTCCTCACTTTCAGTCGAAGCGGTGGCGTCGTCGATGGCTTCGACGACGCGTTGTGCGCGTTCGTGCTCGGTGGTGAGGCGCTTCTTCTCCCCGACAGGGATACGCGGGTTGCCGAGGAAGGTTTCGGTGGTCTTCGCGCAGCCAGCCCAGACCTCCCGGTGCTCGGCGTGGAAAGTGGCCTGGGGACAGCGGGCGGCGTCGCAGAGACCCGCCAATGGCCTGGTCGCGGTTGGTGTGCCGGCGAGTTTCAGGCAGAGCGCCTTGGCTGGGTCTGTGAACCAACAGAAGTTCGCCGGCTGGACATACAACGTCGCGGCCCGCTTCTTCAGTAGCAGCTCGACGTGCCGGTCAGAGGCGATAACCGTCGGCTGGGTGGCCTTCAGCGCCGCGAGTTCGGTGTCAACGTGCTGGAATGCTGCGATGAGGCTCTTGGCGCCGGGTCCCGCCGGTAACCCGCCATCGCGATAATCGCGATAGGCCGCTGCGGTGAGCTGGATGTTGTGCGCGCGTTCCTCAGCGACCATCTCCGCGTGAAACCGGGCCTGCGCCCCGCCTGGTCGAGCACTGTAACCTTCCGTAGTCGCAATAGCCACCTGCTTGAGGTGGACTTTTGCGGCCCAGAGCCCGTTCGGGCGGTGAGCCAACTCCAGGGCTAACGTGCGACGCAGCATCCTGCCGGTGACCCGGCCCTGCGGGATCGGTTCGAGGCCGAGCCGCGCGCCGGCGGGACTGTTCACCCAGCGCCGCAACGTGTCGAACCGTGTGACGAGGTCGTATCGGCCGAAGACCGACGTATCCGGCCCCATGCTGGTCGGGGTTAGGGACGACTTCACAGTGACAAGCCGGGTCGCGAGCTCGACAGCGCGGTAGGCGGGTTCGATGACGACCCACTCGTCTGGAACGCCGCCCCACTGCTCGCCTTTGATCCGTTTGCTGGCCAGGGAGTAGCGAACCAGACCGGGTTTGAACTCGCGAGTCGGGAGGCAGGAGGAAGTCGTCAGCTCCATCACCTCGCTGGAACGCATCCCGCTGACGGCGACAGCTGTGAGTAGAGCTGCGTTGAACACGGCCATTGCCAGATCGTTGACCCGGTTCGCGGTCAGCGCCTTTGTCCACGGGACGCGTCCACGGTTGTCCGCTCGCTCGATCAGGACGGCCGTCCTTGCCCAGTAGGGGGCGACTCCAACCCGCGCAACGGCTGCTTCAGCAAGATCCCGAACTCGGTGGATCTCGTCAGCGCGGAACTGAGTAACCTCCAACTCGCGGGCTAGTTCGCTGAAGTTGAGCCGGAGCAACGGATCCCGCTGATCCCAACCGCTGTTGAGACGCTCCCGAACGTCGTGTTCGTCGAGTTCGGGCAGTGCGCTGCGGTCTTCGATGTAGCGGGCCATCAACGCAGCGAACTCGTCACGCCGTGCCCGTCGACCATTGACTGGCTTGGTTCGGCGCCGGACGAGCTGGTCGACGAGGTCCGCGACGTGCGGACCCAGCACCTCGACCAGGTAGAGTCCGGCCGCCAGCGCAGGGCGCAACACAAGGTCCGGGACAGGGGACGTCACGTTCTCGCCCGGCTTGACATAGCCGGCCACCGTCGTCGCTGACTTGCCAGCCCAGGGCATGAACCCCGGTGGGTAGCGGTCGGTGGTGAACAACTCGCCATAGCGCGCGAGGTCCTTGATCGCCAGAGTCACGCTCTTCAGGCTGGACGTTCCCATACCGTCGTCTTGGCGGCGCCGCAGGTAGCGCTCGCAATGTTCCGGGGTCACCTGCGTCAGGCGCTCGACGCCCTGATCGGCCAGCCACCGCAACCACGCAAAGACGTCGAAACGCCGATCGATACACGTCTGAAGTGACAGACGCTCCCGGCGTGCCCAGGGCAGTGTGGCCACCGCGTCATGCTGTGGTGCCCGGATGGCGACCAGGAATTCGCGGACCATCACCTGCCAGTGAAAGTGCGGGACGGCGGTGAAGTCCCAAACAAGCCGTTGGGGTCTGAGTTGGATCGGGGCGCCGAGGACCCCTGTGAGATCCCAGATATCGTCGTCGAATCGTGGATGCTTGGCCGCAGGATCCAAGTCCAGCCCCATCAGCTCGTGGACTAGGTGACCCGCAAACGGCGAAGCGCCGATACGCTCAGGCAGCGGCGCGGCGTGAGTCATGACGAGCTTTCCTCAGGGCGCAGGGGCAGTTCGTCGTCCCGATCGCTGACCTCGTTCATGGCGGCGGCGAGCACGACGGGCGCGAAGCGGGGCAGGATGTCGGCGTCAAGACGCTGGACGTAGGGACCGAACACAGCCATGAACTGGGTGACTGGCATCTGTCGGAACTGGCGGGCGAAAAACGCCCTCAGCCGCAACAGGTTTGGCGCGTGCCGCGGAGCGAACACCGCCAGCGGACACAACAAACACACCCAAGGCCGGGCCGGACACGGCTTGCCGGCGGGGCCGTGGAGCCCGGCGAGCTGGTCACCGCAGGCTGCGGTGAACACGTCCCGGTGGCCGCCGACCAGCTCGACGACCACCGCGTCGGTCAGTTCCAGACCGGCCAACCGCTTGGGCAGTTCGGTGGCGGCCTGTTCGACATCCTCGGCGGACAGGACGAGCGGGGTTCGAGCTTTGCCGACGAGATCGCCCTGGGCCTCCTCGATGACTGCCTCCAGGGCGTCTTGCTGCGCCGGGGTGGGCTGGGACAGATAGTGGTCGCCCTCGACCCGGGCACTGTGGTTCGGGTCGATCGTCGTGCGCCCCGTCCAGGCGCTCTTGTCCCGGCGGTACTCGAACGTCGTCCGAATCCGATGCTTATGGACGCGCAACAGGTGGCCGTCGTCGCCCCGCAGTTGCTGGGCGGCGACCCACCTGAGGACAGTCTTCTGTTTGAACCGCACGCCCAGCTTCGCAGCTGTGCGAGCTGTCGGTTGGTAGGCCAGCCAAAGGCTCGACCGCTCCGGCTCAGCGGTGAACTGGCGCAGCAGAGCCGAGTGCTCCAGCCACCGGCGCAATACCCGAACAGCCGCAGCGGGCAGGTTCAGGCTTTCCCGCCGGGTGCGTCCCTTCACGTAGTCGAGCAGGATCGTCGTGTCACCAGCCCAGTCGATGTCGTGCATTCCGAGGTCGTCCAGGCCATCGGGAACAATCCCGCTGGTCACGCCCAGCAACAGCCGGTAGGCCAACGCCACCCGCGTCGTCGGGAACAGCTGCCGCGCAGCCTCGACATGAGAACCATCGGACCACACACACGAACGAGAGCGACCCAGATAGTCGACGATCTCCGCCAGGGTGAGCGGTCCACGGTGCAGCAGCAGCCACAGCCGATTGTTCATCGGTGACCAGCCACCGATCCGCGGATCCTGACCAGCACGTCCGGCCGTGATCGCCGCCTGCTGTGTGGCGAAGGCGTGCTCGATGATGTCTTCGCAAGAACGCTTCAGCCGATTCCACTCTTCGCCACTGTATGGCTGGAATGGCTCGCCGCGCGGCTGCCGACGCAACGGCGCCCCGGCCAAGTATTCCCGTACCTGCGGCCGCAACACGCCAGTGTCCGCGTCCAAGGCACGCAGTAGCGCACGCGTCCTACCCTCGACGGCGGGCTGATGTCCGAGCCAGAACTCCACCAGCCGCGCCCTGGTCAACTCACCAGCACCTCCAGTGAACCCAACTCCTTGCAGGAAACGGCTCAGTTGCAGCATCGCCATGCGGTAGTGCAAAACGGTCGCCTCGGAATCGACCTCGCCGTGTGGGTGGGTCAGGCTGGCCAAGCCGGCGGCGAGGTCGGCGGCCAGCCTCGGGCAGGGCAAGTAGTCCAGACGAAGAGCGCGGCGGGTGGCGTCGCTGAACACGAAATCCACCGTCAACGGCTCAGCGACGACGGTCGCGGGCACTAGACCTTCACCGTCCAGTCGTCGTCTTCGGCGAACTCCGCGTCGACTTCGGCCAGGACGTCCTCACTCAACCCGGCATCGCGGCCGGCGTGCTCGTAGGCATCGCGGAACACTCGTGTGGTGTCCAAGCGGGACAAATAGACCTGTGTACTGGTTACCGAGGAGTGCCCAAGTAGGTCACGCAAGACCTCCATCGGGTCTGCCTTGGTCAGATACAGGGCCAACGCGGGGTTGTCGTCGGTGTCGACCACGAGTTGCGCGGCTTGCTGATAGTAGCCAGCGACCAACTGCTCCAGGGTCGCCATGGCCATCGAGTGCCGCAGCCGGTGAGGATGCACGTGAGGAAACCGTGGCTCGAACCGCTCCCGGATGTCGTCCGAGACTCGGCGAAACACCGTGGCCCAGTCCAGGAACGGCGCCCCGTCACGCTGCAACGCGAGCAGCAGTGACCGGCCGTCCGCGTCAACCAGGCGCAGCCGGTCGGCGGGCGTCAGTCTGGACCAGGACACGCGCCGGCCGTTGACCTTGCCGCCGTGCCAGTCCGCCGCGGTTACCACCAACGGCTCACCCACAGCCGGGTCCGAGCGCCACCTCGATCCTCCGGCGGCCAGTGGCCGTTCCAGATCGAGGTAGCGGTGTACCAGGTCCAGCGCGTCATAGCTGATCCAGGTCGTGCGCTGCTTGCGCCCCTTGGTGATACCAGCGGCGACCGGCAGCAGAATCGGCAGCGCCGTCGGTTCGGGTGGGAGCGGCGGAACTTCAGGTACCAGCAGGTGCGTGAACTCCTGCCGGCGCAATCCGCTGGAGAGCACCAGCAGGGCCATCGCCGCGTTCCGCCCCGGATTCAGACCCCGGAATCGGGGGTCCGGACTGCCGTCTGGGAGCAGACCCTCCAGAGCGTGGACAAACAACTCAGCGAACTCCGGAGCTAGGTACTTGATCGTCGTGTGTGCCCTCGGTTGCCGCACCTTGGCCAGGTTCCGCCGAACCGTCACCAATCGATCCTCAACGAGCCTCTTGGCGGCGGCGTAGGTGAACGGCACCGCCGAGGCATAGCCCTCGTCTTCAGCCCACTCATAAAACTGGGCCAACGTTCCGACATGCAGGTTCCAACTCGACTCCGCCAGCCGTATCTCCAGCGGCCCCGCCAGCCGGTACTCGGCGTACAAGCTCAGACCGGCTCGCAACCGCTCACGGGCTCCGAACGCTGACAACCCGTGCACGCCGAGGAACGCCAACCAGTCCTTCAGGACACGGGCGTAGACCTCCCAGGTGTTCGCTGACGGCGCCCCGCTCACAGGAAGCTCTCCCAGCCACCGGTTGGCGACGACGGTTGCACGCGGGCCGAGCTCGTCTTCAAAACGGAGATCGTCGTCGATCAAAACTGGCATGGCATGGCGTGTCAGGGGTCCGTGCTCGACGTCCCAGTCCTCCCAGCCCGCTGAGGAGAAAAAGATCAAATGCATGGGCGGAGAAGCTAGACACGAGACACCATCGCCTGCAACACGTAGATCACAGCACCGGAACTCGGTCGATGCTTATGCGAGACACGCTGAAGTTGCTCACATAATCAGCCGCAGCCCGGTGCCATAAAGACCATCGACGAACGCCACATCGCGATCCTCACAACCACCACCGCGCCAACCCGCCCGACGCAGCCCATCAAAGCCGTACCCGCGCAGCCCAATGTTGCGCCACTGCTCGAACGCCGGCCGCAGCATCCATTTCACCTGCCGACGTGCGGATCCGGCCGGCCGCAACCCATCTCGAGCCCCAAAGCCGCGAGAACCGCTTCCCGGCATCCACGGCTCGGAGCGAGCACTGGCCAGCCGCTGCGGCGTCCGCCGCACGGTCCGCACCGGGTTGCCGACCCCGTAACGGACCGCTGCCCACGAGTAGAAGCTGTTCAGCGCGGCCCGATCGGTGTCGAAACTCGTCGGCATCACCCGGCCCTCGTTACGCAGGTCCGTCAGCCGCCAAACCTTGAACGCCTCCACGTCCCCAATGGTCGCGTCGTCCCAACCCCGCCCGGACACGGCCAGGAACTCAAGCCAGACTACGAGCGCGTAGCCGTAGCGGCGCCACGTCGACGGCTGCGCACCCGCCATCGGCCCCGTCCGGAAGAACAAATTGATCCGAGGATCGACCCGCCCCGCCAGATCCACAATCACCGGAGTCCCGTGCTGCGCCCCGTTACTCATCGCACGCCCGTGTACGTCCCCGAGCCCGGCCAACTCACCATCCAGGCGTGCAAGCTCCACAGTGAAGTTGTAGAAGTCCACCGTCCACCTTCGACTGCCCATCGCCGCCCTCATCACGTCTCCTAAACCGACAGTGATCAAGAGCCTAGAGAAGTGTCGTGGTCGTGCCCAGGTTGTCGCGGACGGTCGGCGCTCGCTGATGCCGGTTGTATCGATTAGGTCACGGGAGGGCCGCGAAGGCGTTGGGGGCTGGCGGCGGGCACGCCGGCACCGGTCAGTGTGGGCTGGCGGCGGGGGCCGGCGAAGCCAGCGGGCGCGAATCAGCCCAGGGCGGGGGCCAACAGCCCCCCGCGGGTGATCACGTTGACCACCTGCCACAGAGGCAAGCCGGGCAGTTGGCCGCGTCGATCGCCGCGGTCAGCTCGCCGGCCGGAGCCAGCCGCATCCCGCCCCCTGGCGGCCACAAGTCGGCGCTCACGCCGATGCCGTAGTGGGCCTGCAACGCCCGGCAGCCAGGCTGACGACGGGCGAAGCCGACGAGCTGCCGGCGCAGCGGGGTGATCAGCGCGGTGAGCGAGTCGATCGCGGCCAGCGCTGCCTGCACCGATCGGCGGCCCGCCGGGGACAACTCGGCCTCGGTCAGCGCCGCCCGGCCGGCCTCGGTCAGCAGGCCGCGCACCGGCGGCGCGCCCTGGTGGAACAGCTGGGCGTGGATGCGCTGCTGCCAGGCCCGCCGCTCGTCCATCAACGCGCAGTACAGCCGGCCCAGCGTGCGCACCTCCAGCACGTGGCCCGGCGGGATCCACGACTCCGGCAGCCGCCCGCCGGCCAGCAACTCCCGCTGCAACCGGGCATCGGCCCGGTCGGTCTTGGCCTTCTTCCGCCCCCGCGCGGTGGCCGTGTCCGCCGGCTCGGCCAGGTGGGCCTGCGCCCCGGCAGCGGCCAGCTCCTCGACCACGAACCGCCAGCCGGTGCAGCCCTCCACCG
>Ga0184623_10000751_pt1 | contig 13995 bp, 2 predicted proteins | sample PLM1_100_b1_FD_133138 | JGI IMG/M metagenome (GOLD analysis project Ga0184623, IMG submission 133138) | Groundwater sediment microbial communities from an aquifer in East River, Colorado, USA - PLM1_100_b1 | ecosystem: Environmental > Terrestrial > Soil > Riparian zone | place: USA: East River...
GCCGCGTCGGGGTCGCGGTCGATCGCGGTGATCGTCACGCCGCAGCGCACGTCGCTCAGCTCGGCGGCGACCTTCTCCCACAGGCTCTTGAAACCGCCGACGATCGTGAAGCTCCCCGGGTGACCGAGCAGCTCAGGCTTGGCCGAGAGCAGCCCGGTCATCTCGGCATACTTCACGAAGTACAGGGCCGGCAGGTCGCCAGCGAGGTACCCATAGCCGGCCGCGGTGTAGCCGGTGCCGAGCGACTCGGCCATCGACTCCAGACCGTGCTCGGCCAGCCACTGCGACACCGGCTGCGCCAATGCGCGGGCGGAATGCGCCAGGCCTGCCTCGGCGATGTGGGGGAACTCGGCCGCGCGCAACTCCGCGTACCGGCCGAACGACTCGCGCTGGAAGAACGCCGCGCTCTGCGGCACCGACTCCCCCGCCTCGATGTCGTACACCCGGTGCGGCGTGGTGTCCTCTGTGGGCACGCCCAGCTCGACGGCAAGCCGCGCCACGTTCTCGTACTGGGTCGTGCAGACGTGACCACCCATGTCGTAAGCGTGGTCGTCGATGTCGACCGACTCGCACTTGCCGCCCACCTCCGGCAGCGCCTCCAGCACGATCGCCCGGTGCCCCGCACGCTCCAACTCCCGCGCGATGCTCAGCCCGGCCGGACCGGCACCGACCACGGCAACGGTCCGCGCCGGCTGCTCATCGACAACCGCGTGCCCGGAGAACGGGCAGCCGGCCGCCACGGTGGCGCGCGGGGCTTGCGTCAGCTCGGCCAGCGCGGCGGGGAGTTCGTCGCCACGACGGGCGGCCGACGTCAGCTGGTAGATCAGCGTCCGCAGGTGGTTCAGTGACGCGTTCTCGTGCGGCGACGTGGCCAGCACGGTGCCCAGTTCGGCCGGGGCGGCGCTGTGGTTGAACCGCAGGCCCTCGACCGCCGCGTTGGTGACCAGCGAATCGAGGTTCAGTGTGGCGATGTCCCGCCACGGGTACAGGTCCTCCGACCAGGGCTGCGAGCAGTCGAGCGCGGCCTCGTTCACGACCGCGTCGTCGCTGACCGGGTGGAGTTGCAGTTGCAGCAACCCCTCGACAGGGCTGGTCAGCACGCGCGAACGCAGCTCGTCGTGGAGGAACGTGCGGGAGCGGCGGTCGGCGGTGTCACGGGTCAGCTCACCGGGCGGCTCCGGTGGGAGCCACAGCTCACCAGGCACGACCTGCCCGGCATCGGCGACCCCGCCGGCGGGCAGGAGCCGGTAGCGGACCAGCCACTGCTGGCCGTCCGCCGTGACGAAACCGCCGGGCACCTGCGAGTAGTAGTGGTACTCGGCGAACGACGTAGCGTGCCGGTACAGGCCCCACGCGGTCTCGCGGAAACCGGGGATCTCGCGGACCAACGCTTCGCGCTCCGCGTCACCGCTGGAGAAACGCCGGAAGATCTCGGCCGTACGGGCGAAGAAGTGGTCGCCGGTGTTGAGCGACAGGTCGAGCAGGCCCGCGCCATCGCTGGCGGCGGGATCGAGCAGTCGCAGCGTGATTCCCCGGATCGCTGGCGCGATGTCGTCGCTTTCCATGCTGTTGCTGTAGCGGGCGAGCACCTCGAACCGCCGGCCCGGCTGGAAGAACGCGTGCTCCGGCAGCTCCAGGTGGTCGAGGAGGCGCAGGCTGCCCCGAGCGGTGGTCGCGTTGCGGTGGAAGACCCGAGCCTGCTGCATCCGGGACGCCGACACCAGCGGCGCCAGGTCGGCGAGCACGCCGCGAAACTCGTCGTCGACCTCATAGAAACGCGGGTCGTCCGGCCCGGTCGAGAACCTCACGAGGCCTCCTTCACATCGACGTGCCCGGCCGTGCGCTGCACCGCAACGCGGATGGTGGTCGGGGCGTTGCTGGTTTCACCGCTGACGAATGCCTGTTTGCAGGCGAGGCGGCGGACCTTGCCACTGGTGGTCTTCTTCACCGTGCCGGCGCGGCCGAGCACGACGGCGTAGCAGGCCAGCTGGTGGTCCTCGTAGAGGCGGCGGCGGACCGACTCGACGATCTCGTCGGCCTGCACGGTGCTCACCTTGTCCTGGCGCGTCTCGACGAAGAGCACCAGCTGCTCGGTGCCTTCGGCGTCCATGGCGAAGGCCGCGAGCCCGCCCGGTCGGACCAGCGGGTGGCAGTCACGGACGCTCTCCTCCACGTCGGTCGGGTAGAGGTTGCGGCCCCGCACGATGATCAGGTCCTTGCACCGTCCGGTGATGAACAGCTCACCGTCGTGGAAGAAGCCGAGGTCGCCGGTGCGCAGGTACTCGGTCGAGTCGTCCTCGCCGGCGATCCTGGCCCGGAACGTCTGCTCGGTTTCCTGTTCCATGCCCCAGTAGCCGAGTCCCTTGGTCGGGGAGTCGACCCACACCTCGCCAACCACACCCTCACCGCGCGGGCGGCGGGTCTCCGGATCGACGATCCGGACCCGCGCGTCGGGCTTGGTGATCCGTCCGCAGCCGAGGTGGGAGACGGCGTGAGCACCGTCCGATACCTGGACCCGGCCGTTCTCCAGCGCCGCCTTGTCCAGGCGCAGCTCCGCGCGGCCGCCCATCGAGACGCTGACCGTGTGCTCGGCGAGGCCGTAGGCGGGGAAGAACGCGTCACGGTCGATGCCGGTACCGGCGAAGGCGGCGAAGAACGCCTCCATCGTGGTCGAGCGGATCGGCTCGGCGGCCGACATGATCGCGCGCAGCTCGGACAGGTCCCAGCCGGCACGCTGCTCGGGCGTGGTCTTGCGGACGGCCAGCTCGAACGCGAAGTTTGGCGCCGCCGTGTGCGTGGCGCGGACCCGCGACATGACGTCGAACCAGACCGCCGGGCGTTGCAGAAACGTCAGCGGCGACATCAGAGTGGTACGAGAGTTGCCGGCGATGGTGGACAGGATGACGCTGATCAGCCCGAGGTCGTGGTACTGCGGCACCCAGAAGACACCGCGCGTCTGCGCGTCCAGTCCGAGGTCGGCGGCGTTCGAGAGCACCTCGTGCGCGAGGTTCCCGTGGGTGATGATCACGCCCTTCGGCGTCGCGGTGGAGCCGGACGTGTACTGCAGGAACGCCGGCTCGTCGGGGCCTGCGGGCTGATGCCACACGACGCCTCCCGCGTCCCGCAGCCTGTCCGTGCGGTGCCACGGCAGGCTCGGCCAGCGCGGCGCGTCCTTGCTGAAGAAGTTGGTCACTGCACCGGCGGAGCGGGACCGGTCGTACGTGCTGTTGGTGAGGATCCCACGGGCGCCGGCGTTGGCGGCGATGGCCGTGAACGTCGCCAGATCCTTCTTCAGCTTGAACGGGTTCGGCGGGTACACCGGCACCGGGATCACGCCCGCCGCCAGGCAGCCGAGGAACGCTTCGATGAAGTCGGGCGACGGCGGGTAGACCAGGATGGCGCGGTCGCCGGGGACGAAGCCCGACCCGCGGAGCGACTCGGCCACCCGGTCGGCGGCCTGGCCGAGCTGGCACACGGTGAGCGTGGTCTCGTCGTGGCCCTTGTCGTCGACGAAGGTGAAGATCCGCCGCTCCGGCCCGTTCGCACGCAGCCGCAAAAAGGACGACAGGATGAATTCGGTCACGGTGGTGGCCTCCAGGGTCCAACGACGGCTTGCAGGAATGGTGTGGCGTGGGCGGCGGCGCGGCGTAGTCGCGTGCCGCTGAGCGGGACAGATCTTGGGAAGTAACTCGATGGGGCGGGCAAATGCGACAACTTGCCCTAAGTCGCGCCTCGCCGCGCGAGGGGTCGGGCCGATAACCGGCGGAATGGGCTTAACCAGTGACGGTCACCCGGTCGGGCTCCTCCGATACCTGCACCTGGTGCGCCACTCCCCCGACCTGAGCCGAGCGCAGGTCAGCGCTGACCTCCACGACGGACGGGTGCACCGCTGCCGTGCGCGCCACGTGGTCCTTGACGGCGATCTCTGCCAGGTGGTCCCGGCCGCGGGCACCGGCCGGGAGGCCGTACGCCTGGGCGACGGTGCCGACGAGCCAGTCACATTGCTGGACGTCCGCGAGCGTCAGCCGGGTGACGCCAGCCGCCGTGGTGGAGAGGCCGAGCGCACCCGTGTAGGCACGATCCCGGAGAAACGTGCGCCGCTCGGCCGGCGCCGCCGCACCGAACGCTCCGGTGGGCATCAGCACCTCTACGAGGCGTAGCGCCACCAGCACCCGACCGTCCTTGACGATCTGCACGTCGACGGTGGGGAACCTCCGGTCACCGCCGTCGAAACCGGCGAACCTCGCCTCCACCTGCACCTCACCGGCAGACGGGAGCGGCTCGAACTGCTCGAAGCTCGGGATCCGGTGCGGGTAGGCGACCTGGCCGCGCGGGATCTCAGCCGACCATTCCCATAGGCGGTCGTGCGGGATCACGTGGGTCGCGGCGTCGAGTAGCCCCTGATGCAGCGCACCACGTGGCACCGAGCCTCGGCGCGCGTCGAGCACCCCGGAGGCACCGCCCGACCCGCGCCGCAGCGCCGTGAGGTAGTGGAAAGCGGGTCCGTGGAAGAGCGCGCCGGACGAGTAGAAATCCGTGACCGGTTGCGCTTGGGCCAGCGCTGGGAACGGCTCCGGGCGTTCCCCGGGGGTACCGACTGTCGCGGTGGCCACCGGCTCGAACCGGGACAGAGCGGGGATCCTGGCGTCCCGCCAGGCGAGCAGCGTCGCGCGGTCGCCGTCCGCTGCCGTCTTGAGCCTCGCCGGTACGGTGAGGGGGATCCAGCGGCGCAGCTCCACATCGCGCAGGGCGAGAGCGCTGCCGCCGGCCGCGCCGGCGAGGCGGTCCAGGGTCGACATCATCGGTAGTACCGGAACCGTCCAGGTAGGACGATGGTCGCCGAGCCAGGTGTCGACGGTCGCGTCGAGCACCTCTTCGCGTGGTGCGCCCGGGACGACCCGCACCCCGATGTCGACCGCGCTGTAGATGCGCCGGCCGTCGACCCACAGCCACGCCTTGGCCCGCGCGTACCGGCCTTCGGCGTCCTGGGCGAACTCGGTGATCTCCAGCTCGGTGGTGATCGTGCTGTGCGCGGGCACGACCTGGCCGCGGTATTTCCAGACCAGCGGTTCCTTGCCCATCAGCAGCTCGAACCGCGGCTGCTCCATGCCGGCGCCGGCGTCGCGATCCAGCAGGTAGAACTGGAGCGCCTGGTACATGGCCTCGATGCCGAGCGAGCCGGGCTGGACGGGGTCCTGGAAGAAGTGGGCCTTGAAGAACCACTCCCCCGCGTCCACGTCCTTCTCCGCCGTGATCCGCCCCAGACCGGCCTTGCCACCGGTCGGGTCGTACCCGGTGATCCGGTCGAGCATGAGCAGCATCGGCCCGGCCAGCTTGAGCGACCCGTCGCAGTACTTCGCGGGACGCTCGGTCAAGTCAACGGCGACGCCGATGGGAGCGGCCAGCGCGGCCCGCTCGTCGTCGGATGCCGGCAGCCCTGGCTGGTCGACGAACGCCTCCGGCGGGAAGAAGCCGAAGACGGTGTCCATCGAGAAGACCGGCGCGTCGTCGGCGAAGCACTCCACGTCGAACGAGACGATGATCATCGTGCCGCTGATCGAGATGTCGCGCAGCTTGGTGTGGGTGCGGATCACCTTCGTCTCGGGCGTGACCTCGCCGGTGATCGTGCCGGTGCCGTCCAGGTTGCGGAAGAGCAGGTCCTTGTCGATCTCGACTGCACAACCCACATAGGACGCCAGCCAGCCGCACGGCTGCAGCGCCACCTCCATCAGCACCGACAGCGGCATGGTCGCCTGGCCGTTCTGCTCCCAGTACCAGGTGCGGTCCGGCACGTCGTACTCCGCGACGGCCGAACTGCCGACCTCCATACCGCCGAGCTTGCCCTCGGTGGCGGTGATGCGGGTCATGAAGTGGTACGGCGGTCCGGGCAGCCGCGCCACCCGGCGGTGGCTGTCGAAGCGGGAGTACAACTCGCCGAACGCCTGGCTCGGTCGGCCCCACGCGCAGGCCAGCAGCGACTCGTAGTCGAACCGGACGCCGTCGGACTCCGCGATCGTCTTGTCGTCGTTGTAATCGCGCAGCCCGCCCAGCGTGTGGACGGGCACCGCCACGCCGGTCTCCTGCTCAGTCACCGGCCCCAGCTCGCGCCACTGGTCCATCGGCCAGTCCGGCACGAGCCGCAGGCCCACCCGGCGCGCGTGGAACGCCTTCACGCCATCGACGGTGCACAGGACGTCGGCGTACAGCGTCGGCTCCGGTCCGGCCACCAGCTCCGAGACGAACACCTCATAGCTGATGTTCTTGCTCTCCGGCGTGACCTGGCCACGGCAGCGCATCGGGTAGCTCTCGCCGGGCACCGGCTCGAACCGCCATGCGTCATTGCCGATCGTGAAGCCGCTGGCGGTCAGGTAGAACGCCATCGCCTGCAGGCAGCCCTGGAACATCAGGGTCCCTGGCATGCACGGGTCGTTCTTGAAGTGGCCGGAGAAGTACCAGTCATCCGCGCTGATCGGTGTCTCGGCGCGCAGGTAGCCGCGCCGCCAGGGGCCGCCCACCGGGTCGAAGTCTGAGACCTCGCCCAGCAGCAGCATCTGGTCGTCGTCGATCCGTGGCGACCGGACGTGCGCCCGGGTCGTGTCCCAGGCCGGACCGAAGCAGTCGTACGGGCGACCGTCGGCGAACGCGCGCACCGCCTCGGCGTCGTACCGGCGCGGCGCACCGGCCACGGCCGGCGGGTCGAGCGGGGTGTCGGCCGGCGGTTGCTCGGTCTCCGGGTCCCAGATCACGCCGGCGGTGCTCGCCAGTTCGGCGTCGGTAAAGAACCCGGCCTGACCGCTCCGGACGGTGAGCCGTAGCTCGTCGCCGACGTAGCAGTCGTAATGGAAGAAGAACAGCCGGATGCCGTTGTGCTCCGCGTGGTCGTCGATGTGGATCTCGTACCGAAGCGTCTCGCCCGGCACAGGCGGGCCGCCGTGGAACGTCAGCTCGCAGCCGAGCAGGCGGTAGATCCGCTCGCTCTTGTTCAGCAGGTCGGCGCCGAGCCAGCTGATCAGCAGCAGGTCGGCCTGGCCGGCCTCGATCAGGATTCCCGGCGGCATCCGCCCGGTGCTGTCGAGGTACCAGCTGCCGGCCTCGACGTCGGTCTCGGTCCAGATCGTGCCGGTGCCCATCGATGCCGGCTCGGCGTCGATGCCAGTCACCCGGTCGGCGAGGAGCATCGGCGGCATCGGCATCCGGGTCTGGCGGTGGTAGCCGTCCTGGGCGGCGAACCGGGGCCCGAACAGGTCAGAGATCCGGCCGCTGGCCAGGTGTTCGAGCTGTGCCCGGTCGAACTTCGGGCCGGGCAGGGCGAGTGCGTGCGCCGGCATGGGCTTGGGTTTGGGCGATGCTTCGGTGGCCGCAGGCACCAGAGGAGCGGGGTCCGGCGCCGCAGGGACCTGGGGAGTTGGAATCTGCGGCGCCGGGGTCTGGGGCTCTGGGGTCGCTTGGGTTGGCGGCGCGCCCAGAGTGGACAGGATCGGGGGTAGCTGCGGCGCGCGCGCCATCGTTGCTGTCGAGGGCGTGGTGTCCGGCAAGACAACCTCCGTGGGATGGGCCGGGAGCGCGACGACGCGCCCCGGTTCGTCGGTGGCCGGCCAGGCCGAGCCGAGGTGGTCGAGAAGGGCGCTCGCGTTGACCGGCACGCCGGCCGCGACGAGTTCGGCGAGCACGCGGGTGAGCTGGCGGACGCTCCGCCCGTCCTGCGCGTCGAGGGAGACAGCGAGGTAGTCGCGGTCGCCGAGGGTCCGGCGGATCCAGTCGGTGCACAGCCCCCGCGGGCCGTGCTCGATGAAGACCCGCACGCCGTCGTCCCAGGCCTGCTCGACCGCGCCGGCGAAGTCCATCGTGCCGACGGCCTGGGCGGTGAGGTGGTCGGCGACGGTCTCCGCCGTGGGGTGGAACGAGCTGGACGTGGCGCAGCTGTAGAACCGCACGCCGGGCGGCGGCGTCGTGGGACGGCAGTGCAGCCGCCACCAGTCGTCGCGCACCTCGGCCAACTCGGGCACGTGCACGGCCAGCTCGTACGGGATCGGGAGCGTGTACGCCGCATCGAGCCGCGACAGGACGCGCTCGCATGCCGTCACGTCGCCGCCGATGATGCACGAGTCTGGCGAGTTGATCGCGATGAGGTGGGCGGCGGCCTCTCCCTGCAGCGCCTTGCGGGCGTGGTCGGCGTCAGCCCCGACCAGGTAGTTCTTCCAGCGGCCGCCGACGATGCCCTGCCGCGCCCACGAGCGGCGGATCGCGGCGAACTCACCGGCGACCTGGCGGCTGAACATGGCGGAGGCGGTCATCTCGGCGACGAGCGTCCGCATGTCGGTCCAGACGCCGAGCGCGACCAGCGCATTGGACTCGCCAGCCGAGTAGCCGAGGGCGGCGTTCGGCGCGATACCTAGGACATCCCGGGTGATCGCCGCGTGGACCTGGCTGAGCAGCGCGGTGCCCCAGATCTGGTCGAGCACCTCGCGGGGTTCGCTGTCGGGGCCGGCGAACGCCCAGCCGGCGACCTCGCGCAGCGATCCGGACCGGTCCTCGATGTCCTCGATCAGACCCGGGAAAGCCAGCAGCAGCTCGCGCCCCATGCCCGGGTACGCCGCCATGCCGCCGGTGAAGACGAACCCCACCTCGCCGGTGATCGGGGTTGCCCGGAAGGCGACGCCGTCCGGCTGCGGGCCGCCGCGAGCGAGCCAGGTGCGGGCGGCGTCGGCGCGGGTGGCGAACTGGACGGCGTCGGCGGCGACGATCACCAGCCGGGCCGGCCCGTCCGGGGATTCCTGACCGGCGGCCAGCGCGGCTAGCGCGGCAGCCTGGTCGGCACCGGAGAAGACGTGCAGGCGTGGCGGGCGTTCGGCCACCCACGGGGCCGTGCTGTCGACGCGGAGCCGCACCCGGGCGTCCGGGGCTTCCAGCGTCGAGACCACCACGTCGGCGGTGGTCAGGTCGAACGCGGGGTCTGCCGGTTCGCCGGTGCGCGGCATGGCCCGGTGGCGGAGCGCCAGCGCGGCGGCGGCGACGTCGAGCAGGCCCTTCGCGGCATGCGCGGCGCCGAACAGCGCGGCGGTGTCTACCTGCAGGTCGGCTGCTTCTGACGTCACCTCGTCCAGGAGGGCGATGACCTGGTTGCCGTCGCGGCGCGCGTCGGCGAGGCGCTTGAGGATGAGCACCACGGCGGCGTCGCCCGGCTTGGTCGCGCGACCGAGATCGGCGAGCGCCGCCTCGTGCACGGGCTCGTGCGAGAGGTCGACGGCGCCGACCACAGCGGCGTCGGCCTCGCCGGTGCGCAGGGCACGGGCGGCGAGGTCGAGGGCGACGATGCCGGACGCCTCCTCGGCCGAGACGGTGAAGCTGGGGCCGCCAAGGTCGAGGTGCGCGTTGACCCGGTTGGCGGCGATGTTCGGCATCGTGCCGACGACGCCAGCGCTCCGCAGGACCGGCGTGAAGGCGTCCCGCACGTTATTGACTACGTCGGGCGACTGACCGTCCAACCAGGACGGTGCGCGCCAGCGGGCACCGTAGCGGGCCACCTCAGGGTCGCAGCCCATACCGACCAGGACCATCGTCCGCTCGCGCGGAAGGTCGATGCCGGCCACGGCCTCGCGGGTCGCTTCCAGTATCAGGAGCTGCTGGGCGAGGGTCTGCTTGAGGTCCAGTGGCGGGAAGCGCAGTCCTTCGAGCGCGACATCGACTGTCTTTCTGGGACCCGCCGAGCCGGCACCGGTGAACAGCGCCTGGCGCAGGTCGTGCGTGCTGTTGCCGGTGCCGACGCGGCTGCCGATAGCCACGATCGCCACAGGCTCCGCCGGCTTCTCCGGCGTGGCGGGCTCCGGAAGGTCGAATGTGCCCGGCTGCCAGGCGTCCACCACGAGGTGCGCGTTGTTGCCGCCGAAGCCGAAGGCGCTCACCGCAGCGCGGCGCGGACCGGTCCACTCCTCGGCCTCGCGGAGCAGCCGCAGCGGCGTACCGGCGAGCGCGTCGATCGGCTCATCCGCGTGCAGCGTCGCCGGCCGGATCCCGGCCCGCATGCCGCCGATCACCTTGAGCAGACCGGCCACGCCGGCCGCCGTGATCAGGTGACCGACGTTCGACTTCGCCGATCCGGCGGCGAGTCCACTGTGGCCGCTGAAGACACTCGCGGTGCTGCGAACCTCGGCCGCATCGCCCACGACCGTGCCGGTCGCGTGGCACTCCAGCAGCGAGACGCTCTCCGGCGCCACGCCGGCCACCTCGTACGCCAGACGCATCGCCCGCTCCTGGCCCTCCACGGCCGGCGACAGCAGGCTGGCACCGCGCCCGTCGTTGGAGAGGCCGATGCCGCGGATCACGCCCAGGATCGGCCGGTCGGCGGCGAGCGCGTCCGAGAACCGCATCAGCGCGACAAACGCGGCGCCCTCGGCCGGGACCAGCCCGTCCGCCTGGCGGTGGAACGGCCGGCTCTGACCGGTGCGGCTGAGCGCCGACAGCGCTGAGAAACCGACGTGGATGAAGAGGTCGTCGGCGCAGTTGACCGCGCCCGCGACCATCAGGTCGGCGGTGCCGTCGTGCAGGCGGTCGCAGGCAAGCTTGATCGCGTACAGCGACGACGCACACGCGGCATCCAGGGCAAACGCACCGGCGCCGAGGCCCAGCGCCTGCGCCGCCAGGTGCGCGGGAAGGCCGGACATGAACCGGTTCCGCGCGTCTGGACGCTGGCCGCCGCGCCAGACCTGCTCCGCGTACTCCGCCATTCCCGCGGTCGGGAACGACAGGTTGCCGAGCACCAGGCCCGCGGTGGGCAGCGGCCCGTCCTGGCCGGCCTCGCGCAGCGCCGCGCGGACGCCATGCAGCACCCACTGGACTTGCGGGTCGAGCCGTTCGATGCCGGGGACCTCGAACCCGGTCGGGTCGAAGATCTGCTCGAAGCCACGCACGTACCCGCCGACGTCGCTCCAGGTCCCGTCGGCCGGGGCGTCCGGAGTGGTCAGCATCGTCTGATGCGGCACCCTCCACCGGCCGTCCGGGGCCGGGCTGAGGCTCACCCGGCCCGCCGCGACGTTCGCCCAGAACGCGTCCGGGTCGAGCGCGTCCGGCAGGACGCTGCCCCGCCCGACAATCGCGATTGGCTCGAACCGCATACCGTCCCCTCCCCTACGCCGGCCGCAGCACGAGCGAGACACCGATCAGTTCGGCCCGGACAGCGCCGTCCTCGTCGAGGAACGCGATGTCGCACTCCGCGCCGTCGGCCCAGACGCTGCGCGCCATCAGGACGCAGCGGGTCGGTCCGTCGTAGAGCCCGGGCTGGTACGTCCGGTACTCCGTGACGCCCATCGGCAGCGACGCGCCGCCCAGCACCTGCTCGGCCCAGAGCAGCGCGAGCTGCAGGCCACCGTCCACCGCGGCCGGGTCGGTGTGCCAGGTAGCACCGCTCCAACCCAGGTCACGCGCTCCGGTCAGGACGGCCGCGGCGCCCGAGGCGGAGATCCCCTCGATCTCCCGGATCGCCTGGAACTGCGGTCCGTGGAACAGCACGCGCCCGCCATAGATGTCCGGTCGCACGGGCTGCAGGTCGGCCGGAATCGTCCAGGTCGCCGGTTCGGCGGTGGCCCCACCGCTGGCCTTCGCCCGGTAGTGCTTGGAGTTCCCGTCGCCCAGGACTTCTAGCGCGAGGGGCTCGCCCGCGTCGCGACTGCCCTGGATGGTGAGACCGTTGCCGCCGTTGGTGTAGCGCTCCAGGCCGATCTTGCGCAGGACGCTCACGTCCCTGATGACCGCCTGGCCAGTGTCCGGCAGCCACGCGCGGGCGGCGGCGGTGAACCACTCCAGTACCAGCGCGACCGGGACGACCGGCGTGCCCTCGATGTCGTGGTCGGCGAGGTACGGGTGCGACCTGGCGTTGAGCTGGATCTCGCCTTTCGACAGGTCCACGGTGCTGCCGTCGATCGGTCCGGCGTTCTCGCCCGCGGCGATCACCACGTGCGCGTCGTCCGGTGCGCCGGTCAGCTCGGCGACGAAGGCCCGCGCACCGGAGTGCACCGGGATCAGCGGCACGCCCTGCCGGTGGAAGTGCTCGGCCAGCGACGGGCTGACCATGCCGCCCTCCCACGGACCCCACGCGATGGATCGCACCAGCAGCTCGGGCCGGTTCGCGCGTTGGGCGTGGGCGACGTGGTTGAGTACCTCATTCGCCATCGCGTAGTCGCACTGGCCAGGGTTGCCGACATGCGCGGAGATGGACGAGAAGACGCAGAGCACGCTCAGCGGGTCGTTCGCCGTGGCCGCGAGGAGCGCCCGCAGGCCGGCGACCTTGGTGTCGAAGACGCGGTCGAACTGCTCGTCGGTCTTCTCCGCGATCCGCTTGTCCGCGAGGACGCCGGCGCCGTGCACGATGCCGGTGATCGGACCCCAGTCCTTGCGCACGTGGTCCAGCGCGCTGGTGAGTTTGGCGCCGTCACGAGCGTCGATCGCCAGGTACCGCACCTCGGAACCGGCAGCCCGGATCCCGGACAAGGTCGCCTGGATCTCGCGGGCGGCGAGCACCCCGGCGACCTCAGCGTTGACCTTTGCCGGGAGCGGCGGCTTCCCGGTGGTCTCGATCGTGTACTGCACCACGAGCCGCTTGAGCGAGGTTTCGTCGGCGACGCCCCGCAGGTGTGCGGGCTCCTCGGCCAGCGGCGTCCGGCCCAGCAGGACCAGCTTCGGCTGGTGGGCCTGGGCCAGCGCGCGCAGCGCCTCGGCGGTGACGCCACGGGCGCCGCCCGTCGCCACGATCACCGAGTCGCGGCTGATGTTCGTGGCTGAAGCTGGCTCGACCTGCGTCGGGACGGCCTCGATGGTGGTCCGCACGCCGTTGGCGCGCAGCCCCACGTCGATCGTCGAGCCGCCGGTCAGGAGCTCCCGCACGATCGCCTCCGCCACGGCCGCCGACGTGCGCCGGCCCCGCTCGCAGTCGATCGCCTTGACTGAGGCAGCCGGCCACTCGCGGGCGGCCGTCCGGGTGAGCGCGGCGAGCCCGCCGAGCCAAGCCCGGTCCGGGTACTGGCCGCTGATCCCGAAGTCGCCGCCGGTGTCCTGGGCGGTGACGAAGACGCCACCGCTCTCGGCGAACCGATCCGCCACCGCGCGGGCAACCCCGAACGCGTCCCGTTGGATGGCGAGCGCGGCGTCGACATCCGCGACATCCGCGAGGCCACCGAGGTAGATCACGCCGTGGGCGTCGGCCGGAACCTCGCTGTGGACGTCGGCTTTGATCCCGACTGCCGCGAGCCGCGCGACGATCTGCGCCGCGATGCCGCCACCGTCATCGGTGACGACGAGCGAGCCGCCACGGAGTCCGGCGAGCGCGAAACCCGGTGCCGGCGCCTCGACGACCCGGACCGCGTGTCGGGCGAGCCCGTCCACGGGGGTGCCGTGGCTGGCTGGAGCTTCGGTGGTCGTCGTGGGGGCGATGCCGGCAGTGGTGGCGCGGAGGCGGTCGATGATCTCGCCGAGTGAGCGCAACTTGCCCAACTCCACCGGGTCGACCTCGGGCAGATCCGGGGCGCTGCGCCTCACCGCCGACAGGATCTCGACCCGCTTGATCGAGTCAATACCCAGGTCAGCCTCAAGCTCCATGTGACCGGCCAGCATCTCCGCCGGGTAACCCGTCTTGTCCGCAACGACGTCGAGGACGAGCTGCTCCAGATCGATCGACAGTGCTGCCTGGACGGGAGCGGGAGCTGGCGCGGCGACCGGAGCCGGTGCCTGGACCGGAGCGAGGGTCACGGCTGCCGCGGTGGGCGTGCTGCCGGTGGCGGCCCGGAGGCGGTCGATGATCTCGCCCAGCGAGCGCAACTTGCCCAACTCCACCGGGTCGACCTCGGGCAGATCCGGGGCGCTGCGCCTCACCGCCGACAGGATCTCCACCCGCTTGATCGAGTCAATACCCAGGTCAGCCTCAAGCTCCATGTGACCGGCCAGCATCTCCGCCGGGTAACCCGTCTTGTCCGCAACGACGTCGAGGACGAGCTGCTCCAGATCGAC
>Ga0184623_10000752_pt1 | contig 13990 bp, 6 predicted proteins | sample PLM1_100_b1_FD_133138 | JGI IMG/M metagenome (GOLD analysis project Ga0184623, IMG submission 133138) | Groundwater sediment microbial communities from an aquifer in East River, Colorado, USA - PLM1_100_b1 | ecosystem: Environmental > Terrestrial > Soil > Riparian zone | place: USA: East River...
CCCGAGCAACTACTGGCACCAGTTCACCGATGACCTCGCCGCCGGGATCGTGTCGCTGCCCGACCTCCTGCGTACGGTGTTCGTCGGCGGCGACAAGCTGCGGATGGACAAGCTCGCCGCCTGGTCGAAGGTCGCCGGCTCGCGATCGGTGGACTTCGTCGCCGACTACGGGCCCACCGAGACCACGATCAGCTGCACCACGTACCGGCCGGACCTGGCGAACCTGCCCGACACCGGACTCGTGCCGATCGGGCGACCGCTGCCCGGAGTGAGCGTGTACCTGCTCGACGACGAGCTGGCGCCGGTGACCGACGGCGAACCCGGTGACGTGTGGATCGCCGGCTTCGGGCTGGCCCGAGGTTACCTGGGCGCGCCGTCCACCACCGCCGACCGGTTCTGGCCGGACCCGTTCGGGCCGCCCGGCACCCGGATGTACCGGACCGGTGACCGGGCCAGCCTGATGCCGGACGGAAACCTGGAGTTCCTCGGCCGGTCCGACCGTCAGGTCAAGATCCGTGGATTTCGGGTCGAGCCCGGCCAGGTGGAGAACGCGGTACGGGCCTGCGCCGGCGTGCGCGACGCCGTCGTGGTCGCGGCCGACGACCCGGTGTCCGGCGCTCGTCTGATCGCGTACGTCGAGGGGGAGCACACGCCGGCCGCGGACACCGCGCTCCGCGCCGAACTGGCCGGCCGGCTGGCCGCCGTCATGCTCCCGCAGACCATCGTCTGGCTGGACCGGATCCCGCGATCCCCGCTGAACGGCAAGCCGCTGGTGTCCGAGCTGCCGCCGCCACCCGCGCCGGCCGTCGCGGACCACACCGACCCGGCCACGCCGTCCACTGTGGAGGCGGTTGTCGCGCGGCTGGTAGCCGACGTGCTGGGCCGGCCGGCCGGCGCCAACGAGGACTTCTTCGCGGCGGGCGGCGACTCCCTGCGCGGGCTGCAACTGCTCAGCCGCGTCGCCCAGGCCACCGGCGCGGCACTGACGTTCAACCAGCTGCGCTCCGCGCCGACCGCGGTGGGCCTCGCCGCGCTGGTCAAAGGGGCTCGCCGGCGAGACACCGACGGGGGAGTCGTCGCGGCGGCCGGTGAGCACGACGAGTGGCGGCCGGCCTCGCGCGGCCAGGCCGCACTCTGGTACCTGGACCGGTTGCACCAGGGCGCCGCGACCTACGCCGTACCCCTCGGGTACTGGATTTCCGGACCGCTCGACCTCGAGCGGATGGATGCGGCGCTCACCGCGCTGGTGGAGCGGCACGAGGCGTTGCGGACCACCCTCGCGGAACGGGACGGCCAGGTCTGGTCCCAGCTCCAGCCGCCGGCGCCGGTCCGCACCGAGGTGACGACCGTCGCCGACCGCGCGACCGCGACGCGCCGTGCCGAGGCCGACGCGGCCCGCCCGTTCGACCTGTCCGCCGGCCCGCTGGTGCGGTCCTCCTGCTACCGGGTCGACGACGAGCAGCACCTGTGGCTGCTCGATGTGCACCACAGCGCCTTTGACGCATGGTCGCTGGGGGTGTTCTGGCGGGAGTTCGCCGCGCTGTACCAGGACCGCCCGCTGCCGGCGCCGTCCGTGCGGTTCGCCGACTACGTGGCCTGGCAGGAGCGCTGGCTGAGCTCGGAGGAGGCGGCCGAGCAGCGCCAGTACTGGGCGGAGCAGCTCGACGGCGACGCGCCGGTGCTGGAACCGGGCCGGCCGACCGGGGCGGAGGGCCAGGCCGGGTTCTCGATACCGCTCGGGCTCGCCGGCGTCGGCCTGGCCGAGGTGGAGCGGGTGGCCCGCGCCTGCGGATCGACCCCGTTCGGCGTGTTGCTCGCCGGCTTCCTCGGCACGCTGCACCGGATGACCGCCGGCGCCGACGACGTGGTGGTCGGGGTCCCGATGGCCGGCCGGGTCCGGCCCGGGACCGAGGACCTGATCGGCTACCTGGTCAACACCGTGCCGCTGCGGATGCGGTTCACCCCCGGCATGCGTTTCCGGGAACTGGTGGAGCGCACCGACGCGGCACTGGCCGAGGCGCTGTCCCGGCAGGACCTGCCGTTCGCGGAGATGGTCGGCGGCCTTACCCCCGGCGGGGATGCCGCCGACAACCCCGTCTTCCAGACCATGTTCGTCTTCCAGTCCACCCCGGTGGACAGCGGCGGCGAGATCGACGGCCTGGAGATCACCGAGCAGCTGGTCCACTCCGGTACCGCCAAGGTCGCGCTGACCTGCTCGCTGCGGCTGGACGGCGGGACGCTCGTCGGCGAGGTGGAGTACGCCACCCGCCGGTTTGACCGCCCGTCCGCCGGCCGCTGGCAGGACGCCTTGGTGATTCTCCTCGAATCGGCGCTGGCGGACCCGTCGGCCCGGCTGGCCGAGCTGCCGCTACTGCCAGCCGCATCGGTCACCGCCCAGCTGGCCGCGATCAACGCCGGCCACGAGGACCGCGGCGCCGCCGGGACACTGCTGCACGATGGTTTCCACGCCGCGCTGGCCCGCGACCCGGCCGCGGTGGCCGTGCAGGCGTGGACGAGTTCGGTCAGCTACGCCGAACTGGACGCCCGCGCCGAGGCGGTGGCGACCGCGCTGGCGGCCGCTGGCATCGGGCCGGAGTCCCTGGTCGGAGTGTGCGTCCCGCGCTCGGTGGAGTCGATCTCGGCAATTCTCGGGGTACTCCGCGTGGGTGCCGGCTTCGTACCGCTGGATGCCGGCTACCCGGCCGAGCGGCTCCGCTGGATAGCCGCCGACTGCGAGATGGCGGCGGTGATCGCCGCCGGGCCGCCACCGGCTGGGCTGGAGAGCCTGCCGATCGTCGACGTGGCCGTGCCGGACGTCGAGGAGGGCCGCCGCGCCGTCCGGATCCACCCGCGGAACACGGCCTTCGTCTACTACACGTCGGGGTCCACGGGCCGGCCCAAGGGCGTCGTCATCGACCACGGCTGCGCGGCGTCCCGGGTGGAGTGGATCGCCCGGCGGTACGAGCTCGGGCCCGGCCGGCGGGTGGTGCACAAGACGCCGTTGATCTTCGACGTCGCGATCTGGGAGATTTTCGCTACGCTCGCCGCCGGCGCCACAGTCGAGCTGGCCGAGGCGGGCTCGGAGACGGACGTGCCGTACCTGGCCGAGCTGCTCGCCGAGCCGGGCACGGTGCTGGCCCACTTCGTACCGTCGATGCTGGACATGTACCTGGCCACCGTTCCGGACACCAAGTATTCGGACCTCGGCTGCGTGCAGACGTCCGGAGAGGCGGTGCCGGCGGCGCTTCTGGAGCGGTTCGCCACCCACTTCGACCTCGACCTGCACAACGCGTACGGCCAGACGGAGACCTCGGAGGTCGCGCTCTGGACCGGGCGCGCCTGGCCGGCCGGCGGCGGCGTCCCGATAGGCCGGGCGGTCAACGGCTACCGGCTGTACGTGCTGGACGAAGCGCTCCGGCCGGTCCCCCCGGGCGTGGTCGGCGAGCTGTACGTCGCCGGTGTGGCCGGACTGGCCCGCGGCTACCTTGGCCAGCCGGAGCTGACGGCGCAACGGTTCCTGCCGCATCCATGCCCGGTGGTGCCGGGTGAGCGGCTGTACCGTACCGGCGACCTCGCCAGCATGGACGACGACGGCCTGCTGCACTACGCCGGCCGGGCGGACAACCAGGCCAAGGTCAGGGGCGTGCGGGTGGAGCCCGGCGAGATCGAGGCAGTGCTGGCCAGCCACCCGGCGGTCGAGCGGGCGGTCGTGGCGATCCGGGAGGACGAGCCGGGCGTCAAGGAGATCGTGGCCTACCTGGTCGGCCCGGACGCGTTCATCCCCGAGGTGGCCGAGCACCTGGCCGGGTACTTGTCCCAGTACCTGCTGCCGGCGGTGTACGTGAAGCTGGATGCCCTGCCACTGACCCCGTCCGGCAAGGTGGACCGGCAGGCGCTGCCCGTTCCAACCATCCGGGACCGGGAGGCCCGTACCGGTGTTTCGGAGGTCACCTCGCTGATCGAGGCGGACGTCGCCGAGGTGTGGTGCGACCTGCTGCAGGTCAACCAGATCGGTCGCAACCAGAACTTCTTCTCGGTCGGCGGTACCTCGCTATCGGCCTTGCAGATGCTGCACCGGATCAAGACTCGGTTCGGGGTGGCGATCACCGTCCGGCAGTTCTTCGACGCACCGACGATCGCAGGCGTGGCCGCGTACCTGGAGACGGCGCTGGCCGCCGAGGTGGCGACGCTGTCCGACGACGACGTCGCCGAGCGGCTCGGCGACCAGGACGGAGCAAGCCGATGACCACTTTGGACGCGAACAAGCAGCGACTGCTCATGAAGTTGCTGCGCGAGCGGGGCACCGCGGTCGAAGCCCCGCGCATCACCCCGGTGCCGCGGGGTACCGCCGTTCCGCTCAACTCGCCGCAGGCACGGATCTGGTTCTCCTGCCGGCAGTACCCGGACAGCAGCGAATACAGCATACCGGACCTGCGGATCATGGAGCGGGCGCTGGACTTTGAGACACTGCGCGCCGCCACGGCGGAGCTGATGGCCCGGCACGACAGCCTGCGGGTGCGGATGTTCGAGCGCGACGGTGTGCCGATGCAGCAGGACTGCGGCCCGATCGAGCCACCGGTGACCTGGCACGACCTGCGGCACCTGCCGGCGGACGAGGCGTCGGCACTGGCCACCGAGATGAGCAACCGGGCCGTCCAGCGCCCGATCCCGCTCGACGAGCCGTGCTTCTTCACGATCATCGGATTCGCGCTGCCCGGCGAACGCACCATGCTGGCGGCCAACTTCCACCACCTGGTCGCCGACGGGCTGTCCCGGCTGCACGTCGTCCGGGAGCTGGACGCGTTGCTGGCCGGCCGGCCACTCGACCCGCCCGCGCCCGTTGGCTTCCTCGACTACGTGGCCTGGGAACGCGAGAACACCGACGAGGCGAGGGTCCAGCGCGACCTGTCCTACTGGACCGACAAGTTGGCCGGTCACCTGCCGGTGCTGGATCTGCCGAGGGACCATCCCCGGCCGGCCCGAGCCAGCCGGACCGGATACACCGTGCCGGTCACGATTCCCGGTTCGCCGCTGACGCGGCTGCAGCAGCTGGCGGCAGACGACGGGGTCACCCTGTTCGTTGTCATCCTGGCCGCGTACAAGCTGTTCCTGGCTCGGATGGCGGGGCAGCGGGACATCCTCGTCGGCGTCCCGCTGGCCGGCCGGGACGAGGAGGTCGCCGAGTCGATCGTGGGCTGCTTCGTGAGGTCGGTGCCACTGCGCACCGACCTGTCCGGCGACCCGACGTTCCGCGAGGTCGTCCGCCGGGTGCACGTGGCCCTCCTGGAGGCCTACGACCATCAGGCCGTGCCGTACGACCGGGTGGTGGCCGAACTGGGGCTGCCCCGGCTGTCCGGGGTGCACCAGGTATTCCAGACCATGATCACTCTGCGGCAGCCGGGCGGCGGCGCGGGCACGGCGGCCGACATGAGTGTGTCGCTGAATACGAACTCCGTGATGTGGGACCTGGCCCTGAGCCTGTCCCCGGACGGCGACGCGCTCGGCGGCATCATGGTGTACTCGGCCGACCTGTTCGACCGGAGGACCGCGCTCCGGTTCGCAGATGTCCTCGAGCGTCTGCTGGCCGCGGCCGCCGAGCGGCCGGACGCGCGAGCGTTCGAGCTGCCGTTGCTGGCGCCGGCAGAGCGGGACCGCGTTCTGCAGGGGCTCAACCCGGACGTGCGGCCAGACGTCCCGTACCGCACGCTGGCCCAGCCGTTCGAGGAGCAGGTCCGGCGCGCCCCCGACGCGATCGCGTTGCGCGGCGAGAATGGCCAGGTCAGCTACGCCGAGTTGAACGCCAGGGCCAACCGACTGGCGTGGTTCCTGCGCGACACCGGAGTCCGTCCGGGCACCGTCGTGGCGCTGTGCCTTTCCCACGGCGTCGACCAGACGGTCGCGCAGTACGCGGCGGCCAAGCTCGGCGCCCCGTACGTACCGCTCGATCCGGAGCTGCCGGACGACCAGCTCGGGGCGATGTTGGAAGACGCCGCCCCGGCCGTGGTGATCACCGACCGGGCGACGGCGGGCCGCGGGCCGGCCGAATCGTGGCCGGTGCTCTCGTTCGCGGAGTCCGACCGGTGGGCCGGCGCACCAACGGCCGACCTGCCGGTCGAGGGCGCCGGGTACGACCTGCTCCACCTGCGCTACCCGGCTGGCGCCACCGGCCCGCCGGCCGCGGTCGCCTACCCGATCGAGGCGGCGCTGGCCGATCTCGACCAGCTGCAGCGCGACCATCCCCTCGGTCCCGGCGACGTCGCGCTCCTGGAGACGCCCGACGGCCACTTCTGGCCGCTGTCCCATGGCGCGACGGTCGCGATCTGCCCGCCGGAGGTGCACCGGGACCCGCGGTTGCTGCCGGACCAGGTCGACGCGTACGGCGTCACCACCCTGTCGGTCGCGCCGTCGATGGTGCCGGACGCGGCCGGATTCCCGGGCGAGCTCGTCACCGGCTACGGGCTGGCCGAGACCGGTCGGGTCACCGAGAAGGGTCGGCCCGGCGCCCACCGCGCCCTGTACGTACTGGACGAGGCGCTGGCGCCGGTGCCGATCGGGGTGGCCGGCGAGCTGTACGTCGGCGGTGAGATCGGCCTGGCCCGCGGGTACCACCGGCGCCCGGCGCTGACCGCGCAGCGGTTCGTGCCCGACCCGTTCGGCGAGCCCGGCGCCCGCATGTTCCGCACCGGCGACCTCTGCCGGTCCCGGGACGACGGCGTGCTGGAGCACCTTGGCCCGATCGACCGGCAGGTCCGGATCCACGGCCTGCGCGTCGAGCCGGCCGAGATCGAGGCGGCCTTCACCGACCAGGACGGCGTGTGGCGCACCGTCGTGACCGCGGCGCCGGACGGCGGCCTCGCCGCCTTCGTGGTGCCGGACGGGGAACGGGAGCTGTCCGGGACGGGGCTCGTCGACGGCGCCGCCGTGCGGCTGCCGGACTACCTGATGCCGGCCACCGTCACGGTGGTGGAGGAGATCCCGCGGACGGTCAGCGGCGAGATCGACGTGGCCGCGCTGCGCGACCTGCAGGACCGCGACACGGACGCCGCGGAGGCCAACCGCACCGACGCACCCGAGACCGAGCTGGAGGTGTGGCTGGCCGGGATTTTCTGCCGGCTCCTGCGCCGGGACTCGGTCCAGGTCACCGACAGCTTCTTCAACATGGGTGGCCACTCGCTGCTGGTCTTCAAGCTGATCGAGGAGTGCGCGAGCGAGTTCGGGCTGCGGCCGACCGTCCAGGACGTGTTCACCGGCCCGACGGTCCGCGCGCTGGCGGCGACGCTGGGCGCGATGCTGGCCGACTCGGCGGGTGCGGACCCACTGGTGAGCCTGGTCGAGAATCCGGGCGCGCCGCTGGTGGTCTTCGTGCACGCCGCGAGCGGTTCAGTGCTGCCGTTCTACCAGGTGGCCAAGCGGCTCGGGCAGGAGTTCGCGGTGTACGCGCTTCAGTCGCCGCCGGACGACCCGCCGGCGTCGATCGAGGAGATCGCGGCCCGGTACGTGGAAGAGGTCGACGCGGTACGCGGCGTCGCCCCGGTCGTGGTCGCCGGCTGGTCGATGGGCGGCGGCGTGGCGCTGGAGATGGCCCGCCGCTGGCTGCACCGCGACGAGCGGGTCGCCGCGACCCTGCTGCTGGACACCTGGGCACCGCCCTCGTTCATGCCCACGGCGCAGGACGCCGCTCAGGTCCGGCGTTCGGTCCTGGAGCTCGACGTGCTGCGCCTGGAGGGCGCCGGCGTCGCCTCCGCGACGCTGGACGAGCTGACCGCGACGGTCGAGCGCAACCGCGCGGCGTTCCTCGACTACCGGCCGGAGTACTACCCGGCCGAGGTGGACCTGCTGCGCGCGAGCGACCCGCTGCCCGCCGACGCGCCGCCGTTCCCGGCCGGGTACATGGACGGCGACCGCGGCTGGTCCGCCGTCGCCGCCGAGGTGACGACTGTCGAGATCAAGGGAAACCACCTGAGCCTCTTCGACCAGGAGCACGCCGACCAGTTGGCAGCGGCGATCAGCGCCGCGATCGCCCGGCGGATGGGGTACGAGGAGATCTGACCGTGAGGGAGAATCGAGGACCAGACGGTCCTCAGCACAGTGTGATCGGCATACTTTCGAAGCCGCGCAGGACGAAGCTCGGCCGGCGCATGGCTGGACCCCCCGGTGCAAGCTTGGGGAAGCGGCCCAACAGCTGTTCGAACGCCACGATCCCCTCCATTCGAGCCAGCGCGGCGCCGAGGCAGAAGTGCGCCCCGGCACCGAAGCTCAACGTGCTCCGCTCGGCCCGCCCCGCGTCGAACCGGTCGGGCGCGTCGAACCGTAGTGGGTCGCGGTTCCCCGCGCCGATGAGCAGCATGACTTCTTCCGCCGGCCGGTCGCCGTAGACCCGTCGGCGGACCACCATCTGCACCGGCGGGTCGTAGCGGAGGACCTCCTCGACGAACGCGTCGACGCCCATCGCGCCCGACCGCAGCGCGTCGGCGAGCCCGGGGTCACGCAGCAGCAGGTCCATTCCATGGCCGAGCATCCCCGTGGTGGTCGCGAAACCCGCGACCAGCAACAGCATCACGTTGTCGAGCAGCGCGTTCTCGGTGAGGCGGGCGTCGTCCGAGTCGGTGAGCGAGACCAGGGCGCTCAGCAGACTGTCGCGCGGATCGATACGGCATTGCTCGGCCAGTCCGCTCAGATAGTCGCGCAGCTCGACCGCTGCCCGATCCGCGTCGGTCCGCACCTCGAAGTCGGACTCCGGCTCCAGTGCGGAGGCCAGGTTGGTGGCCATCCGGGAGAACTCGACGCGGTCGCTCGGCGGGATCCCGATCAGCTCACTGATGACGTTGACCGGCAGCTGGTAGGCGAACCGGACGAAATCCACCGGGGCGCCACCTTCGCCATGGTCAGCCATCTCGTCCAGCAGCCGATCGGTGAATGCCTCGGCCGCCGGCCGCAGATCGGCGACTCGGCGATGGGTGAACGCCTTGCTTAGCGGGCCACGGATCTGACCGTGCCGCGGCGGGTTGAGACTCTGCACGCTCTCCATGGCCAGCGATGGATGGTCACGCCAGCTGGGGAAGAACTCGTCGTAATATTCGGCGTCCGCTACCCGGAGCGCGGCCTCGCGCAGCGTCGCATCGATGGCGTCGTACCCGAAGACCAGGGTGGCTCCCGGCGCCAGCTCGGCGCTGTGGCCATGCTCGTGCAGCAGAGCGTAGTACGGGTAAGGGTCGGCCTTGCCCGCCGGCGTCAACAGCGCCTCGAATATCTCGAACGGTTCCATACCAGCGGTCCCCTCGTCGCAGCTTCGCTGTCGGATCGTCGACACCTGTTTGGTGGGGTAGGTCAGAAGGGGCAGACCGAGGCGGTGTTGTCCGGGGACCCGGCGGAGCAGCCCATTCCGGCCTCCCGCATCAGCCGGGCGATCGGCCAGCCGGCACCGCTGGGATCCGCCTCGTAGCGCTGGATCACCGACTCCTGGACGTCCGCCGGCTTCTCCTGGCTGAGCTTGAACAGCGCCTCCACCGATTCGATCGACAGCCGGAACGCGCCGACGCCGTCCACGATCTTGCGGAAGTAGTCGACCGAGGAAGTCTGGTCCCAGCCCGCACCGAAGCGATCCTCCAGGCGCTGGGCCGTCCACCGGACGACGTTCAGCGTCTCCTCCCGCCCGCGGATCAACCGGAGGCGACCGCAGACGTGCACGGCCGCGAAGTTCCACGTCGGTGTGGACGGGTCGCAAGGGTAGGCCGCGGGCGTGACGAAGCCGCCCGGCCCGTCGAACATCAGCCGGGCGTACATGCCGTCCGTCAGCGCCTTCCAGTGCGGGTTGGCGCGGTTGAGGTGGCCGACGAGCTCGGTGCCGGCCAGCGGACCGGATTCGGGCTCACCCGGAGCAACCAGGGCCGGCAGGCGGCTGGCCCAGGGGGCGGTCTTCCCGTTGGTGGTGAGCGTCGCCAGGGGGTGGCCGTCGATGATGCGGCGGTGCCACTCCTCGTCCTCGATCCGGTAGTGGCTGGGCACGAACATGGCTTACCGCCTCACCGTCGGGTGGCTACCAACACACCGCGTACGCCTGACGACCGCGCGGGCCGGCCGCGGCACGCAGGAAGCCGGTGTCCGGGTCGACACCGGCCGCGCAGACCTTGCCGAGGGTGGACTCCGGCACCACGTCGAGCCGGTGGCCCTTCCGGTCCAGCCCGGCGAGCACCTCGGGGCCGAACGAGCGCTCCACGATCAGCACGCCCGGTCGGGAGAGGCGCGGCGTGAACGACTGCGCGAAGTGGTCGATGTTGAAGGCGGGAAGCTCGGTCGCCGCCTGCGGTTCGAGTCCGAACTCCGCGATCGCCAGGAATGCCTGGAGCGTCCACTGGTCCTGCTGGTCCCCGCCTGGCGTGCCGAACGCCAGGAACGGCTCGCCGTCGCGCAGCACGATGCTGGGGCTCAACGTCGTGCGCGGACGCCGGCCAGGCGCGAGCGAGTTCGGGTGTCCCTCGATGAGCCAGGCGGTCTGGCCACGGGTGCCGAGGGCGAAGCCGAGGTCCGGGATCACCGGTGAGCTCTTGAGCCAGCCACCGCTCGGCACGGCGACGGCCAGGTTTCCCCACCGGTCCGCGACCGCGACGCAGCAAGTGTTCCCGGCACCGGCGCGGGGCGCGGCCGGGGTCACGGTGGGTAGGCCGCTACGCAGCTGGGTCAGCCAGTCCGGCTCGTCGGCACCCGGCTGCTCCGGTTTGGCCTGCGGGATCCAGGGCTCGCCGCCGCCCACCCGGCCGGGTTCGGGGTCGAGGTCCGCGCCGTCGCCGATCAGCGAGCGCCGCCGCGCGGAGTACTCCTCCGCCAGGAGTTCGGCCAGCGGCACCGGCGTGTGCGCCGGGTCCCCGTACCAGGCCTCGCGGTCGGCGAACGCGAGCTTGGCCGCCTCCGCGAGGGTGTGGACGTACTCGACGCTGCCCAGCCCCATGCCGCGCAGGTCGCAGCCGGAGAGTATCGCCAGCTGCTGGAGGAAGACCGGACCCTGCGACCACGGCCCCGGCTTGTGGACGGTGAAGTCGCCATACGCCAGTGCGTACGGCTCCTCGACGGCCGGCCGCCAGGCCGTCAGGTCGTCGCCGGTCAGCAGGCCGCGGTGCCGGCCGCCGGTCGAGTCGAACACCTCGGTACGCGCGAAGCGGTCGATCGCGTCGGCGACGAAGCCCTCGTAGAAGGCGGAGTGGGCCGCCTCGAGTTGGGCTTCCCGGTCGGTCGACGCGGCCCGCGCCTCGCGAACCAGCCGCTCGTAGGTGTCGGCCAGCGTCGGGTTGCGCATCCGGGAACCGGCCGCCGGGGCCGCACCGTCGGGCAGGTAGGTGCGACCCGACGCGGTCCACTCCGTCCGGAACAGCGGTGCCATCGCCGCGATCGTCGACGCGGCGGCGGGCAGCAGCGGGTAGCCGCGGGAGGCGTAGCTGATCGCCGGTTCGAGGACGGTGGCCAGTGGCATCGTGCCGAACTCGGCGAGCAGGCGCATCCAGGCCCCGAACGCGCCCGGCACGGTCGCGGAGAGCAGGCCCGAAGCGGGCATCTGCTCGATGCCGAGCGCGGCGAACGCCTCGATGGTCGCCGCTTGCGGCATGGGGCCTTGGCCGCAGATGACGCGTACCGTGCCGGTCGAGCGCGGGTAGACGGATATCACGACGTCGCCGCCGGGTCCGTTCGAGTGCGGCTCGACCACTTGCAGGGCGAAGCCGGCGGCCGCCGCCGCGTCGAAGGCATTGCCGCCCCGGTCGAGGATGGCCATGCCGACGGCGGACGCGAGCCAGTGCGTCGAGGCCACGGCGCCGGATGTTCCGGTCAGTTGGGGTCGCATGACGGTCATCGGCACACCGCGGTCATCGTGGGGTCGACCCGGTGAGCAGCAGGCCCAGACAGTACGTGCCGGGTTCGGCCTTGCGGGTGACGAAGTGGTGCACCGTCCCGGCCGGGATGAAGAAGGTCGCCGGCGAGGTCAGCATGTGATGGCGTCCGTCGGCGACCACCTCGATCACGCCGCCGCCCGGATTCGGCGACAGCAGCAGGTAGATCTCGGGACACTCGTGGGTATGCGGAGCGGCCACCGGCTTGTCCACCTTGTCGCTGAGCTCGCCGCCGGCCAGCTCGAGAGGCAGCCCGCCGTACATGTCGTCGGTCAGGTAGAACGGCGTGGGTGCGTGATGCCCGGGAATCTCGCGGAACAGCGGGAGATCCATTCGGGCAGCCGGTTCGGCGGCCGCGACTGCGGAGCTTGCGGAAGCGGTGTCCATGGGCGTTCCTCCAGGTACGGCCGCTGGGGCGGCATCGATGACGGATCAGTCTTGGGTCAGCTGGAAGATGAAGCTGAACGCGGGAAGGTCGATGAGCCGCTGATCGGCGAGATGCCAGCCGCTCTCGTCGATGACCGAGTACCACTCGTCTAGCGTGGGCAGGTACTGGTCCATGACCGCGTGCACGGTCTCGAAGCCGAGCGTGAACATGGGCAGGTCCGGGCCTTCGACGCCGACGGATCGGCAGGTGTCGCCGAGGATGAGGTTGCGCAGGTTGGGAAAGTTCTCTCGGAGCTGCTGCAGTGTCTTCACGCAGTTGTCTCGTGGCCAGAAGTCGTGCCCCATGAGGAAGCAGGTGACCAGATCAACGTCGGCGTACTCCGGCCGCGGCGACATGTTCAGCACATCGTCCCGAGTCAGCGTGATCCGCTCCTCCAGCTTCGCCTCCCGGACGGCCTCCCGCGCGACCGCTAACGCCCCTTGGGCTATGTCGACCCCGATGGCCCGGATAGCGGGTCGCTGCTCGGCCAACATGATGATCCGGTCGCCGCTGCCACAGCCGAGATCGGCGACGGTGGTGAAGTCGATACCGTCGAGGATGTCCCGCAGCGGCGGATCGAAGAAGGTGCGGGCGATGCTCCGGCAGGCCACGCTGATCGCCCGCGAGTCGCGGAGCATCTCGCGGTCGGCATCGGCGACCAGGGCGGTGAGGTCGGTGAAGAGCTCTCCACAACCCCGGGTCAGCCAGTAGAAGAATCCCTTGGTGCGGAAGGCTTCGTCGAATCCCGGTCCGCGCTGGGCCAGGTTCGGTCCGGCGTCGAGGACGACGATCCTGCGGCTGGACAGCGCGACAAGGATCTTGCGAAGCGCCCCCGGGTGGGTGCCGGTGCGGGCGGTGAACTCGGGTACGTCGACAGTGTCCCGGTCGGCGAGCTCGTCCAACAGGCCGATGTCCCAGGCCGCGCTGAGGGCGGCTGTGGCCACGGCACCGTTGAATGTGTCCGCGCAGTATCGCGCTTCGTCGAGCAATTGGGTCGGCCCGGCGGTCATGTGATCCTCAACTCTTTCATCGGGGAGCTAGTCCGGATGGTCTTCGGCGGGTGGGCCTGGATGGCCGGCGCGCCCACGAAGCTCAGGATCTCCAGGACGCAATCCGTCAGTGCCGCCTTGCGTTGCATCAGTTCCGGCGTCCGCATGCGGGGCGGTTCCTCGTGCACGCTTGGCGCGAAGGAGGGGTACAGGTCGTTCGCGGTGACGTCGAGAAAAATGGCGTGCAGCCGGCGAACCAGTTGGCGGGCGACATTGTGGGGGGAGACGGTCGCCCGGCAGGTCAGGAAGATGCCGTCGTACAGCCACAGCAAGGTGTCCCGGGGGATCTGCCGGCGGCCCTTCGGTTTGGGACTTTGCAGCAACGACACCTCGCCCGAAAACAGGACCTTGTCCGGAATCGCCTCGTGGACCTGCTCGTTGAGTTCGCACTCGCGGCGCAGAGCCTCCGCCGCGACGCCGGAGCCGAGCGCCACCTTGCCACGGATGAGCGGCCGCACCGGTGAATAGTCGCGGGCCCAGGCGCCGGTGAGGTTGACGTGCTGGCGCGCCATCGGCATCCGGATGACCGGCCCGTAGATTTCCCGGGGGGCGGAGCTCCCATACATCAGCATCAGTGAATAGCCGCACACCAACAATCGCGCCTGCGCGGCGAGCTCCTCGTGTTCGACGTACGCGGA
>Ga0184623_10000753_pt1 | contig 13989 bp, 13 predicted proteins | sample PLM1_100_b1_FD_133138 | JGI IMG/M metagenome (GOLD analysis project Ga0184623, IMG submission 133138) | Groundwater sediment microbial communities from an aquifer in East River, Colorado, USA - PLM1_100_b1 | ecosystem: Environmental > Terrestrial > Soil > Riparian zone | place: USA: East River...
GAGAACGCCCGGCGCCGGGACGCGCACATCTACGCCGAGATCTCGGGCTACGCGACCCGGTGCAACGCCTATCACATGACCGGGCTGAAGACCGACGGCCGGGAGATGGCCGAGGCGATCCGGGCGGCTCTGGACGAGTCCAGGATCGACGGCACCGAGATCGAGTACATCAACGCGCACGGCTCGGGCACCAAGCAGAACGACCGACACGAGACCGCGGCGTTCAAACGGAGCCTCGGTGAGCACGCGCGCAAGACCCCTATCAGCTCGATCAAGTCGATGGTCGGGCACTCCCTCGGCGCGATCGGGTCAGTTGAGATCGCGGCGTCCGCGCTGGCGATCAAGCATGGCGTGATCCCGCCCACCGCCAACCTGCACACCCCCGACCCCGAGTGTGACCTCGACTACGTGCCCCTGGTCGCCAGGGAGCAGCGAGTGGACACCGTCCTGACGGTGGGCAGCGGATTTGGCGGCTTCCAGAGCGCGATGGTGCTCCGCCGCCCGAGAGGAGCGGCAGCATGACCGAGAGCGTCTACGTGACCGGCCTCGGCGTGGCGGCGTCGACCGGGCTCGGGGTGGAGAAGTACTGGGACGCCACGCTTGAGGGTCGCGGTGGCATTAGCCAGCTCACCCGGTTCGACGCGTCGGCGTACCCGGCGCGGCTGGCAGGGCAGATCCTCGACTTCGAGGCCAGGGAGCACATCCCGAGCCGCCTGTTGCCGCAGACCGATGTGTCCACCCGGCTCGCGCTCGCGGCCGCTGACTGGGCGCTGACCGACGCGAAGGTCGACCCCACCGCCCTGACCGACTACGACATGGGGGTCGTCACTTCTAACGCCTCGGGCGGCTTCGAGTTTACGCACCGCGAGTTCAAGAAGCTGTGGTCGCAGGGATCGCAGTACGTCAGCGTGTACGAGTCGTTCGCCTGGTTCTACGCGGTGAACACCGGCCAGATCTCGATCCGGCATGGCATGCGCGGGCCCAGCAGCGCGCTGGTCGCCGAGCAGGCGGGCGGACTCGACGCGGTGGGACACGCGCGCCGCACGATCCGGCGCGGCACCCCACTCGTGGTCACCGGCGGCGTCGACTCGGCGTTCGATCCCTGGGGCTGGCTGGCACACCTCTCCAGCGGGCACGTCAGCGACGCCACCGATCCGCACCGGGCCTACCTGCCGTTCGACGCCGAAGCCCGCGGGTACGTGCCCGGCGAGGGCGGCGCCATGCTGGTACTGGAGCAGGCCGAGGCGGCGCGCGCCCGCGGTACCCACCACGTCTACGGCGAGATCGCCGGCTATGCGTCCACCTTCGATCCGCCGCCGGGTTCGTCACGCCCACCGGGGCTCCGGCGCGCCGCGGAACTGGCGATCGCGGACGCCGGACTGCGGGCGACGGACATCGACGTGGTGTTCGCCGACGCGGTGGGCATCCCCGAGCTCGACCGTGCCGAGGCGGATGCGATCGCCGCGATCTTCGGCCCGCGCGGCGTCCCGGTCACGGCCCCCAAGACCCTGACCGGCCGGCTTTTCTCCGGCGGTGGCCCGCTTGATCTCGTCGCGGCCCTGCTGTCCATCCGGGACGGTGTGATCCCGGCGACGGCTGGCACCGCCGACGTGCCGGACGACTACCAACTCGACCTGGTTCGGGGAGCACCGAGAGGTGCTCCGGTGTCGACGGCCCTGGTGCTCGGGCGCGGGCGCTGGGGCTTCAACTCAGCGGTGGTGGTCACCGCGGTTCCCGGCTGAACCATCAGCCGGTCACATCGAGTACGAGGAGTGAGAGATGAGCACGATGACAATTGACGACCTGCGCGCCATCCTGGTCAGCTGCGCCGGCGAGGAGGAGAACGTCGACCTGCGGGCCGACATCTCGGACGTCACGTTCGAGGAACTCGGCTATGACTCGCTCGCGCTCATGGAGACCGCGGCGCGGATCGAGCAGGACTTCGGCGTTCGCCTGCCCGACGATGTGGTCGTCGAGTTGAAGACGCCCCGCGCCCTGCTTGACGTGGTCAACGGCGGCCTCGTCGAGGCGAAGTGAGCGCGGCACCGCAGCGCACCGTGCACTCCGTTGTCGTGGCGGCGCCGGCCGAGAGCCTGTACGAGCTGGTCGCCGATGTGACTCGGTGGCCGGTGATTTTCGAGCCGAGCCTGCACGTCCGGCACCTGGCGCGCAGCGACCGTGAGGAGCGTTTCCAGCTCTGGGCACTGGTCAACGGCGACGTCAAGACCTGGACCTCCCGGCGCGAACTGGATCCGGAGGCGCTGCGGATCACCTTCCAGCAGGAGCGCAGCCAGGCGCCGGTGGCCTCGATGGGGGGCACGTGGATGTTCCATCCGCTGTCCGGCGGGCGCACCGAGATGGTGCTCGAGCACGACTTCACGGCGGTCGACGACGACGCCGAGTCGATCGAATGGATCACCACGGCGGTCAACCGCAACAGCCCCACGGAGTTGACCGCACTCGGCCGGATCGCGGAGCAGGACCATGCGGTAGACGACCTGGTCTTCTCGTTCGAGGACGCCGTCCAGTTGCCGGGCGCCGCGGCGGACGCCTACGAGTTCGTCAACCGCTCGGACGCCTGGCCTGACCGGTTGCCGCACGTGCGCCGCGTGGTCCTGCGCGAGGACGAACCGGGTATCCAGCACATGGAGATGGACACGGTGACCGCGGACGGCTCCGCGCACACGACCAAGTCCGTGCGGCTGTGCTTCGAGCCCGAGCTCATCGTCTACAAGCAGCGCTTGCCGCCGAAGCTCCTGCTGGGTCACAGCGGTTCCTGGACGTTCGAAGACAGTGCCGAGGGGGCCGTGGTCACCGCTCGGCACACGGTGGCCATCAACCCAGCCACCGTGCCCGACGTGCTCGGGCCCGATAAGACCGTCGCTTACGCACGGGAGTTCCTGCGCGAGGCACTGGGCGCGAACAGCCGCGCTACGCTGACCCACGCCGGCGCGTACGCCGAGGCGCGACAGCGGTGATGCCGTCCACCGCTGTCCCCGTCGCGGCCGCGACGGCGATGACCGAGGTCGCGGATCGGGTCTACGCGTACGTGCAATCGCCCGGTGGATGGTGTGTGAGCAACGCGGGGGTGATCGCCGGACCAGACGGCGCGCTCGTGATCGACACCCTCGCCACCGAGCGCCGGGCCCGGCGGTTCCACGAGTCGGTGGAACGACTACACCCCGGGCCGGGCCGCATGGTGGTCAACACGCACCACCACGGTGACCACAACTTCGGCAACCACGTGTTCGGGCCGGCCGCGGCGGTGCTGGCGCATGAGCTCGCACGTGAGGAGATGGCCGCCACCGGTCTGGCCCTGACACAGCTGTGGCCGCAGGTCGAGTGGGGTGACGTCCAGGTGACCCTGCCGACGGTGACGTTCCGGGACCGGCTCACGGTGCACGTCGCCGACGTGCGCGCGGAGCTGCTGCACGTTGGGCCGGCTCACACCAGCAACGACGTGGTGGTCTGGCTGCCCGACCAGCGCGTGCTGTTCGCTGGCGACGTCGTCCTCTCCGGGGCGACGCCGTTCAGCCTCATGGGGTCGGTGAGCGGATCACTCGCGGCGGTAGGGGAGTTGAGCCAGCTCGGCGCGGAGACCGTGGTGTGCGGGCACGGTCCCATCGCCGGCCCCGAGGTGTTCGACGAGACGGCCGCGTATCTGATGTGGATCCAGGAGCTGGCGGCGCACGGAGCGGCCGCTGGCCTGACGCCACTGCGGGTGGCGCGGGAGGCAGGCCTCGGCCCGTTCGGCCATCTGCTGGACCCGGAGCGGACGGTCGGCAATCTGCACCGGGCCTACGACGAGCTGGGCGGCGGTCAGGCCGGGAGGCCGCTCGACGTGCTCGCGGTCTTCAGTGAAATGGTCGAGTACAACGGCGGGCAATTACCGACATGCCTGGCGTGACCGGGACACCCCGGATCTCCTCACCACAGAAGGCGAACATGAGCATCTTCACCGAGGCCGAGCTCACATACCTCCAGTCCGGACCGAACCGCGAGTTGTTGGCCAGAATCGCGACGGTGGGCCACGACGGCATGCCCCACGTGTGCCCTGTCGGCTGGCGGCTCGACCTCGACGCCGAGGTCATCGAGATCGGCGGCACCGGCATGGGGCAGAGCAAGAAGTTCCGCGATGTCGGCCGCACCCAGCGAGCCGCCATCGTCATCGACGACGTCCTGCCGCCCTGGATACCGCGCGGCATCGAGATCCGCGGCCGCGCCGAGGCCATCGACGGCCCGGAGCCGTACATCCGCATCCATCCCGAGCGCGTGACCGCGTGGGGGATCGACGGCGGCCGCAACGCCCGCACCATCAGCTAGGCCGGTTCTACCGGCTGACATCTGCCCCGCGCACTGCGGGTCCCCAACCAGGAGGTTCTCGTGACCGACAAGAGGGTCGCCATCGTGACCGGTTCCTCGTCCGGCATCGGCGAGGCGGTGGCGCGCCGGCTAGCCGAGGACGGGGTCCGGGTCGTCGTGAACTCGGTCAGGTCGGTCGAGGCCGGTCAGCAACTCGCCGAGTCGCTACCCGGCGCGATCTACCTGCAGGCGGACGTCTCCGTCGAGAACCAGGCCAAAGAGCTGGTCAGTCGCACGATCGAGGAGTTCGGCCGGCTCGACGTGCTGGTCAACAATGCCGGCGCGACCCGCCGCATTCCGCACCCGGACCTCGCGGCGGTGACCCCGGAGGTCTGGCGGGAGATCCTTGACCTCAACGTCATCGGCACCTGGCAGACCGCGGTGGCCGCGATCCCTCACCTTCGGGAGTCCGGTGCCGGTTGCATCGTCAACGTGTCGTCGGTGGCCGGGAGCCGGCCGGTCGGAAGCTCCATCCCCTACGCGGTGAGCAAGGCCGCGATCGAGCACATGACGCGGCTGTTGGCCAACACGGTCGGGCCGGAGGTCAGGGTCAACGCAGTGGCGCCCGGCCTGATCGAGACCCCGTGGACGAAGGACTTCACGGAGATCGCCGCGATGACGAAGAAGCTGACCCCCCTGAAGCGAGTGGGTCTTCCGGAGGACGTCGCGGAGGCCGTCGTCGGCCTGGCCAACTCGATGTATGTGACCGGTCAGGTGCTGCTCGTCGACGGTGGCGCCCACCTCCTCTGAACGCGAGCGATACCAGCCGGGCGGTGGTTCGTGCGCCACCGCCCGGCTATCTCGCCTTGCCCTGAAGCCCCGCCATGCCCTGACGAGACAACGCCCCGAGAAGACACGGCCCTAACAAGAGAAGGACGAGCTGATGAAGCTAGGCGTGAATCTGGTGTACCAGGGGGCGGGTGCCCTGGCGCGGGAGGCCGAGAGGCTGGGTTATGCCATCGCGCTGGCGCCGGAGGGCTACAAGTCCGACGCGCCGAGCGTGTTAGGGTACGTGGCCGCGCAGACCGAGCGGATCGCGCTCGCCTCCGGCGTGATGCAGATTCCCGGGCGCACCCCGGCGATGGCCGCGCTGACCGCGGCCACCCTGGACAGCCTGTCCGGTGGGCGGTTCCGCCTCGGCCTCGGCGTGTCCAATCCGGACGTCGCCGATGGCTGGTACGGCGCCACGTTCGACAAGCCGCTAGCGCGCACCCGCGAGTATGTGGCGATCGTCCGGGCGGCGTTCCTGGGCGCGCCGGTCCGGTACGAGGGAGAGCACTACCCGCTGCCCCTGTCGGGGGAGACGCAGGCTCCGCTGCACCTGTTCACCGAGCCGCTACGCACAGACCTGCCGGTGTACCTCGCCGCGGTAGGGCCGAAGAACCTGCAGCTCGCAGGCGAGATCGCCGACGGCTGGATCGGGGTCTTCACGTCGCCGGAGATGGTCAAGGCCGCCGTCGACAACATCAGGACGGGCCGAGCCCGAGCCGGCCGCGACATGGATACCTTCGACGTCCTTCCGTGCCTGGCGACCTCGATCGCCGACGATCCGCAGGCCGCCGCGGACGCGCTCCGCGCGCACTTCGTCTACCTGCTCGGCATCGGTGACCCGAAGCACAACTTCTACTGCACGATGGCTACCCAGCTCGGATTCGAGCGGGCGGTCGCCGACCTCCACGACCGGCTCCGGGACGGCGACCGGGCCGGAGCCGCCGCTGCGATTCCCTTCGAGTTCATCGACGCGACCTCGCTGGTGGGCTCGGTCGATCGCATCGCAGGACGGATGCGGGAGTACGCGGCAGCCGGGGTGACCACGCTCGGGATCATGGTCTCCGCGGCGGCCACCACGCTGGACGGCCGGCTGTCCATCATCCGGCAGGCGGCACTCGCGCTGGAGCGGTCCGGAGTGGACCACTGACGCCTGCGCCGGCACGAATCGAGGCTCGTTCGACCGGGATTCGAGGTGGCTGGAGCAGCGTGGGGATACCGCGATCAGGAGTGGGCCGGTCTGTGACGGCCACCCGGAAGGAACCGACGTGATCTCAGCAGAGTCCCAGACCGAGGACACGACTCAGCACCTTGTCGATCCGGCGACGTTCCGCGACGCGATGGCGCGCTTCCCGACCGGCGTGACGATCGTGACGACCCACGACGAGGACGGCACCCCGCACGGCTTCACCGCGAGCTCGTTCTGCTCGGTCTCGCTCGACCCGCCGCTGGTGTTGGTCTGCCTGGCGAAGTCCGCGAACTCGTACGCGGTGTTCGCGCGTATGGGCAACTTTGCGGTCAGCGTGCTCCAGGCGCACCACGCCGAGCTGGCGCACCGGTTCGCCACCAAGAACGCGGACAAGTTCTCGGAGGGACGGTTCGTCCATACCGCCCGTGGCCGGACCGTGCTGGCGGAGGCGTTGGCGGTTGTCGAGTGCTCTGTGGAGAGCAGGCACGAGGTCGGTGACCACATCATCATGGTGGGCCGTGTCGACGCCGTGCTGCTCGGCGACATGGGCGCTCCGGCGATCTACTTCGACCGCAACTTCAGCACGGTCTTGTCGAAGTCAGAACAGAATGAGGCAACATAATGGACCAGGATCTCGGTCACCCGCGGCGTTGGCGCATCCTTGTGGTGCTCGTCGGCAGCCTGATGGCGATCATCCTCGACACCACCATCCTCAACGTGTCCCTCAAGACGCTGGCCGATCCGGCCCGTGGGCTCGGCGCGACGCACAGCCAGCTGGAGTGGGCGCTCAGCTCCTACACGCTCGTCTTCGCCGCGCTCCTGTTCAGCTGGGGTGTCATCGCCGACCGAGCGGGGCGGAAACGGATCCTGCTGCTGGGTCTCGGCCTGTTCGGGGTGGCCTCGCTCGCCTCCGCGTACGCTCAGGACGCGGTCCAGCTGGTCGTCACGCGCAGTGTGATGGGCGTCGGTGCGGCCGCCGTGATGCCGTGCACGCTGGCCATCATCGCCACCGTCTTCCCGCAGCGGGAGCGGCCCAAGGCCATCGGCATCTGGACCGCCTCGATCGGCGTGGCGATCGCGGCCGGCCCGATTACTGGCGGCCTCCTGCTCGAACACTTCTGGTGGGGATCGATCTTCCTGATCAACCTGCCGTTGGTCGTCGTGACCATGCTCGCGGTGGCGTTCGTGGTGCCCGAATCGCGTAGCCCGTATGCCCGCCGGCTCGATGTCGTCGGCATGCTGCTGTCCATCGTGGGCCTGGTGCTGATCGTGTACGGCATCATCGAGGGCGGCCGCCGGGGCTCGTTCAGCGCGCCGCTGGTGTGGGCCACCATCGTGGCCGGGTTCGCGGCGCTGGTCCTGTTCATCGTGTACGAGAAGCGCACCGCCCAACCGGCCTTCGACGTCAGCTTCTTCCGCAACCCGGCCTTCTCCGCGGCCATCGCGGCCGTGGGTTTCGTCTCCTTCGCGATGGCGGGGTTCCTGTTCTTCAGCGCGTTCTACATGCAGTCGGTGCGTGGGTACACGCCACTGCAGGCAGGCGCGTGCACGCTGGCGCTGGCCGTGGCGATGATGATTTTCGGGCCACTCAGCGCGCGAACGGTACGGCGCTTCGGCCCGAAGGCCGTCTGCTCGGTGGCGCTGGTCATCGTCGCGGCGGCCCTGACCGCGCTCGCGTTCATCGAGGTGGACACCCCGCTGTGGGCCATCCTCCCGGTGTTCTTCATCCTCGGCACCGGGATCGCCAACGTCATGCCGCCTGCCGCGGTATCCGTCATGATGTCACTCCCGCGGGAGAAGGCCGGCGTCGGCTCGGCCATGAACAACACCATGCGCCAGGTTGGCCAGGCGCTCGGGGTGGCGATACTCGGCTCGGTACTGGGTGCCAGCTACCGGACCGAGATCAGCGGCGAACTCGGCTTCCTCCCGGCCAAGCAGCGCATCGCCGCCGGGGAGTCGATCGAGGCGACGTTCGCCGTCGCCGGCCGCGCCAGCGGCCAGTCGTCGGAGCTGATCGACTCCGCCAAGGAGGCGTTCGTGGCGGCCATGCACGTGAGCTCGCTCTATGCGGCGATCGTCGCGCTGGTCGGCGCCGTGATGGTGTTGCGCTGGCTGCCGGGCAAGCCGCCGCCCGGCGCGGCCACCAACCCGTGGGGCGCAGGGGCCCCGAAGGACAGCCAGTCGCCGAAGGACAGCCAGTCCTGGAAGCCCGACAGCGCACCCGTACCGAGCGGTGACCGCTGATTCACTAACCCTCTCCGCCCAGCGGGACCGACCGGCAAGAGCCGGTCGGTCCCGCTGGTCTTCGTGGTCGTGACGCCACCCGCGGGAAGTCTTGGCCACCATTTGTGTTTGCAACTATTTCCAGGGGAGGGAAATGTAATTGTTTGCGCGAAAAGGCAAACAATCGACCCTGGATTGGCAAACTCAAATTGGCTATGCTGCGGAAAGATCGGCTGTTGCTGGATGGGCGCAAAGCTGCCGGGTACCCTGTCCGGAGGCTGCCGGGAATCGTTCTTGCAGTTCCGGAGTTGTCCATGGAACGTACGCCCTGCCCGGCCGGGAAATTCATGCCTGGAGAGATTTCAGGCTGCGTGGATGCTCTCCGTAGGCTTGATCATCGCATTTGAGATGAGCGCCGAAGACCTGTGCCAGGCGCGCAGCCAGCGCTGAGATCACACCGCTTTGCCTGTTATGTTGCGAGTTCACCGGTCAGGTGTTCCGCGCGGTCGGAGGGAAGACTGCGAGTTCGCGCAAGCCGCCAATGTAAATATCGCGTTTCCGAAAGTCGGTCATCGTCCAGTGGTGATTTAGTTACCTAGGGGCACGTCGAAAAATGGTGGGGGAAAGTTTGCGGAGTGGTACTAGGGTCAAAAATGGCCATGGATGCGCTGACCACCATTCGGATCTGCCGCGACAGCGCCGGCCCAGATCGACTGACACGTAAGACGAAGCTTGACGACAAGACACGGGGGCACCACCGCAATGAGATTCAAGCTGCTGGGACCGCTTGAGATAGTCATGGACGACGAGAGCACGGTCATCCTGAGTGCGTCGAAATTAGGTCAGGTGCTCGGCCTGCTCCTGATCAGAAGCAACGAGATTGTCAGCGTGGATTCGCTGCTCCAGGAGCTCTGGGGTGACGAACCGCCTCGGAGCGCACTCACCACCCTGCAGACCTACGTCTACCACGCTCGCCGGATGTTCGCCCGGGAGGGTTTCGCCGCGACGCGCACGCTCTTGGTGACCCGGCCGCGGGGCTACCTGATCGAGGTGGAGCCAGACGAGGTCGACGCGAAGGTGTTCGAGCGGCTGGTCAAACAGGGCAGGGCACTACTCGACGAGAGCAGGACGGAAGAGGCGAGCGATCGCCTGCGGACCGCGCTGGACATGTGGCGCGGACCGGCGCTCGCCAGCATCTCGGTCGGCGAGGTACTCCAGGCGCACGTGGCTCACCTTGGCGAACTCCGCATCAGGGCCGTCGAGCTCCGCATCCAGGCCGAGAAGCAACTCGGCCGGCATCGTGAACTCATCCCCGAGCTGCGGTCTCTCGTGGTCGCCTACCCGCTCAACGAGTGGTTCCACGGGCAACTGATCAATGCCCTCTACCGCTCTGGCCGCCGAGCCGAGGCGCTGCAGGCCTACCAGAACCTCCGCCGCATCCTCAAGGAGGAGCTCGGGGTGGAGCCCACCGCGGAGATCCAGCGGCTTCAGCAGGAGGTGCTGAATCCTGGGCCGGAGCGGCGCGCGAGGAACCACGTCAACGCGTACGGCGATCCAGCCTCCGGGTTGGCACCGCACCACCCGCATGAGGTCCAGGCGTCGGCCTTCTAACCGACAGCACCGCCCGCCGGCGCGCGAGTTGTCGGGCGCCGGCGGTGCAGGTGCAGGTCAGACCGCTGCTTTGGGCGTCTCTTCCTCCTGCCCCGCCGCAGGGTGCTGGTGGGGGCGAGCCCGCAGCGGGAGCAGGAAGGCGAGCAGGAACGTCAGCACCAGCATGCCGATCTCGACCATCAGGGTGATCTTCAGCGCGTCGCTGAAACCACGCTTCGACGAGTCCTCAGCCGCGGTCGCGACCACCTCGCGCACGGCCGCACCTGACGGGGTGGCCGTGGCGGTCTCGACAGCGCGCTGCACGCGCACGCAGGACGCCGATACCTCGACCGGATCCTTGGCGGTCGCCCGGTCGTGGCCGCAGTCCCGGAGACCCGTCACAATCGGACCCTGCTGTGCGGCCGGAACGCCGGCGGCGGTGAGAGCGGCGCGCAACTTCGGCGCCGCGTCGGCGCTGCGGGCGTCGATGTGGCCACCGAGCATCGAGAAGAAGAGCGTGCCCAGGACGGCAAGGCCGAGCGCGCCGCCGAGCTGCTGGATGGCGGTGAGCGTCCCGCCGGCCGTACCGGTCTCCTTCGGTTCGACACCCGCCAGCACGATGTCGAAGAACGGCGCCAGCACCTGACCCATGCCGAAACCGATCACGACCAGCGCGGGGATGAGCCGCCACGGCGTGACGTCGGCACCAGACAGGTGCACGATGGCGAGTACCCCGACCACGCCGGCCGTCATGATCGCTAGTCCGATGTGGATGAGCCGGCGGCCCAGCCTCTCCGCGAGACCCGCGCCGGCGACGATGAAGCCGATCACTGTCCCGAGCGCCTGCGGCATGCTGGCGAGGCCGGCTTTCAACGGGGAGTAGCCGAGCCCGACCTGGACATACAGGGTGTACACCAGCGAGAACCCGATCATGGCCGAGAAGAACACGAGGCCCGCGACCAGGCCGCCGCTGAACGCCCGCTTGCGGAACAGCCCGGGCTCGATCAGCGGGTCGCGCCCGGCCGCCGCGACCCGCCGTTCGTACCACGCGAGGATCCCGAAGAACACGACGGAGCCGGCCATGAGCGCGAACGTCCACACCGGCCAGTCGAGCTCGCGGCCCTGCACGAGCGGGTAGACGATCAGCCCCGCCGCGACTCCGGCGAGCACGACGCCCACCACGTCGAGCCTGGTCGCCTGCCGCGTTGCGGCGCGCGGCAGGTACTTGCCGGCCACGAACAGAATGGCGAGCCCGATAGGGACGTTGATCAGGAAGATCGCCCGCCACCCGGTGCCGAACAGGTCGGCGCTGATCAGCGCACCCGCGAGGATCGGGCCACCCACCGAGGACAGGCCCATGACTGGTCCGAACGCACCGAACGCGGTGGCCATCTCCTTCGGCGGGAACATCTCCTTGATCATGCCGAGGCCCTGCGGGATTACCACCGCGCCGAACAGCCCCTGCAGCACCCGCGAGCCGACCAGCATCTCCGGCGACTGAGCAAGGCTGCACAGAAGCGAGGCAGCCGTGAAGCCGGCCGTGCCGACCAGGAACATCTTCCTGCGTCCGTAGATGTCGCCGAGGCGACCGCCCGTGAGTAGACCCACCGCCATGGCCAGGATATAGCCCGCGCCGAGCCACTGGATGAGGCTGGCGCTGCCACTGAGGTCGACGCGGATCGAGGGCGCGGCGATGTTCGTGATGAGGGTGTCGAGGAGGTCCATGACCTCGACGCCGAGGATGGCAAAGAGCGCCACCCAGCGCCAGCGGTAGTGCTGGCCGGCCGCGTCGGCGCCGGTAGTTGGCGGGCTCTCGACCGCAACGCTCTGGGTCATGGGACTCGACCTCCGTCAGAGGAACGAACATTGTTCGTACAATACGAACACTGTTCTAGACTGGGAACGCCATTCGTGTCAAGTACGCTGTTCGTGTTCGTGCCGGTGAGCAGGCTGCCAGGAGGTGGACGATGAGCGGACCAGTGCCGTTCGGTGACGTGACGCTGCCCGCGCCGCCGTGGCGGAAACCGCGGCGGCAGACCCCGCCGCGGCGGCCACTCACCCAGGACCTCATCGTCGACACCGCGCTGCAGATCCTCGACCGCGAAGGTCTCGAGGCCGTGAGCATGCGGCGGGTGGCGCAGAACCTCGACACGGGGCCGGCCACGCTCTACGCCCACGTGTCCAACAAGGAAGAGCTGCTGGAGCTGATGCTCGACCGGGTAACCGGCGAGATTGAGGTGCCCGAGCCCGATCCCGAGCGTTGGCAGGAGCAGGTCAAGGGGATCGCCCGGTCGATGTTCCGGGTGCTCAGCGCGCATTCCGACATCGCCCGGGTGTCGCTGGCGACAATCCCGACCGGGCCGAACGCGCTTCGGGTCGCCGAGCGGCTGCTCACGATCCTGCTCGCTGGCGGCGTGCCCGCGCGTACCGCCGCCTGGGGTATCGACCGGCTGTTCCTGTACGTCAGCTCCGACGCCTACGAGGGCTCGCTGCACCTCGCCAAGCAGCGGGCAAGCGGCAAGGATCTGGAGGGGTACATCGCCGATTTCATCGGGCAGGTCCGCGACTACTTCGCCAACCTGCCGCCTGAGCATTTCCCCAACACCGTGAAGTACGTGGACGAGCTGGTGTCGGCTGATGGCGACGAGCGATTCGAGTTCGGCCTAGATCTCTTCGTTCAAGGGCTCGCCGCCCGCGTCGACACCACGCCCGACGGCGGCCAGGGGCGCCCTTGACCGCCAACGCGCTTGGGGTTGCACTGGCCGCGCGGTGTCGCCGTCAGCGCGCACGCCCCCCGCCGCGGCCACTTCGTCGCGCGCTACCGAACGATCCAGCGAATTACGAGCACGCAGCGGCAGCCTTGGCCGACGAGCTGACGTCGCGATCACACGAGGGAGTGTCATGTCTAAAGCGGTTGTGTTCTCCACCTTCGGGGGACCGGAGGTGTTGGAGACGATAGAGATCGAGGAGCCACACGCTGGCGCCGGTGAGGTGCGTGTCCGGGTGAAGGCCGCCGGGGTGCAGCCGTTCGACACTGCGGTCCGCCGCGGTGATGTCAAGGGGTACGTCGAGGTGACCTTCCCGCAGACCGTCGGCAACGAGTTCGCCGGCGTGATCGACGAGGTCGGTGAGGGCGTGACCGGCTTAGCGGTCGGCGACGAGATCATCGCGTTCACCTCGATGAACGCTTGCGGCGAGCTGGTGACGGTCAGCGCGGAGAATGTCGCCGCCAAGCCGCCGGCGATGCCCTGGGACGAGGCCGGAGTCCTGTCTGTCTGCGGGCAGACCGCACACCTCGCGCTCACCGCTCTGAAGGTCAGTGCCGGCGACACGGTGCTGATCCACGGCGCCGCCGGCGGTGTTGGCACCATGGCCGTGCAGCTCGCGCGCGCGTGGGGCGCCACCGTCATCGGTACGGCCAGCGAGCGCAACCACGACTATCTCCGGGAGCTGGGCGCGATCCCGGTCGCCTATGGCCCCGGCCTCGCCGATCGCGTCCGGACGTTCGCCCCGCAAGGCGTCGACGCCGCGCTCGACGCCGCCAGCCGCGACGCCATCGCTCCCTCGGTCGAGCTGGTCAAGGACAAGGAGCGGGTCGGGACCATCGGCGACTACATGGGCGCAAGGCAGCACGGCGTGGCCATGCTCGGCGGCACCCGCACCGCTGAGCGGCTGGCTGAGCTGGCGCAGCTCTACGTGGACGGGAAACTGCGGATCCACATCCAGAAGGCATACCCGTTGAGCGAGGCCGCCCAAGCCCATCGCGATGTCGAGACCGGGCACGTTCGCGGCAAGGTCGTGCTGGTCGCCGGCTGATGCCAGGCGGTCCGGCCGCACATCATCTGCGGCCGGACCGC
>Ga0184623_10000755_pt1 | contig 13979 bp, 18 predicted proteins | sample PLM1_100_b1_FD_133138 | JGI IMG/M metagenome (GOLD analysis project Ga0184623, IMG submission 133138) | Groundwater sediment microbial communities from an aquifer in East River, Colorado, USA - PLM1_100_b1 | ecosystem: Environmental > Terrestrial > Soil > Riparian zone | place: USA: East River...
AACGTCGTCGCAGCGGTGGGGACTCCGCCGGGCGGGCTCCCGCTCGGCTCCGCCTGACCCATCCGACCCCAAGACGCCCGCCCCTCGCACGACGCGGAGGGCGGGCGTTCTGCACACCCTGCTACCAGGCGAAACGACGAACACCACAGGCCGCAGACCCGTACCAGTAAACGGGGGTCTCTGGTCTCTACGGTGGAGCTAGGGCCGTTTCTGTTGGGGCTTCCCGGACCACACTTCAGTCCTCGGGGTACACGCCGTTCTCGCGCAGCAACGTCCGCAACCACTCGCGCGACAGACCGGTGATCTTGACGAGGTCGCGCATCCGCGTGCCGCGTCTGGCCTCCGCCACGACCGCTTCGGTCATCTTCGCGCGGGCAGCCCGCACCTCGTCTTGGCCTTCGCGCAGCGCGCTCTTCGCGTCGGCAACGGCCTGTTGTGCGGCGCGATAGCGCTCGACGGCAGCAGGAAGGTCCACGCCTGAGGCTCTCACGCCGTCGATCTTGGCCAGGTCTGAACCCGATTACTGGCCAGCTACTTCTACCGTTCTTGGCCAGCAACACGTAGCGTCGAGGCAGGAATGAAGCGCCCCCGGACGCAGAGCGCAAACTCTGGCCGGGGACTTGATCAGACACAGGAGGTCTGACCCGTGACTACCCTACCGACCTACGGCGTCACCGAAGCGGTGCGCGCATTGCGTCACTTCGGTGCGCTCAAGCGCGACACCGCAGAACGCCTGCTGAAGACGTGGGCGCACGTCGATGAACTGTCCAAGGCGCAACGCCGCGAGGTTCTGACGCACTTCCCGGAGCTGAAGCCGTGACCGGCGAGCAGCGGCCCCCTGTCCACTGGCCCACCTTCCACCGCGACAGCTGCGGGCGCACGATCGGAGCGCTCCAGTCCGACATCGCCGCGCTCGTCACCTGCGATGTGTGCCTGTCCCAAGCCGAGCTGCACAAGGCCGCGTACGCCGCCGAGACGGTCGAAGGGCGTCGCGATCCGGATGGCCTGCCCGTCGCGGGATCGAAGGTGAAGGACCGCGTCGGGGACGTCTGGACGCAAGGGCCTGATCACCGCTGGCGGATCAACCCGGACGGTCCCGGCGTCACCTGGTATGAGCTGGAGCAGCACTGCGGCCCGTTGCGGCTGCTCTAACCACCACAGCCGGAGCCCGCCTGAGTGCGAGACAGGCGGGCTCCTTCATGTCCGCGAGGTGCCCCGAGCGTGTGCGTACGGCTGCCGGGCGGCCGGGCGTGTGTACGGCGATGTCCTCAGCCCCGGGCGCGGCTAGGGCCCACCTAGGCCCCCATGTTGATCATGAGTGGTCCGGGACAAGGCCGGGAAGAGGATCTCTCCGGAGGTCTGAGCGCTGCGTCCGCGCTGGTAGAGCCCAGGTAAAGGCGACGCCCCCGGAGGAGGAAAACTCCGGGGGCGTCGGGCTTGCGGTACCGCGGTTTACTCCACCGCGATCAAAGCCGGGGCCTGCTCGCTCTCGCCAGAGGCACTCTGCTGCGGCGCGGAGCCACGCAACGGAACCTCCTTGATGAACCATGCGAGCACCGGCACGAGCGTGGCGAAGGCAAGTGCCCACCAGAACAGCCCCGACGTCGCGTACGCGAGGGCGTGCTTGATCGCCACAACGAAGGCCTGGACCTTATCCGGCGGCAGGATGGCCGCGATCTGCTTCATGCCTTCGGTGCCCAGGTTGCCGCCGACCTTGTCGATCATCGCGGCCGCCTGCGGACCGGCGCTGTCGGTCATGCTCTCCTTCAGCCGGGAGTTGAAGACCGCGCCGAAGATCGAGACGCCGAACGAACCGCCGATGGAGCGGACGAAGGTCGCCGTCGAGCTGGCCACGCCGAGATCCTTCATCTGCGCGCTGTTCTGCGCGATGAGCAGCGTGGTCTGCATCAGGAAGCCCATGCCGAGGCCGAGGACCACCATGTAGATGGTGGACTCCAGCTTGCTGGTGTCGTCGGCCAGGCGCGTCAGCAGCAGCATTGCCGCGATCATGACCACACCGCCGATGATCGGGTAGATCCGGTACTTCCCGGTCTTGGTGATGATCATGCCGATGCCGAAGGAGGTCACCATGACACCGAGCATCATCGGGAGCAGCAGCAGTCCGCTGTTGGTGGCCGAGGCGCCCTGGACGGTCTGCTGGTAGAGCGGGAGGAAGGCGACCGCACCGAAGAGCGCGAAACCGACCAGGAAGCCGATGCCGCTGACGAGACTGAAGTTGCGGTCCTTGAACAGGTGCAGCGGCAGCACCGGCTCAGGCACCCGCAGCTCTACGAAGATGAAGGCCACCAGGGTCGCGAGGGCGAGGCCGGCGAGGCCGAGAACCTGCGCGGAACCCCACGCGTACTCCTTGCCGCCCCAGGTGGTGATCAGAACCATCGCGGTGATGCTGACGCCGAGCAGGAGTGCGCCGAACCAGTCGATCTTGTGTTCGGTCTTCTTGACCGGCAGGTGCAGGAAGAGCACCAGCATCACGAAGCCGACCGCGCCGATCGGCAGGTTCATGTAGAAGATCCAGCGCCAGGAGGCGTGGTCGGTGACGAGGCCGCCGACCAGGGGGCCGGCGATCATGGCGATCGCCATGATGCCGCCCATCATGCCCTGGTACTTGCCGCGCTCACGGGGCGGGACGAGGTCGCCGATCAGGGCGAACGCGCCCACCAGCAGACCACCGGCGCCGAGGCCCTGGAACGCGCGGAAGGCGATGAGCTGGGTCATCGGACTCATCAGGTCGTTGAGCCAGCCGAACTCGCCGGCCGCGCCGGAGAGCATCGAGCCGATCATGAAGAGCACGACCGAGGTCAGGAAGACCTTCTTGCGACCGTAGAGGTCGCCGAGTTTGCCCCAGATGGGCGTGGAGACGGAGGTGCCCAGAACGTAGGCGGTGACCACCCAGGACAGCTGGGAGAGGCCGCCGAGTTCACCCACGATCTTGGGCATGGCCGTGCCGACGACCATGTTGTCGAGCATGGCCAGCATCATCGCCAGCATGATTCCCGGCAACACGATCCGGAGGTTCGGCTTTGCGACGGATGTTTCGGAGATGGTGGACACGGGTGACGCTCCTCTTGATCACCTACGGCTTACTTGCCGACCGGCTAGCAAACTTACTAGCCGTACGGTAAGTTGATTACTAGCCGCGCGTCAAGTGCAATGAAATTCTCGAAGTTCACAGGGAGTAGAGATGAGCGAGCAGGTCGAGGGCCGGGATACGCGGTCGCGCATCCAGGCCGTCGCGCTGGAGCTCTTCACCGAGCAGGGCTACGACAAGACCTCGCTGAGAGAGATCGCGGAACGGCTCGGTGTGACGAAGGCCGCTCTCTACTACCACTTCAAGAGCAAGGAAGAGATCGTCGAGAGCTTCAGCGGCGATCAGGCGGCCCGGATCGAAAAGCTGATGAGCTGGGCGCAGGGCCAACCGCACACGCTGGAGGCCCGCAAGGAATTCCTTCGCTTGTACGCCGAAAGCATGCTGGAGACCCAGCATCACCGGATCATGCGGTTCTACGAGCGCAACCAGGCGACGATGAAGGACCGCCGGGGCGCCAAGGACTTCCGCGAGCGGATGACCGGCATGATCGACTTTCTGGTCGATGAGGACGCCTCACCAGCCCAGCGCCTGCGCGCCTCCATGGCGCTGTTCACCCTGCACGCCTGCTGGTTCGTGCTCGACCCGGACAAGATCAGCGACGATGAGCGAATGAAGACGGCTCTGGAGATGGCGTACGAGCTGATCGAGGGTTGAGAAAAGGGCGGCTCGTCAGCCGCCCTCTGCGTGAAACCGCCGGACGTCAGCCGATGATGGCGATGAGGTCGCCTTCCTGCACGACGTCGCCCTCGTTCACGGCAAGCTTCGTCACCGTCCCGTCAGACTCCGCGATCACCGGAATCTCCATCTTCATGGATTCGAGGATGACCAGCGTGTCGCCGTCGGTGATCTCGTCGCCCTCGGTCACCACGACCTTCCACACGTTCGCCACCATCTCGGCACGGATCTCCTCCGCCATCGCCGTTCCTCCCAGCAGCCATCCGCCCAGCGGCGGACCAAGTGCATACGGGGTCATCCAACCACGGTGGACTGCCTCGATGTGGCCCAACCCTGCGCCACGACGGACCGGCCCACGCCCTGGCACGGGCGGGGAGTTCGGTCAGCTGCTGATGCGATCGTCGACGACGAGCTCGGAAAGCTTGGCGCGCAGCCGCTGCTTGAGCTCCTCGGGCGCGTTCTCGGCGCCGCAACAGCGCGCGACCAGCGCCTTCACCTCGGTCTCGATCCCGTACTCCCGCAAACACGGCGAGCACTCGTCGAGATGGGTTTTGATCAGGTCACGACGCTCATCGGAGCACTCCAGGTCGAGGTAGAGGTATACCTCGCCGAGTACGTCCTTGCACTCGTCGCTCATGATGCCGTCACCTCGTGGTCAGACGGGGCGGCGATGATGCCGCGCTCGGCCGCGTAGCTCTCCAGCATGCCGCGCAGGCTCCGGCGGCCGCGGTGCAGCCGCGACATGACCGTGCCCAGCGGGGTGCCCATGATGTCGGCGATCTCCTTGTAGGAGAAGCCCTCGACGTCGGCGAGGTAGACAGCCAGCCGGAACTCCTCCGGCAGCGCCTGCAGCGCCTCCTTGACGTCGCTGTCGGGCAGCCGGTCCAGCGCCTCGGTCTCGGCCGACTTGAGCCCCGACGAAGTGTGTGATTCCGCCTCCGCCAGCTGCCAGTCGGTGATCTCCTCGGTCGGAGCCTGGATCGGCTGGCGTTGCTTGCGGCGGTAGGAGTTGATGAAGGTGTTCGTCAGGATCCGGTAGAGCCAGGCCTTGAGGTTGGTGCCCTCTTCGAACTGGTGGAAGGCGGCGAACGCCTTGAGATAGGTCTCCTGGACGAGGTCCTCCGCGTCGGCCGGGTTGCGGGTCATCCGCAGGGCAGCCGGGTAGAGCTGGTCGAGGAACGGCATCGCGTCCCGCTCGAACCGTCCGCGCCGGTCTTCCGTCGACTCCGTGGTCACCCTGGCCTCGCTCGTCCGGGGCCGTGTGGTCACGGCCCGTCTCGCTGAGGATACGCGGGTGGCGGGCAGGGGCGTCGCAACAACCGAGGCCGGCAGCTGCGTCATCTTGACGTCGGCACTCCCGGCAGACCACTGGGGCGCCTCGATCAACATCTTCAGCTGATCGTCCGACGGCGTTCTCGTCGCAGTGCGCACCACATCACCCCTTCGCGGAGTCGACCTGGTCAGGTCCTCCGGCCTGGGTAACGCCCGGGAGCCGCCCGGAATTCCGCCGCGCGGGCCTGAGGGGCACCCGACGGCTGTCCGAGCACGCCGGCGCGAGCGCTGGTCACCCACCGGCCACCCGCCGCACAAGCGGGTGGGCAGCCGGTGGGTGAGCAAGCTCACGCGACGAGCGCCTCCAGCGGCGGCGCCGGTTCTCGTGGGCGCCGTTGCAGCGGGATCAGGACCGGCTTCGGCTCGCGGAGCTCCAACGCGATCTGCCCGCAGTCACCTGTGTGCGGCCCGAGGCCCCTGGTGGCTGCCGACAGGTCGGCGGTGGGCTTGCCACGGCGGCGCACGGCCGCCGTGCGCTTGGCCGCACGAACCCCGGCGGACGCACGGGCGGCCGACTCCGCCGCGCGGGCGAGCGCGGCGGCCCAGCCCGGTGCGGGGATCGTGCCGCCGACCACCGCCGCGCCGGCGTCGGCCGGCTCGGCATAAGGCCGCTCCTCGGGTTGCTCCGGAGTCCGCCAGGCGACCACCATCGCCCGGCGCTCCCGCGCGGTCGTGCCACCCCAGACGCCGTAGCAGTCGCCCGCATCGAGTGCCCAGGCCAGACAGGCGCCCTGGACGGAACAGGTCCCGCAGAGCGCGATGGCCGCGTCCGGCGGATCGGTCGGAGCCGGAAAGAACGTCTCCGGATCGACTGTCTGACAGACTCCTCGAGTCCGCCATGCTGTGTCGTTCTGCCGCTCGGTGGCGGCCCGCAGCAATCTCGGGTCGCGACGTGCGGCCGCGACTTCATGTGGGCGTGGAACACGCGCCCGGGTCAAATCCACCCACCTCCCCCGTGGGTCCGGTGCCTCACCGCGCTTTAAGCTGCACGGTGCAAACCATCCCGGCGAGGTCGGAAGAACCTGCACCGGCGCTGTGTTCTATCGCACAAAGGCGCTCGGAGACAAGGGTTCGTCTCCACTTCTGCAAAAATTCCTCGCGACATATCGCCGCTAATCGCCGTGAATGAGGCACGCTTCGCGGTTACGAGGCGTCACTGGATGATGATCCTCACCGATCAGAAAAGGTGACCAACTTCGATGGGTTCGATCAACCCGGGACCGTCGTTACGCACATCTCCCACGGCCGGACCGATCGCGCGAATCTCGATTGTGGACAAGTAATCGTCTCCCGCGGGGGTGAGTAGATCTTCACTCACCGTAGCCGTGAGCCAGTCCTCCCACCGGTCGGGCGGCAGGAGCAGGGGCATCCGGTCGTGTACTCGGGCCAGTTCACCACGGGCGGCGGTGGTGATCACGCTGAACGTCCGCAGATCGCCCTTGACGCCCCAGATCCCGGCCAGCACGAGATCCTCGCGATTCATGTAGTTCGCCTGTTTCCCGGTCGGCGTGCGAGTCCACTCGTACCACCCGTCGGCCGGGACGAGGCATCGGCGGCTTTCGAACGCCTTGGCATAGGCGCGCGAGGTGGCGACGGTCTCGGCCCGGGCGTTGATCATTCGTGCGCCAATCCGGGGATCCGTGGCCCACGGCGGCACCAGGCCCCACCGCGCGACCGTCAGAACCCGCGCGGAGCGGCCGGCGGAGAACCGCACGATCGGCACCGGATCGGTCGGCGCCACGTTGTAGTCCGCCTTGACCGCGCCCTCTGTTTCGTCATAGGCCTCGAACAGCTTGCTGAGATCGGCCGAGGAGCGCGTTGTCGCATAACGCCCGCACATGAAAATGAACCTACCCGCATGGTCCGACAAAGGCTTAGACCGGTAAGAATGGGCGGGTGACGAAGCGCGCCGTGTCCTGGACCGCACCGACCGCAGTCGATACTCTCGACGCGGTCGTGCGGCTGCCCGGATCGAAGTCGATGACCGCGCGCGCGCTCGTCCTGGCCGCGATCTCGATCGGTACCTCCACCTTGGACCATCCGTTGCGAGCCCGCGACACCGAGCTCATGGCGGCCGGTCTCCGAGCGATGGGCGTCAACATATCCACCGGCGACGAGGAACGCTGGGTGGTCCGCCCCCGGCCCCTGGTCGGTCCCGCCCACATCGACGTCGGCACCGCCGGGACGGTCATGCGATTCCTGCCCGCGCTGGCCGGGATGGCCAACGGCACGGTCACCTTCGACGGCACGGCCCGCGCCCGCCGCCGGCCGCTCGGGCCGCTGGTCTCCGCTCTTCGGAACTTGGGCGTACGCGTGGACGCCAGCGCCGACGACGGCCTGCCGATCACCGTCTACGGTAAGGGCCGCATCCGGGGTGGCGAGGTGGCGATGGACGCGTCCCCGTCCAGCCAGCTGCTTTCGGGGCTGCTGCTGGCCGCGCCCGACTTCGACCGCGGCCTGACCGTGCAGCACGTCGGCGCCGCCATGCCGATCGCACCGCATCTGCGCATGACGGTGGAGATGCTGCGCGCCGCAGGGGCCGCGGTCGACGACTCCGGCCCGGACATCTGGCGGGTCGAACCCGGCCGGCTAGCGGGTCGCAGCTGGCAGATCGAACCCGACCTGGCCACGGCCGCGCCGTTCCTGGCGGCCGCCCTCGTCAAGGGTGGCCGGGTCACCGTGCCCGGCTGGCCGCGCACCACGCTGCAGGCCGGCGGCCGGCTCCGATCGGTGCTGACCCGGATGGGCGGCACCTGCCGGCTGACCGAACGGGGGCTGACCGTCCGCGGCGGCGCCAAGATCCACGGGATCGACGTCGACCTGCGCGACCAGGCGGAGCTGAGCCCCGTGGTCGCCGCGCTCGCCGCCCTCGCCGACTCCCCCTCCACCCTGCGCGGCATCGCCCACCTGCGTACCCACGAAACCGACCGGATCTCCGCGCTGGCCCGCGAGCTCTCGGCGCTGGGTGTGGGCGTGCAGGAGCACGACGACGGGCTCACCATCGAGCCGCGGCCGCTGACCGGCACGGTCTTCGAGACCTACGACGATCACCGGATGGCGCACGCGGGGGCGGTGCTCGGGCTGGTGGTTCCCGGCGTCATCCTGAGCGATGTGGCGTGTACAGCCAAGACACTCCCGGAATTCCCGGCACTATGGAGTGCCATGGCAGGTGCGAGCTCTTGACGGCGAAGAAGCGCGAGTACGACGAGGACGACGTCCGGGTGCGGCCCACCCGCGGTTCCCGGCCGCGCACGCGTACTCGCCCCAAGCACGACGACGCGATCGAAGGGCTCGTCATCGCGGTCGACCGGGGTCGCTACACCTGCTTCATGACCGGCTCGCGCTCGGCCGGAGACACCAGCGGCGACCTGATCACCGCCATGCGGGCGCGGGAGCTGGGCCGCAAATCGGTGGTCGTCGGCGACCGGGTCTTGCTGGTCGGCGACGTGAGCGGCTCCGCCGGTGCGCTCGCCCGGATCGTGCGCATCGCCGAACGGCGCAGCGTCCTGCGGCGCACGGCCGACGACGACGACACCACCGCCGAGGGACGACTGGAGCGCATCGTCGTCGCCAACGCCGACCAGCTCGTCATCGTCAGCGCGCTGGCCGATCCGCCGCCCCGAACCGGGTTCATCGACCGCTGCCTCGTCGCCGCGTACGACGCCGAGATCGAGCCGCTGCTGCTGCTGACCAAGTCCGATCTGGCCAACCCGAACGAGATCCTGGACTACTACGCCGCCCTGGACGTGCCACACCTGCTCACCGGTCCCGGCGCCGACCTGACCGCGGTCCGCAAGGCGCTGGCGGACAAGGTCTCCGTCCTCGTCGGGCACTCCGGCGTGGGCAAATCCACCCTCGTCAACCGGCTCATCCCGGGCACCGAGCGAGCCGTCGGCGTGGTCAGCGCGATCGGCAAGGGCCGGCACACCTCGACCAGCGCCGTCGCGCTGCGCCTGGCCCCGGTCGGCAAGTCGCGCAAGGACCCGGGCTGGATCATCGACACGCCCGGCATCCGCAGCTTCGGCCTGGCCCACGTCAGCGCCGACAGCGTCCTGCACGGCTTCCCCGACCTGGTCGAAGGCAGCGTCGAATGCCCGCCCAACTGCGATCACCTGCCGGGCGGGGAATGCGCGCTGGACGCCTGGGTCGCCGCCGGGCACGCCGACGAGCGCCGGCTCGCCTCGTTCCGCCGGCTCCTCGCCTCCCGGAACAGCTCGGAGCCGGAAGGCTGACCCTCAGACGTCGACGTATCCGCCGGTACGCCAGTAGAGGCCGCGATCGCGGTCGAGCAACCCAGCATCGATGAGGTATCTGCGCAGCGCCACGTAATCGTCGTAGAACGCCCGCAGGATGGCGTTGACTTGGAGCTCGGTGTACTTCACGCCGGGCTCGAAGGCGAAGGCGATCTGCTCCAGGACGTGCCTTCGCTTGCCCATCTTCGCCGGTATGCTGACCAGGCGGCCGTCCTCGGCGAAGAACGTCCTCAGCACCGCGTCACGCTGCTTGTCGACGTCGTCCATCACCGGCCCCCTGCATAAACCTCGCGAGCTTCTCGTAGCTCGTCGAGGTGCTGCGCGGCCCATTCGCGGCAGGCGGCGATCATGCCCAGCAGGCTACGCCCGAGCGCGGTCAGCTCGTATTCGACGCGCGGCGGATTCTCGTCGTACGCGGTGCGGACGACCATGCCGTCACGCTCCAGTGCACGCAACGACTCGGTCAGCACCTTCGGCGTGATCCGCCGCAGCGGGACAAGCAGCTCGGAGAAGCGCCGCGGGCCGCCCTCCAAGCACACGATGATCATGCCGCCCCACTTGTCGGCGATCCGGATCGGCGCGACGCGCGAGGGGCATGCGGGGTCGAACATCTCGGGATCGAGCGGTCGTGTCACGGGTCCGACGCTACCTGGCGTCCGTCGCGGCGTCGTCTCACTTTCGTTGCGGTAACTGGCAGGCCTGCGCATACCTTTCCGGCTAACCGCACCGTTTCTGCGAAGGGATCCAGCTCATGGAGAAGATCATCGTTTTCGGCGCCGGCGGCCGGGCCGGTCGCGCGGCGGTCGCCGAGGCCCGCCGACGGGGCTGGGAGGTGACCGCGGTGGTCCGCGACCCTTCGGCGTACGCGGATCTCGCCGAGTCCGGCGTGACTGTCCTCGCTGGCGACGCCACCGATGCCGGCTCGGTCGCCCGTCTCGCCGCCGGTCACGACGCCGCCATCGGCGCGGTCTATCGGGCGGACGCCGACGCCGCCGAGTTCTTCGCCGCGGCCGGTCGCGGGCTGGCCGACGGCCTCGCCCGGGCGGGAGTCGAGCGGCTGCTCTGGGTCGGAGTGGCCACGACTTTGCCCACTGAGGAGGGGCCGCGGATCTGCGACGGCCCGGACTTCCCGGCCGAATGGCGCACCTTCGCCCTCGCCCATGATGCGGCGTCGGCGGCGTTCCGCGGAAGCGACCTGGACTGGGTCGTCGTCACGCCCCCGATGCGGCTGGAGGAGGGTGAGCGCGAGGGCGCCTACCGGACCGGGACGGCTCTGCTGCCGGGAACCGATCGCATCACCTACGCCGATCTGGCGATCGCACTGCTCGACGAGGCTGAGGACGGCAAGCACCACCGCGAGCAGATCGCCGTCGCCGGCCTCTGATGGTCCTCCGACCCCGGCAGATCAGGGATCTGCGTGTGATCTTGGTCCATGATTACACGCAGAACCCTGATCCGGCGGGGTCGGGGAGAGCGGGAGAGCGGCGCGGAAAGCGGCGCGGGAGGGTCAGACCCGGGTGAAGTCCATGACCCAGTTGCTCACCCAGGTCTGCCCGCCGTCCGTCGAGAACTCCTGCTCCCACCGTGCAGAGTCGGGCGTCTCGTTCGTCCAGATGAAGTGCACCTTGATCGGCGTGCCGTCCAGCGAGTCGTCGCCGTAGAAGTCGCCACGCCCGTCCTTGAACTCGCCGAGCACAGGCGGGTCGAGCCGGCCGGTCCGCGAGCTGGCCCAGTAGATCGACCACTGCCCCGCCTCCTGGTCGTAGAGCCGCATTGTCGCGCCGTAGAAGTCCCGATCGGGGCAGAGGAACTCGTCGACGTTGCCGAGACCGTTGAGGATCGGCCGGCACTCGCCCGCGGCCGGGAAGGTCTCCCACTCGTCGTCGCCGGCCAGTGGGCGGGCGAGCTTGCGGTTGGCGATGGTCCAGGAGCCATGAAGGAAGTCGAAGTCATGCATGCCGTTCATTCTGCCCACCTACCCTGACAATTTATGTCAGTGAACCTGCCGAATCAGGGCAGGAGAAGGCCGAGGCTCAACGCGTACGGGACGAGCAGGACGCCGCCGAGCCCCACCACCGCGAGCCGGACCCGTTCAGCCCGACCCGCCGTACGCCAGCCGAACGCCACGAAGACCGCGCAGATCAGGGCGGCGATGGTGGCCGCCCGCGCGATCAGCCAGAGCAGCGGCTGCCCTAGGATCGCGCCGTGGACGTCTTGCCCGCCGGAAGCGACCACGTAAATCGCATAGCCGACGCCGGTCAGCGCGGCGATCAGGCCGGTGACGGTCAGCCAGCGGGCGGGGCGGGCGCCGGTGGGACGGCCGCGCCGGCCCCGAAGACGCCGGACCGCGGCCCACACCGGCCAGCTCAGCAGCGCCAGGAGGAGCACCGCGAAGCCGCCGAAGCCGACCGCGCCCACCGGGTGCACCGCGGCGGTCGCTGTCCGCTGCGGGGCCGGCTCGTCCGAAGTGGAGGCTGGAGGCGCGCCACCGGTCACTGATCCGATCCAGGTGGTCATCAGCTCCGCGTACCCGGGGGTCAGGTCGCCCATCACGAAGCCGCCGATCGTCGGGCCACCGATGCGGTCATATCCGTCGGTGGTGACCCGGGCCGCGTGCCCGGCGTGAGGCAGAACGCGGACTGTCACGCTGGGACTCGCGGTCAGCTCCCGGCGGAAGACCTCGGCGCTCTCCCCCGGCGGCACCAGCATGTCCAGCTCACCCCAGAGCGCCAGCACCGGCTGGCGGATCGCGCGCAGCACCGGCACCGGGTCGTGATCAGCCTCCGGGAACTGGTCAAGGCCCGCGGCCAGCCCCATGCCCGCGGCGACGATGCCGCGCGCTGTCGGGTCCGCGACGCCGTTGCGGCCGAGTCGGTTGATCAAATTCCAGGCCTGGGTACGCGCGGGGCTCAGCCCTGATCCGCCTATGGTGATCAGGAAGCCGACGTCGGTGGAGCGAGATGCCGCGAGCGGCGCGACCCAGCCGCCCTCACTGAGTCCCCAGAGGCCCACCTTGCTGGGATCGACGTCGGGAAGTCCGCGCAGCACCCCGACGCCGACGATCGCATCGTCGGCGAGGGCCGAGTAGTCCCGGTGCGAGCGGCTGTAGTCGGCGCGCTTGTCGTAGATCAGGGTGACGATCCCGGCTCGGGCGAAGACCTCCGCCTCCTGCGCGAGATGTGCCCGGACGGAGTCGCCGGAGCCGTGCACCAGAACGATCCCGGGATGCCTTGCCGGGGAGTGCTCGCGCGAGCCGCCGCCGGGAGCGCTTGCGTGAGCGGCCAGAGGTTCAGTCGGAGTTCGGTCAGCCGCATCCAGGTCGCTGCGGCGTACGACAGAGCCGTGCAAGGTAGTCGTGCCATTGGCGAACGTGACGTCGGTCGCGGTGAGCCCGGCCGAGGGTGTGTAGGGCGGCACTGGCCCCGACGGGCCGGCGTGTGCCGGGGCGGGCAGCAGCACAGCGACTGCGGCGGTGAGGAGGGCGAGGAGTGGCTTTCGCATGCCAGTCAGCCTCGTCGATCCGCCACGACCGCACATCGCCGACGAGAGCGGTCCGTGTCCTCCCCCTTGCGACGGATCCCTTGTGATCATTGCTCCCCCCAAGTGGTAGAGGCGGGCAATTTGCCCGGCCGAACCACTTGGCGGGAGCAATGATCACAAAGAGGGGTTGATCAGACCTGACTCGTAGGCGCAGATCACGGCCTGGACCCGGTCGCGCAACCCGAGCTTGCTCAGGACGTTGCTGACGTGCGTCTTGACCGTGTGCTCGCTGACGAACATGGCGGTCGCGATCTCCGCATTGGACAGCCCGCGGCCCAAGTGGATCAGCGTCTCCCGCTCCCGTTCGGTGAGCTGGTCGAGCCGCTGCGAGGCGCGCGGCGCCCCGCGTGAGCCCAGCCGTACGACGTCGTCGATGAGCCGCCGGGTCACCGCCGGGGCCAGCAAGGACTGTCCTGCAACGACGACCCGGACGGCGTGCACGAGATCATCGCGGCGGACGTCCTTGAGCAGGAAGCCGCTCGCACCGGCCCGCAGCGCCTCGAAGACGTACTCGTCCGAGTCGAAAGTGGTGAGCATGATGACGCGGGACTCAGACCCTGAGCAGATGCGGCGCGCCGCCTCGATGCCGTCCATCAACGGCATCCGGATGTCTAGCAGCGCCACGTCCGGCGCGAGATCGGCGACGGCCTGCACGGCCGCCGCTCCGTCGGCCGCCTCCGCGACGACCTCGATGTCGGGCTGGGCCGACAGGATCATCGAGAAGCCTGCCCGGACCAGCTCCTGGTCGTCGGCGATCACCACCCGGATGCTCACGAGAACACCGCCACGATCTGGAAGCCCTTCCCAGGCGAGCCGAAGGTGACGCTGCCACCGGCCGCCGTGACCCGATCGCGGATGCCGACCAGTCCGTGCCCGATCGCACCGGACCCAGCGGGTCCCTGCCCGTCATCCACGACGCTCACCTCGACCTGATCCGGCCGCCAGTCCACAGTGACCTCCACAGTGCTCGCCCCGGCGTGCTTCACCACGTTCGTCAACGCCTCCTGCACCAGGCGGTACGCGGCCAGCTGCACATCCGCGGGCAGCTGCCGAGCCTCCCCCCGTTCGGC
>Ga0184623_10000756_pt1 | contig 13974 bp, 13 predicted proteins | sample PLM1_100_b1_FD_133138 | JGI IMG/M metagenome (GOLD analysis project Ga0184623, IMG submission 133138) | Groundwater sediment microbial communities from an aquifer in East River, Colorado, USA - PLM1_100_b1 | ecosystem: Environmental > Terrestrial > Soil > Riparian zone | place: USA: East River...
ATCCTGGGAATCCTGATCGCGCCGTGGCTGGTCCCGCTGATCGCTCCCGGGTTCAGCAATAACCCCGAAAAGCTCGCCCTGACCACCCTCCTGACCCAGATCATGTTCCCCTATCTGTTGTTTATCGGGCTGTCGGCGGTCGCGATGGGGGTGCTCAATTCAGTGCGAAGCTTCGCGGCTCCCGCCTTCTCGCCGGTCATGTTTAATGTCGCCATCATCAGCTGCGCACTGCTGCTCGCTCCCTTCTTCACGGAGCCGATCTTGGCGGTAGCGGTCGGGGTGGTTCTTGGTGGGCTCGCGCAGTTTCTGATCCAATTGCCCGCGTTGCACAAGGCAAAAATGCTCTTTGGTTGGCGGGCGGATTTTAAGAACAAGGGTCTTCGACGCATCGGCTGGCTCATGGCGCCCGCCTTGATCGGTCTGTCTGTCACGCAGATCAATGTTTTGGTCGGGACAATCTTAGCCTCGTTCTTTCCCGGCGGGCCGACCTATCTCTTCTATGGCATGCGTCTGATCCAGTTTCCCTTGGGGGTGTTTGGAGTGGCCTTGGCGACCGCCGTGTTGCCATCGCTGTCAACCCAGGCGGCCGAAGGCAACCTTGACGCCCTCCGCGAGACCCTGGGCTTTGGCTTGCGGCTGATTTTTTTCATTATCTTCCCGGCGATGGTGGGATTGATCCTGCTGCGCATCCCCATCGTGCATCTGTTCTTTGAGCATGGGCGCTTCTCTTCGGCCGACACCGCTGGCACGGCGTCAGTGGTGCTGGCCTACTCGATCGGGCTCTGGGCCTTTGCAGGGGTCCGGATCGTTGTAGCCGCCTTCTATGCGCTCCAGGATACGCGGACGCCGGTCATAGTTGGGGCGATCGCGCTTGCCGGCAATCTCATCCTCTCCCTGGTTTTGATGAGATCGCTGGAATATACGGGGCTGGCCTTGGCCACGGCGCTCTCGGCGATGATCAACATGGGGCTGCTGGTGATCTTTCTTCTGCGACGGCTGAAGACGCTTCGCTGGGAGCTGATTTTGATAAGCCACCTGCGCGTGATCGTGGCATCTATTCCCATCATCATGGCCTGCTTCTGGGTGGCCGGGCTTGCGGTGTGGAGTCAGCCGGATGCATGGGTTGCCAAAAGCGTGATGCTGCTGGTGGCCATGGGGCTCAGTGCAGCAGGCTATCTGACAGCGCATACGCTCTTGGGCTCGAGTGAAATGGATTTCTTCTGGGGTTTGTTGAAGCGGAGAGTCGGAAGGGCATGAAGGAGGGGGAATAAGGAGAATTCATGGGACAGAGGTGTAGGCGGGTTTTCGCGGCGATCTCGGCCATGGTCGTCTTGGCAACGGTGGATGCTCAAGCGGCGACGGAGCGCTATAACGTGGATCCCGATCATTCGATCGTGGGATTTAGTGTTGCGCACATGGTGATCTCCAAAACCACCGGCCGGTTCACTGACTATACCGGCTTCATCGAGATGGACCCCGACGCCCAAATAGTCAAGGCCATCGAGGCGGCGATCAAGACAGCTTCGGTCAATACCAACCATGACAAGCGCGACACGCATCTGCGAAGCCCGGATTTCTTTAATGTGGAAAAGTTCCCGACGATGATCTACAAAATGAAATCGTACGAGAAGCAGGGTGACGAGTATGTGGTCCGGGGTGATCTCACTCTATTGGGAGTGACCAAAGAGGTCCTGCTGACGGGAACCTTCAACGGGGTGCTGCCGAAAGATCCCATGGGCAATACTCGAGCTGGTTTTTCGGCGGAGGGTAAAATAAACCGCAAGGACTTTGGGATGAACTGGAGCAAGACCCTCGACAACGGGGGCTTAGTGGTTGGCGACGACGTGGCAATCAGACTCGAAATCGAGTGCATCAAACAGAAATAGGAGAATACGGATGAAAGTTGACATTTTTAAGACTGACTGGGGATGGATGGGCATTGGGGCAACGCCTCGCGGGGTGACTACGATCATTCTTCCGAAGCCGAATCGCAAGGCCGTTCAATGCGAATTAGCATCGTGTCTTAGATCCCCCTCACCCTTACCCTCTCCCTCCAGGGGAGAGGGAAAAGAGAAAGCAGTTGCTGCACAATATCTGGAAGCCGCTCGTGTTGCCATCGAAGCCTATCTTTCAGGAACTCAGCGCACATTTGATCTGCCGCTTGACCTCGATGGGCAGCCGACCTTTCGAAAAAAGGTCTGGGGCGTGCTCAAGACCATTCCCTATGGGCGTGTTCGCTCTTATGGCTGGGTAGCGAGAAAGATCGGGAAACCGCTCGCGGCGCGGGCGGTCGGCGGCGCCTGCGGTGCGAACCCGCTGCCGCTCATTGTCCCCTGCCATCGGGTAGTGGCCGGAAATGGCTCGCTGGGCGGATTCTCGGGAGGGCTTCCGGTGAAGAAGCGCTTGTTGCGATTGGAGGGTGTCCTGCTTCAAAAATGAAGGCTGTCATCCAACGCGTGACGCGCGCCTCGGTAGAGGTGGACGGGAAGATTGTCGGACAAATCCGAAGCGGCCTGGTGGTGCTGGTTGGCGTGGCAAAAGGCGACACTGAGACGGATCTCAGTTACCTGGTCGAGAAAATCCCGGCGCTCCGGATATTCAATGACGAGGCCGGCAAGATGAACCGCTCCCTGGCGGAGATCGGCGGAGGTCTGCTGGCTATCTCGCAGTTCACCCTGCTCGGCGATACGCGGAAGGGCCGGCGTCCCGGGTTTGATCAAGCCGCGGACCCGGCGATTGCCAGAACCCTATTTGAACAATTTGTAGCGGCTCTTCGGGCGAAAACCGACCTGGCGATTGAGACCGGCCTGTTCGGCGCGCATATGAGGGTGGAGCTGCTAAACGACGGCCCCGTCACGTTTATTCTTGACAGTAGAGGGCTTGGATGAGCGATGCCAATGAGAAAGCGCTTAAAGTTTTCGACGCATCCTTTCGATATATACGAGAGAGGGACGGGCTGCAATTGAAACTCTGAAAGGGCACTTATATACTGATTGACAGGGAGATCGCATGGACACGCACGTTTCAGACCATCACCCCTTGCGGCAGTTGTTCGGCGCCCTAAGCGAGAAAGTCTTCAGCGAGAAGTTAGGATGGCCTGATTTCAACGTCAGCGAGTACGTCTCCGCTCTCCTTGTAGATTTCACCCATGTTGATCACCTCTATCGCGTCAGCAACAGCCGTGGCGAACAGGTCCGAGCGGTCGTCGAATTGCTGTACGAATCTGAAGTCACTTACGAAGCCGGGTCGTTCGAACGGGAGCGCGAGGTTCACCGCCACATCGGGGATTTCACCCTGTTCATGGCCGGCTTGTTTCCCGAGTATCTCAAACGCATCAGGACCGCCGGGCTCATCTATCACAAAGATTTCCTGGTGGACTACATCAAGACCGGCAAGCGGTCCTACAGGATGGTGGCCGAGTTCGGCGATTCGGAGCCGTCGGGGGCGAAATCTTCTCCACCGTTGTTTCGGAAGCTGGCCGAGAACTTTGAGTTATGTGTCTTGGGACTGGGGTATATTCGGGACGATCTTGATCGAATGCAGGACCCGCGCTTTCAACAGGCGCGCCGAATCCTGTTAAACTAGCCTGACGCATCTCCCGTCCAAGGTTCCCCATGAGAATTCTGTCCGCAGAATTTGTCACGAGTGCGACTCAGCCGTCCCAGTTTCCGCCGGGCGATATGCCTGAAGTCGCATTCGCCGGTCGCTCCAATGTCGGTAAGTCATCTCTCCTCAACGCTCTGCTCGGCCGCAAAGGTCTGGCGCGGGTAAGCCAAACGCCCGGCCGGACCCGCCTCCTCAACTTCTTTCGGGTAATCACCGCAAGGGACGGTCAGGGTAAGTCGGCTCCTTTTCTGTTTGTCGACTTGCCTGGGTATGGCTATGCGAAGGTCTCGAAGGCGGTCCACGAGCAATGGGGACCGATGATCGAGGCCTACTTACGTAACCGGCATTCGCTTCGCGGGCTGGTAGTCATAACCGATGTGCGCCGGGGCGAGCAAGAAGAAGTTAATCTGGTCCGCTGGGCAGGAGAGCTTGGATTGGGGGTGGTAGCGGTGGCGACAAAGACCGATAAACTGCCGCGGGGGCAGCGGGCGCACGCGATTCGCCTCCTGGAAGAATTGCTGGCTGTGCCGGTGCTTGGCTGCTCGGGGGTGACCGGCGAAGGCAAGGAGGCGGTCTGGAAGGCAATCCAGGAGATTTTAGCATCTCCTCGGGAGAGCCGCATCGTGTAGCGTAAGTCACTTGGAGACCGTGGAGCGGTCGGGGGATGCCGGTTCCTCGGTATCCTCGGTCTTCGCGGTCTTGGTATCGGCGGGGTGCAAGCGGTATTTTTTGAGCAGCTTGTAGAAATCCGCCCGGTATCGGCCGGCGATCAAAGCCGCCCGCGAAATGTTCCCTCGCGTGAATCCTAGCACTTCTTTCAGGTAACCCCGTTCGAATTCTTCCTTGGCTTGTGTCAGAGTCTTCAGTTGAGTCTCGGGGGAATGATTCAGGTACGTGATGAGATCAGCGGTGATCATATCCTGCGTCGCCATGACCGCCGCTTTTTCGATCGTATTTTCCAGTTCGCGCACATTGCCGCGCCAGGGACTCAGCATCAGCTTCTGCATGGCATCCGGCATGAAGCCCTTGATGTTCTTGTCCATCCGCTGCGCGTATAACTTGAGAAAGTGCTGGGCCAGCAAGGGAATATCGGCGCGCCGTTCGCGCAACGGCGGAACGGTCAATGGCACGACGTGAATGCGGTAATAGAGATCCTCCCGGAATGTCCCTTTTTTGACCGCCTGGCTCAGATCCTTGTTGCTGGCCGTAATGATCCGCACGTTGACCTTTACCGGCAGCGAAGTCCCTACTGGATGCACTTCTCGTTCTTGAAGAGTCCGCAAAAGCTTGCCCTGCATGGACATCGGCATCTCCCCGACTTCATCAAGAAAGAGAGTGCCGCCGTCGGCCGTCTGGAACAGTCCCTGTTTAGATTCGTACGCGCCGGTAAAGGCTCCTTTCATGCGACCGAACAGCTCGCTTTCGAACAGCGGCTCCGGAATCGCGCCGCAATTGATCGCCACAAAGTGTTCGCGCGCTCGCCGGCTGTTGCAGTGGATCACGCGCGCGATCACCTCCTTGCCGGTTCCGGTCTCTCCCGAGATGCAGATCGTCGCATTGGTATCCGCCACCCGCACCACCTGTTGCAGCAGAGCCTGCATCGGCGCGCTGCTGGCGATGACGTTGTCCAACCCGTAGAGTTCCTTGACCAATACCTGCAGCCGCTGTATCTCGCGGCGCATGCGTTGCTGAGTCAGCGCCTTCTCGATGGACAGACTCAGCTCGGCATCATCGAAGGGTTTGGTCAGATACCCGTAGGCCCCTCGCTGCATCGCTTCCACGGCGTTGGGAATGCTGCCGTGCGCTGTCAGAATCAGCACAGGGAGCGTTGGATGGATGAGTAGGAGTTCCTCCATGACGTCCAGGCCATCTTGGGACGTGAGGCGAAGATCGGTAATTGCCAACTCAAAGATCTCTCGGCGGGCCTCTGCGAGCGCTTGTTCACCGCTTGTGCAGGGAACTACCTGAAAGGTCATCGCCGTCAGGCGCATCGTGAGAAGGTGGAGTAAACCCTCGTCATCGTCTATCAGGAGAATACGTTCCTGTGCCATGATCTAGGGACTCTCTTTCTTCAAAGCTGGATTCGCCTTGCTCGACGGCCTATTGGGCAGTGTGGTATCGTGCATTTCCAGATCAATCTTCTTCAGCTCTTCGATTTGCTTGGCCAAGTCCTCAAGCTGCTTGTCCCTGGCCTTCAACTCGCGCTGCAGCGCCGAAGACGTGGAGGATTCACGCTCCGTGGAGGATTCACGCTCTTTGGTAAGCTCCCCCATACGTTTGTCCTTGGCTTGCAGCTCTCGTTTGAGCACGGCAATGTCTGGCCCGTCATTGTTTCGCATCACCTGGCGGAGCGTGAGTTCCTGCTTGATCAGTTCCTTCACAAGCTGAGTCGTCGCGCGTCCGAACGGGCCTTGGCTACTGTACGGTTTGGCTTCCTTTAAAAGCTGAAGCCATAAGAGACTCGAAGCGGCGGTGTTCGTGCTCGGAGCGATCGCCGCTGCCACTTGGAAATGGCTGGCTGCAACGTCTCGATTTTCATACAAGGCGACCATCCCACGAAGAAAATGAGCGCGGTCGCAGGAGCGGGTTGTCCAGCAGGTGGCCAGCAGCTGGTCCGCTTCGCTTCTGAGCCCCTCGGACTGCGTAACGCCGTCAGGATCGGGGACAAAGAAAGAATGCACGTCCGGCATCGGGTTGCGATGCGGCAGCGAGCAGCCCGTCATGGCTAACGCCATGAACAGCCCGATGGTGCTGAATCGGAGACCTGTCCGCATTACGAGGCGGTTCCTACAGCGACCAGAGGAAGGTTGAATTGAACGGTCGTGCCCTTGCCGACTTCGCTCTGGATCGCGATTTTCCCGTCGTGCGCTTCCACCACTTTTTTCGCCAGGGCCAGTCCCAGGCCGCTCCCGGCTAGTTTATTTCTTGCATGAACACGGCCTTGATAAAAACGGTCAAAGACGTGCGGCAGCTCTTCTATAGGTATGCCTGGGCCCATGTCGGATACCGACACGCGCACACACTTCACCTTCGGGTCCGTTCCGATGCGGAGATGCACGACGGTCCCCGCCGGGCTGAACTTGACCGCGTTCGACAAGAGATTGTCCAGGACCTGTTCGATCCTGACTCCGTCCATGGGAACCCACACCTGGCCGGTTGGGAAATCTCGTAGGATTTGTATGTGCTTGGCCTCCGCCAGGAGCCGCACCTTGTTGACTGAGCTCTCAGCGACGCGTGTCAAATCGGTCGGGCCGACATGGTACTCCATCATCCCCGCCTCCATTTTGGAGAGATCCAAAAGAGTGGAGATCAAATAGATCAACCGCTGGCTGCTGTCGTTCATGATCCGAAGAATCTGGCGCTGCTCGTCATTCACGGAGCCCGGAATCTCGTCCAGCAGGAGGTGGGTACCTTCTCGAATGGACGCCAGCGGTGTGCGCAGTTCGTGCGAAATGTGCGCCAGAAAATCGCTTTTCATGGCGTCCAATTCCTGGAGCTTTTTCCCCATCCAGTTCGCCGTTTCGACCAGCGCGCGCAGGTCTTGGGGGACCTTAATGTCTAAGGAGCCGGCAAAGTTTCCCTGGCCGATCTGCCGAAACTGCTCTTCAAGGCGTCGCACAGGGCGAAGAATGCTGTAGCTGGCAAGTCCGGCTAAGGCAAAGGCAAGGAGCACAGTGATCGCCACGAGATACGGCATCATCACTTTCGCCCGCGCAGATCGCGCGCCCGCGATGCTCAGGACCGTGCCGATCTTCACCTCATGGACCTCAATATAGGTTTGTAATAATCCCACCATTTCCGCGATCAGATTGTCTCGCCGGATCTCATACACCGGATCCCGGGTCAGGTGTCCCCTTCCAATCTTTTCTTCCAACAGGCGATGGTATTTCTCATGCAGCGTGCGCAGGTCCTCCAGCAGCTTCTGGACTTCCGGTGATCTCTCCAGGGCCTGCACCTTTGTAAAGAGGTGACGAAACTGCTCTGCCTCTTCCTCTAATTTTTTGAGGAAGAGCGCATCCCTCGAGGCAATATACTGTTTATCGCTGCGAAGCTGGGTGTGCAGGTTCGTGATGAGAAGCTGGCCGTTTTCGATTGCAGGGTAGTGGTAGGACACGAGCTGAGCGCTCAAGCCTGTCAGTTCGTGAACCTGGCTCAAGGCGTAGAGATTGACACCAGCCATCAGAGCGACCACGGCCAGAGAACTCAATGCCAGCCGCCAGAAGATCGAAAGACGCATTGAAACTCCCCGCCAGGCTTTGCCAGGGCCGCAGGGAAAACCATACAGACCTTCGGGGGAAGAATCAACTAAGTTGGTATAATGGGTATAACTAGTGAATTCGGTTCCATTCATTGAAAACGTCCCAAATGGGCCGCTAGAAAGCCAAAATCTTAAGGATTTTCAGCTATATAGGTAATTTTTATTAGGTCTCTCTGTTTATTAGGTCTCTCTGAATGTGTGCGAGGAAGTGAGCAGCTTACAGTCGAACTTCAATGTAACTCTGGTCTCTTAAGTCCTTGATCCAGGCCTGGTAGGCTTCCTCGGATTTGAGCTGAAAGACGGCATTCCGAATGTCCTCCTTTACCTCTTCAAACGGTCTGTACTGAGCGGGCTTGCGTTCGTCCACTCGAATAATGTGCATCCCGACGGGTGAAGCGATGGGCTCTGAGACTTGACCTGAGGCCAGTCCTTGGATGGCCTTCTGAATTTGCGGCAGCATGTCACCGACACGAACAAATCCTAAGCTGCCGCCGTGTCGACCCTCCCGCCCCTCAGAATAGCGTCCTGCCAGCTCCTCGAAGCTCTCCCCCTTTTTGAGCAGGGCAGATACTTGTTGCGCTTTCTCCCGCACCTGCAACATCTCGCTGGTCGGTCCGAGGGCGATCAGAATCTGGCTGATTCGCACTTCGAGAGGCAGCAGAAAACGCTCCCGATGCTGTTCATAGAAGCGCTGCATCTCCTCATCGGAGACGAGCAGACTGGATCGAACCTGCTGGTTAATGATCCGAAGCGCCGTGAGCTGATCCTTGATGGTGGCCATCTCTTTCGGATCATTTTCATTGGGCGATTCCCCGAGGCGGCGAAGGCGCCCGATCGCGTCCTTTACCTCCTCGTCGGTCACCTTGATTCCACGGCGCTTGGCAATCTGAATCTGCAATTTTCGCTCAATCATGCGATTGATGCCCATATACTCAATCCGTCGGAGTCGTTGTTCCAGTTCAACGCCGGTAAATCGTTGCTGGGCCTGCCGTTTGAGCTCGGTGATCTCTTCCTCCAGCTCTGATTGGGTAATAACCTCGGTATTGACCACGGCCACGATGCGGTCATGAATCTTCGCGCCGGAAGCCGGGGCCAGGATAAGCCCAAGCGTTAACGCCGCGAGCAAGGCTGACAACGAGAGCAGTGTTCTCATGGATCGCGTCGTCGTCGCAGATTATCGAGCATCGGCTTTGGGAATGGGGACAGCGGTGTTCGAATCCTGAACGGGACTATCTGAGACACGAAGCTGGCTCTTAGCCCGCAGAGAAGCGATGAATTCATCGAGTCGCGTCCGCTTCTTTTCGATCAAAATATATTCCTTCACCTGCGCTTTTGCCTCCTCAAAAGACAGGGGCCGGCCGGGCCTGCGCTCGATGAGCTTGATAAGGTGGTAACCGAATTGAGTCGCCACCGGCTCGCTGACTTCGCCGGGTTTGAGCATCAGCACGGCTTGTTCAAATTCGGGCACGGTCTGCCCTTTTTTTATCAGGCCGAGGTCTCCACCTTTACTTTTGGTACTCACATCCAGTGAAGCTTTTCTTGCCAGTGACGAGAAATCCTCTCCTTGCGTACTGCGCTTTTTGAGGTCCACGGCCTCACCTGCCGTTTTCACCAGGATGTGGCTGACACGAAACGCCTCCGACGCCAAGAAGCTGTCCCGATGGGTGTCATAGTATCCTTGGAGCTCCTCGGGCGTGACCGTCACCTGCGAGTCCACCGCCTCACGCCGCAATGATTCGAGCATGGTGTGTTCCTTGAAGCGCTCCACGCGCTCGAGGAGGTTACGGTCTCGGTCAATCCCGCGCTTTTTGGCTTCCTGAAGGAGCATCTCACGGTCAATCAGCTCATTGAGGAACTTTTTTCGACCCTCGGGTCCGGCATAATTCTTGCGGACATACTCGGGAAGCTGCGACCACCGAAGCTCGAACTCGCTAAGCGTAATCGTTTTACCGTTGACGATAGCCAGAGCCTGGGCAGGATCCTCTGAGTTCCCGCCGCACCCTCCGACCATGAGCAACAGCGTCAGGCCGCAGCCGATTTTGACGAACTGTGTCACCGATGATCCTTTACGGAGTTTTGGGATTTTTATCATGGCCTGCAAGGACTTGCAAGATCCTTTTGATGTCTTGGAAGGCCGACTTCCATTCTGGATCATTGCTCTGTAGCTGAAAGGCATAAGGCGCCGTGAAGCGAAGCCCGGCCCGATACTGATCCATCAGGTCTCGGATAGCCTGCTGCGGGGGCAAGCTCTTTGGATCGAAACTAAACAAGATCGAGCCGGGATTTACCTGAATGGTAGCAGCACGCACTGCCTTTGCGAGCACGCGGATCTCCATCACTTCAAAAAGTCGCTCGACAGGTTCCGGAATCGGGCCGTACCGGTCTAACAACTCGCCGTGCAATTGTGCCAGATCGCCTGTCTGGCCGCTTGAGGAAAGGCGCTTGTACAACGAGAGGCGCTGGGAAGCATCCTCCACATAGTCGTCCGGAATATAGGCCGATACTCGCAGCTGAAGCGTGGGGTCCACCTCCTCAATTACCGCCTGCCCTTTCAGTTCGCGCACCGCCTGCTCCAGCATCTGCATGTACAATTCGAAGCCGATCGCCCCGATATGCCCGGACTGCTCCTTCCCCAGTAGATTGCCGCTTCCCCGGATCTCCATGTCGGCCGCGGCGATGCGGAACCCCGATCCCAATGCTGTAAACTCCTGGATCGCCTGCAGCCGTTTTTGCGCTTCACCGGTCAGCGTCTCATTTTCGGGGACAAGAAAATAGGCGTAGGCTTGATGGCTGCCTCTGCCGACCCGGCCCCGGAGTTGATAGAGCTGGGCCAAGCCAAAGGTGTCGGCGCGATCCACCAGGATGGTATTGGCATTGGGAATGTCAAGACCGGATTCGATAATCGCGGTCGACAGCAGGACATCGGCTTCATGACGGTGAAATTTCAGCATCACCGATTCCACGAGGCGCGAATCCATTTGGCCATGCGCCACCACTACCCGTGCCTCAGGCACCAGCTCCTGAAGCCAAGCGCCCGTCCGTTCAATAGTCTGGACCCTGTTATGTACAAAGAAGATCTGGCCGTCTCGACTCAACTCTCGAAGAATGGCCTCTCGGATCAGGCCCTTGCCGAAGCGGACAACCTGTGTGCGAATGGCGAGGCGATCGGCGGGTGGGGTTTCGATCACGGAGAGATCTCTCAGGCCGGACATGGCCATCTGCAGGGTCCGCGGGATCGGCGTGGCGGTGAGCGTGAGCACGTCCACCTGCGCCCGTAACCCTTTGAGGCGCTCCTTGTGCCTCACGCCGAACCATTGTTCCTCGTCAACCACAATCAATCCCAGATTCCGGAACTGCACATCCTTTTGGAGCAGACGATGGGTGCCGATCACAATATCCAGCGTGCCTTGCGCGAGACCCCGGAGGGTGACCTTCTGCTCCTTGGGAGCCTGAAAGCGGCTGAGTACACCGACCGTGACCGGCAACGAGGCGAAGCGATCTGAGAAGGTGTCAAAATGCTGTTGGGCTAACAGCGTCGTAGGGACCACGACCGCGGCCTGCTTGTTATCCACCACCGCTTTGAACACGGCTCGCATGGCCACTTCTGTCTTGCCGTAACCGACGTCTCCGCAGACCAAGCGGTCCATCGCCTTGGCCGACTCCATGTCCTGTCGGGCGTCTTCAATGGCTCGCAGCTGGTCTTCGGTCTCCTCATATTCAAAGGCGGCGTCGAACTCATGAGACAGGACGCCATCGGGAGAGAACGGCGCCCGCCCCCGAGTCTCTCGAGCCGCCTGCATCGCAATGAGCTCTTTCGCCATGTCTTCGATGCCCTCGCGCACCCTGCGCTTCGTCCGTTCCCACGCCTTCCCTCCAAGCCGATCCAGCTTTGGAGCCTGTTCGCCTGAGCCGAAGTAGCGCTGGACCTGGTTGAGGCGGTCCAACGGCACGTACACCTTATCCCCTCCTGCATATTCCACGATCAGGTAGTCGCTATCGAAGCCTTGAACGGGAAGTCGCTGGAGCCCGACATACCGCCCGATTCCGTGCTGCACATGCACGACATGGTCGCCGATCTTCAGTTCTTCAATAGACTTTAAAAATGCTCCGCCCTTTGAGCTGGAGGGGGTCTTATGTCGGGCACCTTTCGCGAAGAGCTCATCTTCGGTAATGACAGCGAGAGGCGGAAGCGCAGGGCCGCCCCAGTGGCCCGCAAGCCTGATCAGGCCTTCTGAGACCTCGCCATCAATTAAGGAATACGGAGCTTGACCGCCCAGCGCCGTTACCGGTTTTCCCTGCAGGGCCTCCGCAGGCAGCTCATGTTCAATAAATAAGGACCGCAGGCGGTCCACCTGACCGCGGCTTCGCGCCACGATGATCACCGGGCCATGTGAGCGCAGACCCTCCAGGTGTGGGATGGTTTCAGTGAATGGACGCCCCTTGATTCCGATTCCGATCGCTTGGGGCCGCTGTACCTCAAATCGGAATACCGTGGAGGCGTCCGACGACGAGGTTTGCTGTTCGCTCACGGCGATCGCATCCATCGTCACCAAAGAATGCGCTCCACCGGCCTCGAGCAGGTCTCCCAGCGATAGAAACAGGTCGCCTGGCGGAGACGCCGGTTGATCAGAGCCGCGTTGGCCGTATGCGGCCTCCACCTTGGACAGGAATGCCTGGGCCTGCTCCTGAAGCTCGAGTGGCTCGACGGCGACGAGCACAGGCGGCTGCGGAAAATAATCGAGGAGGGTGTCCATGGTCGGGTAGATCGTCGGCGCGCGCCATTCTGCGTCAGGTGGCAGCGGCGCCGTGCCCTCCTCTCCCTCTCGCAGTAGTTCCCGAGCCGGCAACACGCGCAGCTCAGTGGCCCGGCCTGAGGATTTTTGCGTGGAAGGATCGAACCGCCGGAGTGTTTCGATCGTGTCACCCAAGAACTCGATGCGATGCGGCGACGGCTGTCCTGAGGAAAAAAGATCCATGATCCCGCCGCGCACGGCGAACTCTCCCGCAGTCTCTACTACCGAGGCTTGCCGATACCCGAGACGCAATAGCCGGCTGATGAAGTCTGATCGCTGGATACTGCTTCCCGAGATCAGAGAAAAAGCGGCATCCCGCAGGACGGTCCTTGGGAGAAGACGTTGAAGAAACGCCGGCAGAGAGGTGACGAGCAAGACAGACCCCGATCCGGTTTGAATCTGATCCAGGGCGGTCATGCGTGCGCCGATTACCTCGACAGGCGGCGGGCTCGAAGCATAGGGCAATTGGCCCCACTCCGGGAACAAGAAGATGCGCTCTCGTGATCCTCCCAGGAGCTTATGAAAGAAAAGAAGATCGCCGTGCAGTTCTTCGGCCGTTTCGTCGTTGGAGGTGACGACCACAAGGGAGCGGCCTTTCGACGCCAAGGGTAGGTTTAACGCCGACAGGACGAGACCTTTGGATGATCCGGCCACGCCGACCAGCGCGGTCGGCGTCCGCTGTGCCTCGATCTGCTCCAAGATGGGTGCGAAGAAGGCGCTCCAGCTTGCAGGGAGTGGGGAGCGAGAAGTCGCGATCATTACGGTAGATTTTGTATGCGCTGAACGATGCCGGTCGTGGAAATATCGGGAACCAGCGGAATCGTCAGGACGCGGCCGCCCCGGGCCTCCACAATGTCACGTCCGATGATCCGATCCAAGGGCCAATCTCCTCCCTTAACCAACACATCCGGCTGTACTGTCTTGATCAAGTCACGGGGATCAGGTTCATAAAAAATTACCACATGGTCTACGCAAGCGAGGGCTGAAAGAACTTCCGCGCGTTGGCTCTCCGGAACGATCGGTCGTCCCGGCTTGATGCTTCGCACCGAGGCATCGCTGTTGAGACCCACAATCAAGCAGTCACCTAAGGACCGGGCTTGTTGCAGGAAGCGGGTGTGGCCGACGTGCAAGAGATCGAAACAACCATTTGTGAATACGACTCGTTCGCCGCGGTCTCGTCGGGATCTAAGCGTTGCGGAAAGCGCTGAGACCGTGAGCAGTTTATTCGTCATGAGTCAGAATAAACATCCGTCGCCGTTGAAGTCAAACCGCCTCATCAAGGCCGTTGCCTCTGACTGCGTGTTTGCTTAGAATAAG
>Ga0184623_10000758_pt1 | contig 13956 bp, 7 predicted proteins | sample PLM1_100_b1_FD_133138 | JGI IMG/M metagenome (GOLD analysis project Ga0184623, IMG submission 133138) | Groundwater sediment microbial communities from an aquifer in East River, Colorado, USA - PLM1_100_b1 | ecosystem: Environmental > Terrestrial > Soil > Riparian zone | place: USA: East River...
CGACCGCCCAGGGGGAGCCGCCGGGACGGCTGGCCAAGCTGCTGGCCGAACTCGGCTCGTTGGTTGGTCTGGACGAGGTGAAGTTCGAGGTCGCCACCCTGGTCCGGCTGCACCAGATGGCCGAGCGGCGGACGTTGGCCGGGTTGCCGCCGCCGCCGCTGAGCCGGCATCTGGTCTTCACCGGATCGCCTGGCACCGGCAAAACGACGGTGGCCCGGCTTTACGGCAAGATCCTCGCTGAGCTTGGCGTGATCCCGATCGGCCAACTCGTCGAGGTAGGCCGGCAGGACGTCGTCGCCAGCATTGTCGGCGGCACCGCGATGAAGACGACCGAGCGCTTCAACGAGGCGCTGGGCGGGGTGCTGTTCATCGACGAGGCGTACACGCTGGCGCCCAGCGGCGGGAGCGGCCCGGACTTCGGCCGGGAGGCGATCGACACGCTGGTGAAACTGATGGAGGACCACCGCGACGAGATCGTCGTCATCGTCGCCGGCTACACCCACGAGATGCGCGCGTTCCTGGCCGCGAACCCCGGCCTGGCTTCACGGTTCTCCCGGACCATCGAATTCGCCGACTACTCCGCCGCCAACCTGGTCTCGATCGTCGAAGGGCTGTGCCGGACGCACGACTACCGGCTGGAGTTCGAGACGCAAATAGCGCTTCGCTCGTACTTCGAGCGCCTGCCGCGCGACGGCGCCTTCGGGAACGGGCGCAGCGCCCGCAAGGTGTTCGAGGAGATGCTGGGCCGGCAGGCGTACCGGCTGGCCGAGGACCTGACCGCGTCCACGGTCGCGCTGACCCGATTGGTGCCCGACGACCTCGGTCCCCTGCCGACCGGGGGCGTCGGCGCCGGCGTCGGCGCCGGCGACGCGGAGCGGGTCGAGTCGTTGCTCGCTGAGTTGCGCCAGATGGTGGGCCTGGCCGAGGTCAAGCGCGAGGTCGGCAACATGGTGGACCTGCTGGCCTCGGCGCGGCAGCGGGAGGCGGCCGGGCTGCCGGTCCCGTCGCTGAGCCGGCACCTGACCTTCGTCGGCCCGCCGGGGACCGGCAAGACGACCGTGGCGCGACTGTACGGAAGGATCCTCGCCGCCCTCGGCGTGCTCGCCCGTGGGCAGGTGGTCGAGGTAGCCCGGGCGGACCTGGTGGGTGAGTACATCGGCCACACCGCGCAGCGCACCACCGAGGCGTTCGACCGGGCCCGCGGGGGTGTGCTGTTCATCGACGAGGCGTACACGCTGTCCTCCCAGCGCAACTCCGGCACCGACTTCGGCCGGGAGGCGATCGACACCTTGGTCAAGCTGATGGAGGACCACCGCGACGAGGTGGTCGTCATCGCGGCCGGCTACGAGGCGGAGATGGCCGGCTTCCTCTCGGCGAACCCCGGGCTGTCGTCACGCTTCTCGCACCGCGTTCGGTTCGCCCATTACAGCAACGACGAGTTGGTGACGATCGTCAACCAGCACGCTGCGGTCGCTGGCTACGAGTGCACCGGCCCCACCATCTCGGCGTTGCGGACGCGGTTCGCCGCGGCGGAGCGCGAACTGTCGTTCGGGAACGGCCGGTTCGCCAGGCAGGTGCTGGATGAGGCGATCACCCGGCACGCGCGGCGGTTGAGCCGGATGACGTCGCCGACCCTGACCGAGCTGTCCCTCCTGCTGCCGGAGGACGTGACGCTGTCCCACCCCGATTCGGACGGCTGAGCGGTCGCCTAGGAAGCGGTGGCGAGCACCGTCACGGTGTCGGCCGACGCGTTGGTCACATAGGTGCGGCGGCCGTCGGGGCTGACCGCCAGCGCCCACGGCTCGTTTCCGACCGGCAAGGTGGCGGTGACTCGGTTGGTCGCGGTGTCGACTACGGACACGTTCGAGGACCCTGCATTCACGACGTACAGGTGGCGGCCGTCGGGAGCGTACGCGACGCTCTGCGGCTGGCGCCCGACGCCCACCTCCGCGACGACGGTGCTGCGACTGGTGTCGATCAACGAAATGGACTGGGCGTCGTAGTTCGCGGTGGCCGCGCGCTTTCCGTCCGGGGACACCGCTACGGCGAGCGCGCTGATCCCGACCGGTAGGACCGTGGTGATCGTCTCGCTGCGGACATCGATCGATGAGACCTGGCTCGTCTCGTGGCTGACGACATAGGCCTTGGCGCCGTTCGGGGTGAATGCCACCCCGTGTGGCGCCTCCGGGACACCGAAGCTGCCGGTGATCCGGTTCGTCGTCGCGTCGATGACGAAGACCCGGGACGTCGCATGGTCCGGCACGTACACCCGCCGTCCGTCCGGGCTTACCGTCGGCACGTACAGCGTCTTGCCCACCGGGATCGACGCGATCTCCCGCCGGGTCGACGTTTCGATGACCTGGACGGTGTTGATCTTGGCGGCGGGATCGATGAGGGTGACGTACGCTCGGGCGCTGTCCGGGGAGATCCCGATGTACTGCGGTGGGGCCGGCATCGTGATCGTCGCGGTGACATCGTTGCTGCTCGTGTCGATCACGTGCACCGTGTTGGACACCACGCTCGGCACCCAGGCGTGCCGCCCGTCGGCAGTGACCGCGACGCCCTGCGGCCGGTCGCCGACCGCCTTCACGGTCGATAGCACGGTCGGCGTCGGTAGGCTGGCCCCGATGACCGGCGCGGGAGCCGTTGTGCTCATCGGGCGGTCGGGACCAGGCTGGTTCGCCTCCCGCACGAAGAACGCGATGCCGGCCGCGACAAGCAGCGCGACCGCGGCAGCGGCCGTCGGCGTGCGCCAGCGCCCGCGTCGTCTCCGGGCTGCGGCCTTGCCGGACGCCGACAACTCGGGCGCCGTTGCGCCGGCGCCGTGGGGGGACACAGCGGCGGCGGGGTCGGCGGGGTTGGCGGGGGATGGCTGGGCGATGGCCCGGCCGGCGATGATGGCGGCGCCGAGCGCGACGGCGTGTTTGGGGTGCCGGCTGGTCCTGATCGGCGCGCCGAGCTCGGCGGCCAGCCGCCGGGCGACGAGCGGTATCCGCGACGACCCGCCGACCAGCAGCACCTCGGCCAGCTCGGCCGGGGCGACCTGCGCCGAGCGCAACGCCCGATGCAACGCGTCGAGGGTCGACTCGACCGCCGGCCCGATCCGGCGCTCGAACTCCGCGCGGGTCAAGGTCACCTGCAGGCGCCGGTCGGGCAGGAACACCGGGATGGTCGCCTCCGGCTGCGCCGAGAGCGTCTCCTTGGCCAGCGTGCAGTCCTGCCGCAGCCGCAGCAACGCCGCGGTCGCCGCCGGCACGGTCGGGTCCAACGCCCCCACCGCCCCGCCCAGCGCCTCGTCGACGTAGCGGAACACCACCTCGTCGAAGCCCACCCCGCCGGTCAGGTCCACCCCCTCCGGGGTGCCCACGATCTCCAACCCGCCCCGCCCGGCCCGCAGCACCGCCGTGTCGAAGGTGCCCCCGCCCAGGTCGTAGACCGCCACCACCGCGCCCTCCGCCAGCACCCCCGGGCCCTCCGCCGGCCCCCCCGGGCCCTCCGCCGGCCCGCCGGCCGCGTAGTAGGTCGCCGCGGCCTCCGCCTCGGTCGTGGTCAGCGCCCCGGCCAACCCGCTGAGCAGCGCCACCTCCTCGAAGTGCTCCTGCCGGTACGGCCCCCACAACGCCGGGCGGGTCAGCACCACCCGCCCCGGCGGCCCCCCCTCGGCCTCGGCCGCCGCGGCCACCACCTCCCCGACCAACGCCGCCAGCAACGCCGCCGGCGGATACGGCACCCCGCCGAGCACCACCGGCGTCGGATCGCCCATCCGCCGCTTGGCCTCCCGCGCCACCCGCCCCGGATCGCCCGGCGCCCGCGCCTCCGCCGCGTGCCCGGCCAGCAGCGTGCCGTCCTCCCGCGCGAACACCACCGAGGGCACCACCACCACCCCCCGATCCCCCAGCACCACCATCTCCGCGCCCGCCCCCCGCGTCACCGCGGCAGCCGTGAACGTGGCGCCCACATCGACACCGAGGCCGTAACCCACCAATCCTCCATTCCCAGGATCAAGTCGCGAAATGCACAAGTTGCACCGCTAGGAGCACACTGAACAACATCTGTCCGGCTCGCGACTCCCCGCATCCCGACCGGCCGCTCGGGGGTGCGGGGGTGTCCCCCGCTGAGCACTGCCGCTCGACGGCCGAAGGCCGTCAGTCGCCGCACAAACCCAGTGCGACTCCCTCCTCCGCCTTGCCGGATCGGGCGCGGATGAGTCATTTGCGGCTCCGCCGCGGGGCACGCTCGCTGATCGAACGACGTTATTCAGTGCGCTCCTAGGGTAACCAGCGCCGTTCGGACAGAGGTGGTGCGTGCGCTTTAATGGAAGGATTTTCCTACCAGCACCTGGGGCTTACCCCATGGCGGCCACGGGCTCTACGCCACCATCATGTGACGGTGTGGATCGAATTGCTCACGACGAGCCGATGCGAGTAGCCATCGCCGAGGACGGCGCCTTGTTCCGGGAAGGCCTCGTCATGCTGCTCGCTGCCGCCGGGCACGAGGTCGTGCACGCCGTTCCCGACGGCGGCCAGTTGCTCGACCTCGTCGCCGCCGATCCGGTCGACGTGGCAGTGCTCGACATCCGAATGCCACCCGAGCCGGACGGCGGCCTGGCCATCGCGGAGCGGCTGCGTGCCTTGCACCCGGAGATGGGCCTGCTGCTGCTCTCGCATTTTGCGGAGACGCACTACCTGATGCGGATTCTCGAGATCGGCACCCGCCAGATCGGGTACCGGCTCAAGGACAAGGTCACCAGCGTCACCGCGCTGAGCGACACGTTGGCGCGCATCGCGGAAGGCGAGATCGTGATCGAGCCTGCGCTGGCGGCCCGGCTGGTCGACCGTCCCACCGGCCGGCAGGGCAAGCTCGCCGCACTGTCCGAACGGGAGATCGAGGTGCTCAAGCTGATGGCCGAGGGGCGGTCGAACAACGGCATCGCGGCGCAGCTGTTCGTCTCGAGCAAGGCCATCGAGAAGCACGTGGCCGGTATCTTCGCCAAGCTGTCGCTCCCAGCCGACGCGACTGCCTATCACCGCCGGGTCCTAGCCGTCCTCGCCTACCTACGCACCCAGCGGATCGAGACCTGAGGCGATGGAGCAAGACCCGGGCCTGGCCGCAGTTGCGTACCCTTCGGAGTCAGTGTCCCCAACTGCGCCGCGCCAGATCCGCGATCTGGTTGATCGGCTGGCGACTGGTGCCAGCCGGCATCAGGACGCCGTGCTGGCCCGGGTGGTGGCGTTCTCGCGCACCGGGCGCGAGGCCCCTGACCTGGACGAGCTGGCCAGAGCGGTAGGCGAAGGGCTGGGGGCGCGCTGGTGTCGGCTGTCGGTGAGCCGCACCGGCGTCGGCGAGCGCAGCTACCGGTGGCCGGCCGGCGCGGACCAGCCGGAGGCAGCCGCGGAGAGCGTCGTCGCGGTGCGCTTCCGAGACGAGCAGGTCGGCGCCATCGGCCTGGACACCGCCACGGTGACGAGGCTCCGCCGACCTGGCCGGCGACTGTTCGAGGACATCGTCGCGGTCCTCGGGCCGATCCTGCACAGCGCCCGGCTCAGCTTGGAGCTACACGAGCAACTGCATACCGCGGTCGGCCGCGCCCAGGACATCGCCGCGTCCCGGCGGCGTGCCGTCGCCCAGATGGAGGCCGAACGGCGAGCGCTGGAGCGCGACCTGCACGACGGCGCGCAGCATCACCTGGTCGCGATGCGAATGACGGTCGGTCTGCTGGAACACGAGCTGAGCACCGGGGCGACCGCTAGCGCCCTGGCCCGGCTGGAGCAGCTGACCACACAGCTGGACCTGACCGAAGGACTGCTGGTCAGCATCGCCGGCGGGATTCTGCCGGTCGCGCTCGTCACGGCCGGGCTGGTTCCCGCGCTGGAGAGCGAGCTGCGGGCGGTGCCTGGGCTCCGGCTGGATATCGAGCCGGCGGTGGCCGGCCGGCGTTACCCTGCGCCGGTCGAGACCGCGGTCTACTTCACCTGCCTGGAAGCCGTCAGCAACGCCCGCAAGCACGCTGCCGGGGCGAGCGTGGTGGTCGCGCTGCGCGACACCTACCGTGGGCTGTCCTTCGAGGTCAGCGACGACGGCCCTGGGTTCGTGCCGACGAAGGCTCGGCCGGACTCCGGCCTCGTCCATCTGGCCGAGCGCATCGCCGCGGTGCGCGGAACGCTCACTATCCGGTCTGCGCCTGGGCGCGGAACGATCATCGCCGGCCTTATTCCATTGTGAGCGGCGAGGAAGGAGCGAATCGCCCCGCGCTCGCGTCAGCTGGCCCGCGTGCGGGCACCAGGGCGCCGCCGTCAGCGGCCGCCAGCAGGCCCTCGGCGGTGCGCAGCATCACCCTGCAGGCGTGCCGCACGTCGATGGTGGTCGCCGGATGCTCGGCCAGGTGCTGCCACCGGACGATCTGCGCCTGCGCGGCGCGGCGGATGTCATCGGCATCGGCCGCTGGCGGCAGGCCGAGCCGGGCGTGCGGCTCCGTGCCGTCGGACCCGAGCAATCGCTCGGCCGCGGCGCGATCATCGGCGGGCAGCGCCAGCCGGTCCGACTGCAGCGAGGCCAGCAGATCCAGCTCGACGAGCTCGTGCGCCCCAGTGTTGATCTCTTGAAGCTCGTAGACCAGCGGGTCGGGGTGCGGCCCAGGTCGCGGCCAGCGCCGCAGGACGGCGCCGACCGCCTGCACCGCCGACCGTGCCCGCAGCACGTCCGCCCGAGCGACGGCGTGGGCGGCCAGGAGCGAACGCAGCGCAGGCAGGCCGCTGGCCTGGACCAGGCCGGCCGACAGCTCCGCGGCAGCATTGACCGAGCCGGTCTGGATCTGCCGAACGGCGGCGCGGACCCCGCTCAACCCGAACCGCCGCAGCAGCGCGGCGCGCTCCTGCGGACTCAGATCGGCGAAGTCGGCTGCCTGCGCGAAAGAGTACGACCCGGAAAGCAGCTCGGCCAGGCGGCTGGCGGGCTCCGCGGCGAGCACTCGCAAGGCGCGGTACTCCGCGTCGCGCAGGGTGGCTCCGCCGGCGGCGAGCAGTCCATCGACCGGCACGAGTGCCGGCCAGCGCCGGCCTGCCGCCGGATCGCGCCGGCGGCCGGCGGCCGGCTCGGCGCCGGCTTGGTCCACGTGCGACAGCACCCCCAGCACGATCGGCGGCCGTTGCCTGTTTCCGGTGTCGCGCAGCGCCGCGAGGAAGCGTGCGTCGTAGTCGTCCAGCCACCGGATCACGTAGATGATCGCGTCGACAGCGGGCGGACCTTGGGCGGCCGGGAAGAGCAACTCCTCGGTCCGCTCGGCACTGGCCGAGTCGATGCCGGGTGTGTCGACCAGCGTTATCTCGTGCAGCGCCGGCGCCGGCCACTCGACCTCCACGCGCTCGACGTCGGCGTAGGTCAACCCCTCGTCCGCGAGCCGCTTGGCCATCTCGGTCGGGCCAGTGGCCAGCGGTCGCAGCGGACCCTGCCAGGGGTGCGCGGTTACCTGCCGGCTCGCCCCGGCCCGATACCAGGTGACCAGATCGGCGCCGGCCGGACCGGTCGTTGCGAGCTCGCGCTCGATCAGGGCGTTGAGCAGGGTCGACTTGCCTACCCCGGTCCGTCCGACCAAGGCGACGCGGACCGGCTCGTCCAGCCGCGCCGCCGCGGCCCGCAGGTCGTCGCCGCCCGCGGTGTTCTGATAGGCGGCGGACGCTGCCCGGGTCAGTGCGCGCACCCGGGTGGTCAGGCTGCCCGGCTCAGACGGGGTGAATCGTCCGGCGCGGACAATGGGCGGCGCTGGCGCCGTGATCGGTCCAGCGCTGTCGCCGGTGGGCGGCGGCGAGACCGGTCGGTCAAGCGGCGGGGCGAGCTGGTCGGGCACCCAAGCGATCACCCCGGTCCCGTGGCTGGCCACCGACCACTCGACACCCCCGCCCAATGCTGCCAGTCGGTCCGCTTCGCCCGCGAGAGCGAACTGCAGCTGCGCCGGGGACATCGCGGCGATGTCGTCTATGTGAACGGCTATCCGGCCCTCCGCATGCTCGACCCGGACCCGCAGCGGCTGTGTCAGCAGGGAACCAGCCAGGGCCTGCATTGCCGCTGCTGCGGCGAAGTAGAGCCCGGCCTCCAGCTCCCATGCCAGCCGGAACCGGGGCTCGCCGCTGATCAGCACAGGTCGGGGAAGCTCGACGGCGAGCTCATCCAGCGCCGCACGCGGTCCGCGATCCGACAGCGCCGCCGGGTAGACGCCGCGCACCAGCGTCCGGAACTGCTCGATCAACTCGTCCAACGAAGTCTGCAGCGCGCTCACGTCAGCGCTGGTCGGGGTGCCGGCGACGAGGCCATCGCTGAGCTGCCGCAACTCGTCGCCGATGCCCGCGAGTAGGCGGTTCGTCATGGCCAGGATCTCGCTGGTGATACGGCGCCGCTCGACGTCGCCGGCATACGCCAACCGCTCCCGGGACGCCGCGAGCTCCGCCCCTAGCTCCTCCGCGCGGCGCAAGCGCTGGCGCAGCTCAGCCTCGAGCTGAGTGGCGCGGATCGCGACCGCCGAGCAGGCCGCGGTGTCCAGGAGCAGTGCCTGGTCGGCCGCGGTGACCGAGCCCGGGCCGGATTTGGCGATCGTCACTGCGCCGCGCTCAACCTCGCCGTCCACGATCGGCGCCACACCGTCGACCCCCGGCGCTTCGCGCAGCCCGGTCAGGTCCGCGACGGTCGGCGGCGGGTGGGCCGGCGGCGATCCGGACGGCTCCGGCAGTGGCGGCCACGCGGCCACCGCGACGAGCGCGCCGCCGTCGACCCGAGCCCAGATCGCCGCCCGCCGGGCGCCGGTGCCCCGGGCCAGGTTGTCGAGTAACGCGGGCAGCACTGACTCCGGTGATCCGTCCGCCGGTATCGCCCGGGCCGCCGCGGCCAGCACCGCGTAGGCCGAGCGGTCCGCCCGCTGCAGCCGCAGCCGTGCCGACGGCTGCGACCGCCGGCTTCCCCAGGCTGCTGACTCCGCCATGTCTGCCTCCGCGGCAGTTTCACTGCGAGCCTAACCCCAGCGGTGCCGGCCGCACTCGTTACTCGCTTCTGCCGATGTGATCGCCCACAGCTCGGACCTCGGACGCATACCCATTCGGCGTGGAGGTGGCCTTCCCTGACGTAGCAGTCGCCATTTGTGTCTTTGACTGCGATGCGGTTCCGGGTGAGGGTGATCGCCTGGCGGCTGGGCCCTCGAACACCGGTCCATCCGTGGTCTGCTTGCCCTCGCTCATATAGCAGCACCCCTCGGATCCTTCATCGCAATGCGGTTCCAGGGCGGCGCTATTCCCTGACAGTTCGGTCCTGAACTGTCGAGCCTCCAGTCTGGTACTGCGTTGTCGCCAGCGCCGGATCTACGACCCGCCCGGCGACTCCTTTGTAACCTGCACCTCGGTGGTATCACTTCCTTGGCGCTGACACGGGTCTCGAAAATACGTATCCTTCCAGGTCAGGCCCACCTTCCAATGTTCCAACACCCCCCGAAACCATGATCACAAAGATCGGTGTGGATACCCCAGGAATAGAGTTGAACAGTGCTGGTCGGGCGGGACACCGAGTGGGCCCTGCTCAGCGGGTTGGCCAAGGACCTCGCGGCCGGGCGGGGCGCGGCGGTGCTGGTGCTGGGCGAGCCCGGGGTGGGCAAGTCCGCGTTGCTGGGCGCCGGGCTGGCCGACGCCGATCAGGCGGGCTGCCTGGTGCTGTGGGCGGCCGGGGACGAGCTGGGCCGGAGGTTTCCGCTGCGCCCGCTGCTGGACGGCCTCGTCCGCGCGGGCCTCAGCGCGGACCCCCGGTTGGCCGACATCGACCGGCTGCTGCGCGGCGAGGCCGACGCCTCGGCGGGGATCGGGGGCGGCGACGCGGTTGGCGCCGCCGCCGAGCGGCTGCTGGCCCTCGTCGACGAGCTGTGCGCGGCCAGTCCGGTCGCGTTGGTCGTCGACGATCTGCACTGGGCCGACGAGGCCACCGTGCATGTCTGGCACCGGTTGGCCCGATCCGTCGACCAGTTGCCGTTGCTGGTCGCCGGCGCCGCCCGCCCTGTGCCCAGCCGCGGCGACCTGGCCGCCCTGCGCGAGGCGCTGGGCCGCTCCGGCGGCGCGGTGGTCGAGCTGGACCCGCTGTCCGAGCCGGCTGTCACCCGGCTGGTCACCGAGCTCGCCGGGGCGCCGCCTGGGCCCGCCCTATCCCGACTGGCCGCTAGGGCGGCCGGCAACCCGCTCTACCTGACCGAACTGATCGCCGCGCTCGACCGTGCGGGCGCACTGCGCCTGCACGCCCGCTTCGCCGAGGCGCCCGCCGAGGCCACCCCGACGTCGCTGAGCCGGGCCATCGCCCGCCGGCTGGACTTCCTCACCGGCCCTACCCTCGAAATGCTGCGCGCCGCCTCGCTCATGGGCGCCACGTTCGATGTCTCGGAACTGGCCACCGTGCTCCGCCGCCCCGCCGTGGCCCTCGTCGACCCCCTGGGCGAAGCCAGCGCCGCTGGCGTGCTCACCGACATCGGCCCCACCCTGGCCTTTCGCCACCCGCTCATCCGCGACGCTCTCTACCAAGGGCTGCCCGCCTCGCTGCGCCAGGCGCTGCAACGCGACGCCGCCCGAGCCCTCGCCGAGGCCGGCGCCCCGGCCGACCGCGTCGCGGCTCACCTGCTGGATGCTGGCGACGCCATGGACGCTTGGACCCTCGACTGGCTCACCACCGCCGGCCCCGCCCTTGTCGCACGTGCTCCCGCTGTCGCCGTCGACCTGCTTCGCGCCGCGGCCGACAATGCCCCGCCCGCCGACCCCCGCCGCGACACCCTCGCCGCTGACCTAGCCACGGCGCTGTTTCAGGCCGGGCGGCTCGACGACGCTCTCGAGGTGGCCCGGGCCGCGTTGGCCCGGGCAAGCGACCCGGAGCTGGCCGGGCGCCTGTGGGTGACGTTGGCCCGCTGCCTGATGATGGCGGGGCGGCTAGACGAGGCCGCGCTGGAGATCGAGCATGGCCTGGCTGCGCCTGGGCTCAGCGAGGTTCCGCGGGCCCGGCTCGCCGTGCTGGCCGGCACTGTGGCGGGTCGCCGGTCCGACGTGGCCACGGCCGAGGCAGCGGCCACGGAGGCTCTGGCTACAGTGACGATGGCGCAGGACCCGTGGGCCTGCGGCCATGCCCTCAACCTCATCGCGTCTCTGCGGCATGGGAGTGGCCGCGTCCAGGAGGCCGTCAAAATGTACCGCGAGGCGCTGGCGTTGGTGGGCGACGATCCAGTCCTGTTCGAGCTGAGCCTGATGCTGATGTCGAACATGGCGAACGCCCTGGGTGACCTGGACCGGCTGGACGAGGCCGGCCGCGCCGCCCGGGAGGCCTCTCGGCTGGCCGAGCGCGCCGGCAACCTGCTCCGGCTCGCCGCGACCCGCGCCGAGCTGGTCGCCATCCAGTACGAAGCGGGCCAGTGGGACGAGGCGCTGGTCGAGGTCGAGTCGGTGCCCGAGCATGGTGACGCGCTTCCTATTGCTTACCTGCACGGGTTTGCCGCTCTGATCGCGCTGCACCGCGACGACGCGCAGGGCGCTCGCCGCCATCTGGATCAGGGAGCCGCCGCCGAGGTCGCTAGCCGCGGCTGGGAGGCGCCCTACCTCCTTGCCACCGCTCTCGAGCACGAGCGCGCCGGCCGTGCGGACCAGGCGCACGCCATGCTCGCGGCCCACCTGACCAGGGCGCCCGCCGCGGTCACCTCCTGGGACACCGACATCTGCGGCCCCGACGCAGTGCGGTTGGCCGTGGCGACCGCGGACCAGAGCACCGCCCGCGACGTCGCCGGCCGGGTCGAGAGGCTCGCCGCCGACAAGGACACGCCGAGCGGACGAGCGGCGGTGCACTATTGCCGCGGCCTCATCGACGCCGCACCCGCGCTGCTCGACCAAGCCGCCGACGCCTACCGGCAGGCGGGGCGGCCGCTGCGGCTCGCCCGCGCGCTCGAAGCCGGCGCCGAGGCTTACGCCCGCGCCGGCGACACTGCCACCGCCCGCCGGCTGCTCACTGATGCGGCTGCCAACTACGCCGGCCTCGGCTGCGCCTGGGAGACCGCCCGCGCCGACGCCCTGCTACGTCCGCTTGGCGTGCGACGGGGCCGCCGGACCGGGCACGTCGGCCTTCGGACAGGCCTCGAGAGCCTCACTCCCACCGAGGTCAAAGTCGGGCAACTGGTTGCAGAAGGGTTGTCGAACCCGCAGATCGCCGACCGGCTGTTCATCTCCCGCCGCACGGTGCAGATCCACGTGTCCCACATCCTCACCAAGCTCGGCCTGCACTCCCGCGTCGAAATCGCCCGTCAAATCATTTCGGCCAAGGACTGAGCCTTGCGTTTAACCTCGATTCGCGGTCAGGTAATCGAGTTGAGGTTGGGCGTGGTGTAGGGCGTTCGCCGCTGTCCGCGATGGCGAGCCCGTGTGTACCCCAGCCCGGCGCCAGCTGATCGCGCTCTTCGCCGCCCGAGCCGGCAGCTCCTGGCCGGTCATGTCGGCCACCCGCAAGCGTTGGAACTAGTAGGTGATGGCGGGGAATTGGTTCTGGGCCTGCTCCAGCTCGCCCGTCCAGGAGGACCGCCAGCCGAACGCGCGCCGGGCGAGCTCGGTCAGGTCGCCCTTCGTCGCGCCGCTGGTGAAGTGGATGTACTCACCCCAATTCATGTCTCGGACGTAGCGGTTGTCGGCCCCCCGCGGATAGTGTTCCGCAAGCAGCCGGAAGAATCGCACCATCACCTGCGGGCCGTCGCCCCCATTCGTCCAGAGCGGATGGAACCAGTCCCGGAACCAGCGGGTGCCGGGTCGCGGAAAGTCGTCGTCACCGACGAAATGGCGGCGCAGATAGGCGGCTCGCCGGTGCCGGCCGAGCGCCACGTTGAGATCGTAGATGAAGAACTCAGCCCACTTGCTGTCACCCCAGATCGGAAAGGCCGGTGAGCCGTCCGCGCCATTGTTAGCGCCCTCCACCACGTGCGCGATCTCGTGCACTACCAGCTCGAAATGGTCGTCGTCGGCGACCCGCCATGGCCCGGGGCCGCAATCGGTCACGTTGCGGTGGTCGTGCGTCGGGTCGAAGTGGCTGGCCGGGTGGCCGCCGGGATAACGGCCCTCGTGAAAAATCGAGTAGATCAGCGGGTCTGGGCCGAAGTGGTCCCCGTACGTCTGCTTGGCGTACTGCCAGACGTCGCTGACGTACGGCAGCAGCCACCTCCGTGCGCTCCAATCCATGCTCCGGTCGAAGTAGATCGCCGCGTGTTCGCTGGTGCCGGCCAGGTGCAGCAATTGGTCGTGCCCGGCCCAGTGCTCCCGCCACGTGGCCGGCGGCGCGGCCGCGGACTGCCGCCGGGCGGCCGGCTCCCAGCCGTCGTCCTCGGCAGGGGCGATCGGGTCCCGGCCGACCACCAGACCGGACGGCACCATCGAGCTCCGCCCCGCGACCCGACCGATCGGGGCGTGCAAGGGCCGCCGGGCCCGAGCCTCGGCCCCGTCCTCGACGACGTCCGGCCCGACCGCCTCGGCGAGCCCCCCCGTCCACCCGTCCGCGCTGCCGTCCCACTGTTCGCTCACCGGCCGTTCCCTCCGTTCGCCTGCCTGTCACTCCATACACGTATTGGCGGGGGCTCTCGGCCTCGGCGCTGGTCGCCGGGGCGGCAACCGGCGACCAGCGCGGCACCGCGGCTAGGGGGAGGAGGTGTACCGGTCGGCGGCCGGCGGCGTGGGGGTCTCGCCGGCGACCTTGCCGACGGTGTCGTCCCAGGCATTCTTCCAGCGGCCGTCGGAGTACGCCTTCTCCAGGGCGTCGTTGATGAACGTGCGGAACTGGTCGTCGCCCTTCTTCACCCCGATGCCGTAAGAGCCTGTTGGCAAACCCATCGTCGATCAGGGAGCGGCGCATCCGCGCCCGGCTGGCAAGGCGGAGGAAGGAGGCGCACTGGGTTTGTGCGTCGACTGACGACAACGCCGCCAGGCG
>Ga0184623_10000759_pt1 | contig 13953 bp, 16 predicted proteins | sample PLM1_100_b1_FD_133138 | JGI IMG/M metagenome (GOLD analysis project Ga0184623, IMG submission 133138) | Groundwater sediment microbial communities from an aquifer in East River, Colorado, USA - PLM1_100_b1 | ecosystem: Environmental > Terrestrial > Soil > Riparian zone | place: USA: East River...
CCCCATGATCGCGTGGATAGGTTCGCATCACGTCTTTCCCACCCATCCCCCACAAGGGGGGACAAGGGCAGGTTCGCAGTGGTGCGAACACACCGCCTCCGCCTGCTGGCGCTGGGAGCCGCGAACGCGCTCCAGGTCAGCCTGCTCGTCGGGATCGCCTCGACGCCCGCAGCCGCCCACCCGGAGGTCTGCGACCACGACCACGACCACGAGGGCGAAGTATCGGAGATCTGCTTCGCCGACGAAGAGATCGCCGCCATGGACGACTCCGTGGCTGACCTCGACGTCGACCAGATCGACTCATCCGACAACATGCGGCTGGTTCGAGCGCGGTCCGCTGTCGAGGGCCGAGCTCATCCTCGGCGGCTCCTGGTCCGCGTACTGGTACAACGGCCTGATCTACTCCAGCGACATCCAGAAGGGTCTCGACGTGGTCGAGATCAGCGACCGGCGCACTGACAGCGCGCTAAGCGTCCGCCAGGACGCTTAGCGCGCAAACGCAGACGCCATACGGGGACGACTAGTCCCGGCCCAGCCCGCCCAGCGCGTGCTCCGGGGGTAGACCCCCGGAGCACGCGTGGCCGAGCGCCTGGACGCACGCGGGTTCCGGGCGGCAGCGTCGCCAACTCTCTGCTGGGCGCTCCGGCCCAATCAGTAACAGGAAGCGGCGAAAACCATACGTACAGTAACCGGCTAGGGATAGCGCACTACGCGGCACCGCCATGGTTAGGCTGGCCGAGCCCCGGCGACGCGCCCACGGGTAGTCGCAGGGGGTCGAGGCGTGTGCCAGCGGAGATGGAAGGCCCTCACGTGAGCGAGCGAAGCGAGCGAATCGGTCAGCAGCGGGCTTGGGCGCATGCCTTGGCCGAGTGCGGCGAGGCTGACGCATGAGCGGGCACGTCCGTCCGGCCGGAACCGGCGACAGGCGACACCCGCACGAGCGTGTCCTCGAGACTCCGTCGATCGTGCGGGAGAAGTCGTCGCGGGGAACTGAACCCGGTCAGGCGCACGAAGGCCGGCAGGTTCGCTGGTGGCGGCGTAGGCGGGAGACCAAGCCGTCGCATGCGCTCGGCCACGACTTCCGGTCGGTCCAGGAGGCCATGCGGTGGGTCGCGAGCCAGGAGGCGCCGGACAAGTACGAAGTCGTCGTGCAACCGCAGGTGGTTCGGCTCTCGTCGGTCGCCCTCGAGACCGTGTGGGACCAGCTGCGCGGCGACGGCACGCTCCAGGCCGGGGTTGACCTGTTCTACGACCGCGCCACCCGGCACCACCGCCTCGAGCACTACTTCGTCGGCGTCGACATCACCCGGCTGCGCCGACACATGTTCGGCATGCTGGTCAAGGTCACGGGCGGACCGGAATCCGCGTATACCGGTCGCGACCTGCGGACTGCGCACGCCCATCTGGGCATCACCGGCCGAGACTACGACCTGACCATCTCGATCCTCGTCGATGCCCTGCGCGACGTGCGAGTGCCCGAGGACGCCATCGCGAACCTCGGTCAGCGCGTCAGCGGCACCCGGCAGGAAATCGTCGCGGATTGATTGACGCCTGTTGAGCGTTCGGGGCCCCCGCCTCCCCGTGCCCGCACCCGTCCTGGTTTCATCGGAACTCCGTTGGCTACGCTGTGACCGTTGGAGCGGCGCGCCAGCGGACCGCAACGCCGGTTGAATCTGGTGCGCTCATGTTGCACGTATCACCCCTTTTCAGCTTCGAAGGAGACTGCTGGTGAGCGCCTTTGAGCCAGCCGAGGCCGCGCACGACCCGGGCGGCGTTCGGTTTCCGATCGTCATGCGCGGCTACGACCGCCACCGGGTCGACGACGTCGTGCAAGACCTCGTCGAGCAGCTCGCGCAAGAACACCAGCGAGCCGAGGCGGCGATGCACGCACTTCACGAGTACGAGCTGGAGATCGCGCACCGCCAGCAGGCGCCGCCCTCGTTCGCCGATCTCGGCCTCGAGGCCGGCAAGGTGTTCGAACAGGCCGGGGCGGCGGCGGAGAAGCTGGTCGCCGATGCTGCTGATCGTGCGCAGCTGATCGTCGCGGAGGCTGAGGCAAAGGCCGACGATCTGCTCCGCGCCGCCGAGGAGCGGGCGGCCGAGCTCGAGCAGGCAGCCCGTGAGACGCTCGCGGACGCGGAGGACGAACGCGCGCGCCTCGCGCTCGAAGCGGCTGAGGCTGTGGAAGAGGCACGGGCACAGGCCGAGCAGGAGACCAAGGATCTGGTCGCCCAAGCCCTGGAGGAAGCCGGGTTCGGGCGGCAGAAGGCGGAGAGCGAGCGGCAACTCGTCGAGACCGAGACCAAGCGACTGCGCACGCTGCGCCAGTTCACTATTGATCAGCTCCGCCAGATGCAGGCGCAGCTCGGCCTCGCTCTGACCGAGGTCGCCGCCAACCTCGAAGCCGGCGACGACAAAGCCGCGCTGGGCGAGGGACCGGAGCCGAGCGGACCGGCCGCCATCGATGCCGATATCGATACCGCTACCGGTACCGATACCGCCGACGATACCGCCGACGAGGCACCCCAACTGGAGGCGGTGGGATCGAAGCAGCCGCCGGAATTGCCGACGGCCGCCGCGGAGGAGGCAGCCGAGCCCTCGAAGACCGCGACCAAGCCCGGCTAGCGAGTTAGGTGTCCGTCAGTTAGCCGATGTAAGCCCGCTCCTCCCGGGAAACGCTTGGGACCGCCAACCCGAGCTCAGCCCGAGGAGCGGTGCCATGGTCTCCACCATCGTCCAGCTGCCACCACAGCAGCTTCCGAACGCCCGCGCGGCGTCCGTCACCAAGGTCGTCGTGGCGAGCGACAACCTGGTCACGAGGCTTGGTCTGCACGACCTGCTCGGCAAGTTCGAGTTCATCGCCTGGCAGGGTGGCGTCGCCAATGGCGCCCAGGCGCGGCGCGCGGTCGACCGGCTGCGCCCGGACACGGTCGTCGTGGATTTGCGCCTCCCGATGGGCGAGTGGCTGTCGCTGGTGAGCGACCTCGCTCGGACCGCCAAGCTGCTCGTCGTCAGCAACTCGACCGAGGCTTGGTTCGTGGCTTCGACCCTGCGCGCGGGCGCGACCAGCTACCTGCTGCACGCCGAACTCGCGGCCGAGTGCCTTGCATCCGCCATCGTCGAAACCGGCCAGGGCAAGCCGTGGCTGTCTCCAGCGGTCGCATTGACGCAGCGAGAGCCGCCGGACGTGGCCGCGCTGTCGCGGCGCGAGGTCGAGGTGATGAACCAGCTTGCCCGGGGCCTGTCGAACGCCGAGATCGCGACCGCCCTCTTTCTCAGCCTCGGGACGGTCAAGAACCACCTCCACCGGATCTTGCCGAAGCTGGGCGCGCGGAATCGGGCTGAAGCGATCGTGATCTGGCTGAACTGGTCGAAAGGTGTCCCACGTAACTGAGCACGCCCGGTCGCGATCCATCCACAAGGGGGCATGTGCTGGGAGCGTCTGGCGTGTTACGGTCAACCTCGGTTGCAGTTGCAGTTCCTCGACGTCTTTGAACGCCCGCGGAATGCGATCGCGGGCGTTCTTCGTTTCCGAGCCACGGTTCCGGAGCACTGCCGAAGATCACCGCCGCAGCCCGAGGCCTCGCGAGGTGCGGGTCTCGACACCAGTCCAAGTAGGAGAAGGCAGATGGCTCAGGGCAGCGTGAAGTGGTTCAACGCCGAGAAGGGATTCGGCTTCATCGCACAGGACGGCGGCGGCGCCGACGTGTTCGTTCACTTCTCCGCGATTTCGGGCAGCGGCTACCGCTCGCTCGAGGAGAACCAGCGCGTCGAGTTCGACGTGACACAAGGCCAGAAGGGCCCGCAGGCGGAGAACGTCCGCCCGCTGTAGGCCTTACACGATCATGAAAGCATCCTCCGTGCTCCGAGCACGGGGGATGTTTTCATGATCACCGTTGTACCTGCGTGCCGGTCAGTACACCTCGTCGACCACGGTGCGAGCCCAGCGCATGCGGGGCGCCGCGGTCTCGGGGTGGTTGCCGTAGGCGGCGGCTACCTCCCCGGCGCAGCCACGGGTGCCGCCATGGGCACGCACGGCCTGCCGGATGGCTTCGGCCACCTCCGAGCGAGTCGGTTCCCGGCCGGCCGGCAGGTCGCTGGTGAACAGCGCTTCAGCGCGCGCGGCGGCGAGCAGGCCGATCGAGCTATTCATGATGCGGGTCACTCCCCCGGGAGCAGCGGCAACGAGTCGGCAGGTCCGTCGTCAGCGGCGGACGACGCGGCGACACGGCCGGCGTAGTCCCCTAGCCGGCGCGCGGCGTCGGTCAGCACGTCGTCGCTCTTGCAGAAGGCGAGTCGGACCAGATGCCGGCCGGCGTCCTTGGTGTCGTAGAACTCCACGCTCGGGATGGCGACGACCCCGGCCTGCCCGGGCAGCTCACGGCAGAGCGTGGCGCCGTCGTCATGCCCGAACGAGCGCGCGTCGATCTGCAGGAAGTACGTGGCCTGGCTCGGGTACGTCCGCACCCCCGCCTCGCCGAGCAGGCCGGCGAGCAGGTCGCGGCGGCGCCGGAGGTCGTCCCGCTGCCGCGCGACCCACGGCAGGCAGTTGCGCAGCCCTTCGGCCACGGCGGCGTGGAACGGTGTCCCGCCCGCGAACGTCAGGAACTGCTTGGCCGCCGCCACCGCGGCGATCAGGGGTGGCGGGCCGCACGTCCAGCCGACCTTCCACCCCGTGGAGCTGAACGTCTTGCCGGCCGACGAAATGGTCAGTGTGCGAGAGTCCATGCCCGGCAGAGTTGCCAGCGGCGTGTGCTCGCCGTCGTAGATGAGGTACTCGTAGACCTCGTCCGTGATCGCGATCAGGTCGTGCTCCTGGCACACGGCCGCGATGGCCGCCAGCTCGGCGCGATCGAACACCGTGCCGGTGGGGTTGTGCGGGCTGTTGAGCAGCAGGATCCGGGTCTTGGGGGTCACTACCCGGCGCAACTGGTCGGCGTCGAACCTGAATCGCCCGCCGGTGAACTCCAGCAGCACCGGACGCCGGACCCCGCCGGCCATGGCGATCATGGCGGCGTACGAGTCGTAGTACGGCTCGAAGACGATCACCTCGTCGCCAGCAGCGCACAGCGCGAGGAGGGCGGCAGCGATGGCCTCGGTCGCCCCCATCGTCACCAAGATCTCCGAGTCGGGGTCGTAACGCGTGCCGTACTCCGCTGCCCGCTGGTCGGCGATCGCCGTGCGCAGCTCGGGCAGGCCGTGCAGCGGCGGGTACTGGTTGCGGCCGGACGTGATCGCAGCGCAGGCGGCCGCCAGGAGCTCAGGCGGCCCGCTGCTGTCGGGGAAGCCCTGCCCGAGGTTCCTGGCGCCGGTGCGCACTGCGAGGGCGGTCATCTCGGCGAAGATCGTGGAGCCGAAGCCCGCCATCCGGCCAGAACCCCAGCCGCCCGGGCCGGGCGCGCGACTCGCTTGGTCAGTCATCCTCACACCCCACCATGACGGCTTCGGCGAACGCGCCGACCTTTGGGTAAACACCCATTGCACCCACTTGGCGCACGCCGCACGGTCGACACGCCGCACACACCGCGTGCCAGCCCGTGTCCTGAGCGCCAACCCGATCGTCCCCCCGCCTGCGCTGTCGATCTGCCGGTAGTATCCGCACAATCGGCTGTGCGCTACGCAGTCGAGGTTGGCACAGGGTCCCGCACCCGCTCGGAGGGGGGCACATGGACGAGCCACGGACCGAGCCGGGCTGGGTCGAGGTCGGCCGGAACACAGCTCGGGCCTATCTACGGCGCTGGGCGCCCCGCGGGTGGTTCCGGGTTGGGCTGGTGGGGTTGATCTGCTGCGCGGTGCTGGCGAGCACCTGGCTCGCGTGGGAACGGACGTCCAACTCCAGGTCGCAGACGGAAGCGCGGATGAGTTCGGGCATGGCGGTGCCGGTTTCGACGAGATCCGCGTCGGTCGCTGTCAGCCCCTACCCAACCGTCACCTCTGCCCGTCCCACGCCCACATCTCGGCCGCTGACCCGGCAGGAGGCGCGCTACCTGCGCCGCGCCAAGGCCATCGAGCCGCTCCTGATTGCAGGAGGTCGGACGAAGGCGTTGCGGCTGGCGCAGGATCTCTGCGTCCAGTTCTACGACGGGGTGCCGCGTTCTGTGCGCGCGGCCCGGCTGGTGCGCAAGTATCCGATCACTCAGGCAGAGGCCATCGAGGTGGTGGAGGCGGCGTGCGCCTCCTTCTGCCCCGAGTAGGTGTCGCCGTGGTCGCGTTGCTTGCCGGACAATGCGGAGACGACGGATGCCGGAGGCCAGCATGAGGTCCAGATTGATCGGCGTCCGGCGATTTCCGAGGTTCGCGCCCGCAGACTGGGCCCGTCGGACACTGGTCACGCTCCGCTCCCGATCGTTGCCGTGCGACGTCCACCCGGTGGGTTGACGGGCGGGGTCGAGCCCGCCTTTCATCGGCCCTACACCGCGCCCCTCAGGTGGCGTCTGCTGCATGAGTTGCGCTGGAAGCTGGTCCTTGCCCGGCTCGCCGTCAGCATCCTCGCTGTCCTGGTCACCGTCGCCATCGTGCCCGGCATCTCGATCGACGGCCGCCTCTGGTTCTGGGCGGTGGTCCTCGGCGCGGTCTTCGGGGTGCTGAACGGTGTCGTCAAGCCGATCCTGCAGGTCGTCGCCTTCGGCTACTTGTTCCGGTCCTACGGGCTCGTGCTCATCGTCATCAACATTGCCGCCTTCTGGCTTCTGGAGTTGCTCGTCAGCCCACTGGACGTCGACGGCGCCGTCAGCCTGCTCGCCGGGAGCGTCGTCATCGCGCTCGTGGTGACGGTGCTGGAGACCCTGGTAGGGATCAACTGGCCGATCATCGAGCCCGGAGCGGGATCGTCGTCCGCGGAGGCCGACTGATGGCCGGCCGTCCTGACGCGACGGCACGGGAGAGCCTCCGGATCGCGCAGGTCTACCACACCGCCCTGCGCTACGCGCTCGATATGGCCGTCGACCATGGCCCCCTCGCCGGGGCGCGCCGCCGCGTCCAGTTCTGGCTCCACGACGTCCCGCAGCAGCCGGACGAGGTCCCGCTCGCGGCGGCGTCGCTCGGCCAGGTGCACCGGGCCCGCGTCGGCGGGGAGGAGGTGGTCGTCAAGGTCCAGCGACCCGGTGCGGCACGGCAGATCAGAGCCGACTTGGGGATCATGCGCAATCTCACCCGCTTCCTGGAGCGCCAGCCGGGATGGGCGCGGGAGGTCGGTCTCGCCAGCGTCGTCGACGAGTTCGGCAAGAACGTCCTCGCCGAGCTGGACTACTTCGGCGAGGCGTACAACGCCCGCCGGCTGGCCAACAACATGCGGGAGATCCCGGGCGTGAGCGTCCCGCGGATTTATCCGCGGCTGTCCTCGGCGCGAGTCCTGACCATGCAGTTCATCGACGGCGTGACGATCACCGATGTCGCCCGCTTCCGGGCGGCGGGGCTCGACCTCGCCGGGCTCTCGCAGCGCTTCCTCGAGGCGGCCGTCAAGCAACTGCTTGTCGACGGGTTCTTCCACGGCGACCCGCACCCCGGCAACGTCCTCGTCGACGTCGGGTCTTCGACGGTGTCCATGATCGATCTAGGCATGTGCGGGCAGCTCACGCTGCAGCAGCGTTTCACGCTCATCCATCTCCTCGTCGTCGCCCGCAGACAGGACGTCTCGGCGATGTCGCAGGTGATGAGGGGACTGAGCACGCCATTCCGCCGAATCGACGAGACCGCGTACCGGCGCGACTTCGAGCGCCGAGTCGGACGATTCCTCGACCCCGAGTCGACGGCGCCGATCGCAGGCGCGATGAGCGTCGGCTTCGACGTCCTGCGGGACAACGGGCTCCGCCTCGACCCCGGCGTTGACGCTCGCGGTCAAAGCCCTGATGCAGGCCGAGGTCATCGCGACGACGTTGCAGCCCGGCGGGGGGATCCTCTCGCGCGGCTACGAGATCGCCGAGAAGCTGCTCAAAGACCAGCTCACGGTCGAGACGCTGGGCAAGGCGGGGAGCGTGACCGCTGAATCGATCATGCTGGACCTCGCCCGGCGCGCACCCTCGCTGCAGGGCGTCGCCCATGGATGGCTCGACCAGGAGCAGGCAAACCCGCCGGCGCAGGTCCGCGCTCAGGTTGCCAGCGCACCCGCGACCACCGCATACGCGGTCTTCGCTATCGTCCTCGCCGGGCTCCTCGTCGGCACCGCGATCGTGGCGACGGCCGGATCCACCCGACCCGGTTGGACCTGGATCCAAGATCTCGCGTCCGTCTGCTTCCTCGGCGCCCTGGCCGGCTCGGTGGTCTTCCTGCTCGGCGCGCTGCGCCGCCTTCGAGGCAACCCGGACGACGACAGCAAGCGCGGCTGACCTGCAATTCGAGACTCTGGCGACCGCTCAGATGACCGTTCCGGGCCGGCCGTCGTCACCGACGACGGGCAGGCCGGCAGACAGCCAGGCCTCCATACCACCGACGAGGTTGACCGCGTCCCAGCCCGCGGCCACCAGCCCGGCCGCGACCGCGGCCGACCTGGCGCCCACATGGCACACGCAGACGATCAGCCGGTCGGACGGCAACGCGACCCTCCCGCCGAACAGCCGGGACATCGGCAGATGAGCGGCCGCGGGGGCGTGCCCGGCCGCCCACTCGTCGTCCTCGCGGACGTCGACCAGCAGCGCGCCGGAGCGCACCATCTCCGCTGCCGCCAGGGCTGAGACTTCCCGAGGGGGATCGAGTTGCACCAACCGAGCATAAGAGGTCGCCACCGGCTCGCCGTCGGTCAGCACTGGCGGCCACGCCTCGGCGCAGTCGCCGTAGCACTCCGGCTTGGCGGTCTTCTCCTTGTCGAACAGGTAGATCGCCTGCCCCGCGTTAACGGCCGCCGTCCAGCGCGGCGTGGGCCGGTTGCTGGACCTCGGCCGTTGGACCACGGCCGGTCGACGACAGTCGACGGCTGCCGGACTGGCAAGATGGGCCGCCGACTACGGGTGGAGGATTCTGTGGTGAAGCGAGTTGCCGCGGTGGGCATCGTGATCCTGGCCGTGGCACTGGCCCTCGCCGGTTGCAGCAGCGGCGATACGCCTAGCAATGGCCCGGGCGGACAACCGGCGGCGGGCGGGTCGGAGGCGGAGCCGGCCAACAGGTCCTACAACGGTCAGGATGTGGCGTTCGCCAGCGGCATGCTGCGCCACAACGACCAGGCGATAGAACTGGCCAAGCTCGCTGCGACCCGGGCGACAGGGAGCGAGGTCCGGACTTTCGCGCGGGGCATGGAGCGAAGCCGGACAGCAGAGGTCCGAACACTCAACGGCTGGCTGCGTTCGTGGGATACGACCAGCCCGCCGGCAACCGGCGAGGAAGCTGCGGAGGTGTCGGGGTTGATGGCACCCGAGGACGTCGAGGCGCTCGAGGTGGCGACCGGCGGGGAGTTCGACTGGATGTTCCTCACGATGATGATGGAGCAGGAGCAAGGCGCGGCGGACATGGCGGAGCAGCAGGTGCGGCAGGGCCGCTTCCCAGACGCGGTGGCCATGGCCCGAGCCATCCAGCAACGGCGCGTGAGCGAGATAACGAAAATGCAGCGATTGCTCGGCAATTCGTGACGACACCCCGCTAACGGGATGCGGGTGGCTGTCGGGAACCGCTATTCTCTGCGGCGCTTGTGACGGTTCGACCCGTCCCAAGCTGACCGCCCCTCGCTCGATGTGCTCCTGGCCTGGACCGGCCGCCCGTATTGACGCCCCCGGAAGGTATTCACAGTGCCCCCATCCGACTACGGCCGCCCCGCACGGCGGTTCGCCCTCCGCGCCTGCAGCCTGGCAGCCGGCTGCCTGCTCGTCGTTGCACTCGCCCCTTCTGCCGCGGTCGCCGCACCGCTGCCCGGGCAGGTGTCGGATCCGACACCGTTGCCGACTGAATCCCTTACGCCATCCACGCCCGCGCCGACCACGCCCGCGCCGACCACGCCCGCACCTGTCTCGCCCGCGCCCGTCTCGACGACCGCGTCGGCTACCGCCAGCACGACGACGGCCACGCCTTCGCCGACGCCCACGACTTTCGCTGGCTACCCACGGTTCTATCGGGCGTCCATCAAACGTGGCGACCAAGATGTCGATGTCTACCACATCAAGAACGTGCGGGAATTGCAGTACCGCCTGCGCTGGGCTGGCGTTTACACCGGCCCGGTCACCGGCTATTTCGGCTCGTTGACCGAGGGTGGCGTGATTACTTTTCAGAAGAAGTGGGCGCTGCCGGTGACCGGCCGGGTCGACCTGCGCACCTGGCAAGTTCTCATCGGGAAGACCACCAAGCGGCTGTCGTTGGTGCCGGCGGTGTGCAAGCAGAGCGGGTGGCACAGTTGCTATGACCGCGCCAGCCACCAGCTGTTCGGCTTTTACAGCGGTAAGTTGTGGAACGTCTGGCTCGTCCGTGGCGGTAGCTATACAGAGCGGACCGATGTGGGCACCTGGGCGGTCTACGCGCGCTATGTGCAGAAGATTTCGTCGACCTACGGGTCGATGATGTATTACTTCCAGAAGTACCACGGTGGCGAGGGGATTCACGGATCAGTCACGATGATCGACCCATTCGTCGGCCATTCACATGGCTGCGTGAACATGTACATCCCCGATTCCAAGGTCCTGTGGAACATGACACTGAACAGGCGCCACGTCGTCACCGTCTACGGCGCCTGGGCCTAGGAGCGCGCGCGAACCCACGCCGCGGCAAAACGCGGTCCGCACATCTGACCTCGTGTCCCGGGCCGCGCGCCGCCGTCGCGAGGGTGACGTTGTGGCGCGACACGCCGGCCGTGTCGCGCCACAGCGTCACCCCGAGACGGATGATCGGGCTAATGTCCGATTTCCGCTAGTGCTGCTGTGGCCGGTGAGACGGAGGTGAGCCGCCGCGCCTCCGGGTGTCCGGACTCCGGGCCACCGATCCCGGATAGTGGACACATGACCGGCCACCGGCAACAAGATCGTGAAACAACGAGGCACGCCGTCACCTCGAAGGCCGATCCCGGCGCCGGCCGGACGCGGGCGCGACGGCGGCCGGCCGAAGGCACCCGCCAAAAACGAGATCAAGACTGCGGTGATCCAAGACCCCCACTGCCGGAGATCTGGTCCACTCCGCGGTAGCCGGGCAGGTGCTCAAGCTGCGAGCGTGTCGCCGCGGGGGGAACGGTCGCTGCTGCGGCCAACGGCTTCGGCGTCTCGGGCGTCGCGCCCAACGTCAGCCTGGTGAGCATCCGGGCCGGCCAGGACAGCGGGTTCCTCTTCCTCGGCCCGGTCACCGACGCGCTGGTCTATGGCGCTGATGTGGGCATCGACGTCATCAACATGTCGTTCTACGTCGATCCCTGGCTCTACAACTGCCTGAACAACCCCGCAGACTCCGCTGAGGACCAGCATGAGCAGCGCACCATCATCCAGGCGATGCGGCGGGGGCTGAACTACGCGCACGACAAGGGTGTCACGCTCGTCGGGTCGCTCGGTAACAACCACGAGGACCTCGGCAGTCCGCGCACGGACACCTCCAGCCCCGACTACCCCCTGGGCACGGCCTATCCCCGGCCGATCGACAACAAGACCTGCTGGGACCTTCCCGTCGAAGGGCCGCACGTGATCGGCGTCAGTGCACTAGGCCCGTCGGGCAAGAAGGCCGATTACTCCAACTACGGCGTCGAGCAGATCGAGGTATCGGCCCCGGGGGGCTGGTTCCGGGACTACTTCGGCACCCCTTTCTTTCGAACGAACGAGAACATGATTCTTTCGACGTACCCGGTGAACGCGCTGCAGGCCGAGGGCGACGTTGACAAGAAGGGAAGGATCACCAGGCAGGGCAACGTCAACGGCGTCATCAAGCAGTGCCCGGAGGCCGCGGCAGACTACACCGCCTGCGGGTACTACGCCTGGCTGCAAGGCACCTCCATGGCCTCGCCGCACGCATCCGGCGTGGCGGCGCTGATCGTGAGCGAATACGGCAGCGGTGTGGGAGCCGGCTTCGGTCTCGACCCGGGCCAGGCATGGCAGATCCTCCGGACGACAGCCGCGGAGCATCCCTGCCCGAACCCGCCCCTGCAGACGTACACGAACGAGGGCCGCTCGGCGGAGTTCAACGCGCTCTGTGAGGGCGACGCGGAATTCAACGGCTTCTACGGGCACGGGATCATCGACGCCTACGCGGCGGTGACGCTCTAGCGGCCGAGGGTCGCTAGGCGGACTCCCCGGTCCCCGGAGCGCGTTAGCGCGCTTTCGGGGACCGGGCTCGCCCAGGGCCTGCGCGCGGCGCTCGCCGCAGCGCGGCGGGCCGCCCGCGCCGGCCGGTCACGTTGCGACGCGCCTACTCCGCAAGGCCGACGAAGGTCGAACGGAGGAGGATGGCGAACTGGTCGGCGAAGCGTTTCCGTGACCAGCGCCGATCGGTTAGGAGTCGGTCAAGCAGGTCGAGCGACATCAGTGCCGACAGCATGTCGGCGGCCGTGTCGACGGTCCAAGAGGGCGCCAGGCGGCCCTCGTCGGCCAGCCATCGTGCGAGGCGGCGGCTGCCCTTGTGCCAGTTGGTCAGGGTGGTGGCCCAGAGTTCGCCGGCGTCGGGATCGGTATGGCGGGCGCGTTCGACCGCGCGCAGGGTGGCGAGGATCCGCGGGTGGGACCGGGCGATGTGGCGTGCCCACTCCTCCAACGCGGTCACGGCGTCGCCGGATTCCCACACGGCCTGCAGTGAGGCCGCGAGATCCTCAGTGTGGCCGAGGCTGCGGTACAGCGCGGTCACCAACTCGGTGCGGGTGGAGAAGTGCAGGTAGACCGCACGGCGTGAGACACCGGCACGTTCAGCCACCGCCGCCATGGTCAGTGCCTCGAACCCCTGCTCGTCGATGAGATCGCGGGTCGCCTGTAGGAGCGCACCGCTGGTGCGGCGGCTGCGCGCGTTCTGCGGCTGCTCGATGGACCTGACCACGTCGTCCCCAATCATGGATCTTCACACCATGTGAAGTTTACTCTTGTGCTGAGCTGCCCGGACCGGGTAATTTCTAAAGTACACATCCAGTGAAGTTTCAGCGGGAGCATCCATGACCATGTTCACCCAAGCCGAGCTGGCCTACCTGCGAACCGAGCGGCGGCTCGGCAGGCTGGCCACCGTCGGACCGGACGGCACCCCGCACGTCACGCCGGTCGGATGGCGCCTCGGCCCCGGCGGGAGCGTCGTCGAGATCACCGGGCGAAATTTCGCGGCCACCAAGAAGTTCCGCGACGTCGCCCGCACCCACACGGCGGCCATCGTCATCGACGATGTGCAGCCGCCCTGGCGGCCCCGCGGCATCGAGATCCGTGGGCGAGCCGAAGCAATCGACCATCCCGAACCCTTCATCCGCATCCACCCCGAGCGCATCGTCACCTGGGGCCTCGATGACACCGAGCAGGGCCATCAAGCCCGCACCGTGCGCATAGAGCGCAACGGAGATGCCCCATGAACCCAGGGCACAGGCCGCCGGCCTCGCCGGCTATCTAGGAGGCCTCGGCCTGAGCGGCGAATTCGTCCTCTTCACCGTGAGCGGCGGTCGACCGAACACGGTGCAGCACGCGACGACCGCACTGCCGGATGGCCGCCCCGCCCGCATCGCCGGGCCGGTCCGCGGCTGAGAACGCCGCGGCCGAGCGAGAACCGTGCCTCCGGTCTTAGCCCGCGCCGATGCATACGAACGCCGCCGCTGCCGCAACGGATGGGCCGTCGTCGGTCGAGTAAGCCCGCTGTTGCGCCAAGGCCACGGCCTCCGCCAACGATCGGCCCGCCCGTAGCTCGGCATGCAGCGCGAGCATCAAGGGCACCGTCTCGGCATCCGGCACGTGGACAACAGTCGCGACGATCGCCTGCACGCCGAGTCCCAGGAGAGTGGCAGCGAGGCCGAGAATCTCATCGCCGGCCAGGACGGCCGTCCTGCCTGATTCGCACGCGGAGAGGATCACTCGACGCGGAGCGCGACGCAGGCGCTCGAGG
>Ga0184623_10000760_pt1 | contig 13910 bp, 9 predicted proteins | sample PLM1_100_b1_FD_133138 | JGI IMG/M metagenome (GOLD analysis project Ga0184623, IMG submission 133138) | Groundwater sediment microbial communities from an aquifer in East River, Colorado, USA - PLM1_100_b1 | ecosystem: Environmental > Terrestrial > Soil > Riparian zone | place: USA: East River...
GGCGGTGTTCCACCGCGAGGCCACTGCGGGCAGCGACGTCGTGCTCCGGCTCGCCGGGGTGAGCGCCGGCCGGCAGCTCCGCGACGTCGACCTCGACCTGCGCGCCGGCGAGGTGGTCGGCATCGGGGGAGTGGCCGGCGCCGGCCAGGCCGAGCTGACCCAGCTGGTGTTCGGCGCGCTACCGCTGCGCGCCGGCCGGATGGAGCTGGATGGCGCCCCGTACGCCCCCGCGAACCCGGCCCAGGCGCTCGCCGCCGGCGTCGGGTTCTTGCACGAGGACCGCAAGCGCGCCGGCATCCTGCCTGACCTCTCGGTTCGCCAGAACGTCACGGTCACCGTGCTCGACCGGTTCCGCGGCGGGTTCGCGCGGCTGCTCTCCGGCGCCGCCGAGGACCGCACCTGGACCGAGTACAGCACCCGGTTACGGGTCCGGGCGAGCGGGCCGGACCAGCTGGTCAGCCAGCTCTCCGGCGGCAATCAGCAGAAGGTGCTGCTGGCCCGCGCGCTCGCCCCCGGCGGCCGGGTGCTGGTGCTCAACGAGCCGACCCGCGGCGTCGACATCGGCGCCAAGGCCGACATCCACGCGCTGATCAACACGCTGACCGCCGGCGGTACCGCCGTGCTGATGGTCAGCAGCGACCTGCCCGAGCTGCTCGGCACCAGCGACCGGGTGGTGGTGCTCTCCCGCGGCAAGGTCGTCGGCATGCTCACTGGCGCCGAGCGCACCGAGGCGAATGTGGTCGCCTGCGCCACCACCGGCCGCCGGATCGGGGTGCCGGCATGACGGCCCCGCTCCGGCGTTCGCGGAAATCGCCCGGCGGGCACGGGCGTGTCGGTGCCATTTCCGCGAACAGCCGGGCGGCGACCCGCGCCGGCCGGCTGGGACGGATGGTGGAGGCCGCACCGCTGGCCGTGCCGCTGGTGCTGGTGGCGCTCGCGCTCACCATGGCCACCGACCGGTTCCTCAGCGCCGACAACCTCACCAACGTGCTGGTCGCCGCCGGCATCGTCGCCATCCCCGGGCTGGCGATGACCCTCTGCATCGCGATGGGCGAGTTCGACCTCTCGGTCGGTTCCACCGTGGCGCTCACCGGCGCGGTCACCTGCACCTGGATCGCCGGCGGGCAGCCAGCCGGCGTCGCGATGCTGGTCGGTCTGCTGGTCGGCGCCGGGGTCGGGCTGGTGAACGGCCTGGTCATCACCAAGCTCGGCGTCACGCCGTTCATCGCCACGCTCGCGACGCTCGTCATCGTGCGGGGCCTCGCGCTGGCCTACACCGGCGGGCGGGACGTCATCGTCAGCTCCAGCGCACTGAAGTACCTGGCCGCCGGCCGGATCCTCGGCGTCCCAGTGCCGCTGGTGCTCGCGATCGTCGCCGCGGCGCTGGCCTGGTGGGTGGTGAACCGGACCCCGTTCGGGCGCCGGGTGTGCGCCATCGGGTCCAATCGGGAGGCCGCCCGGATGTCCGGGCTCGCCGTCGACCGGATCCGGATCACCGTCTACGTGATCGTCGGCCTCGCCGCCGCGGTGTGGGGCCTGCTGATCTCCAGCCAGCTCCAGAAGGGGTCCGGACAACTCGGGCTCGGTTTCGAACTGGACGCCATCACGGTCGTCGTGATCGGCGGTACCGCGCTGCTCGGCGGGCGCGCTTCGGTGGTCGGCACGCTGCTCGGGGCGGTGCTGATCGAGACGATCCGCAACGGGCTCAACCTGCTCAACACCCCGCCCGCCTACCAGCGGATCAGCGTCGGGCTGTTGCTCGTCACGGCGCTGGCCGTGCAGTCCGTCCGTGCTCGTGCCCGCCGGGAGAGTCGCGATGACTGACACCGTCACGCCGCCGGTGCCCGACACCGCCCGCGTGCCCACCATCCAGCGACGCTGGGCCCGCCGGCAGAGTCTCGGCGCGCTCTGGGACACCTGGGGTATCACCGCGGTCCTGGTCGTGCTGCTCGCCGGCTCGCCGCTGGTCTCGCCGGACTTCTTCACCGTCGCGAACGCGCAGTCGGTGCTGCGGGAGAGCGCGTACCTCGGCATCGTCGCCGCGGCCATGACGCTGCTGATCATGAGCGGCGCGTTCGACCTGTCCGTCGGCGGCCAGCTCGCGCTGGTCTCGGTCACCACGCTGATGGGGTACGCCGCCGGCGGCACCGCGCTGGCGATCGTGGTCGCCGTCGCCACCGGTATCGCCTGCGGTGTGGTGAACGGGACGCTCGTCACCGCGCTGCGGGTGCCGCCGTTCGTCGCCACACTCGGCATGCTGTTCGTGTTCCGCGGCATCGCCTACGTGCTGACCCAGGACGGCCCGAAGACGCTGCCCTACAGCGAGATCGGCTCGCCGTTCGTGAAGATCGGCGGGCTCGACATCGCCGGGCTGCCGCTGCCGTTCCTCATCATGGTCGGCTGCTACGCCGCGGTCTGGGTGCTGCTGCGGCGCACCGCCACCGGCCGGCGCATCGTCGCGTACGGCTCGTCACCGGAGGCCGCCAGGTTCTGCGGCATCTCCGGCAACCGGATCCGGATGACCGTGTTCGTCCTGATCGGACTCAGCGTCGGCATCGCCGCGCTCACCTACATCAGCCGGGTGTGGACGGCCGACGGCTCCGCGCAGGACGGCTTCGAGCTGCGCGTCATCGCCGCGGTCGTGCTCGGCGGCACCAGCCTCAAGGGCGGCAAGGGCACCCTCATCGGCACCTTCTCCGCGGTGTTGCTCGTCGGCGTCCTCAACGACCTGCTGGTCAGCGGCGGTGTCGACGCCTCCTACCAGCGCGTCGTGCTCGGCTGCGTGCTCATCACCGCGCTTGCCATCGACGGCCTGCGCACCCGCTTCGCCGCACCGGGCTCGTTCGCCCGGCTGTTCCGCCGCCCGCCCAAGGCCGTTCCGGCCCGCTGACCCCACCCCGCCCGGCACCCGCCGGGCACCGTCTGAGGAGGAACCGTGAAGCGCACCACCCTCGCCACCGTGGCCGTCGCCGGGGCGCTCGCCCTCGGCCTGAGCGCCTGTTCGGACTCCACCACGGCCGGCACCGGTTCCGGGAAGTCCGACGGCGACATCACCGTGGGCTTCTCCGTCTACGACATGCAGTACGAGTTCTTCCAGAAGATGGAGAAGGGCACCAGGGCGGCCGCCGAGGCCAAGGGCTGGAAGTTCAAGCTGCACGACGAGAAGAGCGACGAGAACGAGATGGTGACCGGCGCCCAGGCGCTGCTCGACCAGGACGTCGACGTGCTGATCATCAGCCCGTTCAAGCCCGACGCACTCGGCCCGATCATCGCCAAGGCCAAGCAGAAGAAGATCCCGGTGATCATCGACGACATCGGCGGCGGCGGCACCCCGTACGACGCGATCGTCATCTCCGACAACGCCGACGGCGGCAAGCAGGCCGCTGAGCACATGGCCGCGCAGATCGCGGCCAACGGCGCGAAGAGCAAGAAGGTCGTCTCGATCACCTGCGAGCCGTCCGCTGTCTACGCGGCCCGGCGGAACGAGGCCTTCGGCGAGGCCATCAAGGCCAAGGGCTACCAGGTCGTCACCGAGCTGTCCGGCAACTCCAAGGCGGAGGAGGCGTACAAGATCGCCAAGGACGCCCTCGCCAAGAACCCCGACATCGCCGGCGTGTTCGCCTGCAACGACCCGATGGGTGTCGCCGCCGCGAACGCGATCAAGGATGCCGGCAAGAACCCGGTCAAGGACATCGTGACGATCGGCTTCAACGCCGACCCGGAAGCCGTCACCGCGATCAGCAAAGGCGGGCTTTCCGCCACCATCGCGCAGGACCCGGCCGGCATGGGCGAGAAGACTGTCGAGCTGGCCGCGCAGGCCGTCGCCGGCGACGCACTCTCCTATGACGACGCGGGCAAGCGCGAGGTGTTCCAGAAGGTGACCCTCGTGACGAAGGAGAACGTCGCGCAGTTCGCCGGCTGAGGCCGGGCAGGAACCAACACCACAGGGGCGAGGGGTTCGGGTTCAGATGACTGATCTGGCAGAGGTGAAGGCCGCGCTGCGGGCACAGCGGATCGAGACGCCGTCGTGGGCGTACGGTAACTCGGGCACGCGGTTCAAGGTCTTCGCCCAGCAGGGCGTGGCGCGCACCGCCTACGAGAAGGTCGACGACGCCGCCACCGTGCACCGCTACACCGGCGTCGCCCCGAGCGTGGCGCTGCACATCCCGTGGGACGCGGTCGACGACTACACCGACCTGGCCAAGCACGCGGCCGACGTGGGGATCCGGATCGGCGCGATCAACCCGAACGTCTTCCAGGAGGACGACTACCGCCTTGGCAGCGTCTGTAACCCCGATCCCGGGGTGCGCCGCAAGGCGATCGACCACCTGCTGGAGTGCGTCGAGGTCGCGGTCGCAACCCGCTCGAACATCCTCAGCCTCTGGTTCGCCGACGGCACCAACTACCCCGGCCAGGACAGCATCCGGGCCCGCCAGGACCGGCTCGCCGAGGCGCTCGCCGAGGTGTACGGGGTGCTGCCGTACGGCATGCGGATTCTGCTCGAGTACAAGCTGTTCGAGCCGTCGTTCTACACGATGGACGTGCCGGACTGGGGCACCTCGTACGCGCACTGCCTGGCACTCGGCGAGCAGGCCCAGGTGCTGGTCGACACCGGCCACCACGCGCCGGGCACCAACATCGAGTTCATCGTGGCGGTCCTGGTCCGGGCCGGCCGCCTCGGCGGGTTCCACTTCAACAGCCGGTTCTACGCCGACGACGACCTGATGGTCGGCGCCGCCGACCCGTTCCAGCTGTTCCGGATCATGCACGAGATAGTGCAGGCCGGTGCCCTCAACGCGGCTGTTCCGGACCCCGGCAATGACGTGGCCTTCATGCTCGACCAGTGCCACAACATCGAGCCGAAGATCCCCGCGCTGATCCGCTCGGTGCTCAACGTCCAGGAGGCCACAGCGAAGGCGCTGCTGGTCGACGCCGCCGCGCTCGCCGCCGCCCAGCGCGACGGTGACGTACTCGCCGCGAACGAGGTGGTGATGGACGCGTTCCACACCGACGTCCGCCCGCTACTCGCCGAGGTGCGGGCCGACGCCGGCATCGACCCGGACCCGCTCGGCGCGTACCGCCGCTCCGGGCACCACCAGCGGCTGGTCGCCGAACGGGTCGGCGGCACTGCCGCGGGCTGGGGGGCGTGACCGTGACGCACCCCCAGGTGCGCGCGCTGCTTGACCGGTCGAACCGGCTCGGCGCCGACCCGCGCAACACCAATTACGCCGGCGGCAACACCTCGGCCAAGGCCACCGCGCCCGACCCGATTACCGGCGAGGACGCCGAACTGCTCTGGGTGAAGGGCTCCGGCGGCGACCTCGGCACCCTCACCGAGGCCGGGCTGGCGGTGCTCCGGCTCGACCGGCTCCGGGCGCTCGCCGCCGTGTACCCGGGCGTCGAGCGCGAGGACGAGATGGTCGCCGCGTTCGACTACTGCCTGCACGGCCGGGGCGGCGCCGCGCCGTCCATCGACACCGCCATGCACGGCCTACTCGGCGCCGCGCACGTCGACCATCTGCACCCGGACGCCGGGATCGCGTTCGCCACGGCCGCGGACGGCGAGGCGCTCACCAAGGAGTGTTTCGGCGACCGCGTGCTCTGGGCGCCGTGGCGCCGGCCCGGGTTCCAGCTCGGCCTGGACATCGCCGCGATCGAGGCGGTGAACCCGCAGGCGATCGGCGTCATCCTCGGCGGCCACGGCATCACCGCGTGGGGTCGCACGGCCGAGGAGTGCGAGGACCGGTCGCTGGAGATCATCCGTACCGCGCAGGAGTTCATCGACAGCCGGGGTGCCGCCGAGCCGTTCGGGCCGGTCCTCGACGGGTACGGCGCGCTGTCTGCGGGGGAGCGCCGGGCCCGCGCCGCGGCGCTCGCTCCGGCGCTGCGCGGCCTGGCCTCCACCGACCGCCCGCAGGTCGGCCACTACACCGACGCCGACGTGGTGTTGGACTTCCTGGCCCGGGCGAAGCACCCGGCGATCGCCGCACTCGGTACCTCCTGCCCGGACCACTTCCTCCGCACCAAGGTCCGCCCGCTCGTGGTCGACCTGCCGGCCACCGCGCCGGTCGAGGCCGTCGTCACGAGGGCCCGGGAACTGCACGAGGAGTACCGGGCCTCCTACCGCGCCTACTACGACCGGCACGCCACCCCGGACTCCCCGCCGATCCGCGGCGCCGACCCGGCGATCGTCCTGGTGCCCGGCGTCGGCATGTTCTCCTACGGCGCCGACCAGCAGACCGCGCGGGTCGCCGGCGAGTTCTACGTCAACGCGATCAACGTGGCCCGCGGCGCCGAGGCGCTCTCGACCTACGCCCCGATCCCGGAGTCCGAGAAGTTCCGGATCGAGTACTGGGACCTGGAGGAGGCGAAGCTGCGCCGCCGGCCGGCGCCGAAGCCGCTGCAGTCCCGGATCGCGCTGATCACCGGCGCCGGCTCCGGGATCGGCGCGGCCATCGCCCGCCGGCTCGCCGCCGAGGGCGCCTGCGTGGTGGTCGCAGACCGGGACGTCGAGGCCGCCGGCCGCGTCGCCGCCGAGATCACAGCGGCCAAGGGCGTCGCCACCGCGGTCGACATCGACGTCACCGACGCGGCCCGGATCGACGCCGCGTTCGCCGCGGCCGTGCTCGCCCACGGCGGCGTGGACCTGGTGGTGAACAACGCCGGCCTGTCCATCTCCAAGCCGCTGCTGGAGACCGACGAGTCGGACTGGGACCTGCAGCACCGGGTAATGGCCCGCGGCTCGTTCCTGGTCGCGAAGGCCGCCGCCCGGATCATGGTCGACCAGGGCATCGGCGGCGACCTGATCTACATCGCCAGCAAGAACGCGGTGTTCGCCGGCCCGAACAACGTGGCGTACGGCGCGGCCAAGGCCGATCAGGCGCACCAGGTCCGGCTCCTGGCCGCCGAGCTGGGCGAGCACCGGATCCGGGTCAACGGCATCAACCCGGACGGCGTGGTCCGCGGCTCCGGCATCTTCGCCTCCGGCTGGGGCGCGCAGCGGGCCGCGGTGTACGGCGTACCCCAGGAGGAGCTGGGCGCCTTCTACGCCCAGCGGACGCTGCTCAAGCACGAGGTGCTGCCGGAGCACGTCGCGGCGGCCGTGTTCGCGTTGACCGGCGGCGACCTGCCGCTCACCACCGGCCTCCACGTCCCGGTCGACGCCGGCGTCGCGGCCGCTTTCCTCAGGTAGGAGGCACCGAGATGAGCACTGGTGGAGGTGGCGCCATGAGGCGGCTCGCGGCGGTCCTGGCGACCCTGGCACTGATGACAACGCTGTCTCCGCCGGTATCGGCAGCCGCTGCCGGCGCGGTTCGGGTGACGGCGGTGACCGCTAACGAGCAGGTCAACCCGCTCGGGATCGGCACCCCGGCGCCGCGGTTCGGCTGGGTGCTCGCCGCCGCAGAACGGGCCCAGCGCCAGTCCGGCTACCGGGTGCTGGTGGCCAGCACGCCGGCGAGGTTACGCCCTGGCGCGGCGGACGTGTGGGACAGCGGCACGGTCCGTTCCGGCGCGCAGTTCGATGTCACGTACGCCGGCCCGGCGCTGCGATCGAGCACCCGGTACCACTGGTCCGTGCAGGTGCTCGACGTGCGGGGCCGCGCGTCGGAGTGGAGCCGGTCGGCGTGGTTCGAGACCGGGCTGCTGAGCCCCGGCGACTGGACCGGGCAGTGGATCGCCGGCCGGGCCGCGGAGCCGGACCCGCCGGAGCATTCGTTCGCTGGCGCCAGCTGGGTCTGGTACCCGGAGGGCACCGGCACCGACTTCCCGGCGGCCACCCGGTTCTTCCGGGTCGCGGTGACGCTGCCGGACAAGCCGGTCCGCTCGGCGGTCCTGATCGGCACCGCGGACGACGAGATCACCGCGTATCTGGACGGCGCCCGGGTGCTGGCCAGCACCAGTTGGGAGGCGGCGCAGCGGGCTGACGTGACGTCCCGGCTGCACCCCGGGCGGGTGGTGCTCGCCGCGCGGGCCACCAACACCTCCGCCGGTCCGGCCGGCGTGCTGGCCCGGCTGCGGGTCACGTTCACCGACGGCTCGGTGACCACGTACGACACTGGCACCGCCGCGTGGCGCGCCGAGGCGACCGCGCCGATCGGCTGGGAGCAGCCCGGGTTCGACGACGCGGCGTGGTCGCCGGTCCGGACGCTCGCCGTGTTCGGCTCCGGGCCGTGGGGTGACCGGGCCAGAGTGGACAACCCGCCGCCGCCGGCGCCGTTGCTGCGCACTGACTTCACGGTCACTGGTCCGGTCGCTCGCGCCCGGCTGTACTACAGCAGCCCCGGCTACGGCGAGCTCTCGGTGAACGGGCAGCGGCTCGGCGATGCCGTCCTCGACCCCGGCTTCACCCGGTTCGACAAGCGCGTGCAGTACGCGACGCGGGACGTGACGGCAGCGCTGAAGCCAGGCGCCAACACGCTCGGGGCCGTCCTCGGCCGCGGCTTCTACGGCCTGACCACGCGCAACGTCTGGGACCACCACACCGCGCCGTGGCACGGCGACCCCCGGCTTCGCGCGCAGCTGCGGATCGACTACACCGACGGCCGGACCCAGACCGTGGCGTCCGATGGCGGCTGGCGCACCCACGACTCGGCCACCGTCGCGGACTCGATCTACGCGGGCGAGACCTACGACGCCCGCCGCAAGCTGCCCGGCTGGGACACCCCGTGGGTCGACCCGGCCGACTGGGCGCCGGCCCGGGTGGTCACCGCCCCGTCGTCCACTGTGGTCGCGCAGGAGAACGAGCCGATCAAGGTGGTGAAGACGCATCGCGCGACCACGATCACCAGCCCGAAGCCGGGCACGCACGTGTTCGCCTTCCCGGTGATGATTGCCGGCTGGGCGCGGCTGAGGGTCACCGGCCCGGCCGGCACCGAGGTCACCCTGCGGTATGGCGAGAAGCTGCGCGCGGACGGCACGGTCAACCACGACAACTCCTACGTCACCGGCGAGCACCAGGTCGACCACTACCTGCTGCGCGGCGGCGGCCGGGAGGAGTGGGAGCCGCGGTTCAGCTACAAGGGCTTCACCTACGTCCAGGTCGACGGCTTCCCCGGCACGCCGACTGCGGACTCCGTGCAGGCGCGCGAGCTGCACACCGCGGTGCCCGACGCTGGCACGTTCACCAGCTCGAACCCGCTGCTCAACCGGGTCCACGCGATGAGCCGGCAGGCGATCCTGAACAACCTGCACGGCCTGCCCACCGACACCCCGATGTACGAGAAGAACGGGTGGATGGGCGACGCGCTGATGACTGTGGACACCGCCATCCACAACTTCGGGATGCAGCGGATCTACCGCAAGTGGCTCGACGACGTGCGGGACAGCCAGTTCCCGGACGGCATGGCGCCGCTGATCGCGCCGACCGGCGGCTGGGGCCGGCAGAACTCGGTGGAGTGGGGCGCGGCATACCCGCTGATCGTGTGGGCGGTGTACCAGCACTACGGCGACCGCACGCTGGTAGCGGAGCACTACGACGCGATCAAGCGGTACGTCGACTACCTCGCCACCCAGGCGCGGGCGGACGGCACCCACAACAGCGGCCTCGGCGACTGGGTCCCGCCCGGCTTCCACGGCACCCCGCCGGAGGGCGCGGTCGTGTCGGCGACGGCATACGTGGCGCTGGTCGCCCGGACCGTCGCGTCGATGGCGCAGCTGCTCGGCAAGGCGGTGGACGCGCAGCGGTTCACCGGCTTCGCGGACACCACCACGGTCGCGCTGAACACCCGGTACCTGAACCGGGAGACCGGCGTGTACAGCACCGACGTGCCGGTCGGGTACCGGCAGACGCCGAACGTCCTGCCGTTGGCGATGGGGCTCACCCCGGCCGACACGACGGGCAAGGTGCTGGCGAACCTGGTCGCCGACCTGCACCGCAAGAACGACCACCTGGACACCGGCATCCTCGGCACCCGGTACCTGCTCCCGCTCCTCACCGAGCGGGGCGAGACCGAGCTGGCGTACCGGATCGCGACGCGGACCACGTTCCCTAGCTGGGGCTACTGGGCGTCCAAGGGCGCCACGGCCATGTGGGAGATGTGGGACGACAATTCCCGCTCGCTCGACCACCACATGTTCGGCTCCGTCGACCAATGGTTCTACGAGGACCTGGCCGGCCTGAAGCCGACCGCGCCGGGGTACGGCCGGTTCGAGGTGGAACCGCACGTGCCCGAGGGCCTCACGTCGGCGTCCGCCCGGGTCCGGACCGTCCGCGGCGACGCGGCGAGCGCCTGGCGCAAGGCCGCCGGCGGCACCTTCGACCTGTCGGTGACCGTGCCGGTCGGCGCCACCGCGACGGTGTCCGTCCCCGCCGCCGACCCGGCCGCCGTGACCGAGAGCGGCCGGCCCGCCGACGCGGCGCCCGGCGTCAAGTTCCTCCGGTATGCCGACGGCCGGGCGGTGTACACCGTCGGCTCCGGCTCCTACCGCTTCCGGTCGAGCATCCGCTGACGGCCCGGACGAAAAGCCCGCGCTCGCCGCAGCGGTCCAGCTGTCTGGAGCCATTTATGCACCGGTAGGTTGCCGATATGGCAGACGCGGCGCAGGGCAACGTTGTGGTCATTTACACCGATGGGGCCTGCAGCGGGAACCCTGGCCCAGGCGGATGGGGTGCCGTGCTCCGTTACGGCGCTCACGTCAAGGAGATCTATGACGGCGAGCCTGCCGATACGACCAACAACCGGATGGAACTGATGGCCGCGATCAGAGCGTTGGAGAGCCTGACCCGGCCCGCCGTGGTCCAGCTGCACACCGACAGTTCCTACCTCCGGAATGGCATCATGAGTTGGCTTCCGAAGTGGAAGCTCAATGGCTGGATCACGGCCGACAAGAAGCCGGTCAAGAACGCTGACCTGTGGATGCGGCTGGACGCTGCGATCGAGCGGCATGAGGTGGAATGGCTCTGGGTCAAGGGCCACGCCGGCGACCCAGGCAATGAGCGGGCCGACGAACTCGCCAATCTCGGTGTGCGGGAGGCACGGAAGCGACGGCACGTCGCCAGCGACTGACATCCGCGTGGGCAATCCATAGACGTCTGCGCCCTGCCCACCGGCTGGGACGGCCCGGTGCCCGCCTGGTGGCGATCACCGGGCCTTGGGATACGGCCGTTAGGCAGCGAGTGCGTCGAGCGCCATCTCGTCCTCGGTGTCCGCGGGTTGCTCGGCCGGTGCCTCATCACCGTGCCGCAGCACGGTGGCGGCGAGGACGGCGAGGATGAGAAGGATCACGGCGCCGACCCCGCCGACGGTGTTGAGTCCCGTTGTGAATGCGGCCTGGGCTCGGTCGAGCAGGTCCGCGCCGAGCTGCCCGGGCAGGTGCTGGGCCGCGCCGACGGCGGCGGTGATGCTCTCCCGGGCGGTGTGCGCGGCCTCGGTGGGGACGTTCGCCGGCACTGTGTCGGCCAGCTCGTCGCGGTACACGAATGTGCCGAGGCTGCCCAGGGCAGCGACGCCGACCGCGATCCCGAACTCGCCGCTGGCCTCCGAGATGGACGCCGCCGACCCGGCCTTTTCCGGCGGCGTAGCGCCGAGCAGCAGGGTCATCGTCAGCGTCGACGGCAGCATGATCCCGAACGACGCGAGCACGAGCCCCGTGATCAGCAGCGGAAGCCCGCCGGCGGCGCCGAGCTGGGTCTGCAGCGCGAGACCGGCGCCGCAGATCGCCAACCCGGCCGCGATGCTGTGCGCCGGACGGATCCGGCGCGCGATGACGGGGGCCAGCACCGAGCCGGCGATGAGCGCTGCGTTGGCCGGCACCATCCACAGGCCGGCGTGGATCGGCGCGAGGCCGGCGACGAGCTGCAGGTACTGGGTGGCCATGAGGGAGATCCCGGCCATCACCACGCCGCCGAGCAGCATCACGGCGAGCGCGGTGCTGAAGGTGCGGTTGCGGAACAGGGCTAGGTCCAGCAGCGGATCGGCGAGGCGGCGCTGGCGCCGGACAAACGCGATCCCGGCCGCGGCGCCGGCCGCGACCGCGACCGCGGAGCCGGTCACGTCGCCGCCGCGGGCGAGTTCCTTGAGGCCGTAGATCACCGGCAGGATCGCGGCCAGCGACAGCGCCACGCTGGTCAGGTCGAGCCGGCCGGCGGCGGTGGCACGGTACTCGGGTAGCAGCACCGGGCCGGCGACCAGCAGCAGCACCATGAACGGCACGCCGAGCAGAAACGCCGAGCCCCACCAGAACGTCTCCAGCAGCACGCCGCCCACCAGCGGACCTGCCGCCATGCCGCCCATGAAGCAGCTGAACCACACCGCGACGGCCGTCCCCATCTGCTTGGGTTCGGTGAACATGTTGCGGATCAGCGCCATGCTCGACGGCATCAGTGTCGCGCCGGCGACCCCGAGCAGGGCGCGGGTCGCGATCAGCATCTCGGGGCTGGTCGAGTACGCGGCCGCGACCGAGGCGACCCCGAATGCCGCCGCACCGAGCAGCAGGAGCCGGCGCCGACCGATCCGGTCTCCGAGGCTGCCCATGGTGACGAGGGACCCGGCGAGCATGAACGAGTAGATGTCGAGGATCCACAGCTGTTCGGCGCTGTTGGCCCCGAGGTCTGCGCTCAGTTGCGGCAACGCCAGGTACAGCACGCTGACGTCGAGCGAGAGCAGCAGGCTGGTCAGCGCGAGCACGGCCAGTGCGACCCACTCGCGGCGGCCAGCGGTGGCGACCGCCGCGGTGGTCCTGGTCTTCGAGGTCATGAGTTCATCCGGTTCTCTCGGGGAAACGTCCGTCACCCCTACGTCGACCGGGACACCGCGAAATCGACAACGCTCCGAGAAAAGCTCGCTGGCTCGTGGGCGAGGTGCTGCTGGCCGCATGATTGGCCGCTGTCGGTGGGCGCGCCACGGGTGCGTTCATATCCAAGTCTGCGGTCCCCGTCGGTGGGCAATACCGTCGGCCAGCGGAAGCGTGCGCAGGTCCCCAGCCAGGAAAGCCGCCTGTGGGACCCGCGCGCGGGCGTAGGCGAGCATGTCCGGCGAACTGTCAACGCCGACCACACGATGCCCACGCGCAGCCAGGTAGGCCGCATGCCGGCCGGTCCCGCACGCCGCGTCCAACGCGCTGCCCACCGGTAACCCGTCGACAATCTGGCGGACGATCGGCTCCTCCACGGCGATCAGCGGGTTGTCGTCACTGTCGTATGTGGACGCCCACGCGCGATAACCATCGACCGTGCCGATTCGGCCTAACTCCTCGCCCTCGCTGCCGAGTGGACCAGCGCGCAGGTCCAACAGCATCTGGATCTCAGCCATCCGCGCCTCGACGAAAGCACGGTCGAACCCGTCCCCGGCCTGAGCACGTAGCAACGCGACACCCTCCAGGCCGAGTAGAAACGCCAACGGATGCCGGTAGACCATCCGGCGACAGTAGTCAGCCCACCGCCGCGCCTCGATCGAATATCGATGCACGCTCATCGGCGGTCGAGGCTAGGGCGACGGGACGCCCTGGAGGTGGAGAATCCGGGTGGCTTCGAGCGCGAGGTGCAGTTCGGCGATGCCGGTCGGCTGGGCGAGGCTACGACCGGTGAGGTCCTCCAGGCGGCGCAGCCGGTACCGGACGGTGTTGCGGTGGACGTGCAGCTTCGCAGCCGCGGCCGAGGTGGCCCCGTGTTCGGCGAACCACGTGCGCAGCGTGCCCAGCAGGACATCGCATTCCACGGCGGGCAGTGCCAGGACCGGTCCGAGGACCGTCTGGGCGACTATGGCGGCGGCGTCCGGTGCGCTGGCGAGCAGGACGGCGATCGGGACTTGCCCGTACCGGATCAACTCGTGACTTGCGGGTGTGGCGGTCGTGTACGCGAGCCGGGCCTGGCGCAGCGCGGCCGGGGTCTGGTCGAGGCTCGGGTAGGGCTCGCTGAGCCCGACCGGGCCGCTGGTCAGATCGGCGAGGTGGGCGCAGAGCTTGTCGATCCC
>Ga0184623_10000762_pt1 | contig 13899 bp, 11 predicted proteins | sample PLM1_100_b1_FD_133138 | JGI IMG/M metagenome (GOLD analysis project Ga0184623, IMG submission 133138) | Groundwater sediment microbial communities from an aquifer in East River, Colorado, USA - PLM1_100_b1 | ecosystem: Environmental > Terrestrial > Soil > Riparian zone | place: USA: East River...
GCGCTCGGCTGGAGCGCCTCGAGCGCGGCGGTCACTTCCGCTGGCCGGTCGAGCGGCAGGTAATCCGCGATGTCCACCGGCAGATTCTTCGCGAGACGTTCCGCCGAGGGAGAGAAAAACGTGAACGCGAGCTGCCAGTCCGGATGCTCGGCGCGCAGCGTTTCCAGCACCGGCTTCGCCTGCAAGCCCTCGCCGACGGACGGTGCGTGCATCCAGACGAGCGGACGCTTGGTATCGCGCTGCGCCGCGGCCCAGGCCGCAAGACGGGCGACCAATCCGCGCCGCCCGTCGAGTCCCCGCGCCACCTTCTTGTCGAAGCGCGCGACCAGCGGCGCCGCACGGGTGACCATGTGGACGCTGAGCCGATATAAGAAGGAAGGGCGGTGGGAACTCACTTCTTCGGGCGCGTGCGCACCGTGTAGACCGAATCCAGCAGGCGCCGCATGGGGTCGGGCGTGGAGGGAGCGCCCTCGAGCAAGCCGCCCTCGATATAGAAGGAAGGGGTGGCGCGCGCCCCGCTGCGGGCAGCGCGCTGGGCATCCCGCTCCACCTCCGCTCGCGCCGTGCCCCCGTCGAGACAGGCCAGCAGCTTCGCCCGATCGACGCCGGCCCGCCGGGCCATAGAAATCAGGACCGGTCGAGGTTGGGCCACCTTCGCCCAGTCGTCCTGGTATTGAAAGAGCAGATCGTGCGTCCGCCAGAAACGCCCTTGCCGGCCGGCGCATGTGGCGACCTCGGCGGCCGCGATGGCGTTGGGGTGGATGCTGGTCAGGGGCAGGTGAATGAACACCCAGCGCACCTTGCCGGTCTCGATGAACTCCCGTTCCAATGTAGGGAGGACAGCCAGGGCGAACTGGCGGCAGGCGGGGCACTGGAAGTCGGCCATCTCGTAGACGGTGACGGGGGCATCGGGACGCCCCTTCGCGCGAGGCGCTAGGGGATCACCCGCCTGTCGGGTCGGAAGGAGCAGTACTCCCGCGAGGAGCAGGATCGTCGTTTTCACGCCAGCATAATACGAAAAAATCAGGGACCGGACTTCGTCCAGATCGCAATAACCCCGCACTGCGAATCGGATTTGAGGAATTCCGATGGTGTCTCGGTGATGCTACGGTAGATCTCGATCCCCACGATGCCAACGGTCGACATGCTCGGTGTGGATGAGTGCGTCGCCGAGAGGCCGTCCACCACCCAGTCGGGCTGGCACCCACCGCCGCGGGCGGCACGCATCATCCGCACGCTGCAGCCTCTCGTCGTACATACCAAGCGCACGCCCGGAACGTTGCGCAGCACGTCCATGAGGGTGGTCGCTTTGGTAGACTCGATCTGCTCCGCCGTGAGGAACACGCCTCGCCGTTCCAGGCGGCGCCGCTCGAATTCCTGCCGGCGACGTTGCGCCAGAGTGGGGCGCGCGGTCACCACGATCGGCTCCAGTTGGTGCTGCAGCGGGTACAGCTCGAATACCGTGTCGATTGTCTCGCCGTCGCGCAACCGTACGAGCCACGCACCGGAAGCGTACCCAATGGCGCGGATCTCGAGGAAGTAGGTTCCGGCGCCGAGCCCCGCGTGCGTGAAGTTGCCCACGCTGTCGCTGCCGGTTTCCCGCGGCGTTCCCAATACCGTCACTCGCGCTCCCGTCACTGGAGCGCGGCTCAATTGGTCCACCAGACGACCGATGATGCCGCCCGTCGCCGAGGAAACCTGGGACGATGTCGGCGTCGGGAGAACGGCGGCGGTTCCCAAGGCGAGAATCAGGCCGCGGGTGCAGCAGAACCGAAGCTTGCGGTTCACAAGTGAGATGATACGGTGTCCGTGCGGCTTCGCAACAGGCGTCACCAGCCGCGCCGCTCGCGGTTTTGGGGGGGGGAAGGGGGGCTGGGCCTGGGGGGTTGACGGGTCCTGAGCCTGGGGGTATAACCAGATAGCCGTCGTGATTACTGGCCGTTACAGGTTTTCAGGCCGTCAACCTGGACCACCGAGCGCATGTTCTGCACGCTCGACTACTGTCTTATGGTTTGGAAGGATTCACGCGTTTCGTTTTCCCCTGGTGGTTCCGATCGGGAGCCACTCGGGGTGTCGTCTGCATGTCGTACCACCTCTCTATGAGGAGTCGCTCTATGCTCCAGACATGTCGTGAGTCGTTCTTTGCAGTGGCCGCGTCGGCCACACTCACCATTGCCGCCGCAGGCGCGGCGTGGGCGCAAGACGCGGTGCTGCGCGGAACCGTGAAGTCGGACCGGGGCGACCCGTTGGCGGGCGCACTCGTGTACGTCACCGAACTCAATCTGGCGACTGGGACGAACGCCACCGGACAATACACGCTCACGGTGCCCGGTGCGCGCGTGCGCGGCCAGCAGTATGCGTTGCGCGCGGGGGCGATCGGGTTCAAGAGCTCGACGCAGCTCGTCAACCTCGTGGCGGGCGAACAGACCCGTGACTTCACGCTGGCGACCGACATCCACATGCTCGAAGCCATCGTGGTTACGGGGGTCGGCAGCGGGACGGAGCTGGGCAAAGTCCCGTTCGCCATCTCACGCGTCGACAACGAGCAAATGCCGGTGGCGGGCATGAATCCGCTGCAGCAGCTGCAAGGCAAGGTGGCGGGCGTGCAGATCAAGTCGCACAGCGGGCGTCCGGGGGCGACGCAGTCGGTGCTGATCCGCGGCCCCAAGGCGCTCAACGCCGACGGCCGGAGCCAGGAGCCGCTCTACATCGTGGATGGTGTGCCGATCGTCGGTGGGCTGCCGGACATCAATCCGAACGACATCGAGAGTGTTGAGGTCGTGCGCGGGGCGGCGGGCGCGTCGGCCTACGGCGCCCTGTCGAGCGCGGGCGTCGTGCAGGTCACGACCAAGAGGGGTCGGGGGGCGACGGATCAGGTGCAGTTCAATGTGAGTTCCGAGGCCGGGATCAGCGATATCGAGGGCGACTTCGGGTTGGCCCAGAACCACTATCTCCGGATGGATGAAACGGGGCGGTTCTTCTGCCAATCCGCCACCGGTGAGCCGCAGTGCGCGCGCATCTTCGACTACGCCACCGAGGTCGCGCGGATCAACAACCGCACCGGCGATTTCGCCGACGCGCCTCCGGGCTTCCCCGTCGATTTGGGTGCGTCCGCGCTGCCGTCCGTGCTGCGCTCGCAGTTCCAGTCGCAACGGTGGCCGGGCCGGACATACAACGCCGTAAACCAGGTCGTGAAGCCGGAGCCGTTCTACACCAACTCGGTGGATATGTCGGGGCGGTTCGGCGCGACCAGCGTGTTCGGCAGCTTCTCCAACGCGCATGAGAGCGGTGCGATCCGCTTCCTGCAGGGCTACGAGCGGCGGTCCGCGCGGCTCAATGTGGACCAGCGCATCGGCAGCGCCTGGACCGTGGCGTTGAGCAGTTACTACGCGCGCTCCACACAGGACGGTTTGAACCAGGAGCGGGGCGGTGGCGCGTTCTTCCGCCTGACCCGGGTCCCCGGCATCGCCAATATTCTCGCGCGCGACACGTTGGGTCGCTTGTACGTGCGTACGAATCTGCAGATCAGCGGGGAGCAGAACGAGAATCCACTGCAGCAGTTCGAGAACATCGAGCGCGAAGACATCACCAGCCGGTTCATCGGCGGCGGGACCGTGCGGTATGCACCGGCGGAGTGGGTGGACGTCGAGGGCAGCTTCAGCTACGACGGCCGGCGCCTCCAGTACATGCAATTCCAGGACAAGGGGTACCGCACGCCGTCGGCGCCGTTCTCCACCCAGTCGGTCGGCAGCGTGTTCCGCGGCGCGCAGAATACCGAGGCGTACAATGCCGGGTTGGGGGTGACGTTCCGGCGACCCCTGGGCGAGGACCTGCAGACCCGCACGAACCTGCGCTACAGCTACCGGCAGGAGAATTTCGATATCCGCCAGGGACAAGGCAACACGCTCGCCGTGCAGGGCGTCACCACGCTCAACAACACAAGCGCCACGGGCCGGATCATAGAGTCGAGTCAGGAGTCGGAGCGGCTCATCGGCTTCCTGGCGGGTGTGAACCTCGAGTATAAAGAACGCTACATCGTCGACGCGCTGGTGCGGCGCGACGGCAGCTCGTTGTTCGGCGAGGACAACCGGTGGCAGACGTTCGGCCGGATCTCCGGCGCTTGGCGGCTCAGCAACGAGCCGTGGTGGCCGGTCCCGCAGGCCAGCGACTTTAAGATCCGCACCTCCTACGGTACGTCGGGCGGGCGGCCGCGATTCTCGGCGCAATACGAGACGTTCACGATCGGCGCCGGTGGTATCGTCAGCCCCGTGCAGCTGGGTAACCGGAACCTCGGTCCGGAGCGGAATACCGAGCTCGAGGTGGGCGCCGATTTGGAGTTGTTCCGGCGCCTCCTGGTGAACGCCACCTACGCCCGCTCGAGGACCAAGGATCAAATCCTGCCGGCGCCGGTGCAAGCCGGTACGGGATTCACGACGCAGTGGCTCAACGCGGGGACGGTGCTCAACATCACCTATGAGCTCGGCGTGAGCTTGCCCATCATCCAGCGGCCCAACCTGACGTGGTCCATGAACCTGACCTACGATCAGAACCGGACGTGGATCGAGCAGCTCGACGTGCCGCCGTACAACTACGGCAACACGCTGCAAGCGACCAACACGATCTTCCGCGCTCAGGTGGGCGAGCGCTTCGGCACGTTCTACGGCCGGAAATTCGCCAACAGCTGCGCCGAGCTGCCCGCCCCGTACAACAGCGCGGCCAACTGCGGCGGGGCGAACACGTCGTTCCAGGTCAACGATGAAGGATTCGTCGTGTGGGTTGGCTCCGGCAACAGCTGGGGCGACGGGATCACGCAGAATCTCTGGCAGGAGCAGCTCCCGGCGACCTCGGCCCCCTGGGGAGTGTCATTGCCATGGGGCATGCCGATTACAGTGCGAGACAACGCCGGCACGGCGCTGCAGTTGCCGCTCGGCAACGCGCTGCCCGACTTCCGTTTCTCCGTTTCGCAGAATCTGAACTGGAACCGGTTCACGGCGTATGCCCTGCTGGATGCGTCCATCGGCCAGGAGGTCTGGAACCAGGGGCGGCACTGGGCGCACCTCGACCTCCTGGCGCGCGAGGTCGACCAGGGAGGCAAGTCGGTCGAGACCGCTAAACCCGTCGGGTACTACTGGCGGGCGGGCAACACGGGCGGCGTGGGTGGCTTCTATGACATTCTCGCGCCCAACAGCCGGTTCGTGGAAAACGCCAGCTTCGCAAAGCTGCGCGAGGTGCTGGTGTCGTACGCGCTCGGCCCGGTCATGGGCGTCGGGAGCTGGGAAGTCAGCGTCGTCGGCCGCAACCTCTTCACCATTACCAGCTACAAGGGGTTCGATCCCGAGGTCGGGATCACGGGTGGGGAGGCGGGATCGGCCGCCGTGAGCGCGATCGACACGTTCACGTTCCCGGGCCTGCGCAGCTTCACATTCCGCCTGTCCACGAGCTTCTGAACCGGTAACGCGCTTCCTCGGGGTTGGGCGCCGGCATGCCGGCGCCCACCCCCGGGAAGCGGTGAGGAGATCAACGATGCGCAACTTCTATTCGATCTGCGGTCTGGTGGCGGCGCTCGCCGTGGCCGCGTGCTCGGAGCCGCTACTCGTCGACAACACGAATCAGCCGGAGCGGGAACGGGCGCTGTCGCGACCGCCGGACGTGGAAACATTCATCGCGAACTCATACAACACGATCAACAACGCGACGTTGGGCGGCTCGAACGACGCGCTCCAGCCGGGCATGCTGGTCATGGGCCTCGAGAGCTACTCGGGGAACTCCAATTTCGATATGAACACGCGGGGCGGCATCCCGCGCCAGCGGCTGGACAACACTCGCGGCAACACCGGGGAGAACATTCACCTCCGTGACTGGACGGTGCTGCACCGGGCGGCTCGTTCCGCGGCGATCGGCTTGCAGCGCGTCAACGACGGCATCGCGTTCGCGTCGCCCCCGCGCGATCAGCGCAACAAATCGTTCGCGTGGTTCGTGATGGGTCTGGGCGTCGGCAATCTCGCCCTCGTGTACGATTCCGTCTCCGCAGTTCGCTGGGACGACCCCCCGTCTCAGGCCACGTTCCCGCTGCTGCATTATCAAGCCGCGATGGACCTGGCGCTCGAGTACCTCGACTCTGCCATCGCCGTCGCCCAGGCCGCTCCTGCGGGCGCGGACGGCTTCCCGCTCCCGGCTACGTGGCTGAACGGTGCCACGGGCGGCTTCGCGGGCGGCACGGTGACGCGTGACGATTTTGTCCGATTCATCCGTTCCTACAAGGCGCGCTTCCGGGCCAGCGTGGCTCGGGACCCGGCCGCCCGGGCTGCGGTGGACTGGACCGCGGTGATGGACGACGCGCAGGCCGGGATCACCACCGACTACCGGCTCGCCACTAACCCCGCGGCAGGTTGGAACATCGTCTGGCCGGTGCAGCACTATCTGTTCCTGAGCTGGCACCAGATGTGGAGCTACATCGTGGGGATGGCCGACAGCTCGGGCGCCTACGACTCGTGGTTGGCGGCGTCGTTCACGTCGAAGGTGCCGTTCCTCGTGCAGACGCGCGATCGGCGCTTCCCGGCCGGCGGGACTCGTGCGGCGCAGATCGCCAATTCTCCAACACCGCCGCCCGCCACCCTGTACTTCCGCAACCGGTCGACTGGGCAGGACGCCCTGACGGCCAACAACCTGGCGAACTCGTACTATGACTTCTACCGCTTCCAGGCGTGGCGGACTGGGCCGCCCACGAACACGGGGCCGTATCCGGTCATGACGCGTGCGGAGATGAACGCGCTGATCGCCGAGGGCGCGATTCGCCGCAGCCTGTGGGCGCTCGCGGCGCAATACATCGACAGCTCGCGCGTGCGCAACAACCTGCCCTCGGTGGCGGGCATCGCCAACCTCACAGCGCCGGTGCCGGGCGGCGCATCGTGCGTGCCGCGCGTGCCGGCGCCGCCGAGCTTCACCTCGACGGTGTGCGGCAACATCATGGAAGCGATGAAGTGGGAGTATCGGATGGAAACGGCGTTCACCGGTTACGGCATGTGGTATTTCGCCGGTCGCGGGTGGGGAGACTTGCCCGAGGGCACCCCCCTCCATCACCCGGTGCCGTATCAGGAGCTCGACGTGCGGTTGCAGCCCCACTACAGCATCGGCGGGCCGAGTGGCGTGGCGGGGGCGGCCCGTGGGACGTACGGTTTCTGACATGCGGAACCGTCCGCGGCGTGACGGGCTCCTCCTCCTGCCCCTGCTGCTGTGCGCCGCGGGCTGTTACGCCTACGTCCCGGTACCCTCGCCGGTTCCGACCGGGACGCGCGTCGCGATCGATTTGAACGATCAGGGACGCGCCGACCTGCGCGGCATGATCGGTCCGGCCATCGCGCGGCTCGAAGGTCCACTGGTGCATAACAGTGATACCGCGTTCCTGCTCAACGTGTGGGAGACGCGTGGCCTGAATGGGCAGTTGAACCGGTGGAGCGGGGAGACGGTGAGCCTGCGCCGCGAGTACGTGCAGCGAATCACCGAGCGCCGGTTCTCGCGCTCGCGCACAACCTTCGCGGTACTCATGAGTGCCGCCGGCGTGCTGGCATTCATCCTGACACGGGACCTGCTCGGTTTCGGTGGCGGGGACGTGTCCAACGTTCCTCCTGGTGGAGGCGGCGACGACCAATGACCCTTTCGCGTTCGAGGCTGCATATGACTGGTTTTCGACTGTTCGCGCTATGCGTCGCTGCCCTGGGGCTGGCTGCCTGTGGAGAGGATGACGAGCTGGGCCCGCCGCCGCCGGTGGCCGGTGTGCGCTTCATCAATGCGACGGGTGACACCGGAACCATGGACTTCCGCATCGTCGACATCGTGGGCGCATCCCCACAGTTCGTCGACAACGTCTTCCGCAGCGGGACGGCGTATCAATCGGTGCAGGCCGGGACCCGGCGCCTCAAGGTGTTCATGACGCCGTCCCTCACCGATACGGTGGTTGGCGCACCGACGATGTGGGACACGACGTTCGCGTTCACGGCTGGGACGAACTACAGTGTAATCACGGCCGGGTTTGCCCGCACCGGTTCCACGCCGACGCTGCAAACGCTTATTACCGCGGACGCCGCTGCGGCCCCCCCCGCCGGTCAGTTCGCTCTGCGAGTCGTGTATGCACCGGGGAGTCTATCGCCCTATGCTTCAGGGCCGCTCGATGGATGGGTCGTGGCCCGGGGCGGGGCTGCCCTTTCGGGACCGCCCACCTTGTCCGGCGTGGCACCTGGCATCGTCTCGGGGTACGCAAACGTCCCAGTCGGCACCTACCGGATGGCGTTCACGGCTGCCGGTACGACAACGCCGATTCTGTTCCAGATCAACATGTCGACCGGCACGGTGGGCGACAGCGCCTTGAATCCGATTGGTGGAACGGCGGTCGCAGGCTCGGCCATGTCCGCGATCGTCACGTCGCGCTCGGTCCCGGGGAGCGCCGCGCCGTTCTCGTTTACCGCCATCCTCCCCTTCACGTCAATCACCACGAACGACACGACCGCGGCCGACACGATCGCAACCGCAGTGACACCCACCCCGCACAACCTGACGATCTCGGATACGGTGGTCATCAACGGGGCGATCCAGGGCGCCTACAACGGCACCTTCGCCGTCAAGACCGTCCCCAATGCGACGACATTTACCTACCGCACCAGCGGAAAACCCAGCGCGGCGGCGGCGGGCGGCTATCCCTTCTGGCGGCTTGTCCGCTATGCGGGGTCATTCAATGGCCGGGCCATCGATTCACTCTCATCAGCCGGCACGACGGCAACAGTGAAGACGAATGGGACACACGGCTTCGTGACCAACGACATCGTGACCATCAACGGTGCGACCGAGGCGGAGTACAATGGCAGTTTCGCCATCACGTTCGTGAACAGCAACAAGTTCACCTATACGACGAACGGGACCCCGGCAGCGACGCAGGCGACCGGGCTACCGGTCTTCCGAGCCGTCGCCGTGGATTTCACCAAGCCGAGCTTTACGGGTCTGGTGGACCGCCGGCCGGCGTTGACCGTGCCCTGACGACGTAGAGAAAGCGCAAAACGGCCGTCCGCGCCTGGTAGTGCGGACGGCCGTTGCGTTAGGGGGTACGCCGGAATCTATGGGAGAATCGGCCGCCAGCGCGGCACCACATCGTGCGAGAACCCACCGACGATCCGCACCTTCTGCGAGCCATCCGCCTGCATCACCCAGATGTCGCCATCCGCGTCGTAGGCGATGCGCGTGCCATCGGGCGACCAGCTCGGCAGCTCGGCCGGCACGACCGGGGCGGTGAGCCGTACCGCGTTCGACCCGTCGGCGTTCATGACCCAAATCGCGAAATCAACCTCGCGGTTCGAGAAGAACGCGATCTTCGTTCCGTCCGGGGACCACGCAGGCCCCCAGTCGGTCTGCGCGTGGTTCGTGAGGTTGACGAGCCCCAGTCCATCCGCGGCGTTCATCACGTAGATCTCGGAGTTCCCGTCCCGCTCGGTGACGAACGCGAGTCTCGAGCCGTCGGGGGACCAGGCGGGCTGTGCATCCGCGCCGGCGGCGGTGGTGAGGCGCGTGGGATTCGCGCCGCTCGTGTCCATCACGTAGATCTCGTGGTTGCCGTCCCGCTTCGACGCGAACGCGATCGTGCTCCCGTCGGGTGACCAGGCCGGCTGAATGTTTTCGAGCGTGTCGGCGGTGAGGGAGACGGCACCCGAGCCGTCGGAGCTCATGACGTAGATCTGAAAGATGGCGGCCCCGCGGTCCGATTGAAACGCCATCCGCAGCGTATCGGGAGACCACGTCGGCCAATGATCCGCTCCCAGGTGGGTCGTGACGCGCCGCAGGTTCCGCCCGCTCGCATCCACGGTGTAAATATCCAGATGGCCGTTGCGATCGGTGACGAACGCCAGCCGGCCCGGTCCACCTCCCGCGCCGGGTTCGTCGTTCTTGCAGGCGAGTGCGACGAGCAGGAGCGCAGCGCATGTCCGGACGAGCGTGAGTCTCACGGGATCTCCGTTCGGTGAGTGACCGGGGAAAGTTGAAACACCAAGGGGAGGCACGCCAGCGGGTTCCCCACGCGGGCTGTCAATCAGGGCGTAGGCATTCCCTTGCGGGCCCCGGCGCACGCCTTCGTCCCCTTCTCCTCATCAGACTGCGTCCCGCTGGGCGATGGTCGTCACCGCAGGCATCGTTCTGTGTGGGGCAGCCTGCCATCGGGCGCGTGCCGTAGACGTGCAGCCCAGCAAGGACCCGGTCGACGACAGCGTCTTCATCGAGGTCATCAACAACAACTACTACGACGTGCGCGTGCACATCATCTATCAGGGTGGGATGCGCCACTCAGTCGGGACGATCGGCGGGAGCGTTCTTCCGCCGCGTGGGGAAATAACACAAAGGGGATCCACTCGGATCCCTTGATTGCCGTTCTGATCATTCGGTTTCGACTAATCTACGATGGCGTCCGGCAGCACGTACTTCATCGGGTTCACCGGCCGGCCGTTCACCCACACCTCATAATGCAGATGCGGACCGGTGGACAATCCCGTGGAGCCGACTTTGGCGATCGGCTGGCCGCGCTTCACGCGCTGGCCGCGCACGACGAGAATCTTGGAGCAGTGCGCATAGCGCGTCACCAGACCGTAGCCGTGATCGATCGTCAGCATGTTGCCGTAGCCTTCAACCCATGACACCTGCGTCACGACGCCCGCGGCCGGCGCTTCGATATCCATGCCCATCTTGGCCGTGAGATCAACGCCCTCGTGCGGGCGCGCGAGATGCAGAATCGGGTGCACGCGCTCCCGTGCGAACGCGCTCGTCAGCCAGCCCTTGGTCGGCATGATCGACGGCAGCGCCGCATAGCGTGCGCGCTGGCTGGACGCGGAGTCGTAGGCTTCGTTGAGCGAGCGAACGAGAATGTTGGCGCGTCGCGTCAGCTGATCCATGTCGATCCGCGCGGCGAGCGCCTGCTTCCCGTTCGGACCGGCGGCCGCCAGGCTGTCGCGCTCGGACCACACCCCGCTCGGACCACCTATGCCGGCTTGCTGCACGCCTTGATCGATCGGGTTCAACCCGGCGAGGAGTCGCAGCGCCTGCTCGCGCTCGCTGAACACATTCAGTGTGTCACGCAGTCCGACGAGCCGCTCCCGCAGCCGCTGGATCTCGCTCGCGAGCAATTGATTCTCGCGCTCGAGTCCACGGCTCTTGGTGACATTCACGCCGCGCGACAGCGCCGTGCCGCCGAGCACGAGAAACAGCAGCGCGACGAGGCCGCCGATCCCGACGAGCGCCTTGACGACCGTCTGCGACACCTCCACGGCGCGGGACGAGCCCGAGCCGTGGGGGACCAGCATCACGGTCCAGCGACGCTCTGTGCGTTTCTTCTTCATATGGGGATGCAAACATACGCCTCGGCGCATGTTCCCGTCAAATCGCGACTTGTGCGCTCCGTCACCCTTTTTGGGGCAGGTTCCTAAGCGTCTAGGGGCTTGGGGAATAGCGGGGGAGGCTTCGAGACCTTCCAGCCGGCCACGGACACGCGCAGCAGATCCGTGATCCGCATCCGCTTGAGCGGCCCATCGGCGCCGAGTGCGTTCCAAATTTCCTGAGCCTTCGCGGGAACGAATGGTGCCGACAGCACCGCGAGCCGCGCGACGGTGCGCACCAGGTTCGAGAGCACAGTGTCGAGCTCGGCGTCCTTCTTCTCCTTGGCCAGTTTCCAGGGCGCGGTCTCTTCCACGTACCGATTCGCGTGTGACGCCAGCTCGATCACGAGCGCCGCGCCCTGCTGCAGGTCATACGCGTCCATCGCTCGGCCGTACGCACTGAGCGTCTCCTGCGCGACGCGCTCGAGCGGCGTGTTGAAGCCGCGGGGATCCTCGGGCACGCTGCCGCTGCGATAGCGCTGCACCATGGACAGCGCCCGCGAGACGAGATTGCCGAACGTGTCTGCCAGGTCGGCGATGTAGCGCGCATCGAAGCGGTCCCACGAAAAGTTGCCGTCGCCTTCGAATCCGACCTCACGCAACAGGAAGTAGCGCAGGGCATCGGCGCCATGCCGCTCGATCGCCGCGCCCAGACTCACGGCGGTCCCGGCCGTCTTGCTCATCTTCGTCCCTTCCCATTGGACATAGCCGTGCGCCCACACCTGGCGCGGCAGCTCGAGGCCGGCGGCGAGCAGCATCGCCGGCCAGATCACGCAGTGAAAGCGCGTGATACCCTTGCCGATCACGTGCAGATCGGCGGGCCAGAGTCGCTCGTACCCGGGCTCGGGGAATCCGGTGGCCGACAAGTAGTTGATCAGCGCGTCGAACCAGACGTACACGGTCTGCTCCGGATCGCCGGGGAAGGGAATGCCCCACGGCAGGCGCTGGCGTGAAATCGAAACGTCCTGCAATCCAGCTTCGAGCAGTCGCACCACTTCGTTACGGCGTATCGCGGGGTCGACACGGAATTCGTTCGTCGCGATCAGCTGCAGCAGGCGCTGGCCGTAGGCGCTGAGGCGGAGGAAATGATTGCGCTCTTTCGTGGGAATGAGATCGAGCGTGGGGTGCTCGATGCAGCGGCCGTTCGCGATCTGCGCCGGCTGCTTGAACTCCTCGCACCCGGTGCAATACAGGCCCTCGTAATCGGCGACGTAGAGATCGTCGGGCCGCTGCTGTTGAATACGCTCGAGCAACGCCACGACCCCGCGCACGTGGCGCGGCTCCGTGGTGCGCACCCAGTCGTCGTTGCTGCACTCGAGGCGGCGCCAGTAGTCGGCAAAAGTGGACGCCATGCGGTCCACCCACTCCCGCGGCATCACGTTGGCGCGCGCCGCCGCCTGGATCACGGACTGGCTGTGCTCATCCATCCCCATGAGGAAGTGGACCTGGTCGCCGCACCGGCGGCGATACCGCGCGATGCAGTCCGCACCGACTTTCTCCAAAGCGTGCCCCAGGTGGGGATCGCCGTTGGAGTAATCGATTGCGGTGGTGAGGTAGAACTTCGTCACTACACCCGCAGCTGGTCGAGCGAGACGACGCGCGTGGTTCCCGCCTCGGAGCGGAGCGTGACGCGCTCGCGGAAGATGTCCACGGACACCACGCGCTCGTTCCCCTCGGACGTCTTGAGCGTCTTTCCTTCTTTCGGAAAGCGCTTGCGCTGCTGGACGTAGAAGTCGTGTTCGTAGTGCAGGCAGCAGAGCAGCCGGCCGCAGGGACCGGAGATCTGCACGGGGTTGAGCGAGAGCCCCTGTGCCTTCGCCAACGACAGGCTCACGGGGCGGCCTTCGGGCAGCCAGCTCGAGATGCAGAGCTGCCGCCCGCAGCGGCCGATGCCATCGAGCCGGCGGGCTTCGTCGCGCGCGCCGATCTGGCGCAGCTCGATGCGCGTGCGGAACAGGCCCGCGAGATCGCGCACCAGCGCCCGAAAGTCCACGCGCTGCTCGGCGGTGAAATAGATCGTCAGCTTGCGGCGGTCCCACTGCCACTCCGCGTCGGACACTTTCATCGGAAGCGCGTGCTGCCGCACGCGGTCACGCACCGTCCGCCGGACCTCTTCCTCGTTCTCGCGCAGCGCGGTGGCGGTCTTGCGGTCGTCGTTCGTGGCGCGCCGCACGATGGACTTCAGGGACTCGGGGCTAGGGGCTCGGGGCTCGGAACTGCCCGAATCCCGAGCCCCCAACCCCGAGCCCCCGCCGCACGAGCCGCAGCGCTGGCACTTTTTCTCCGCCACGCTGCCCACGGCCGAGACCAAACCGAAATCCTGCCCGCGCTCCACCTCGACGATGACGGGCTCATCGACGCGGAGGGGGGAGGGGTCTTCGGACGGCCAGGTGAAGTATTCTCGCCGGTTCCCTTTGAACCGGACTTCGATGACAGGCGTCAACTCACTTCTCGGTTAGCGCACCCATGGAAAGGTACTTCTCCTCACGGCGTTTGA
>Ga0184623_10000763_pt1 | contig 13867 bp, 13 predicted proteins | sample PLM1_100_b1_FD_133138 | JGI IMG/M metagenome (GOLD analysis project Ga0184623, IMG submission 133138) | Groundwater sediment microbial communities from an aquifer in East River, Colorado, USA - PLM1_100_b1 | ecosystem: Environmental > Terrestrial > Soil > Riparian zone | place: USA: East River...
GGGCAGGCGAGAACACGATCGGCTCCTCACGTCGGGCTGGGACCGACGGTAGGAGCCGATGCGGATGAGCGGAATGTGCCGGGCGTTAGCTGTGGACGGCGGATGTCGCTGTGGATAACCGAGTTCTACTGCCCGCTGTTGTGGTAAGCGCTCAGGATGTGCTGGCGGCCGAGCTGGTTGCCTTGCCGGTCGGTGCCGGCGTGCCGTTCGAGTTCTTGGCGGGCGCAGGGCTGCCGTTCGACGCCGCGGGTACGGGCGTGCCGTTGGAGCCCTTCGGCGCGCTGTCGGAGCTGGCGTCGGACGACTTGGCCGACCCGTTCGAGCTGCCGACCGCGGCGCGCGAGTCGGTGCGGTAGAAGCCGGAGCCCTTGAAGACCACGCCGACCGCGGAGAAGACCTTACGGAGTCGACCCTGGCACTCGGTGCAGACCGTCAGCGGTTCGTCGGAGAAAGACTGGACTGCCTCCAGCCGTTGGCCGCATTCGGTGCACGCGTACTGGTAGGTCGGCACGTTGGGGGTCCTCCTGGCCTTGGCACTCTCGACACCTGAGTGCTAATTGTGCGCCATCGACCCCCGGAGCGTCCAGCGGATCAGGAGATGTAGGGCAGATCACACCAGCCGCCGGAAGGGGTGATGACGGCGCTGACCAGGCGATCGTGCGGTTCGGCGGGTATGTCGTCGAGGAGTTCGCCGTCGTGCAGGAGTGCGATCACCGGGACGGCGGCCGGTACCCGCGCGAGCGCCCGGTCGTACGAGCCGCCGCCGCGGCCGAGACGCACGCCGCGCCGGTCGACGGCCAGCGCCGGCACGACGACGAGGTCCGCAGTGGCGATCGCCGTCACTCCGAGTGATGGTCCGGCCGGCTCCCGTAGCCCGCGTGCGGCGGCCACGAGTGGGCCGGAGTGCTCCGCCCAGTCGAGGTCGTTGTCGGCGCGCAGGACCGGCAGCAGGACCCGGGCGCCGGTCGAGCGCAGTATGTCCGGGAGGTCCGGCCCGCCTGGTTCCGCGCCGATCGGGACGTAGCCCGCGACAATCCTGGCGGCGCGGGACGTCACCGCCGTGACCAGGTGGTTCGTGACGTTTCGGGCCGCGTCGAGGCGGGCGTCCGGGTCGAGGGCGGCACGACGGGCAAGCAGCTCCGTACGGACCGCGACCTTGCCGCTGCCACCCGTCACCGCGCGCCTCCGCTCCGTGGTACCGCGCTGGGACTGCCCCACATCGCGGCGCTCACCGTGTCAGCATTCCAGCAGGCCGCCGCGCCCAGCGGTCCGAACGCCACGGCGGGTAAGGAGGATCGGTGACGCTGCGCACGCGACTCACCGCCGCGTTCCTCGCCGTCGTCCTGGGCCCCGTCGTGGTGAGCGCCGTCGCCGTGGCCAGCACCGTCGCGACCCTCACCCAGAGCCGCGAGAGCGAGCGGCTCGACACCGCTGCCAGCGCCGTGGCGACAGGGATCAGCGCGCTCTGCCAGCGTGCACGGGCGGCGGCCGAGGCCCTGGGTGCGACGGTCGGCGGCGCCGCGCCGGCAGGTACTCGCAGCCCCGCGGCGCTCGTCTCGCGGAAGCTCGCCGATGCGGCCCGGCTAGAGGATGGCTCGGGCCGGATCATCGCCGAAGCAGGCACGCTGCCGACGGCGGCCGCCCGGGTGCCGTGGGGCGACTGCGGATCCCGGATCCCGGCCGCCGCGCCGATCATCGCCGCCGTCGTGGAGCTGCGCGGGCCGGGCGGTGACCTCCTCGGCCGCGCCCGCGCCGCGTTCGCGGTGGACGCGGAGATGGCCAGGAAGCTCGCCGCCTCGGCCGGCGTCGACGTGACCGTGCTCGACGGCGACGAGCCGGCAGTCAGCACCCTGCCGGTACGCCGGGCCGGCGGGGTCGCGCTGGCGGCCGCCACTACCAGCACCGGCGGCGGCGTGGACGGTCTCCGGATCACCGTGCTCGAACCGTCGGCCGGCCAGCCGCTGCGAGCGGTCCTGAGCACCGGCCGCGCCGACCTCGCCGCCCTCTACGCCGTCCTCGCCACGGTGGTGGCCGTGGTCGCCGCCCTCGCGGTGCTCGCCGCCGGCTACCTGGCGCGCACCCTCACCCGCCCGCTCGCCGACGTCGCCCAGGCCGCCGAGCTGGTCGCCTCCGGTGACCTGACCGCCCGGGTGCCGGTGCGGGGGCGGGACGAGGTCGGCCGGCTGGCCACCACTTTCAACCGCATGACCCGTGACCTCAAGCTTTACGTCGCCGCGCTCACCGCCAGCCGCGATCAGCTCCGCGGCAACCTCGCGCTGCTCGGCGACACGCTCTCCAGCACGCACGACCTCGACCGGATCCTCGAAGTGATCCTGGAGACGGTCATGGCCGCGACCGGTGCGCAGGCCGGCGTGGTGCTGCTCGCCGAGCGGTCCGCCAGCGCTTGGCCGGGCGTGCTGGTCGGGCAGTGCGGGTACGGGATGACCGGACGCGGTGTCGACGTCGCCAGTCTGCGGCTGCCCGTCGGGGTCGGGCTGCTCGGCGGCGTGGCGGAACGGGACGAGCCGCGCCTGGGACGGGTCGCTGACGACCACGCCGAGCTGGTACCGGAGGAACCGACCTGCCGGACGTACATAGCCGTGCCTTTTTCGGGTTCTGGCAGGCCGAGCGAAGACCTTGAGAGCGAAATCGAGCCAGGTCGCCTGCTCGGGGTGCTCGTCCTCTACGACCGGCTCGGCGCGGACGACTTCGACGACGGCGACCTCGTCACACTGCGCACGTTCGCCGGCCAGGCCGCTGTCGCGGTGGAGAACGTGCTGCTCCACCGGGAGGCGCAGCGCCTCTCGCTGGCCGATCCGCTGACCGGGCTCTGGAACTACCGGTACCTGAAGGTGTCGCTGCACCGCGAGGTCGAGCGGGCCACGCGGTTCGCCCGGCCGCTGTCCGTGCTGGTCGTCGACCTGGATCGGTTCCGGGAGATCAACGACGACCGGGGGGCGCAGGCCGGCGACGCGGTGCTGGCCGAGGTCGCCCGCCTGATCCTCGGCGTCGTGCGCGAGGTCGACATGGTGTTCCGACGGGGTGGCGAGGAGTTCGTACTGCTCCTGCCCGAGACCGGCGCCGACGGTGCATGCCGGGCGGCCCAGCGGCTCTGCACGGCGCTGCGGGAGGAGCCCGTGCGGCTCGGCAGCGGGGAGCGCGAACTGCTCGTGCACTGCACCGCCTCGATCGGCGTGGCCGTCCATCCCGTGCACGCCGACGGCTCCCAGCAGCTCATGCAACGGGCCGGTGAGGCGCTGCTCGCTGCCAAGACGGCTGGCCGGGACACCTGGCGGATGGCGGAGGAGCCCGGCGCGCTCTCCGCGCACGGCGCTCCGGCCGGGGAGGCGCCGGTGCGTTCGCGCGGTTCCGGCTAGTCTCCCCGCATGGTCGACATCGCTGGCTCCGCCCGTCCCCATGACCGTTCGACGACTCGTCCCACGACCAAGGCCGTGATCCCGGCCGCGGGTCTCGGTACGCGGTTCCTCCCGGCCACCAAGGCCGTGCCGAAGGAACTCCTGCCGGTGGTCGACAAGCCCGCCCTCCAGTACATCGTCGAAGAGGCCGCCGCGGCCGGCATCACCGACGTTCTGCTCGTGACCAGCCGCGGCAAGAGCTCGATGGTCGACCACTTCGACCGCCGCCCCGACCTGGAGGCGCAGCTCGAGGCGAAGGGCGACGCGCGCCGGCTGGAGGCGATCCGCAAGCCGTCGCAGCTCGCCGCGATCCACACCTCCCGGCAGGACGAGCCGAAGGGCCTCGGTCACGCCGTCCTCTGTGCCGCCGCGCACGTCGGCGACGAGCCATTCGCGGTGATGCTCGGCGACGATCTCATCGACGAGCGGGACCATCTCCTCGCCGAGATGCTCGCCGTCCAGTCTGAGCGCGGTGGCATCGTCCTCGGCCTGATCGAGGTGCCGATCGAGCACATCAACCGGTACGGCTCGGTGGCGATCTCGCCGGTCGACGGCTCGGGCGATCCCGAGGGCATGTTCAGCCTGGTGCGGGTGAACGAGCTGGTGGAGAAGCCGGAGCCCGCCCAGGCGCCGAGCAACCTGGCCATCATCGGCCGGTACGTCCTGCCGCCGGAGATCTTCGATGCGATCCGTAAGACCGAGCCCGGCGCGGGCGGCGAGATCCAGCTGACCGACGCGATGGCGCGGCTCGCCAGCGAGGGCGTCCCCGTGCATGGCGTCGTCTTCCGTGGCCGGCGGTACGACACCGGCGACCGTGGTGACTACCTCAAGGCGGTGGTGCAGCTGGCCTGGGATCGCGAGGACCTCGGTCCGGCGTTCCGGGAGTGGCTGGTCGAGTTCGTGTCCGCTCAGGAGCGCGCATGACACCTACCGTCCGGCCGGGGTTGGCTGAGTACCTCACCGGCCTGCTCGCCGGGATCCGGCCGCTGCGCCCGCTGGATCTGGCGCTGCTCGACGCGCACGGCGGCGTGCTCGTCGAGGACGTGACGGCGCCCGGGGCGGTGCCCTCGTACGACGTCGCGGCGATCGACGGGTACGCCGTGCGCGCCGAGGATCTGGCCGGTGCCAGCGCGGAGAACCCGGTGCGGCTGCCGGTCGTCGGCGATCTGCGCGCCGGCTCCTGGCAACCGTCGCGGGCGCTGCCCGGGGCGTGCTTCGCGGTAGCGGCGGGTGCCCCGCTGCCCGGGGGTGCCGACGCGGTCGTTCCCGCCGCCTGGACCGACCACGGCCTGGCGCATCTCGTCATCAGCCGGGGGCTCAACCGGGAGTCGTTCATCCGGCGGACGGGCTCCGAACTCGCCGCCGGATCGGTGATCGCCCGGGCCGGTGCCCGGGTTACCGCCGGGCTGGTCGGGCAGCTCGCCGCCGCGGGCGTCAGCCACGTGACGGTACGGCCGAAGCCCCGGGTAGCCGTCATCTCGACCGGCGACGAGCTGGTGGACTCCGGTTCGGGATCCGCGCCCGGACGGGTGGCCGACGCGAACTCCTACGCCCTCACGGCCGCCGCGCGGGACGCCGGTGCGCAGGCCATTCGGGCCGGCATCGCGGGCGACGAGCCTGAGCCGCTGCGCCAGGTGCTGGAGGATCAGGCGATGCGGTCCGACCTCGTCGTGGTGAGCGGCGGCACGGGCGACGGCCCCGGCGACACCGTCCGCCGGCTGCTCGGCCACGACGGCACCGTCGAGTTCGTGGAGCTGCCGCTTTACCCGACCCCGGTGCTCGGCTACGGCACGATCGGCGTGGACGAGACCCCGGTGATCTGCCTTCCCGGCGACCCGGCGGCGGCGCTCATCGGCTTCGAGGTGCTGGCCAGGCCGGTGCTGCAGCGGCTCGCCGGCGCCGAACCGGTGTACCGGCCGGCGGTGAAGGCGAACCTTTCCGAGCCGGTCTCGTCACCGGCCGGGCTGCGCGAGTTCCGGCCGGCGTTCGTCGCCGAGCGGCGCGGTGGCGGGTACGCGGTGCGGCCGCTGGCCGGTGGTCCGCATGTGCTGGCCGGGCTGGCCGAGGCGAACGGGCTGCTCGTCCTGGGGGAGAAGATCGCGAGCGCTCCCGCCGGTACCACCGTCGACGTGCTCCTCCTCGACCGAAGGCGCTGAGAGTGCGGGTGCTCTAGTGGAACGGGTCCAGGGCTGGCCGGCGACGCTGGCGGAGGGTCCGATCGGGTTGCGTCCGCACCGGTACCGGGACGCCCGTGCGTGGAGCGAGACCCGGATCGCCAACGAGGAGTGGCTGGCGCCGTGGGAGCCGACCGCGGCCCGGCCCTGGAAGCGGCGTCACGCCACCAGTGAGTACGGGCCGCTGTACCGGTCCCTTCGGCGCGGGATACGGGCCGGGACGGTGGCGCCGTTCGTCGTCACGTACGAGGGGCGGTTCGCCGGCCAGTTGACCCTCGGCGACATCGTGCGCGGCGCGGTCTGCTCGGCGTACGCCGGGTACTGGGTGGACGGTCGGCTCGCCGGCCGCGGCATCATCCCGACAGCGCTCGCGATGGCCGTCGACTTCGCGTTCACCTCCGCCGGACTGCACCGGGTCGAGGTGAACATCCGCCCGGAGAACAAAGCCAGCCGGCGCGTTGTCGAGAAGCTCGGGTTCCGGCAGGAGGGGTTCCACCCCCGATACATGCATGTGGACGGTGACTGGCGCGACCATGTCGGGTACGCGCTGACCGTCGAGGACGTGGCGCCGTACGGCCTCCTCGCCCGCTGGCGCGCGTCCCGCCGCTGACTGTTCGGGCCGACCTCCGCGTCGAGTTGTGGAGTTTCGACGGTCGGCGGGGTGCCGGAACCCTCGAAACTCCGACAGTGAACCAGTTCAGGTGGTCCGGGAGCCCACGAATCGGCAGAACTTTGTCGACACACCGATATGCCTCCCTATCTCCGTGCCCTTCTGCCCTTAGCCTCGTTTCTGGACGGCTCTGCCAGTGCGCCGTCCGTGCCGTGATCTGCCACGGCGCCGACCAGGGAGGAGGAGTCATGCCATCGTCAGTGCTCCTCGCGATCCTGGTCGGGGCTGGTGTGCTCGCTCTGATGCCGGCGCTCGTCCGCCGGTACGACATGGCGGTACGCGGCCAGGCTGAGCTGCACACGTCCTCGATGCGGGTGCTGCTGCGCCGCCGCCGTCGCCGGACCGTGCCCGGCTCGTACCCGATCAACCCGCCGTCGGCGCTGCTCGCGAACCGCATCGTCGGCCGGGCCACCGTCGCCGACGCGCTGACGCCGGGCGACGCGGAGTCCGACGCGATGGTGCGGTCGGCGCTGGTCCGAGACACGCTCGCCCGGGACGACGCTGTCCGCGCGGCCCGGCGTGCCGCCGCCACGAAGGAGCCGACCCAGCAGGTGCAGGAGCGCCCGCGCGCCGGCCAGCCGCTGCTGGACGGCGCCCAGATGGTGCAGTGGCGGCGCTTCCGGCGCCGGCGGGTGCTGCTCGCGTTCACGCTGCTGTTCATCGGTCAGGTGTTCGGCGTGGCGTTCGTCGGGCCCGGTTTCTGGGCCGGGCTCGCGGTCTCCGCCGTGCTGACCGTCGGCTACCTCGTCCGGCTGCGCGCCGCCGCTGCGGCGGAGCGTCGCCAGCTGGCGACCGACCGGGCACGCCGGCACCGTGCGTACGAGTTCGTCCGCGTTGCCACCCGTGACGTGCGGGTGCCGGAGAGCGCGGCGGCGCGTGCCGCTGCCTGGCTCGCCACGCCGCGCGAGGAGCGCCGGCGCCCGACCCGCGAGGTTGCCAGGGTGCTGGAGCTGGCCGGCCGGGACGCGATCCGCGCCGCCGACGGCACGTGGGCGGTCCGCCGTACGCCCGAGCCGGTGCCCGCGCCGCGCCCGGCCCGCACCGTCGCACGGCCGGCAGCGCGGCGGTCCGTGCCGGTCATAGTGGAGCTGGACGAGTCGCTGCCGAGGGCTGTCAATCTCTGATGTGGCTGCCTGCTATTCTTGTCCAGTCCTCGGGGCTGTAGCGCAGTCCGGTAGCGCACCTCGTTCGCATCGAGGGGGTCAGGGGTTCGAATCCCCTCAGCTCCACCAAGGAAACGCCAGGCCAGAGGCCCTGGTCGCGTAAGCGGCCAGGGCCTCTGCCTATTAGGTGTCCGATTTTGGGAACGAAATGGGAGCGGAGATCGCTCAGGATGCCTGTTTGGCTCCCGTCCGGGCAGTCAGCAGCGCGTCCACAGGTTCACCCACTCCGTCAGGCTGATCCGACCAGCATGATTTCGAAGGCGTTCGCGCGGCTCCCCGACCCGGTGCTGCTGCCATGGCTGCGGACGCTCATCACCACCCTCCGGGACCAGTCCGGCGAGCTGATGTCCATGCTCGTCCGCGAGGCCGGCCGAACCTTCCCCGGCAGCCTCGCGGCCGTCGATGCCTGGGTGCCGCCGTGGGAGAGGCAGGCGTCGCCGTCGGCGCCGGCCCACGCCGCCCCCGGTGCCAGCCGGGCCCACGACCGACCTGCTCGTCCCACACCTCGGCACCGTCGAGGCGGTGGCTGCCCTGCTCGGCTGCGAGGCCGGCTGGCGGTCACCGACGGCGGACGACCAGCCGGCGGGCGCGTTGCCGGCCCAGCACCCGGCGGTGAGCGCGTTGGTCGGACAGCATCCGGCGACCGCTGCGGCGGTCACGCAGCTGCTGACGGTGTAACCGGGCTGGCCGGTCGGGTCGCTCGCTGCGAGTTCCCCGACCGGCCGCCAGCAATACGGCACTCAGCTGATGTTCAGGCGGAATTCCTGGTTCTCCGCGCCGCCGACGCAGTTCCACAGCTGCAGCACCACAGAATCGGCCTGGCTGTAGTTCGGCACGTCGATGCAGCGACCGCTGAACCGGTTGACGAACTTGACATAGCCGTTGCCGAGTTCAGAAAGGGCGAACTGCTGAGTCGCGCTGCCGTTGCAGTTGAACTGCTGCGTACGGGCGCCCAGCCAGCCGCCGCCGAATTCGATGTCAATGCACTTGTGGCTGCCCTGGTTCTGGACCTCGTAGTAGCCCTCGCGGTTCTGGATGAACAGGAACTTCGCCGCGGGCGTGCGGTCGCAGTGGTACTGCTGGATCCACGCGCCGTTGTCACCTGAGCCGTGGGCCACGTTGATGCACTTGCCGCTGAAGCGGTTGATCGCCTCGGCATAGAACGCGCCGGGAAGGCTCGCGGTCCGGACCGTGGCCGGGTGCGTTCCCTTGGTCGCGGTGACCGGTGCAGCCGTGCCCGTCACAGCCGTGCCCGTTGCCGCCGCGGCCGGTGCCCCAGCGGCCCCCACCGCCGCGATTGCCAGCCCGGCAAGGGCGGCAAGTCCCCGAATAACGAGTTTCGTACGCATGCTTTGTCTCCCTTTTCCGCGAATCGAATTCCCCCACCAAACGTGCGGCTCGATATCGAGCACACTTGGGGCGCCGGGAACGCTAGCCAGGCGAATTTGGGCGGCGAAAGGGCACGAGCGGCCAATGGCCGTTACCGGCCAGCCGCCGGGCGAACGCTGCTGACCGGATTCGGTCACTGTCCTGATCCGGTCGCCGAGTGTGGCCCCGGCGCCTCCGGCCATTGCGTAATCTGTGCCGCCGGTAGTTGTTAGCCTGTTCGAAGGAAGACAATGGGAATGTTACGAGTCTGGCTGCGCCGCTTTACCCTGATCGCCGTCGTCGCGGTGAGCGCTGCCACCTTGGCCGTCACGCCGGCCCTCGCAGATCCAGGCCCGGACCCGTCTCCGGAGTGTGCGCTCTGGGAGCGTCGGGTCTACGCAATCACGACGGACGGCGGCCTCGTCGAGCACAAGTACTGCCTCGATGTGACTCGGGTCGTGTCGCGCTGGACCAGCAGCCGCGTCGTCGCGACAGAGGGCTGGGCCGACACGTCCGCGGTGTTCTGGTCAGGCGAGCGGTACGGCGACGGCGCCTTCTACCGGGTGTCGGCGTCGCTCGGCCGGCTCTACTGGTCACGCGACCTCAGTTCCTGGCAACAGGTGTCCAAGGGCTCCACAACGGACTGGCGCGCATTCACGTCGCTGGTCTCCCCCGAGCCGGGTGTCATCTACGGCACGGACAAGTCCGGCGCTGTGCGCCAATGGGCCCACTACGGCTGGCAGGACGGCACGGGCACGGTGACCGACAGCAGGGTCGTGGCCATGCTGCCCAAGGCGAGCCGGCTGCTCGGCCAGACCGACGACGGGTTCGTCGGCCTCGACGGTACCAACACCGACGCGGTGGCGAGCACCTGGTCGGTGAAGTTCATCCGGGGCCCGGTCCGGATCACCGTGCCGCCCACCGTGGCCTTGTCGGAGCAGGTAGTGCCGTTCGACCTGGGGAACAGGTATCCGACCTCGGCCTTCGCCCTCACCAACGCGGGCACGCTGGCCGTGCTCATTCCGCGCGGCTGCTCGACACCCGATCGCACCTGGGACCTCAGCGAGGAGATCGGCGACGGGTACCGGCAGGTCTTCGCCGGTGGTTACGTCCGCAACGGCGCTGGCCCGGTCGAGTGGCAATGCGTGTAGTCGGCTGCCGGGCTCGAAGAGTGCCCTAGTCGAGCCAGCCGTCCCGCACGATGACGGCGGTCGCCGTGATCCGGTTGTCGACGCCGACGATGTCGAGCGCCGCGGAGATGTGCCTGCGCACGGTGCGTTCGCTCACGTCGAGGTGGCGGGCGATCGCGGCGTCGGTCATGCCGCCGATCATCAGCCGGAGCACGCTGCGCTGGGTCGCGGAGAACTTGGTCTCCCTCCCGGTGTCGTGCAGCGGCAGGGCACGATCCCACAGCAATTCGAAGTACATGCGCAGTGCGGCGACGATCACCGGGGAGCGGACCAGCACGGCGCCCTCCATACCGGTCCGGTCCACCGGAAGGAGCGCGGCGTGGTCGTCGACCAGGACCATCTTCATCGGCAGGGCTGGCAGCACGCGCAGCTGCCAGCCGCCGTCCGCGCACCGGCGGGTCATCTCGCCCGCGAACGGCAGGTCTAGCACGGGCCGCGCGTAGATGTTGCGGAAGCGGACGCCGCGCTCGAGCACCTCTGCGGGCGGCACCTTGGCCGATCGTCCGTCGGGCGGGTTGCGGTAGTGCTCGGTCTCGAGGTTCGAGAACTCCCGCTCCGCGGAGAGGCACAGCTCGACCGAGAGCGCGCCGATCTCGGCCGGGTCGGTGTAGACGCGGATCGCGCTGTCGTGCTCGTCCGCGTTGGCGAGGTACGAACGCTGCAGGATGTCCATCTGTTCGCGGACGCGCAGGACCATCCGGTGCTGGTCGAGGAGCTTGCGCTGCACGCTGATCAGGGCCTGGTCGACGGCGCGCGACGGCTCGACGGGCACGATGACCGGTTCGCCGACGAACCGCCGGCGCGCGAACCCGGCGTCGATGAGCTCCGCGATCTCGGGCGACTCGGCAACGTCCGGATGGTCGGCGACCCGCATCCGGCCGGCCGATAACAGCCGCTGGTAGAGCTCCGCCGCCGGACCTGGCAGCAAACCGGCTAGCAGCTCCGACATCCCCGCTCCTCTCGCGACGGCGCGCCAGTCGGACGCACCGCGGAGAACCTATCCGGTTCACTGCCGGACGGAGTCCAGTTGGTCAGGGATCCTTCCGGAGCCGGATCCAGCGGTGTCCGTACCCGGCGAGGTCGACCGCTTCAAGGACGCAGTCCGCCGCTTGCCTTGCAATCCGTCGCGACACGGCCCCGGCGAGCTTCCCCCGCTGGAGTGATCAGAGCCCGGACGATTGCCGGACGTTGTGCGGCGTCAGCCAGGTCCCCTTCCGTGATGGGAAAACCGCGTCGTACTGGTTGCTGCTCATGTTGGCTCGTCGGCGTTCAAGTACTTCGACCGCGAACGTCGGCAGAGATACGGTGCGGTAACCCGCGTCGCTCTTGGTTCACGGCTGCCGGAACGTGCCTTGCCCCTGACGTACACGAGCGTGCCGCTGACGGCCAGGGCCCTTGACCGCCTCTCCTTGCACAGGAGAACCTCACAGGGCAACCTCGGGCAACCTCGGCACTGGAGGTCGACATGCGGCTCGCGTTCGTTGGCATTACCCCGAGCACCTCCGACGAAGAGTGTCCGGCGGTGTTTGTCGATGAGGACACCGGCGACATCTGGTTTCTGGGCGAGACGGTCACCGATCCGGCGGCCTTGGCTGAGGCGGCCGAGCACAGTCCGATCGGGGCGAAGGAATCGATCGTCAAGCTTCCGCCGGTCATGAAGGCGATCATCCTGGAGGCGGTCAATGGAACCTACGAACCGGGCAGGCGGGGGCCTGGGCGGCATCCCCGGATCGAGGTTGATCCCTAAGGAGCGCGGGGGCGCGGTGTTCCGGGAACTACTTGCCGCGGCGACGGCCTCAGCGGTGCACCTGGAGACACGCGATAGCTACCAGCCGTCCGATCCGTCCTTCGTGGCGTGGAAGGCCGGGCAGCCGGTCGAGGGAAAGCAGGCCTGGCGGGATCTGATCCTGGCCACGCGTGCGCGCGGGGTGGTGGTACGACGAGCCCGGGTGGTCTCCGAGCCGGTGACTGACTACGTCCGGTACGAGCACGGCCTGACGGCTAGCCACAACGTCGCGGCCGGTGAGCTGGTCCGCTGGTTGCCTCGCCGATGGACATCCGATCTGTGCCTGCCGGGGAACGACTTCTGGCTCCTAGACTCCAAAACGGTGATGTTCAACCACTTCACCGGCGACGGAGAGTCCGTGGGCCGGGAGGTCACGGATGACCCGGCGGTGGCCAAGATGTGCAGCGCCGCGTTCGAGGCCGTGTGGGTTCGGGCGATCGACCATTCGCAATATCGGCTCGACTAACAGCCCGGTTCCCAGACTCGGCCACAGAAGCCTCCGGTGCCTTCCTCCTCGTCGTCCACCGCCCAACAGGCGCGGCAGCACCTCGCCGACCAGCTGCGAGAGATCCGCCTCGGTGCTGGACTGACCGGCAAGGCGCTGGCGAAGGCTGCGGGTTGGCACGGCGTTTCCAAGGTCTCCAAGATCGAGCACGGGATGCGACCGGCGTCGGCTGAGGACGTCCTTACCTGGTGCCGTGTCTGCGGGGTGAGCGCCGAGCGGAGCGAGGAGCTGCTTGCCGAGCAACGCGCGGCGGCCGGCATGTGGGTGACCTACCAGCGGCTACACCGCGCGGGGCTTCGCCAGGCGCAGGCATCAGTGCGGCCGAGCTACGAGCAGTCGTCGCTCGTGCGGTCCTACCAGCCAAGGATCGTCCCTGGCCTGCTCCAGACGGCCGGGTACACAGGGGCGATCCTGTCAGCGGTGCGCGACCGACACGCGGTGCCGGTGGATGACGTCGAGGCAGCCGTCGCCGAACGGATGGACCGGCAGAACGTCCTCCGCAGAGCAGGACACCGATTCCTGTTCGTGGTCGAAGAGGCAGTACTTCGATACCGGATCTGCGACGCAGAAACCATGATCGGCCAGCTCACCCATCTCGGGGAGGCGATGCGCATCCCGTCGGTGTCGCTCGCCGTCATCCCCCTCGCCGCGGATCGCGTCAACACACTGGCGGTCGAGGCATTCACCATGTTCGACGACAAGCAGGTGCGCGTAGAGCTCGTCTCCGGGCTGCTGACCATCACCCAGCCCCGGGAAGTCGCGATGTACGCCGAAAGGTTCGCGGCGTTGTCCGCGGCGGCTGTGACCGGCGCTCGGGCTCGTGCCCTGATCTCGGCTGCCGTGGATGCCCTCAGCGAGTAGGGGGCCAACTTGGGCAACCTCGTTGAGGTCCGGGTCGGCCCCTCCCTACCGTCACCGCATGGACACGACCACGTCGGCGATCACCAGCCAGGACGCGATCGAACGTCATGATCGGCGGGGCCACCCCATAACAATGCGGGCTTCTGCGTCCGTGTCGTTGAGCCCGTGCAGGCGGGTGCGCAGGGTTGTCGGTGCCGTCGTCGCGGCGTGCGTGCTGGTCTTTCGAGTCCAGCGACACCCGGTGGGAGCCGCCTCGTGACAACCACGAGTGAGCCGCCCGCGCCCGCTCCAGGCCCGCGGGGTACCGGCCCCGACGTACCGCACTCAGCCGGGGATGACTGGCACTCCTCAAGCCTCATCGACGGCGCGAGGGCGCATCCTGCCCGGGTGTACGACTACTGGTTGGGCGGGAAGGACAACTTCACCGCCGACCGGGCGCTGGCCGAACGGGTCATCGCCGCCTACCCGCCGATCCGCGACCTCGCCCGCGAGAACCGCACATTCCTGGCCCGCGCCGTGCGGTACGCGGCCGAGCAGGGGATCCGGCAGTTCGTTGACATCGGCGCCGGGTACCCCACCACCGGCGACCTGCCCAACACCCACCAAGCCGCCCACCAAGTCGCGCCACAGGCCCGCGTCCTCTACGTGGACAACGACCCGATCGTCGTCGTCCACGCCCGAGCGCTGCTCGCCGACGAGAACACCACCAGCGCCCTCAACGGCGACCTGCGCGA
>Ga0184623_10000765_pt1 | contig 13840 bp, 11 predicted proteins | sample PLM1_100_b1_FD_133138 | JGI IMG/M metagenome (GOLD analysis project Ga0184623, IMG submission 133138) | Groundwater sediment microbial communities from an aquifer in East River, Colorado, USA - PLM1_100_b1 | ecosystem: Environmental > Terrestrial > Soil > Riparian zone | place: USA: East River...
CCGGCACCGCCTGATTCGGATCCGGGATGCCCGGCTTGCCCGGCGGCTGATCCGGTCTGAGCGGCGTGACCTGCTTGTCCTTCGCCGCCGCCGTGTCCGGAGGAGCCTTCGTGGTCGACTCGATCGCCCCCGCGGAGGCCTTCTTCCCGTCCCCGACCTTCCCGGCCACCTCGCCCTTGACCGCGTCCGCCTTGCCGGAGGTCCCGAACTTGTCCGCGTCCTCCAGGTTCTTCGGCGCCTGCTTCGCGATCGCCGCGTTCACCGCCGCGATGAACGCCGCCTTGTTGAACTCACCCGGCTTCGCCGCGTTCATCTTCTCCGCGTTCGCGGCCTTGCCCTGGGCTTGCTTGTCGTCCTGCGGCGGCCTCGCCGCGCCCTGCGCCGCCGACGCCTCCGACCTGGGCGGCGGGTGCTTCCCCAACACCTGCTGCTTGGACTTCACATCCCGCTTCAACGCCGAGAACTTCGGATCCGCGGACGGACCCGGCCTGGCCAACATGTCCGCCGCCCGCTGCACCGGCGCGTGCTCCGGTGGGGCGAAATCGCTGGTTGGGGCCGGGGCTGCCGACTCGGTGGCCGGAGCTGCCGCGCCGGCGCCGGGGGGACCAGGGCGGGTGGTCCCCCCGGCACGTGTCGCGGCACCCGGTGAGGCAGCCGTCCGGCGCTGCGCCACCAGCCGGGACACCGCACGGTTACCCGCTGCGCCCTGCAACGCCACCGCCGAACGGGTGCTCAAGCGGGACACAGCACGCGCTGTCGGCGCCTTGGGCTCGTCGGCGGCGCGCTCAGGGCCGTTGCGTTCGGGGTCAGCGCCAGCGGGCCGGCGCGCGGGTGCCTCCTCGCGGCGGGACTCAGAGTCGAACTCCACGCCGACCTCCCTCGACGGTCCGCCGCGGCCACCGTTCAGCGTCCGGCACGGATCCGGCCGCCACAGCCGGGCGCTGGGCAGTAACGCGGGCAGCCGCCGCTGCCCGAAAGGGCAGTAAGGGCCTGCTTCACATGTCCGCTGCCCTACTGCGGCTACGGGCGGAACATGTGAAACAGGCCCTACCGCACGAGCGCGTGGTACGGACCGAACTCGCGTTCCAGGCAGAGCCGGCCGAGCTTGCGGTACTCGCGGGCGATCGCGGTGACCAGGTGCGCCATCGTCAGCGGCGATCCGGCGTCGGCGGCGAGGTAGGCCGCCGCCACCGCCGCCGAGCGGATGTTGCCGCCGGACAGCTCGAATGCGTACGCGCAGAACTCCAGGTCGAGGTCGGTGTCGCGCGGTACGGCGGGGCCGATGCAGCGGTCCCAGAGCGCGCGCCTCAGCGGCTCGTCGGGTACCGGGAAGTCGGCGATGACGTCGAGCCGGCGCGTGAACGCCTCGTCCACGTTGGCGCGCAGGTTGGTGGTGAGGATCGCCAGCCCGTCGAACGACTCCATCCGTTGCAGCAGGTAGGCGCTCTCGATGTTGGCGTACCGGTCATGGGCGTCGCGCACCTCGGACCGCTTGCCGAAGATCGCGTCCGCCTCGTCGAAGAGGAGAACCCCGTTGACGCCGGACGCCTCGGTGAAGATCCGCTCCAGGTTCTTCTCGGTCTCGCCGACGTACTTGTCCACCACGGTGGCCAGGTTGACGGCGTAGAGGTCAAGGCCGAGGTCGGCGGCGATCACCTCGGCAGCCATCGTCTTGCCGGTGCCGGAGTCGCCGGCGAACAGCCCGGTAATGCCGCGTCCGCGCCCGCCGCCTGGGCGCATCCGCCACTCGTCGATCACGGTCTCGCGCAGCCTGGCCCGGGCGCACAGCTCGCGGAGCTGGCCGAGCGTCGCGGCCGGGAGGATCAGGTCGTCCCAGGCGACGCCGGGTTCGATCCGCCGGGCCAGCCGCTCCAGGCCGGCGGCGTTCTCCGCGCGGGCGCCGTGGCGGAGGTGCTCCACCCCGACTGGGCTGCTGGCCAAGTCCGCGGCGAGGGCCGCTGCCCGCGCGGCGCGCTGGATCTGGCCGGGGCCGAGCCGGAAGTGGGCGGTGGCGGCCGCCGGGTCGACCCCGCCGGCCAGAGCACCGTCCAGAGTGGACCGCCATACGGCCTCGCGCAGGGCCCGGGGGGCAGGTCGGGCGGGCGCCTGCAACGGCGGTTCCTCGCTCCAGCCCGGATCCCAGCCGGCGCGGCCGTAGAGCAGCGCGGGCACCGAAGGCTGGCTGGTGAGCAGCCGCAGCACGTCGGGTGTGTGCTCGGCGAGCGGCTCCACCGGGCCGACGACCAGCCCGCCCCGCCGCAGCAGGCCCTCCCGGAGCAGCACCCGCGCGAGCCAGGCCGCGTCCGGCTGGGCCGCGAGCCGGTCGGCGTGGACGTGTACCGCGCTGCGGCCGGCTCGCTCCAGCGCCGCCGCGGCGAACGCCGGACCACTACCGCCGGCCTCCTCGCGCAGGTAGACGAGGTGCGCGCCGGCGGCCAGCACGCGGCCAAGGTCGGTGGCGTTGTCGGCGGTCAGCTCGACCGGGGGAGTCGCCAGCACGGGGGCCAGCACCGCGTCGGGGCGGTCGTCGCCGAGGAGGTGCGCGACGACCCGGTCCGGTACTCGCAACGGGCGGGTGAGGAACGACCGTTCCCGCTCGTCCACCTGGACGAGACCGGCGACCACCAGCGGCCCGTGCGGCCCCAACCGGCCCCGACCCCGGGGATCGGCCTCGGCCAGGCCGCAGAGCCGCAGCGCCAGGCCGAGACTGGCCCGGCGGCGCGTCACGTCGTCGTTGAGGTACCCGTACAGCTGCTCGAACCGGCTGTCCAGATCGGGCGCGACCGCGACGAGCAGCAGCTGCACGTCGAGCGGCGACAGGCCCGCGTCGGCCGCCAGCGTTTCCAGCCGGTCGCCGCCGCCATCGGGCACGTCACCGGCGAACGGCCCACGCGGCGTGTCGAGCAGTTCGTCGACCACCTCGTCGGAGAGGTACAGCCCACGGAACGGGTCGTCCGGCGCCGGATCGGTGGCCCGCCGCTGGGCAACCGCCCGCCGGACCTGCTGCTCCACGGCGGTCAACCGGTCGAGCAGGTGGGCAAGGCTGGCACCGGCGTCCCCGCTCATGGGTGGCGCACGCTCCGGTCCCGCCGCATCGCCAGGCGCGGCTGCTCGCCGTCGTCGGTTACGGGCTGCGGCTGGTGGCCGACCCGGTCGTCGGCGTACCCGCCGTCCACACCACCCAGGTCGACGGAGAGCCCCTCGCGCACCGGCGGCCCCACGGCGAGCACCGCTGCAGCGTCGACCGGCGCGCTCACCACGATGTCGAGCGACGGTTTCAGCTCGCCGCCGAGCGCGGTCCAGACGTCGGCGAAGGAGCGGTCCTCCGGCGGCGGCAGGGCCACGGTGAGCGGTACCGGTAGCGCCAGCTCGGCCATCCGGCCGGACAGCAGCGCCGGCGGTACCGCTTCCCGGGCCAGGAAACACATGAGCAGGGACGACAGCAGCCGGTGCTCGTCCTCCGGCCGCTGCGTCCATGCCGTGAGCAGGTACGACAGCTTGATGTAGCGGGGCGGCAGGTGGCGGGCGACGACTGTGGTGCCGCGCTCGTCGTACTCGTTGAGCAGCCCGCGCTGCTTCCGTCGCAGGTCTTCCCGCAGGTCGTACAGGTAGAGGTTGACGGTAGGGGAGTTGCGCCGGGCCGCCCAGTCCTTGGTGGGGGCGTCGAACACGACCTCCACATCGGACCCCTGCAGCGCCTCCTCGCGAATCAGGCGCCGCAGGGCCTCGTCGACCTCATGGATCATCGGATCAGCCCCGCGAGACGAAGTCCGGCGGGGAGAACGTCCGGGGGACGACCAGGAAGTCGTCCTGGACCGCGCCGAACCGCAGCCCGCTCGCGGCGAGGAACCGCGCGCCGAGCTGGTCCCGGCGGAACACCAGCGCCTGCCCGTCGAACGTGCCGTCCGGACGGACGGTGAACTTCCGCGACGCGGGGTTGATGCCCTTGTCCCAGGTCAGGTTGATCGCCACGCCGGGCGGGAACTCCTTGCCGGTGACGCGGGCGACCGACCCCGGCGGGCCGACCGCCGGGATCACGGTGATCGTCGGCTGGAGCACCTTGATCGTGCCGGTCGCCTTGTCGTTGGCTGCGTTCTCGTCGGTCCCTTGGGCGAACCGCGCCTTGATCGTGCCCGAGACTGCCGCGGTCACCTTGGCGTCCGGGCTGAGCGCGATGCTCACCTTGGCGGTCTGGCCGGGGGCGAGCTGCCCGAGTTCGCAGCTCACCCCCGTCAGCGTGCAGCCGGTGACGGTGCCCCGCCCGAGCGTGCCGGGCAGGTCGGTCGTGAGGGTGACGCCGGTGGCCGGGGCCTCGCCGCGGTTGAGCACGGTGTACGTGGCGACCACCGGGTCACCGCCCTTGAAGCCCGTGGCCGGCGTCGTGGCCATCGCGACCCCGACGTCCCGGAAGTCGACGTCCGGGATCGTCGTGACGATCACCGTCGTCGTCGTCGTGTTGTTGGCGGTACCGAGGTCGAGGATCGAGCCGCTCACCGTGGCGGTCGGCGTGTACGTGCCGGCGGTCTGCCCGAACGCGACCACGTTGAACACCAACGTGCCCTCGGCCGGCAGCGGCCCGGTCAGGTCACAGCTCACCGTGGCCAGCGAGCAGGTCGCCCCCGGCGTGGTGGTGGTGATCGACGTGGCGGTGAGCCCCGTCTGGAGCGCCAGCGTGCCCTTGACCTTGCGCGCACCGGCCTGGCCGAGGTTCGTGACCGTCACTGTGAGCGTCGTGGTCTCGCCGACCAGGATCTCCGGGTCGCTCGGCGCGACCGTGACCTCGAGGTCCGACGTCGGCTGGTACACGGGCTGGTTCTCGTTGCCGATCGACGTCGTCAGCCACGACAGGACGCCGTCGCCGGTAGCCGGCACCGTGATCGCGCCGATGTCCCGGGTGTTGCTCGGGCCGCGGATCGCCGAGAACGCGATCGACTTCGAGTCCGGTGCCCAGGCCGGGTACTGCACCCCGCTGATCGGGTCGTTCGGCGGGGTCACGATCGCCAGGTCACGCGGGGTGCCGGTCGGCTGGTTGTTCGCCAGCGGGATCAGGCGGAGCCGGCCGTTGCGGTTGACGACCAGGGCCTGCCCGTTCGGCGCCAGCCGCGGCTGCCGGTCGAAGCTGATGGCCGGGGTGTCGTCGGCGCCGGTCAGGTTGAGCTGGTCGCCGCCGTCGGAGGCGCGCACCGACCACACGTCGGTGTCGAGGCCGTCCAGGGGGTTCGCCGCCAGCGCGCGCGCCAGCGGGATCGGCGGGGCGGCCACCGGCACTGTGTACCGGGCGAACATGATCCGCTGCCCGTCGGCCGACCAGGTCGGCTCACCGTCGACGAAACCGTTGTTCGGCGTGGTCGGCGGGGGCGGCGGCACCCGGAACAGCTCGGCGCCGGTGTTCACGTTGATGACGATGATCCGGTTGGACCGGACGAACGCCAGCTTGGTGCCGTCCGGCGAGTACACCGGGTCGACGTCCCGCTCCGGCGCGCGCGGGCGGGTCAGCACAGTTGGGGTGACGGTCGTCGCGTCGGCGTTGATCGTCACGATGTCGTTGACCGTGCCGTTGCGGCGGCTGTAGGCGACCTTGCGGCCGTCCGGCGAGTACGCCGGGGCGCTCTCGAACTTGTTTGGCCGGAAGCTCAGGTCACGGTCGTTCGTACCGTCCGGCAGCTGCACGTCCCGGATCTCGCCCGGCTCGTCGGCGGCAGCGTGGGTGAAGACCACCAGCGGCGGCGACTCGGGGACGTAGTACCAGGTGGCGTTGGCCTCGGGGTTGCGGTTGTCGTCGTAGACGAGCTCGGGTTCGGGCGAGCCGCCGCCGATGTCGTCGACTGTCTTGACGTAGATCCCGCCATCCGGGTTGAGCCGGCGGCTGGTGAACGCGATCGTGTTGCCCTCGGCGTTCCAGCTCGCCTGGCTGGCGTCCCACAACGGCACCAGCTGGGTAGTTGTGCCGGCGCCGTTGGGCGGGATCGACAGGAGCCGGGTCGGGTTCGTCGGACCCGAAGTCCGGGTGAAGGCGATCCGGTTGTGGTCCGCGACCGGGTCCCACGCGGGCTGGATCGCGCCGTTGGCGCCGGTGGAGACCGTGATCCGCACCGGTGTGACCTGCGGCGGGTTGACCGTTGTCGTGTAGAGGTCGCCGTTGAGGTTGTGCCGGGTGCTGCTGAACGCCAGCCGGGTACCGTCCGGCGACCACGTCGGCCAGCTGTCGACGGCGCGCGGCGCACCGGGCGGGTTGGCCGGCGGCACCGTGGTGATCTGGCGCAGGTTCGTGCCGTCGGTGTTCACGGCCCAGATCTGGGTGACGCCGCCGCGGTCGGAGACGAACGCGACGGTGGTCCCGTCCAGCGAGAGCGCGGGTTGCCGGTCGGTGGCGGCGTTGGCGGCCAGCCTGATCGGCGCCTCCGAGCCCGGAGCCAGGTAGTAGATGTCGCCGCGGCGGTCGTCCCGGGTGCTCACCCAGGTCAGGCCGCCGTTCGGGTCGGCGGAGGCGTCATAGTCGACTGGCGTCGGGCCGGCCTCGTTCGGGAAGAGCGGCGTCTGCGCGCCGTCGACCGCGTACGCCAACTCGTCGTGGTGTTCCCCGACGTAGGCGAGGCGGCCCGGCGCCGGTGGCGCGGCGGCTGCGGCCGGTGGCGCGCCCACCACCACCGCCACGATCGGTAGGCCGGCGACGAGTGTCGTCGCGACCGCTGCCCTGATACCGCGTCGCGCGGGTGTGCGTCGCACAAGCACTCCTCAACGGGTCGTCGCTGATGTCGGCGGCCGGACGGCGCCGGCTATCACAGTCGCCGTCCGCGCGCCCGCGAGCATCCCCGCGAGGGCAGCGGTTGGGGTAGGCCCGCGTGCCCGTCCGGGCACGCGGGCCCCGTCCTCACTAGATAAGGCCGTGCCGCAGCGCGTACGCGACCGCGTGCGACCGGTTCCGGAGCTGGAGCCGGTTGGTGACGTCGTGCAGGACGTTCTTCACCGTCCGCTGGGAGTACGCCAGCTTGTCGGCAATCTCCGCGGTGTCCAGCCCGTCGGCGACGAGCCGCAGAACCTCCACCTCCCGGTCGGCCAGCCCGCTGAAGGTCAGGCCGCGCGGGCTCAGCACCTGGCGCTGGAGCCGCCCGACCTGGTCGAGCAGGCGCCCGAGTAGATCCGGCGGGACCGCCCCCTCGCCGGCCGCAGCCGAACTGATCACCGACACCAGCCGCTCCGGCGTGGCCTCGCTGCGCCGGACCAGCCCGGCCGCGCCGGACTCGACCGCGGCGACGAGATCCGCGTCGTCGAGCTGCGTGGCGACCAGCACCGCCCGGGCGCTGCCGCTGCGGCTCACCGTCCGCAGGATCCGCAGGGTCTCTTCGGTTACCCGATCGGTCACCACGACGGCGACCTTGGCCTGCGTCATCTCCTCGGCTGGAAGTACCAGGACTTCAGGCCGTGGCCGTAACTGACCCGCTACTCCCACCTGCGAGATCGGGTCGTCCGTGTGCACGTAAACAGGAATGCGTTCCATTTGATTGAACCCCCGTGGCCCTCTCCGCGTCCGCCCGCCAGACGCTGGGACGGAGGATGGCAGACCGGGCTCAGCGTGCACTTAACGTGGACTCAACGGGCGACCCAGGTTGCCCGAAGGTGTACCCGTCCGCACTGTGGCCTTTCGCCGGGAAGTTCGTACCGTCGCGGCCATGACGACACTGGCGAGGCTGGAGACGCCGGCCCTGGACCTTCCACCGGGAGGTGAGGCGGCGGCTCTACTGACGATCCGCAATACCGGCGAGATCGTCGAGGCCTACCACTTCGAGGTACTCGGGGACGCGGCGCAGTGGACGACCGTGGAGCCACCGGCTGTCTCGGTGTTCCCTGGTACCGAGGAGCAGGCCAGGGTCGTGTTCCGGCCGCCCCGGGCTCCGTGGGTGGCGCCGGGGGAGACGCCGTTCGCGGTCCGGGTGATCCCGACCGAGCGCCCGGAGGAGGTGGTGGTCCCCGAGGGCGTGGTGCAGGTCCACCCTTTCGCGGAGACCACCGCCGAGATCCTGCCCCGCACCTCGCGCGGGCGGCGTAGCGCCAAGCACGAGATCGCGATCGACAACCGCGGCAACACCCCGCTCAAGGTCGGGGTCAACGGCACTGACCCCGACGGCGCGCTCGTCTTCACCGCGCGTCCGCCCACTCTTGCCGTGCCGCCGGGCGAGGCGGTCTTCACCAACCTCAAGGTCAAGCACCGGCGGACGCTCTGGCGCGGCCAGCCGGTGACCCGCCCGTTCCAGGTCCTGATAGTGGCGGACAGCCACCCGCCGGTCACGCTGGACGGCGCGACGCTGCAGGACCCGGTGATCCCGCGGTGGGCCGGCCGTGCGCTGGTACTCGGCCTGGTCTGCCTGCTGGCGCTGGCCGGGATCTGGTTCGGCATACTCCGGCCCACGATCCGCTCAGCGGCGGAGAACGCAGTGTCCAAGCCGCTGCGCGCCGCGGAGAAGAAGGCTACGGCCGCTCAGGACACCGCCAAACGCGCCGAGACCAAGGTGGACACTGCCGTCGGACCCGGACGTCCGTTGCCCACGCCGTCCGGCGGCGTCCGGCCGCCGCCGCCCCCGCCGGTGCGTCCGGGCACGGTGGTCGCTCCGCTCGCCGAGGATCGCCTGGAGGCCGTCGCCGCCTCGAACCAGGTCGTCACCGATACGTTCACCGCGCCGGAGAAGACCACGGTCGTCATCACCGATCTGATCCTGCAGAACCCGCAGGGCGACATCGGCCGCGTGGACGTGATCGTCGACGGCCGGGTCCAGCTCACCGAGGCGCTGGCGAACCTCCGCACCCTCGACCTTCACCTCGTGTCGCCGGTCGAACTGGCGCCGGAGAAGAGCATCCGCATCCGGCTGACCTGCACGACACCAGGGCTACGGCTCGCCGGCACCAGCACCGACCGCTGCCGGACGTTCCTGACCATGGCCGGCATCACCCGCCGGGCGCCTTAGCCGACGCGGCCCCACAGAGGCCCGCCTCCCGGTAGCGTGCTCGTTGTTACCGGGAGGTAGGTATGGCGGATCATCTGCGCGTCGCGATCGTCGGCAGCGGCTTCGGTGGCCTCGGCACCGCGATCCGGCTCAAACAGGAGGGCATCGAGGATTTCCTCGTCTTCGAGCGCGCCGACGACCTCGGCGGCACCTGGCGGGACAACTCGTACCCGGGCTGCGCGTGCGACGTGCCGTCCCACCTGTACTCGTTCTCGTTCGCGCCGAACCCCGGCTGGAGCCGCTCGTTCTCGCCCCAGCCGGAGATCTGGACGTACCTGCGGCGCTGTACCGACCGCTTCGGGATCGGCCCGCACCTGCGCTACGGCCACGAGGTTCAGGCGGCCCGATGGGACGAGCCGGCCAAGCACTGGCGGCTGGAGACGTCGCGCGGCACCTGGACGGCCGATGTGCTGGTCTCGGCCGCCGGTCCGCTGCACGAGCCGGCGGTGCCGTCGCTGCCCGGCATGGAGTCCTTCGCCGGCACCGCGTTCCACTCCGCCCGGTGGGACCACGAGCACGACCTGACCGGGCGCGACGTCGCGGTCATCGGCACCGGCGCGTCGGCGATCCAGTTCGTTCCGGAGATCGCGCCGAAGGTCGGCAACTTGCGGCTGTTCCAGCGCACGGCGCCGTGGATCATCCCGCGTGGCGATCGGGCGTTGAGCCGTGCCGAGCGGGCGCTCTACCGCGCCATGCCGCTGGCCCAGCAGGTGGCGCGCGCGTCGATCTTCCTCACCCAGGAGGCGTCCGCGGTCGGGTTCCTGCACCCGCGGTTGGGACGGCTGGCGCAGTTCGTCGCCGCCCGGCACCTGCGCCGCTCAGTGCCCGATCCGGAGCTGCGCGCGCAACTCACGCCGCCGTACGCGATTGGCTGCAAGCGGGTGCTCCGCTCGGACGACTACCTGCCCGCGCTCACCCGGCCGAACGTCGACCTTGTCACCACCGGCATCCGCGAGATCCGCCCGCACGGGATCGTCACCACCGACGGCGTCGAGCATCCGGTCGACACGATCATCTACGGCACCGGGTTCCGGGCGACCGACAGCCCGATCGCCGACCGGGTGACCGGGCGCGACGGCCGTACGCTCGCCGACGCCTGGCAGGGCAGCCCCGAGGCGTACCTCGGTACCAGCGTGTCCGGATTCCCGAACCTGTTCCTGCTGCTCGGTCCGAACACCGTCCTCGGCCACACGTCGGTGGTTTACATGGTGGAGTCGCAGCTGGCGTACGTGCTCGGCGCGCTGCGCCACCTCGACGACGCCGGCGTCGCGGCTGTGGAGCCGCGGCCCGAGGCGCAGGAGGCCTTCCGCGCCGACATCGACCGGCGGATGCGGAGCACGGTCTGGTCGGTCGGCGGCTGCAAGAGCTGGTACATCGACCGGACCGGCCGTAACTCCGTGATCTGGCCCAGCTTCGCCTCGGCGTACCGCCGCCGGTTGCGCCGGTTCGACCCGCGCCAGCACCTGACCGTCCCGCACCCCGCCCCGGCGGTTCCCGCCCCGGCCGAGGCTACGCCGTGACCGCGCTGGCGCAGCCCCGGTTCGGCGACCGGCTCCAGTACCAGCTCGCCCGGCGGCTGGTGGGGCTGCCGGTGGCGTGGCAGGTACGCCTCTCCGGTGGCACTCCGGTGGTGGTGGACGGTGTCACGCTCGACCCCGGCCTCCAGCTCCTGCTCGCGCTGCGGCGGCGGATCGGGCACGGGCCGATGTCCGAACTGCCCCCGGTCGAGGCCCGTAAGCGCACCCGCCGGGATGCCCTCGGCGCCACCGGTTCACTGGTCGAGGTTGGGCCGGTCACCGACCTGACGATCGCCGGGGCCGCCGGCCCGCTGCCGGCACGCCATTACGCGCCTGACGAACCCGACGGCCCGCGGCCGCTCCTGGTCTTCCTGCACGGCGGTGGGTTCGTGGTCGGCGACCTGGACACCCACGACCAGTCGTGCCGGATGATCAGCCGCTACGCCGGCGTGCACGTGCTGTCGGTCGGGTACCGGCTCGCGCCGGAGGACCCGTTCCCGGCGGCCGCGGAGGACGCGTGGGCGGCGCTGCAGTGGGCAGCCGCGCACGCAGAACGCCTCGGCGCCGACCCGTCCCGGCTGGCGATGGGCGGCGACAGCGCCGGCGGCAACCTCGCGGCGGTGGCCGCCCAGCGCGCCGCGCGCGAGGGCGGTCCTGACCTCGCGCTGCAGCTGCTCCTCTACCCAGCCACGGACCGCACGGTGCCGTACCCGTCCCTGGAACTCTTCGCCGACGGCTTCTTCCTCACCCGGGAGGAAATCGGCTGGTTCCAGCTCAACTACTCACCCGGGGTGGACCTTGCCGACCCACGGATCTCACCGCTGCGCGCGGGCGACCTGGCCGGCGTGGCGCCAGCGCTGGTCGTCACGGCTGGGTTCGATCCGCTGCGGGACGAGGGCGAGGCGTATGCCGCCGCGCTGGCCGGCGCCGGCGTCGAGGTGCGGCTGCGCCGCGAGACCGGACTGATCCACGGCTTCATCAACATGGTCGACCTCAGCGCGACGGCGCGGATCGCGTTGATCGACGTCGCCGCCGAGGTCCGCACCCTGCTCGACCGCTCCGGCGCAGCCCGCTAAGAGCACGCTCTAGGCCATGCGTGACGGCTCGAGGTCGGCGTGGTCCAGCTCGGCCTCGATGGCGTTCGTCATCGTGTTGGCCTGCACCCACAGGGCCTCGGCCAGCGCGCTCGACCAGCGAGCGAGCTGCTCCACGTGGGTGAACGCGCGGCCCTGGTCGTTCGTGCGGGATCGGAACGTCCGCACCATGTCCTCGATGACGATCTTCGCCCGCAACTGCGCATGGACGAGCATCTCCTCCGCCTGCGCGCCGGCGTCGGTGGTGACCAGCTCGGCGTAGCTGTCGGCCTGCGCCACCTGCGTCTCGACGTACCGCTGGGCCTCGACGATGAGCGGGTTGACGTCGGCCGGGGCGAACCAGGACTCACGGCGGTCGACGGAGTGGTCGACGTCGGTGCCGTGCCGGCGGTAGAAGTTACGCAGCCGGTCGACCTCCGCGCGCAGCGCCGCGCTCTCCCGCTGCGCCTCCTCCAGCGAGTGGGCAGCGTGGACGATGAACGTGTCGACCTCCTGCTCGGAGTAGCCCCGCCAGGCGAGCGGGGACTGTTGGAAGGTCACCTCCCGAACCTCGTCGGCCGTCATCACTCTCGGTGACTTTCCGGCGCGGTGGGCGGGGTCGTGTTGCGCACTCATGAGCGTGTCCTCGGGGTCGATCGGGCGGTCGGTCTAGGCCGTTTCCTGCGCATAGCGCGAGGTTATTACCGGTTCAGGCCGGAACGGGGTGAGTTCCGTGAGCGCCGTTCGCGGGTTGCCGAGGGCCGGCGCGAGGTCGACAGAGCGTGAAGACGCTAAGGCTGGCTCTGAGGCAATGTCAACGGGCCACGCGGCAGGCGGCGCTACCCGTGCGACGAGTGGTGTGGACCGCACGGAATCTGGGGGGCTGGCCCCGATGTCCCCGCGCTGGCTCGCGGGCAGGGTCGGCACTGGTGAGCAGGGCAATGGGCACCTGCCAGAGAGGAGTGGAACGATGTCCGACTCGGCTGGGGTGCCGCAACCGGGGGCCGTGCCACCTGCGAAGTCCAGCAAGAAGCAGATGGCGGTCGCGTGGCTGATCATCCTGCTGCTCGCCGCGGCCGGTGCCGGCGCGGCGTACTACTTCCGCCAGATCGACCCGCAGCGGGCGAAGGTCGGCGACTGCGTCAAGCAGACCGGCGGCGACTCGATCGAGGTCACTGAATGCAGTGACGGCGACGCCGACTTTACGGTCGTCGGCCGGATCGAGAACAAGACGTCGATCGACGCGGGCCTCTTCGCGTGCAGCGACTTCGACGCCGCTACCTCGTCGTACTGGGAGGGCGAAGAGGGCGAGAAGGGCACCGTGCTCTGCCTCGCCAAGAAGAAGTAGGCGCCGCTGATGAGGAAGTCCGAGATGCCGGAGCCCGTGCTGGCCGCGCGGGCGGAGTTCCTCCGTGCCCTGACGGAGGCTGGCTGGGACGCGAACGGCTTCGACGCATTGCTCGGGATCGGCGTGAACGTCGAGCCGGAGGCGGTGGCCACCTACCGTGGCCCCGTCTTCCTGCTGGACATGCAGTTCTGGGCCGAGGAGCGGCGGCTTGCGCTGGACGTCTTCACGTCGGCGACGGAGGTGCTGTTGCGGCTGCGCCTCTACCCGCGTAACCAGCGGGCGGTGTTGGAATTTGTCCAGGCCTGGCAGCAGACGCTCGATCTGGAGAACTACGCGGAGTTCGTGGAGGAGCTGGTGCCGCTCTGCGACCCGCTGCTGCTGGAGACCGATGCCGGTCTGCTACACGTCTCCTAGCTCGCTCTGGACGCTGGCGTACCGCAGCAGGTGCGCCAGCGCAGGGCCACTCTGGACAGTTAAAGTCAAGCTATGTAGAGTTTCTGCCCATGCCACGCCGCCCCGACATCTCCCCGCAGACCCGCACCGTCTTCGCGCTACTCGCCGGCGACGCCGACGAGTGGTGGTACGGGTACGACATCGCGCAACGCACCGGGCTGCGGTCCGGCACGCTGTACCCGATCCTCGCCCGGCTGGCCGATCGCGGTTACCTGGCCACGCAGTGGGAGTCCGATCCGCCTGAGGGTCGCCCGCGCCGCCACCTCTACCGGCTCACCGGGGAGGGCGTCACCCGCGCCGCCGAGCTGCGCCACCTCGATGCCGCCCCGGCCGGCCCACGCACCCGTCTCGCCCTGGGCGGTGCCTGATGCGCGCCGCCGAGTGGCTCGCCGACCGGGCCGGTGCGGTGCTGGCTCGCGCGGTCGAGCGCATGCCGGCGTCCCGGCAGGA
>Ga0184623_10000766_pt1 | contig 13835 bp, 11 predicted proteins | sample PLM1_100_b1_FD_133138 | JGI IMG/M metagenome (GOLD analysis project Ga0184623, IMG submission 133138) | Groundwater sediment microbial communities from an aquifer in East River, Colorado, USA - PLM1_100_b1 | ecosystem: Environmental > Terrestrial > Soil > Riparian zone | place: USA: East River...
GACCTACGAACCGACCGTCGACCCGGCCAAGCTCGAGGCGCACCTTGGCGCAGTGGCCAAGGAGATCGACCACAAGGCGCAGAACGCGTCGTTCAAGCTCTCCGGCGCGAAGATCACCGGCGTCAACGCATCGCGCAACGGCCGGTCGCTTGACGTCCCTCTGACCGCGGCCCGTGTCGCCGAACTCCTGACCGCCCGAGCCGCCGGAAGAGTCGTCGCCCAGGTCGCACCCAAGCTCAGCGTGACGCCGCCGTCGCTCACGACGGAAGAGGCCCAGGCGGTCATCCCTAAGATGACGAAGATCTCGAGCTGGACGACGTACTTCCCGATCAGCGAGCGCAACCACTTCGGAGCGAACATCTGGATCCCGGCGATGGACATCGACGGTACGGTCGTCGCGCCGGGCGAGAAGTTCGACTTCTGGAATGCTGTCGGACCGATCAGCCGCGCCCGCGGTTACGGCGACGGCGGGGCCATCATAAACGGTAAGACCGAGCCGCAGGGTGCCCTCGCGGGTGGCATCTGCTCGAACTCGACGACCCTGTTCAACGCGGTCCTCCGCGCAGGCTACGACATGGGCGCCCGGCGCAACCACTATTACTTCATCGACCGCTACCCGGCCGGGCTCGACGCGACGGTCTTCAAGAGCGGATCCGGTTCGGTCCAGACGATGTCGTGGACGAACGACACCGCCTACCCGGTGCTCATCCGCGGCTACAAGATCAAGAGCGGCAGCAAGGGCTACGTCCGGTACGACATCTACAGCGTCCCGACGGGCCGGAAGATCGTCATCTCGAACCCGACGACCAAGAACATCCGGCGGGCCACGGACACGGTCCAGTACACCTCTTCGCTCGCGCCCGGCGCCAGCAAGCGCATCGAGTACCCGGTGGACGGCAAGGACGTCTGGCGGACGGTGACCGTCTACCAGGGTGGCAAAATCATCCACCAGAAGACGTACTACTCGCACTACTCGCGGATCACGGGCGTCACCCTCGTCGGGCGCTAGCCCAATCGATCAGAGTTGACGAGTCTCCCGCCCGTCGGTCTCTCGATCGCTCACTGCTGACGCGCAGGTCGGGCAATACCAGCGCGCTTCGAGCGCGGTTCCGCATCGGTCGTGGCGTAGCGGTTCGCCCTGCTCGTCCCGACGCGAGCCCCAGTCGGCCAGGAGCCTGAGAGCCGAGGCCAGATCGCGGCCGTCGCCCGTGAGCGAATACTCCATTCGCGGCGGCCGTGTCGAATAGGGCGTCGCGACGACGATCCCCTCCCGCTCGAGCCGCCGGAGGCGCTCGGTCAGGATGTTCGGGGCCAGGCCGGGCAGGCCCTCCCGGAGCTCTCCGAAGCGACGCCCCCCGCCCAGGAGCGCATCGACCAGAAGCAGGCTCCAGCGGTCGCCGACGCGTTCCAGGGCTGCCTCGAGCGGGCTCCTGGACGCCGGCGGCGGATAGGCGGGGCTGGTCTCACTCACGGCCTGAATGGTAGGCGAACGCGGGACTTGCAACGCATGCATCACCGTAGTATGTTGCAACTCGCAACTGACAACTCACCCTATCGGGCGACCGACCTGGTCGCGAGGAGCCCTGACGCACATGTCCGCACTCGACGAGCTTTCCCAGTCCCTGACCAGCCTGGCTTCGTCCGCTACGCCCTCGATCGTCGGCATCGGGTCCCGCCTGCGTGGTTCCGGTGTCGTCGTCGCCGACGGCCAGGTCCTCACGAACGCCCACAACGTCCGCGGCGACGATGTCACCGTGACGTTCGCCACCGGCCGCTCGACGACGGGCCGCCTTGCCGGCATCGACGTCGACGGTGACCTCGCGGTCATTGCCGTCGACACCGCCGGCGCGCAGCCGATCGCCTGGGGCGACGGGGACGGACCCCGGGCCGGAGCGATCGTCTTCGCCGGGGCCGCCACGCCGGGTGGTGGCGCTCGGGTCACGTTCGGCTCCATCAGCGCAGTGGAGCGATCCTTCCGTGGCCCGGGAGGCCGCAAGATCGGTGGCAGTCTCGAGCATACGGCGCCACTCGCGCCGGGTTCGTCCGGCGGCCCGTTGCTCGACGCCGACGGGCGGCTGCTCGGGCTCAATACGAACCGGCTGGGCGAGGGGTTCTACCTGGCCCTGCCGGCCGACGCCGCCCTGCGCACCCGGGTGGAGGCGCTCGGCCGCGGCGAGTCCGTCGCTCGCCCGCGTCTCGGCATCGCCGTGGCACCGGCCCGGGTCTCGCGCCGCCTGCGCGAGTCGGTAGGGCTGCCGGAGCGCGACGGGGTGCTCGTCCGCGGCGTCGAGGACGACAGCCCCGCGGCGCGCGCCGGCATCCGCGACGGCGACCTGATCGTCGAGATTGCGGGCCAGGCCGTGACGGAGGCGGACCAGCTCCAGGAGATCCTCGCGTCGAGCCCGATGCCGTTCGAGGTCAAGGTCGTGCGTGGGACCGACGAGCGGACCGTATCGGTCGGTGGCGAGGCCGACGCAGCGGGGGAGGCGTAGCCGCAATGGTCGCCGAACCCGAGGCCATCGGAGCCGCGGCCGTCAACGCTGACGCTGAGGACGACGCAGCCCTCGACGCCTACTCGCTCGCGGTCAGCACGGCCGCCGAGCGGCTCATCCCGTCTGTAGCGAGCCTTCGCGTGCGGTCGAACGGCGGCTGGGGCGGCGGGGCCGGATCGGCGGTCGTCTTCACGCCGGATGGATATCTCCTGACGTCGGCCCACGTCGTCGCGGCGGCGCCGGGCGGGACGGCGACATTCGTCGACGGAACGGAGCTCGGCTTCGATGTTGTCGGCCGCGATCCGCTGTCGGATCTCGCCGTCGTCCGGGCCACCGGTGGCGGACTGACGGCGGCCCCACTCGGCGACGCCGATCGGCTTCGCGTCGGCCAGCTCGTCGTTGCGATCGGCAACCCGCTCGGGTTCGCTGGCAGCGTGACGGCCGGCGTTGTGAGCGCGCTCGGGCGGTCCCTCGCCGCACGCGACGGCCGAGCGAGCCGCCTCGTCGAGAACGTCATCCAGACGGACGCATCGCTAAACCCGGGCAATTCGGGCGGCGCCCTCGCCGACGGGCGTGGCCGGGTGGTCGGGATCAACACCGCCGTCGCCGGGATCGGGCTCGGGCTGGCCGTGCCGATCAACGCCGCGACCCGAGCGATCGTGGGCGCCCTCATGCACGACGGTCGGGTTCGTCGGGCGTTCCTCGGCGTCGTCGGCGGGACGCGGCCGTTGCGGCCGGTGCTTGCGGAACGGCTCGGGCGCCGGCGCGGCCTCGAAGTGGTGCAACTGCTCGAGGGTAGTCCGGCATCGGCCGCGGGCGTTCGTGCCGGCGACGTCATTGTGGAGCTCGACGGTCGGCCGATCGAGGGCGTCGGCGATCTGCAACGGGTCATGGTCGGCGAGATGGTCGGTCGCCGGGTGCCGGTCGGGCTGGAGCGCGACGGGGCGATGGTCCAGGTCGACGTGGTCCCGGTCGAGCTCGATCGCTGAGGACCTGACAGCCGCCGCGCACGGGCGCGACCTACGTAGTACGACGTAGACGCACGTCACCCATCGGATCGATGGTCTCGAGGTCGTTCAATCGACCAGACTCGTGGCCCTTCCTCTCGGTCAGGTGAGTCGTGCCGTCCAGCAGCCCCTTTTCCCGCTCTCAGCGGCCGCCGAACGCCGGTCGGCGCTGGTTGTTCGGGCTCGCCTTCCTGCTGGTGATCCTGATGGCCAGCGTCCTCGTCCTGGCCGCCGTCGGCTCCTCGGTTCAGTCCGGCGTACGGGCCTATGTCGGCGGGGAGGGCCTCTGGTCGAAGGCCCAGAAGGACGCGATCCTCCACCTGGCTCGGTACATGGAGACGCGATCCGAGACGAACTGGGACGGCTACCTCCGCGAGATCGATGTGATTCTCGGTGACTCACGCGCACGAGTTGAACTTGAACGACCCGAGGCCGACATGGCGGTCGTCGCGGAGGGCCTCATCGCGGGTCGAAATGCACCCGAGGATGTGGCGGCAATGGCGCTGGTGTTCCGGTCATTCCGCAACATCAGCTACATCGACCGGGCGATCGGGATCTGGGGTGCCGCCGACGCAGAGATCGAGGGGCTGCGAGAGATCGCCAACCGGATCAGGAGCGCCGTGCTGGCGGACGACGACACGACAAAGGCCGCGCTGTCCGCCGAGCTTGAGGCCGCCAATGTCCGCTTGACCGCGCTCGAGGTCGAATTCTCGCAGACGCTGAGCGAGGGTGCTCGTTGGGTCCAGGGCGTCCTGCTCGGCCTCAAGGCCATCATCGTCGCCTTGCTCGTGATCATCTCCGCGGCCCTTGGCCGCTTCATGGTCGGCCGGCTGCGAGCGACGGACCTCGCGGCGGCCGAGACGCTCCGGGCAAACGAGGCGCGCCTTCGGCTGCTGTTCGAGCACCTCCCGGCGATCGTGTGGACGACCGACGAAAGGCTCACCCTCACCTCGCTGACCGGCGACGGTTTGACCCGCCTCGGAATCGACGAGGCGGCGCTGGTGGGACGACCTCTCGACGACCTGTTCGAGGACGACGTCGAGGCGGAAGAATACGCGGCCACCAACCAGAGCGCGCTGGACGGTACCGGCGGAGGCTCCTATCGGGCCAGCGTCGGGGGCAGGACATTCCAGGTCCATGTCGAGCCCCTGATGGTCGATCGACGCGTCGTCGGCGCGATCGGCGTCGGGCTCGACCTGACCGACCGCCTGGAGCTCGAGGCGCGCCTCGAGCGCTCGACCCGGATGGAGAGCATCGGCCGCCTGGCCGGCGGCGTCGCCCACGACTTCAACAATCTCTTGACGGCGATCACCGGCTATTCCGACCTCCTGGTGTCGGGCCTGCCCGATGGGGACCAGCGCCGTGACGCCGAGGAGATCCGACGCGCGGCCAAGCGGGCAACGGACTTGACCGGCCAGCTTCTCGCGGTCGGGCGGCGGTCCGTCCTGAAGCCGGAGCTCGTCTCGCCCAACGTAGTCATCGACGAGATGCGGAACATGCTTCACCGCGTCATCGGTGACGAAGTCGCGGTGCAGTTCGAACTCGACCCCACGATTCCGTTCGTCCTCGCCGACCCCGGCCAGCTCGAGCAGGTGATCCTGAACCTGGCCGTCAATGCGCGCGACGCGATGCCCGATGGGGGTCGGTTGGTGATCGCGACCAGGGGCGTCCGGATGGACCGAGACCGACCGGGAGCCCCGCCGAGTCGCGTCGCCATCGTTGTCAGCGATACCGGCGTGGGGATGGACGAGGCGACCCGTGCCCGGATCTTCGAGCCGTTCTTCACCACAAAGGCGCAAGGCAAGGGGACGGGTCTCGGCCTATCGACCGCATACGGGATCGTCAGCCAATCGGGCGGATCGATTCGGGTCGTCAGCGAGCTCGGTACCGGCGCGACGTTCACGATCACGCTCACAGCCGAAACGGCTGTTCAGCGCGAGCCAGCCGAGTCGTTGGCCGAGTCGACCACCCGAAGGACTCTCCGACCTGAACTTGTCCCCGCGGACGACTCGGCTGCGCCAACGATCCTCGTCGCGGAGGATGAGCCCGCGGTTCGAGCCCTGGTCGAGCATGTCCTGCGGACGGCCGGGTTCACGGTCATTGCCGCAGTCGACGGTCGCGAAGCGCTCGACCTTGCCCGGGCCCTGCCTACGATCGATCTGCTACTGTCCGACGTGATGATGCCCCGTCTCAACGGACCGGATCTGGCGGAGGCACTGCGCGATCGGTGGCCCGATCAGCGGGTCCTGTTCATGAGCGGGTTCACCAACGACGTCCTCGGGGATCGCGGGATCATCTCGCCGGACGTCGAGCTGCTGACAAAGCCGTTCGTTCCAGACGAACTCCTCGCCCGGGTACGCGAGATGCTGGCGGCGCCGATCGGCCATCTGAACGGACGCGGCGAAGTCGCCTAGAGGGAGAACCCTCAACCGCGCGCCGGGACCTCCAGCCTGTCGCGGGCGTCGGCCCGGGACGAGGATCGGGCCATGTCCCGACCGCTCATCGCTCGCCAGCCTCGCGCCCGGCGTCGTCGCCGCGCATGGTGGCCGGCGGCGGCCATCGTCCTCGTCTCGCTGGTGGCCCTCGCCGTCGGCCCGGGCGGAGTCGTCCAGGCCACAGCCGGAGCGATCGAGCAGGTTCTCGTCCAGAAGGCGTTCCAAGGGCCTTTGCCGGCCTGCACGATCGGCGATCTGCCCGCGCCGAACGCGACCCTCGACGACTGGGACAGGACGCTCCTCGACACGGATTACTCCCTCGACCGCGACTATGCGCCGACCGACCTAGTGGCGGTTCCCGAGTCCGGCGTCCAGGGCGCCGGCAGCGTCCGGGCCCTCGTCGTCCTCGACCTGGAAGCGCTCGGATACGCCGCCCGAAAGGCGGGCGTCGAGTTATCCGTCGAATCCGCCTACCGGAGTTACGACGCACAGCGCCGGACGTTCGACAGTCTGGTCGAGGCGTACGGCCGCGAGTTCGCGCTCGAATCGGCGGGTCGACCCGGCCACTCTGAGCACCAGCTCGGCACGACGCTCGATTTCACCGGGCACGACGAGTGGCTTGCCGACAACGCGTGGCGGTTCGGGTTCGTCCTCAGCTATCCCGAGGACCGCAGTCCCGCCCGGACCTGCTACAAGCCCGAATCGTGGAACTACCGCTATTTCGGTCGCGATCGCGCCACGGCGATCCACGCATCCGGCCTGAGCCCGCGCGAGTGGCTCTGGGAGCACGGCCACGAGGAACGTTGAGCGGCGCCGTCGCCGCGAAGGCAGACCGGGGCCCCGGGGACCCGATACGATCGGGGCGTGACGATCAGCGGGGATCTGCTCCTCTGGAACGCTCGACTCCTTGACGGAACCGGCGGGCCACCCCGCGAGCGCGTCGCGATCGAGGTCCGCGGCGGCCTGATCGCGGCCATCACGGACAGCGCCGGCGGCGCGCCACCCGACGAGGCACTCGATGTCGCCGGACGCACGGTCATGCCGGGCCTCATCGACGCCCACGTCCACGTCATGAGCGACCTCGAGCGCAGCCCCGGGTTCGGCCCACGCTCGCCGCTCCATGGTGAGGAGCCGCGCCCGAACGAGCTGCGCTGGTTCGTCCTCGCCAAGTCGGCCCGCGAGTTCCTGCGAGCCGGGCTGACGACGATCCGCGATGTCGGGAGCTACGACGACGAGGCGATCGTCCTGCGAGAGGCGGTCAGGCTCGGATTGCTCGATGGCCCGCGGATCCTGTCGTGCGGCCGCATCCTCTCCGCCAGCGCTCCCGGCGCCCGGCTGTTCGGGACGATGTACCAGGAGGCCGACGGTCCGTGGGAGATGCGGCGTGCCGTCCGTGAGCAAATCCGACGCGGCGCCGACTACATCAAGGTGATGGCGACGGGAGCGCGCTCGGTCGAGCGCGAGGACCCCGAGCCCGCCCAGATGACTCGCGAGGAGCTCGATGCGGTCGTCGACGAGGCCCATCGGATGGGTCTCCGCGTTGCGGCCCACGCCGAAGGGCTGGACGGCGCGCGGATGGCGATCGACGCCGGGGTCGACACGATCGAGCACGGGCTCAGCCTCCATCGTGCGCCCGAGCTGCTCGATCGGATGGCGGCGGACGGGATCGTCCTCGTCCCGACGCTCACGACGTTCCACGATCTGGCCGAGCGATTCGCCGCGGAGTTCGCGCCGGCCCTCGTGGCCCAGGCGGAGCGGCAACGCGACGAGGCGTACGAGACGCTAACGGCGGCGCACGACGCGGGTGTCATCCTGGCGATGGGCTTCGACAGCGGCCCACCTGGCACGAACGTCCTCGAGCTGATGAGGATGGTCGATGGCGGCCTGACGGCGGCCGAGGCGATCGTCGCGGCGACCGCAGGCTCGGCTCGGGCGCTGGGCCTGGCCGACCGAGGGATTCTCGAGGTCGGCAAGCTCGCCGACCTGCTCGCGGTGGACGGGGACCCGCTCGAGGAGCCGGGCCTGCTGTGCGACCCGGGCCGCCTCTGGCTGATCGCCCGAGCCGGGGTCCCGGTCGCGGGCGTTGCCCTCGCGCCGACCCGGCAGCCGACCCGATAGCCTGGCCCGGCAGAGTCGCTGGACGGCCAATTCTCGGTTTCGCGGCATACTTGGCGACCGTCATGCTGACTCGCGTCCCGCATTCCCGTCATCGCGCACTCCTGCTGCTCCTCGCCGCGACGTTCGTCGCGGGTGGCTGCGTGCCGGGCGCCGGAAACCCATCGCCCACGCCGGCCGCCGCGGTTCCCGTCGTCCCAAGTACGGGACCGGCAGCGTCCGACGACGGCGTCACGGCCGGAGAGCCCCAGCCGAGCCCGTCGCGCGCGGAGTCGACGCCGGCCCCCGCCTCACCGGTCTCGCCCACGCCGACCCCAGATACCGCCCAGGCCGATCCCGAACCCTTCGCGATGAACCTCTACCGCGAAGGCGACTTCGTGGCCCAGTACACGTTCGAGTGGTGCGTCGGGGCCAGCCTCCAGATGGCGCTCAACATGGCCACCGACGACTCGCGGACGAGCCGAGCGGACCAGCAGCTGCTCTGGGAGATGGCCCGCGACCGCAGCTTCAGCCCGTTCGGCGGGGCGAACCCGCGCGGCTGGACGGCGTCCCTCAACGATCTCGGCATCGGGCCGTACGAGCTCGTTTCGCTACCCAGCTTCGACGAGGCGCTGAACGTCGCAGCCGAGGCACTTCGAGCGACACGGCGACCCGTCGGCCTCGTCATGTGGCGCGGCCGCCACGCCTGGGTCATGAGCGGTTTCGAGGCGACGGCCGATCCCCGCGCGTTCGACGAGTTCGAGGTCACCGGCATCCGCGTCCTCGACCCGCTGTATCCGCACGTGAGCTCCGTCTGGGGCCCTAGCGCCAAGCCGAACAGCCTGGTCTCCCCGGCGACCCTCGCCAAGCAGTACGTGCTGCGCGACAGCACCCGCGTCAACCTCGGCGTGGGGCCGGGCTACCTGCTGATCCTCCCAATCGCGCCGAACACCTGAAGCAACGCGCATCGGGGGCTGATCACTTCAATGAAAGTGGTGGAGATGGGGGAGAGTCGAACTCCCCGTCCAGAACCCATAACCGGAACCCACTACGAGCGTGTCCGATGGTTTGTCGTCGACCGCCCGGACGAACATCGGCACCCTGCCGGACGGTCCAGTCACGTGTCCCTAGATTGGGCTTGGCACCGGACTACGCAACACTCATCCGGTTTGCAGCCCCGCTGAATGACGCTTCCACCACCCGCGGGACCGAGGTGGCTTCCACGCTCACTCTAGCTGCTTACGCAGCGAGGGCGAGAGTCGACTGGCGGTTGCCAGGTACTTCGTTTTGCTGCCTGATTAACGAGGCCTGAGCAGCATCCTCGGCTCGCGTTTTCCGATAGCCGGGCCCTGTCGAATCCACACATCCCCACAGGACCGAACGTCCGTTCGACGTTCCGAACAATTCTAGCCGAAAGCCCGAAATCGGCCAAGGGTCAGCCGGGCGGCGGCCCCGCCTGGATCCGGGCTTTCTGGGACTCGTTCGTGGCGGCCTCCCAGTCGGCGTCGATCCACCATGTCGCGCCTGCCGCGGCGAACGGCCGAACGATCTCGGCTGCCCGAGCCGGGTCGGGCGGGGTCGTGCCCTGGGCCACGATCTCGAACGCGCGAGCGTCGCTGGCCGGCCGCTCGCGGGCGACATAGTCGGCGATCGCCGCAATCCCATCGGCGTCCGGGACCTGGGCGAGCACGCCATCGTAGCGGAGCGTCCGGCGCATCGAGCGCTCATTCGGCCACGCGCCGACGACCCAGATCGGGATTCGCGGTCGCTGGACGGGGGTCGGTCGGAACGTCATCGGACCGAAGCGGTAATGGCGGCCGGCGTAGACAAAGGCCTCGCCGCTCCAGAGTCCCTCGAGGATTTCGAGCGTCTCGTCGAGGAGCTCGGCCCGGATCTTTGCCTTGGTCGGCTCGCCGACGTTCCCGAATGCCGCGTCGTCGAGTGCCCCGAGCCCGACCGGCAGGACGAGCCGCCCGTTCGAGAGTCGGTCCAGCGTCATCGTTTCGCGAGCGAGCTTCCAGGGCCGCCGTCTCGAGGGCGGCGTCACGATCGCGCCCAGCACCACCCGCTCCGTCCGCATCGCCATCGCCGCCATGACGACCCACGGGTCATAGGTGTCCATCTCGCCCAGCGCCACGCCGTCCCAGTAGAAAACGCCGTCCCAGCCGGCCGCTTCGGCCTTGGCCGCCAGGTCCGCGGCGGTCCGCGGATCGCCCATCGTGACGATGACCCCGAATTTCACCAGATGTCGCCGACCGTGAAGCCCTCCGGGAACGGGTCGGTCGGGTCGACGACGTAGTCGGCGATGCCGGTGATCCAGGCGCTACCGGTGATCTGGGGAACGACCGCCGCCCGGTCGCCGACTACCGTCTCCTCGAGGAGCCGGCCGGTGAACACCGTTCCGAGAATTCCCTCGTGCCGGAAGTCTTCGCCGATCGCGAGCCGCGCCGTCGCGTGGAGGACCGCCATTCGGGCCGACGTCCCGGTGCCGCAGGGCGATCGGTCGATCGCGCCCGTCCAGGTCGAGGGGTCGTCCCAGTCGAGCGTCCCGGTAGAGACCGTGACAACGTTCCGCATCGAGTTCGCCGGGTCGTGGGCCGGCCCGCTCAGCTGGCCGATCGTGATGCCGGCGAACCCGGGCTGCTCCGGATGGACGACGGGGAGCTGCTCATTGGCCGCCGCCTTGATCATCTCCGTGATCCGGACGATGTCGCCGCCCTCGTCCGGCGTGAGCCGCAGACCGAACGTCTCGGCCGACGCGATGACGTAAAACATCCCGCCATACGCGACGTCGACGGTGACGGTGCCCAGCTGCGGGACCTCGACCGGGGTGTCGAGATGCGTCGCGAAGGCGGGCACGTTTCGGAACGTCACGCCGATGACCTTGCCGCCAGCGCAGGTCGCCTGGACCCGGATGAGCCCGGCCGGCGCTTCAAGCGTGAGCTCGGTCAGCGGCTCGGTCATCAGAAGGACGCCGGTCTCGAGCAGGGCGGTCACGACACACATCGTGTTGGTCCCGGACATGCCGGGATACTCGACCTGTTCCATGATCACGTAGCCGGCGACGGCCTCGGGGTTCGAGGACGGCAGCACGAGGTTGCAATTCGCGGCGGGGTAGCCCCTCGGTTCGCGTACCATCCGCAGCCGAATGTCGTCGCGGTTCGCCTGGAGCCACGTCATAGCCTCGAACATCGTGCCCTCGGGGATGCCGTCGATCCCGCCAAGAATCACCCGCCCGGGTTCGCCGGCGGCATGGAGGTCGACCGCCCGGATCGACCGGCCGAGGCGGGCCGGCGTGGTCATCGGCTGCATTGTTCGGCTGCCTCGTTACCGGCCGCGCTGGGCGTCGGCCATCTCGCGGGCGATGTCCCGCCGGGACTCACGGTCGGCGATGTCGCGCCGCCGGTCGTGGAGCTGCTTGCCCCGCGCGAGCCCCAATTCGAGCTTGGCCCGGCCCTTGCCGGTCAGGTAGAGGCGGAGCGGCACGATCGTCAGGCCCTTCGACTTCGTCTTGCCCAGGAGCTCGTCGATCTCGCCGCGGTGGAGAAGTAGCTTGCGGATCCGCTTGGGCTCGTGGTTGTAGCGGTTCGCCTGCTCGAAGGGCGCGATGTGGGCCCCGATCAGCCACGCCTCGTCGCGCTCGATGCGCGCATACGCATCGGCCAGGTTAACCTTGCCCGCCCGGATCGACTTGATCTCCGTCCCGGTCAGGACGATCCCCGCCTCGAACGTGTCCTCGATGCTGAACTCATGCCGCGCCCGCCGATTGAGGGCAATGGTGTGCTCTTCCACAACGTTCATCCTACCTAGAGCTGCCCCGTCTGCGATCGTCGCGATTGGGCGGCCATGGCAAGGCGAGCCTGAGCACCGGAGCGAGCGCACCCCAAGGTGCGTGAGCGAGGAGCGCAGGGCTCAACGCAGCCAAGGTCGTCCAGGCGCGACAGCCCCCGGACGCACGAACGCCGGTCCACATGGGACCGGCGTTCGGTTGCTTACCACCCACAGGGTGTCCGCTTAGACGGCCATCTCCTGCGAGGTGGTGCAGCTACGCGTACTGTCGATCACTGCACATCACCTCCTTTCGTTCCCAGCAACCATATTGCATGGGTGCTTCGTGCGCAAGCAGGGGGAACCGGCAGTGGTGGGTCAGATTGACTCAAGATGGCGACCGATCGATCCTACCGTCCAGCAGTGATGGCCGCCGCATCGGTAGGCTTTCGGGGTCAATGGATGAGGATTACTGGGTCGCCTATCGGAAGCGAGTACGTAGGCGGGCCAGCACCTACGGCGCGTTGATCCTCTGCCCCGTGGTTATCGCTGTGGCCGTGTTGCTCGCACTGTCGCCCATGGATCATCCAGCGGGAGACATCAGGGACATGGTCGCGTTTCGGATCGTCGTCTATGGCTGCTTCACAGTGTTTGCGTTGGCACTGTTGATGGGGTCGATCCGGTGGCTGCTGGCCGACCGCAAGCACGGGTAGTGGACTGGATCTCAGGGCGGACGCCCGCAGAGGAGCCCTCGTCACGCCGCGCGGCCGACGACCGCCGACCCGCTCAGGATCTCGACGGCCTTGTCGAGCGCTGGATCCTCGTCGGTCACGGGCTCGGTGGGCGGCGCGACCGGGACATCGGGGACGATCCCCTTCTGGTGGATCCAGCGCTTGTCGGGCGTCAGCCAGCGGGCGATCGTCAGCTTCAGGGCGCCGGTGTTCGGCAGCTCGATCCACTGCTGGACGGTGCCCTTGCCGAACGTCGTCTCGCCCACGACCGTCGCGCGCTTGCGATCCTGGAGCGCACCCGCGACGATCTCGCTCGCCGATGCGCTGCCGCGGTCGACGAGGACGATGAGCCGGATGCCGGCACCGGTTGCAAGGCCGCCCGATGAGGCGTCGGTCGCCTCCTGCTTCGTGTCGGCGGTCTCCTCCCAGAAGATCGGGCCGGAATCGAGGAACTCCGAGGTGATCCGCCGAGCCGCCGTGACGTAGCCGCCGGGATTGCCGCGGAGATCGAGGATGATTTTCGTCCGCCCGGCCTTGATGTCGGCCTCGAGGGCATTGTGGAACTGGGTCGCCGCGTTATCGGAGAAGCCGGTGACCCAGATGTGGCCGATCGTGCCGCTGGCGAGATCCTCATCGATCACCTCGCGCTGGACGATGGTGTCGCGGACGATCGCCACGTCGAAAGCCGCGTCCTCGCCGCGCTTGATCGTGAGCACGACCTCGGTGCCCTTCTTGCCCCGGACCTTGTCCCGCGCGCCGTCGACCGTCAGGCCGTCGAGCCCGGCGCCGTCGACGGCCAGAATCGCGTCTCCCGCCAGGAGGCCCGCCTTCTGCGCCGGCGAGCCGTCGATCGGGGCGACGACGATGAGGATGCACTCCGGACCGAGCGTCGAGCAGTCGCTCGTCTCGCCGGTCGCACTCTTGGTCCCGATCTCCGCGCCGATGCCCTCGAATTGGCCGGACAGGTCCTGGAGTCCGGTCTGGTACTCCTCCGGGGTGAGGTACGCGGAGTAGGGGTCGCCCAGAGCCTCGACCATGCCGCGGATCGCGCCTCGCACGAGGAGCTGATCGTCGATCTCGCCCCCCGCGTAACGAGTCTCGATCGTCTCGAATGTGTCCCAGAACGGCTGGAAGATGTCGGCGCGCCCGCCGGGCGTGCCAGGCTGGTCCGAGAACCGCTGACCGACGAGGAAGCCCGACATGAAGAGGGCCCCGCCGGCGAGGATCGCCACGAGGCCGACAGCGAGGGCGAGGACGGGCGCACCGCGCCGGGCGCCTTCGACCCTCGTGACCGGGGGCACGGGCGGC
>Ga0184623_10000767_pt1 | contig 13828 bp, 10 predicted proteins | sample PLM1_100_b1_FD_133138 | JGI IMG/M metagenome (GOLD analysis project Ga0184623, IMG submission 133138) | Groundwater sediment microbial communities from an aquifer in East River, Colorado, USA - PLM1_100_b1 | ecosystem: Environmental > Terrestrial > Soil > Riparian zone | place: USA: East River...
CAGCTCGGCGACGGCACAACAACCTCTCGTTCGCTTCCCGTGAGGGTCGTGAGCGAACCCTAGCCGTGTCGCAGATCCGTTCCCACCGCTGGTGACTGTGTTCCGAGCAATCCGACGCCCGCCATCCGTCCCATAGACGCGACAGGGGATGTGGCTGAACGCTATGGCAAAGGGGGCTCGATGAAATCCCGTTGGCTGCCGGTCCTATTCGTTGTTTCGACGCTCGTCGCCGGGTGCGCCGGGGACTCCGATCCCACAGGAGTCCGGCCAGACGCATCGCGGTTCTCTCGTAACGCCAACCAGCGCCGTCCTGTCCCCGGCCAGTATGTCGTGGTGTTGCGACCCCACGTGGCGGATGTTGCGGCGGGTGCTCGTGGCTTCGCCGCACAACACGGCGCCAAAGTGCGGCGCGTCTACACGGCGGCATTGCGCGGCTTCACGCTCTCGAACCTCCCTGAGGCGGCGGCCCAGGCGCTGAGCAAGAACCCGCAGGTTGCGTACGTCGCGCAAGACGAGATCGTGTACGCGCTCGATGAGCAGCCCAACGCCACGTGGGGCCTGGATCGCATCGATCAGCGGGATCTGCCCCTCAGCGGCAGCTATGCGTACAACGCCACCGGCCTCGGTGTGCACGCCTACATCATCGACACCGGGATCTGGTACTCGCACGCCGAGTTCGGTGGCCGGGCCTCACTCTTCGCGGACGTTATCGAGGGGGGGGACGGAACCGACTGCAACGGCCATGGCACGCACGTCGCGGGGACGATCGGCGGCGCCACCTACGGCGTCGCGAAGAACGTCTCGTTGTACTCCGTTCGCGTGCTGTACTGCGATGGGTGGGGCTACTGGTCCGACGTGATTGCCGGTGTGGATTGGGTAATTGCCTATCACCAAAGCCCCGCGGTGATCAACCTGTCGCTTGGCGGGTGGTACTTCGAGCCGATGAACGAGGCGATCGCGGCCGCGGTGAATGCCGGCATCTTCGTCGGCGTCTCCGCCGGCAATGACTACGACAACGCCTGTTACTTCTCGCCCGCCAGCGCGCCCGACGCGACGACGGTGGGGGCGACCGATGCCGGCGACGTGGAAGCCGAGTTCTCCAACCGCGGCAGCTGCGTCGACATCTGGGCGCCCGGCGTGGATGTCACGTCCGCGATGATGGGCGATGACAATGCGATCGCGACCTGGAGCGGCACATCCATGGCCACGCCGCACGTCGTCGGCGCGGCGGCGCTCTATCTCGAGACGGATCCGCAGGCACCGCCGGCGCAGGTGGATGCCGCGTTGAAAGAGAATGCGACCTTCGAGAGGGTCGCCTGGAACGATCCCTATGGATACAAGCCGCCTCCAGAGCCGGGGCAGGGTTCCATCCTGTACAGCGGCTTCGTCGGTGGCACGCCACCGTTGCCGCCCGCCATGCCGACCGAGCTCGCCAGCTCGGCCGGGAGCGCGGTGCGGATCAACCTCACGTGGACCGATAACGCGATCAATGAATCGCGGTTCGAGGTCGAGCGGTGCCTGGGCGCGGGTTGCGCGGATTTCGTCAGGATCGGAGTGCGCGGCGCCAACACGACGACGTTCAGCGATGCTCCGCTCGAGCCGGGCACTGTGTACTCGTATCGTGTCCGGGCCGGCAATTCCGGTGGGACGTCCGACTATTCGAATGTGGCCGCGGCCGCCACGGCGGCGCCGCTCGCGGCACCGGCCAATCTCACCGCCGCAACGGTCAGCCCGTCGCAGATCAATCTTGTCTGGAGCGACCCAGGCGACACGGAAACTGATCTGCAGATCGAGCGTTGTGCCGGCCAAGGATGCACCAGCTTCTCTTGGATCGCATCGCTCGGCCCGAATGTGACGAGCTATACCGATCAGGGGCTGTCATCGAGCACCCCGTATTCATATCGCGTGCGCGCGTTCAACCAGGATGAGATCTCGCCTTACTCGCCGGTGGCCAGTGCCGCGACGCTCAATGCTCCGCCCGCGGCCCGCTACACGTGGAGCTGCGGGAAGATCAGAGGCGGCCGCCAGTGCACGTTCAACGGCGGCGGTTCGAGCGACGATATCGGTGTGACCGGCTGGTCGTGGAACTTTGGCGACGGCACGACGGGCAGCGGGGTCGTCCTCCAAAAGGTTTTCGGCTCGCGGACCACGTACACCGTCGTGCTTACGGTCCGGGATGCCGGGGGATTGACCGGCAGCAGGAGCTGCACGGTCCAGACAGGCACCAGCGGAAGCTGCTGACAACTCTGCGGGCCCCTGCAACCCGGATCACTCTCAGGAGGTGCACGATGTACGCACGGCGCGCTTGGATCGCGGTTTGGCCCGTCATGGTCACGCTAGCGGCGTGTGGGGAGCGTCCTGCCCCCGAGGGGATCGCCGCGCCGAGCTTCGCGGTGGGGGGCGTGCGACGCCCCGCCGTGCTCGTGAACCCGAACGCGAACGACGACGGCACCGCGAAGACGATTCAGGAAGGGATCGACATGGTGGTCGAGGGCGGCAAGGTGATGGTGCTGCCGGGGACCTATAACGAGGCCATCGTGATCGACAAGGGCTTGACGCTCGAGGTGATCGCAGACGGCCGCGGACCGGTCGTCATCGCTCCCGAGGGAACACCGCCAAGTGCCGTCGAAGTGACGACCTCCAACCCGGTAAGCATTCGGGACCTGGTCGTCCGCTTCAGCGGTCCGAACGGCGTCCGTGGTGTTGGCATCGTGGATGTCACCATCGAGCGCGTGTCACTCATCGCCGTCAACCCGCCCCTCGGCGCCGGGAGCGTCGTGCTCGTCCAGAACCTCGCCAACGTCACGGGCGGACGCGCGCGGCTCGTCGTGCGCGAAAGCTTCATCGACGGCGGGGTGTCGTTCAAGAACGGGCCGACGCCGCCCTTCGCTCAGATGTTCGGGATCCGGCCGACGGCGGACGTGGATGCGGTGATCGAGCGCAATGTCATTCGGCGCACCGGCGGGGCCTGCATCCATGTCGTAACGCGCGGCGACCTCGGTGGTGAGACCAACGCCGATGTCGTGGAGAACGATCTGGACGAGTGCTATCCCCTGGGGCGCGCTGCCGCCCTGCTCGTGGGGACCGCGTTCGGCGGCACGTTCGTCCCACCCCTCAACCCTATCAACGCGACCGCCACGGGCGTAGTCAACGTCGTCGGGAACACGATTCGAAACAGCGGGGGCTCGTGCCTGCCGACGACCGGCATCAACTATGAGCAGCTGTCGGGCCGCATCGAGCACAATCGCGTGCTGAGCGCCGTGGCCGCGTGCGCCTTCCCGTCCCTGCGCGCGTTGCCATCGGGCATTTTCGTAGGAAGCATTCGTGGGCTTCCAGCGACGGCGGCGGTCGTGCGGTTCAACGACATCGTGGGCAACGCCCATCCGGGGATGCTCATCGCACGCAACCAGACAGCGGCGATCGACGCGACCTGCAACTGGTGGGGTGCGGCTACAGGGCCCACGGCGAACGCTTGGCCCACGGGCAGAGGGGACACCCTCGCGATCGACGGCGCGGCCGCGACGCCGACGTTCTTACCCTTCGCGACGGCGCCGATCGCCGGCACGGGGGCGACGCGCTGTTGAGGGTCCTCACCCCCTGTCCCCCTCTCCCTTCGGGAGAGGGGGAACGGAGGCGCAACTCGAAGTACAAGCATGGAGGTGTGGCATGAACAGGCAACGCTTGACCCTGGCCGTTCTCACGGCCCTCGTGACGTGGGCGTGCGGCGAGCCGGCGGCCGTTCCGGAGGGCGCGCTCCGACCGAGCTTCGCCGCCGGTGGCGTCGGGCGGCCCTCAGTGCTGGTGAATGCGAATTCGGACGCCAACGGCACCGCGAAGACGATTCAGGAAGGGATCGACATGGTGGGGCCGGGCGGCACGGTGCTGGTCGTGCCGGGGACGTACAACGAAGCCATCGTGATTAACAAGGGGCTCACGCTCGAAGGAATCGGGGGCGAGAGCGGACCGGTGATCGTCGCGCCAGCCCCGGGCCCCGACGTGGCGATTGAAGTCGCCACGACGGACGCCGTCGTCGTCCGCAACCTGACGGTGCACCACGGAGGCTTCGTCGGCCTGCGCGGGATCGGGCCGGTCGATCTGACTGTTGAACGCGCGACGATCCTTGGTCCGTCGAGAGGTGGGGTCGTGGTAATCAACGACGGCCCAGCCGGCCGGGCTCTGGTCACCGTGCGGGACAGCTGGATCGAGGGGCCGACTACGCCCCCGACGGTGTCGCAACAGGGCGGCATCAGCGCTTTCGGCGACGTCGACGCACTCATCGAACGGAATGTCGTAAGGGGCAGCGGAGGTGTCTGCATCCACGTGTCGACGCGGATCGACCTCGGAGGCCAGACCAACGGGAGCATCCTCCACAATGACGTAGATGCGTGTGGCGAGGCTGGGGGAATTCGAGTGGGCCGCCGTATCGCTGCCCCGACGGGGCCACCCGCCACGGCAACCGGTGTCGTCAACGTGATCGGGAACACCATTCGCAACACACCGGCTTCGTGCGTTTCTCGGACCGGCATCAACTGGGAGGCCCTTGGAGGCCGGATCGAGCACAATTCGATCCTGGGCTACATACAGGCATGCGCGGGCGCTGGGCCGAGAGCACTCCCCGCAGCCATCTGGGTCGGGAGCCTCGTCGTTCTGCATCCACAGGCCACGCCCGTGGTGCGATTCAACGACATCGAGGGGAACGCGCAGGCGGGGCTGCGGGTGGCGCCCAACATGACGACGGCGGTCGACGCGCGCTGCAACTGGTGGGGCTCGGCGAGCGGCCCGTCGGGCGCGGGGTCAGGGACTGGTGATGCGGTAGTGGTTCAGGCTGGTGCAGCGACACCGGTCTTCGCGCCGTTCGCCACGGCGCCGATCGCGGGAACGGGGGCGACGAGCTGCTGAGCAATCTGACCGGACGCGTCGACGCGCGTACGCTGGTGTTCGCATCCACGCGGCCCGGAGGCTTCGGACTGGACGATCTCTGGATGTCCACCCGCACGCCGAGCGGGAACTAACGGGAACTAAGAGGAGGATCACATGACTACGCCGTTCCGCATCCTCGCTTCACTGGCTCCGCTCGCCCTGCTCGTCGCGTGCGGCGGGGAGTCCGATCGAGTCATGTTCGCGCTCCAGGCCGACCGCTTCGCCAGCTCCGCGTGGTCCGAACCCGTGAATCTCGGCCCAGTGATCAACTCGAGCGCAGTTGACGCAAACGCTTCGCTTTCGCACGATGCCCACACCCTCTACTTCGTCTCGACGCGACCCGGCGGATTCGGCGCCAACGACATCTGGAAGTCCCACCGGCAGTGCTTGCCGTGTGATTGGGAAGCGCCGGTCAACCTCGGCGCCCCGGTGAATACGGACGCGGGCGAGGCCGCACCGACAACGTCGGACAACGGGCGCCTACTCTTTTTCTTCAGCCTTCGCCCCGGCGGTTTCGGCAATGCCGACATCTACGTGTCGCATCGAGTGAGCACGGGCGCAACGGGCGACGTCTGGGGCGCACCGGTCAATCTCGGGTCCGACGTGAATACCGCCGGGACTGAGAACGGCTCGTACTACGTGCACGAAGCGGGAGAGCCCAACGCCTTCTTGTACTTCAACCGGGTTCTTCCGGGGGGCAACCTCGACATCTACCGGGTTTCGCTCTCCAACGATGGAGTACCGCTTGGTCCAGCGGTCCTCGTGCCGGAGCTGAGTGACCCAGCCGGCGTCGACCAAAAAGTGGCGGTCCGCACGGATGGTCACGAGCTGCTACTGTCCGCGATCCGAGCTGGCGGCTTTGGCAACTTCGACATCTGGGTGTTCACACGCCAGAGCGTCCAGGACCCGTGGTCGACGCCCACGCACCTGGGCGCGCCGGTGAACACGCCTGACGTCGACTCGCAGCCGAGTCTGTCACGCGACGGCCAAACGCTGATCTTCACGTCGATTCGGGCGGGCGGGTTCGGCCAGCAGGACCTCTGGATGTCGACTCGATCGCCAGGCGTAAACTGACGCCACCGGAGGCTTCATGTCGCACCACACACTGATTTCGCTCATCCCCCTCATGCTCCTCGCCGGGTGCGAAGTGGACTCAGATCGTCTGCCTTCTGCGCCCAGGCTCGACATCGCTGCGCGACGGGCCACGTCGACATTCCCAAACGTTGACGGGAGTTTTGGCCCGTTCGTGCTGGCGTCCTGTGAAGGGGGATACGATCTCGTCTATCAACAGACGGGGACGGTGACGATGATCGTGACGACAGACGCCGCAGGCAACGTCACCAGAGTACAAAGCGTCTGGAACCTCACGGCTTCATATACCAACTCCGTCACGGGCTATTCGATTTCTGGTCCGAGCCATGGTCCGGACCAACTGACGTTCAACACCGATGGAACGCAGCGGCTGGTGCAATATGGTCCCATTGTGCATCTCAAGACCCCTGATGGAATCCATCTTGTCGACGCCGGCAAGATCGAATTCCTGATCGACGCAAACGGGATTACCCCAGTGGGAATGTCTGGGCCCCATCCGATCCACGACGGCTTCCCGCAACGCCCTGTGCTCTGTGCCCTCATCAACCACTGAGCGCGTCTTCGTGAGCACGCGCGCGCGGCGTCGAAGAGAGTGACGGACGGCTTCTCGCGGCACAAGCACGTCACACCGGCCGTCGCGCTCCTGACGGTCGTTGCTGCTGGTGCCTGGATCGGCGCGTGTCGGGATGGAATCGTGGACACAGAAATCACAGCCGCGACCGACACGACGTTCGTATCGGATCCGGTGCCACTGGCGTCCGTTGCCCTCAACGCTCAGCGCCGCTCGCCGAGCGCTCCTGCGGCGACGGCTGTCGCGTTCGTTGCGCTGCCTCCGGGCACTGTTCCGGGCGGTGACGTAGCGATCGTGCGCGTCCGCGGTGGTGCTGGCACGTTGACGACGGCGATGAGCGCCGGTGGCTTTGATCCAGTGCCCGTGGACGCCAGCCCTGGCGACACCGTCGAAGTTGAGGTCCGCGTCAGCGGCGGCGCGCCGGTGGTCTTCACGGCCGCCGTACCGGCACGGCGCCGCCCGATTGTCGTACGCACCGATCCCCCGCCACGCAAGCGTGATGTGGCGCTCAATTCCGGCATCGTCGTCGTGTTCAGCGAGCCCGTCGATCCGGCGAGTCTGACGGGCTCGTCGGTGCGACTGCTCCGTAGCGCCGCCGTCGTTCCGGGGATGGTGACGCTGCTAGCCGGCAGCTCTACCGCCGCCGTGTTTGTTCCAGATGCGGCGCTCGACATGAACACCGATTATCTGCTGGTTGTCACGCAGGCGGTGCGCGATCTCCGTGGTGACGCGCTGGCGGCGCCAGACTCGGTCCCGTTCACGACGGGCACGACGAATGTCAGTCCGGCGTACTACGCCGCCGTAGTGCCCGACACCACCGTGATCCTGACGGGTTCACAGGTACAACTGACCGTCGCCGCACTCGACACGAATGGGTCACCGCTCGCCGGCCGGCCGGTGATCTGGACGACGAACGACCCCGCCGTGGCCTCGGTCTCCAGCACCGGTCTCGTAACGGCGCTGGCGGAGGGGGAGGCGCACATTCACGCCAGCGTCGATTTTGCGAACGCAGACGCCGTTGTCTTTGTCACACAGACGCTGACGAGCGTGTCCTCCCTGGTCCTGACTCCAGAGTCGGCCACGATTCCCGTCACGGGTCGCGTGCAATTGGTCGCAACACTGCTGGACTCGGCGGGCAACATACTCCGCTTCCGGCCCGTTACGTGGAGCACGAGCGATGCGATGATCGCGACCGTAGACCCGGTCTCCGCGGCCGCGAACTGGGTCTCGGGAGTCGCGACCGGTACGACAACCATCATTGCCACGAGCGACGGCAAGAGCGACAGCGCCGTCGTCACCGTCGTTGGAGTGGGACGATACGTCACGATTGACGCCGGTGACGGACACACGTGTGCGGTGGCGGAAGGTCTCTGGGTGTCATGCTGGGGGAACAATCTTGAGGGCCAGCTCGGCACCGGCGTCAGCGGAGGGAACGCACTCGTGCCTCAGGGCGTCGCTGGGACCCAACAATTCGCTCAAGTCGCTGCCTATATGGGCCGCACGTGTGCCGTTACTCCCGCGGGCGTCGGCTACTGCTGGGGGTTCAACCATGACGGAGTGTTGGGCACGGCGTATGGATCGCCACCTCAGCCAGCGCCCCTTCTCGTCCCGGGCGGCCTCCGGTTCACCACCATCGGCGTGGGCCAACACCACATGTGCGGCCTGACGGTCAGCGGTGCTGCTTTCTGCTGGGGTGAGAATCTCAACGGCGAGTTGGGTAATGGTGACACCACCGCCTGCGCGAACACCCCGTGCACCACCGTACCGGTAGCCGTGGCGGGTGGTCTCACGTTCACCTCTCTCTCCGTCGGTGATTCACACGCGTGCGGGGTCACCGCAAGTGGGGCCGCCTACTGCTGGGGGTTCAACTGGACCGGACAACTTGGTGACGGCAGCACCGTCCGCCGGGCGACGCCTGTGGTGGTTTCGGGTGGGCTCCAGTTTGCGACGCTGAGCGCGGGATACTACCACACGTGCGGCATCACGAGCGACTCACTCGCGTACTGTTGGGGGCTGAACGGAGATGGTCAGTTGGGAGTCGCGACGACCACTGGTCCCGAGTCCTGCATCACGTCATCGTGGGGGCCGATTTCCTGCAGCACGGTGCCGGCGCTGATCGCGAGCCCATTGCGCTGGAGTGACATCAGCGCCAGCGGACAGTTGGGGCACACGTGCGCGCTGACGCCCGACGGGGCTGCGTACTGCTGGGGAACCAATTCCTCGAGTCAGCTCGGCACCGGTGGCGCCACGGGTCCCGGGGAGTGTCGCTTGTCCAATCCGTCCTGCAGCCCGAATCCCCTGCCTGTGGCGGGCGGACTCGTGTTCGCGCGAGTGAGCGCCGGTGCAGGGCACACGTGCGCGGTGACCGTCACCAACATCGCGTACTGCTGGGGTGGCAACTGGCTCGGCGAACTCGGAAACGGTACGACCGCCGAGAGTAATGTGCCGGTGAGAGTCCTGGGCCAACCTTAGGCTGCTGCGCTCCTCGTAGATGTCGCCAAGCAATCCACCCACCCGAATCCGTCTCATGTTCCAACAGTTGTGACGTCGGATACCTGTTTGGTGGGAGGATTCATGCACTGCATCGCGCACATTTGTCTGGCGACCTCAGTCCTCGCGCTCACGCTCGCGGCTTGCCGCGCCGACTCGACCGGCGCCCACATCGAAGCCTCGCTTCTCGAAGTCGATGATCCGCCGCAGTTCTCCGACTGGTCGGCGCCGGTCAACCTCGGCCCGACCGTGAATTCGGGCTCGTCCGACATCGAAGTGTCGATCTCCAAGGACGGGCGCAGCTTGTACTTCGCCTCGAACCGCCCCGGTGGTTTCGGCAATCAGGACATCTGGTTCTCGCGGCGGGCCAGCGTGGACGACGACTGGGGGCCACCGCAGAACCTCGGTCCCACTATCAACACCGCATTCGACGACCGGGCGCCGATGCTCACACGCGACGGGCACAGGATGTACTTCTCGAGTGACCGCCCCGGGGGGTTTGGCGGCAGCAATGTGTACGTGTCTCGACGGCATGACCGCCGTAACGACGTCGGCTGGGAACCGCCCGAGAACCTCGGCGCCAATGTCAACAGCGGCGGCGCCGGCCTCCCGTTCTACTTCGAGGATCCCGTGACCGAGACGAGTACCCTGTACTTCAATTCAGGCCGAACGGGAGGCATTGGCAGCACGGACATCCATGCCAGCACGCTGCAGGCGAACGAGACTTTCGGCCCAGCAGTGCTCGTTCCGGAACTCAGCAGCCCCCTCCGTGACGCCAAGGTCGCCATCCGACGCGACGGCCTGGAACTGTTCCTAACCTCGGATCGGACCGGCACGATCGGATCGTTCGATGTCTGGGTCGCGACGCGCGCGACCACGAGCGACCCGTGGTCCACACCCGTGAATCCGGGGCCGGTCGTCAATTCAACAATGGATGAAGGCCGCATGGCCCTCTCGTTCGACGGCACAACCCTCTACGTCACGGGGACACGGCCGGGGGGATTCGGGCTGCAGGACATTTGGGTCAGCACGCGCTCCAAGCTCAAGGAATAACTGGAGGATCTATGACAGCCGCGCCCCGCATGTTCGTCACCCTAGCCACCCTCGCCCTCGTCCTCGCGGGCTGCCGCGTCGACTCGACCGGCACGCGCGTCGAAGCATCGCTGCTCGAGGTCGATGATCCGCCGCGGTTCTCCGAGTGGTCCGCGCCGGTCAACGTCGGCACGCCGATCAACACTGAGTTCGGCGAAGCTGGATCCTTCATCGCCAAGGACGGACTCAGTTTCTACTTCAGTTCCACCCGCCCAGGAGGTTGCGGCGGGTTTGACATCTGGGTTTCCGCGCGGACGAGTGTCGACGATCCCTGGGGCGATCCTGCCAACCTGGGTTGCGACATCAATTCCGCCGGCCTCGACGCCGCACCGGTCCTCACGATCGACGGACATCGACTCTACTTCCATAGCGATCGGCGGAGGGGCGGGGGGTGTGGACCTGTATGTGTCTCGACGGCGAGACAAGCGGGATCCCCTCGGCTGGCAAACCCCGGAGAATCTCGGCAGCGGCGTCAACACAGCTTTAGCCGAGGTCCAGCCAGCCGTCTTCGGGGACGACGAGAGTGGAATTACGACGCTCTTCTTCGCAGGACGGGTGGGCGCGCCGGGAGGCCTTGGCGCAGCCGACATCTACAGCAGCACGCTCCTGCCCGATGGGACCTTCGGTCCCGCCGTCTTGGTTCCCGAGCTCAGCTCCAGCGCGCAAGATCAAGGCCCGGCGATCCGGCGGGACGGGCTGGAGTTCTTCCTGTCCTCCGCTCGGCCGGGGACGCTGGGCGCAGTCGACCTGTGGACCTCGACCCGGGCGAGCACCTCGGATCCCTGGTCAACTCCGGTGCACATGGGAGCGGTCACAAATAGTGCCGTACTGGACGATCGTCCTACCCTGTCTTTTGACGGCACGGCGCTGTACTTCCAGTCGCCGCGCGACGGTGGGCTCGGAGCGAACGACATCTACGTGATTACGCGGACCAAGCTGAAAGGGGAGGACTAGGAGACCCGTGACCCCGTTCCGCGGACATCCGGGCATAACGGTCGTGAGCCTCGCCGCCATCGTGATCTGCGCGTGCAGCGACCAAGGCCCCTCTGAACCGCCCGGCGCCGCTCGAGTCGTTGTGTCAACCAGCGGGTTGGATCTCGATGTCGACGGGTACACGGTGACGATTGATACGCGCTCACCGCGGACAATCTCAATTAACGCGACGCTGCAGTTCGATTCGCTGCCCCCCGGTTCTCATTCTGTCCGGCTGGGTGGTTTGGCATCCAACTGCGCGGTCACCGGCGCAAACCCCGTTTCGGTCGACGTCATCGCCGGGACCGCGGCGGAGGTCTCATTCGCGGTGGCCTGTACGGTTCGCTTCGTTGCGGTGAGCGCTGGCGCAAATCACACGTGCGCAATCACGAGTCGGGGTTCAGCGTATTGTTGGGGCGATAACAGCTACGGTGAACTCGGCGACGGGATCACCGACGGGATCCGCTCAGCAGTCCCGGTGAAGGTTTTGGGCTCGCTCACATTTGCTGCGGTGAGTGCCGGTGCCGGTCACACCTGCGGCCTCACGACCGACAGCGCGGCGTATTGCTGGGGTGCCGGGGGAGCGCTTGGGGATGGCTCGACGACCGGCCCGGAGCAATGTGGTTTTGCTCAGGTTCGTTGTAGTGCTGTGCCGGTAGCGGTCCTCGGCGGACTCACATTTGCCAGCACGACCTCCGGCGGCGGCGGCGGGTTCCACACCTGCGGTGTCGCGATCGGAGGCCAGGCCTATTGTTGGGGATTCAACGGCTGGGGCGAACTTGGCGATGGGACCAACGTTGAACGAGCCAGTCCGGTCGCAGTCGTCGGTGGACACACCTTCGCCGAATTGGACGCTGGAGCAGGGCACACCTGCGGTGTGACTACTGGAGGCGACGCCTACTGCTGGGGCAGCAACTCCTTTGGCGAGCTCGGTAACGGGGGTGATACGGCGTTGCTTCACCCGACGCCTATCCCCGTGGTCGGTGGACTCACATTCACAAGCGTCAGCGCGGGGTACACACACACCTGCGGCGTGGCAACCGGTGGCCAGGCCTATTGCTGGGGCAATAACTACATGGGGAAGCTCGGCAACGGGGACACCACTGACGAGGCGAGTCCCGTCGCAGTCTTCGGTGGACTCACGTTTACGACGGTGAGCGCCGAAGCGGACCAGACCTGCGGACTGACCGTCGAAGGTGTGGCATACTGCTGGGGCTGGCGCTACGCGGTTGGACGGCAGGCAACGCCCCTTGCTGTGGAAGGTGGTCTCACGTTCGCCGCGTTGAGCGGAGGTGGGAACCACACCTGTGGAATCACACGCAGCGGACTCCTGTATTGCTGGGGGAGCAACGACGCTGGCGAGCTGGGGGACGGCACCGTGGGTGCGTGGAGAACTACGCCAGTAAAGGTCTTCGGCCAGCCATGAACACGAGATGTTTGGCACGATACCCTAGCTCTTGCCCCGACGCGATCGGGTTCGCGCCTGGGCCAGCTTCCAGAACCGCCGTTCTCCGATGATGGTGATCCGCTGCCCCAGCGCGGCGAGGCGGCGGATCTCCATCAGTTTGGTGCCACCATCCACCCCGGCGATCTGCAGCCGGTTGGGCCGTCCCCGCACGAGCACATCGGTCATCCGTCCGGGCTTCGTTTGCACGATCGCGCCGGCTTTCCGGGCCGCGGCAATGGCGTCGCTCCGCGGCCGGCTGAGAAATCCGGTGAAGGAGAGCCGCTTTCCGGTGATGCTCCCCACCCGGCCCACCGCCAGCGCTTTCGGGCGATGCCGCAGGGCGGCAATGAGCTCGCCGGCTGCCTCGTAGCGCTTGCCGCGCACCCCCAGACAGCGGTGAATGACCTCCTTCAAATGGTCGCTGCAGGGAAGGCCGCGGACATCGCGACTGCGCATCGGACTCGCGATGTCACCGCGGAGCAGCATCGCAGCCAGCTGGCCGACCTGATAGATGTCGTCGCGCTGTTGCCACCTCCGGATCCATCCCCACGCGATCTCGGTCGGCGCATTCAACGGGTTGAAGGCGTCAGCGGTGACCCCGCGACGATTCCGCTGGTGCCGGGCGATGCCGAAATCCCCCAGCTTCAGCTGCTCGTTCGCGCACACGAACACGTTGAAGGGCGTGAGGTCGCGGTGCAGCGCCTGTCCGCGATGCAGCGCATCGAGCGCACCAAGGATCGCCGCGATCTCGCGGCGCACGACGCGCTCGGGCTGGGGGCCACGGCGCGCGAGCCAGGCGCCCACGTCGCCGTGCTCCGCGTACTCCATCACGATGCAGTAGCGCATGCGCGCCCCGTCAAGCTCGGCGAACCGATCGAAGATCCGCAGCGCGCGCGGCTCCCGCTCGAGGAGCTCGGCGAAGTAGGCCTCGCGCAGCCAGGTGGTGAGACGATCGCTGATCTTGATGCAGACCTGTGCGGGCAACCCACCGCTCGGCGTGGGGGTCGCGAGGTACACTTCGCCGAAGCCTCCCTTGCCGATGAGCCGGTCCAGCCGGTAGGAGCGACCGGTTTCGGAGCTGCGCGCCGTGGCCACGGTGGAGGTTGGAACGACTCGCGTCGTCATGGAGTTGGCCCCCTAGGATTCGAACCTAGATTCGCGGATCCAAAGTCCGCTGTCCTGCCATTGGACGAGGGGCCAGTCGTGTTACGGCGCTTCAACTTAACAAGACTGTAAATGTGGCG
>Ga0184623_10000768_pt1 | contig 13815 bp, 9 predicted proteins | sample PLM1_100_b1_FD_133138 | JGI IMG/M metagenome (GOLD analysis project Ga0184623, IMG submission 133138) | Groundwater sediment microbial communities from an aquifer in East River, Colorado, USA - PLM1_100_b1 | ecosystem: Environmental > Terrestrial > Soil > Riparian zone | place: USA: East River...
ACCGAGACCGAGGTCGGCGACGAGGAGGCCTACTACGAGGTCGAGGTCACCCTCGACAACGGCCGGCAGGTCGACGTGCATCTCGATCGTGACTTCAAGGTCGTCGACGCCCAGGCCGATCAGGACGGCGCTGGCGACGACGGCGACGGCGGCGGCGGCGGCGGCGACAAGGGCTGAGTTGGTAGCGGCATGCGTAGCCACGGGAAAGGTCCGATCCGACGACTTCGGGGAAGGACCCTGCTGACCATCGGCTTGGCTGCGGCGCTCGTGACGAGCGCGTGCACCGGCTCAGGCGGCGACTCCGCGGGCCCCGAGAAGTCGGCGGCGCCGGCCACCATGGACCCCGGCCCGACGTGCGTCAAGAGCGAGAAGGGCGACAGCTGCCTCCCGATCGCACCGGCCGGCAAGCGGGTCGATCTGCTGAAGCCATCCTTCTCCAACCCGACGTCGATCACCAACCGGCTCCACCCGACCAGCGAAGTCGACCAGACCCTCTACCTCGGCAGCGCCGACGGTGAGCCGTTCCGCAGCGAGGTCACCCTTCTGCCCGAAACGAAGACCATCGAGTGGAACGGCCAACGGGTCACGACGGTCGTCTCGCAGTACCTCGCCTTTGCCGGCGGGCGCATCCAGGAGGTCGCGCTGGACTGGTACGCCCAAGCCGACGACGGGTCCGTCTGGTACCTCGGCGAGGACGTGTTCAACTACGAAGACGGGGTCGTCGCCGACACCGAGGGCACCTGGCTGGCCGGCAAGGACGGCCCAGCCGCGATGATCATGCCGGCCAACCCCAAGGTCGGCGATGTGTACCGGCCCGAGAACATCCCGGGCGCCGTCTTCGAGGAAGTCACCGTCGCGTCGACCGGGCAGACCGTGCCCGGCCCGGCCGGTCCCGTCCGCGGCGCGATCGAGGTCTCCGAGCTCCACATGGACGCCGGCCGCGAGGCCAAGGTCTTCGCCCCCGGCTACGGCGAGTTCTCCACCGGCAACCCCGCGGGCGACCTCGAGGCCGCCGCCCTCGCCGTGCCCACCGACGCGCTCCCCGGGCCAGCGCCGGCTCAGCTGACCAGCATCTCGGCCGCCGCTCTGACGGTCTTCGACGCCGCGGGGCGGGAAGACCGGACCGGCGGCGCCGCCGCACAGAAAGCAGTGCAGCAGGCGTGGCAGGCGTACCGATCCGGTCAGGTGCCCCAGATGCTCGGGAAACAGATGAGCGCGGCCGTGGCAGCGCTCACCGCAGCCGTCACCGCGGAGGCGCCCGAAGAAGCGCGCCAGGCCGCCCTCGACGTGGCCCGAGCCAGCCTCGACCTCCGGCTGCGGCATCAGCCGGTCATCGAGATCGATCTCCCCCGGCTCGCCCTCTGGGCACGCCAACTCCTCATCGACACAGCCGCCGAGGAGCCGGGCGACATCGCGGGCGACGCGGAGACCCTCAAGTGGATCTGGGCCCGGGTCCGGCACGCAATGGAGCCGGCCGCAGCCGCGCGCGTGGACGCGCAACTCCGTGACCTCCAGGGCGCGGCGCAGAAGAGAAACGTCGCCGCCGCGGCCAAGGCGGCCCCTCTCCTGCTCGAGACGCTCGGCACGCTCCGACCCCGCTGACCCGGCCTCGAAACAGGCAGGCGCCCGTTCCAGTGACGGCTGAGCTTCCTGGGTCGCCATTTCGGAATCTTGCGGCGCGGGGTTCCGGGCGTGTCGGCGCGCCTGCCGCCGACGGCGTTCATACCCGATCGAATGGCGCTGCGTAGGCGAACGTCCCACGCAGCGAGGGAGTGAACGCGGTGAGGGTGCGGGCTTGGAAGTGCGGTCGCCACGCCGGCACCGGAGGTGTGATGCCGTACTCCTCAGCGAGCCGGAACCCGAACCTCGAGTAGTAGCGGGGATCGCCGAGCAAGACCACGAGGGGCTCATCGAGGGCGTCGGCTGCGCCGAGCACGGCGTGCATGAGGGCGAGGCCAACGCCGCGTCGTTGATGGTCGGGATGCACACTCAGCGGCCCGAGCCCGAGTACCTGAGCCGAGCTCACCCGAGCCCGGGTACAGAGGACGTGCCCGACCACGCCGGCCGAATTGATCGCCACGAGTGAGAGCGCAGGCAGCCAAGCGTCGCTGGCACGCAACTCGTCGATGAGGCCGGCCTCGGGTGGAGTTTTGGCTGGCTGCCCGGGGCGGGTGAACGCTGCGGTCGTCACGGCACGGATGGCCTCGGCCTGGGCCTGCCTCTCGCGTTGGATCAACACCGGCTTACCCTGCCGTGCCGTCCGCATGCCGGGCAACCGAAATGCGTTGCCGCTGAGGCGAGCCAGCTCCGCGATCTTGAGCCATTTTCGGCGCCACGCCGTGCTGTCGCTGTTTCAGCTCAAGATCGCGGACTGTCATTCGCGCCGGCTGCGCGGGATGCGGCGACGCGGCGACAGCGCGCCCGCTCACAGCCACCCGGACCTGCGGAACGCCCGGAACAGCAGGGCGCACAGGATCGCCATCACGGCCAGCACCAGCGGGTAGCCGAACCTCCAGCGCAGCTCCGGCATGTTGTCGAAGTTCATCCCGTAGACGCCGGCGATCATGGTGGGCACCGCGAGGATGGCCACCACCGCGCTGATCTTGCGCATGTCCCGGTTCTGCTGCACGGCGATCTGGGCCAGGTGGGATGCCAGAATCGTGTTGAGCAGGTCGTCGAAGCCGGCGACCTGCTCGACCACGCGCAGCAGGTGATCGGCGACGTCGCGGAAGTAGGCGCGGATCTCCTCGTCCACGAGCGGCACGGCCCCGGTGGAAAGCTGCTGCAGGGGACGGGCGAGCGGCACCACCGCCCGCTTGAGTTCCAGCAGCTCCCGCTTGAGCTGGTAGACCCGCCGGGGATCGTGCGCCTCGTCCGATGCGAACACCTCGGCCTCCACGTCCTCGACGTCCCGCTCGACATCGGCGGCCACCGTCACGTAGTCGTCCACGACATGGTCGGCGACCGCGTACAGCACCGCGGCCGGGCCGTGGCTGAGCAGTTCCGGGCGCTCCTCCAGGTCGTGGCGCACGGTGTCCAGCGGGCGGGCGGCGCCGTGCCGCACCGTCACGACGAAGTCCGCGCCCACGAACAGCATCACCTCTCCGGTCTCGATCACCTCGCTGTGCTCCGTCAGCTCGGTGTGCTCGACGTAGCGGGCCGTCTTGAGCACTACGAACAACATCTCGCCGTAGCGCTCGAGCTTCGGCCGCTGATGAGCCTTGACCGCGTCCTCCACCGCCAGCGGGTGCAGCCCGAACTCGGCGCCGATCCTTTCAAGCTGCTCGGCGGTCGGCTCGTACAGTCCGATCCACACGAACCCGCCTGCTTCACGGCTTGCGCGCAGCGCCTCCTCGACCGGCACCCGCTCCCGGTGCAACCGGCGCCCTTCGGCGTACGCAGCGCAGTCAACGATCGCCGCATCTGCGCCCGCGCGGCCCCCGCCGATCCGATCCGGCACGTCCCCTGCCGCGCCGGCCGGTCCCACCCGCTCGCCCATGCGGACCCGCCTCCTCCCGGTCGATCCCGGGCCCGATCACCCATCCGCCGACCCCGGGCTGCTCCGCGCGAGAGGAGCGCTGTCAGATGGGCGGCCAGGCGCCAAGCGGCCGGCCGATCTCCCAACGGTGGCCGAATGGATCTACGACGCTGCCCACACGCCAGCCGTGGCTGTCCGCCACAGACGACTCGGGCGTCGCTCCCGCGGCAACTGCCTGGGTCCAGACCGCGTCCGGGTCATCGACGGTCAGGATCATCCATACCGACCGGCCGGCCAGCGAAGCCGGTGTGAACCGGCCGAGGTCGGGGCCTTCCCCGGCCAGCCAGAATGCCGCTCCGTCGATCGACAGCTGAGCGACACCGGCGTCGTCACCGACGCGATACAACTCCACGGCACCGAAAGCTGCCGTGTAGAACTCGATCGCCGCCACCCCGTTGCCGACGACCAGACTGGGCGCGATCGTCGTCCTGACGCGGCCACCCGCTGTCGCTGACTCGCTCATCTAACTCCCTTTGTCCTGGCAGACGCGGCCCGCCCGGAGCCTCACCCGTGAGGCGACCGCAAGCGTGAGCCGCTACATGCACCGATGACGAGGATGTTGATCTCGCCGGCAGTCTGAATCGGAGGACGTGCGTCGCTATCCCATGGTCTTCGAGCCGTCCAAGGCTTCCCGGATGATATCGGCGTGGCCAGCGTGCTGGGAGGTTTCGGCGATGACGTGGAGCAGAACCCGCCGTACCGACCATCGTGCGCCCGGCTCGTACCAGGGCGCCTGCGGGAGCGGGTGGGACACGTCCAGGTCGGGCAGCGTCGACACGAGTTCGTCGGTCTTGCGCGCCACCTGCTCGTAGGTGTCAAGCAGGTCGGCGAGCGTCTCGCCCTCGAGCATGCGGAACTGGCCTTCCCAGTCGACCGGTTCGCTCTCCATCGCCTCCGCGCCGCCGACTGCGAATCGTCGCCACCCCTCCTCGGTGGTGGCCACGTGTTTGATCAGGCCACCGAGGCACAGCTCGCTGACGGTGGTGCGTTGCGCTGCCTGCTCGTCGGTCAGCCCGCGAACCGTGAACCGAAGGAAGCCTCGGTGCTTCGCGAGCGTCTCCAGCAGGTCGGCGCGCTCGCCGGTCATGATCTTCTCGGGGGTGGTCATGGTGCCCGCCTTTCCGTTTCCTCCAGCCCGCAGACTAGGACCGCCCACCGACACTTCAGGTTCGCACACCCGCTGAGCAGCCGCGGGCTGATGGCCGTTGGGTCGACCCTTCGCCAGCTCGGACGTCGGTGCCAGGCGCAGGTGGCGCAGCGTCCCGGTACAGGTCAGTTCCGTCGGTTCGCCCGGTTCGGAGTTTTCCACTCGGGGGAAGGAAGGGCCGAAGGTATGTAGTGACTGGGCGCACGAACCAGGAGAGACTCCAGTCGGGGCCACTCAAGGGCGGTGGGCCGAACCTCCCTCGGTGCGCTGTCACTCGCCATCGGGAGGACGACGTGTCTGGATCTGCCCCGCTACAACCCAGGTGGGTGGGCGAGTCCGACCACGAGAAGGCCGACGGTCGCCTCGTCGAACGGGTCGCGGCCGCCGTCGATCGCGAGTTCTCGGCCCACACGGGAAAGCCCCACCAGCCCGGCGAGGATCCACGGTCCGACCCGACAGCCGATCCGTTCCGACCGAACCCGCCGCCCGTGCAGCGACCTCCCAGCGGCGGCGTTCCTCAGAGGAGAAGACGATGCTCGAAGACCTGGACCCGGGCGAGACCCGGGAATGGATCGACGCGCTGGATTCCCTGCTGGCCGTGGAAGGAGCCGACCGGGCGAGCTACCTGCTCGACGAACTTCACCAGGAAGCGCGCCGCAAGGGCGCCGCGGTGCCGTACTCGGCGAACACGCCGTACCTGAACACGATCCCGCCCGACAGGGAACCCGGCTACCCGGGCGATCTGGAGATCGAGCGCCGGATCCGGTCGACAATCCGTTGGAACGCGGTCGCGATCGTGTTGCGGGCGAACAAGGAATCGTCGGAACTGGGTGGGCACATCGCGAGCTTCCAATCCGCCGCAACGCTCTACGAGACCGGATTCCAGCACTTCTGGCACGCGCCGTCGGAGAACCACGGCGGAGACCTCGTGTTCATCCAGGGGCATTCGTCACCGGGCATCTATGCGCGGGCCTTCCTAGAGGGCCGGCTGACCGAGGAGCAGTTGCTGCGCTTCCGGCAGGAGGTCGACGGCGACGGGCTGTCGTCATACCCGCACCCGTGGCTGATGCCGACGTTCTGGCAGTTCCCCACCGTGTCCATGGGGCTGGGTCCGCTGATGGCGATCTACCAGGCACGGTTCCTGAAGTACATGCACAACCGCGGACTCGCCGACACCGCTAACCGTCACGTGTGGGCGCTCCTGGGCGACGGGGAGATGGACGAGCCGGAGTCGCTGGGAGCCATCTCGCTGGGCGGCCGAGAGAAGCTGGACAACCTGATCTTCGTGGTGAACTGCAACCTGCAGCGCCTGGACGGTCCCGTGCGCGGGAACGGCAAGATCATTCAGGAGCTCGAGGCGTTGTTCCGCGGCGCGGGCTGGAATGTCATCAAGGTCATCTGGGGTTCCGGCTGGGATGCCCTGATCGCACGGGACACTACCGGCCTGCTGCTCAAGCGGATGGAAGAGGCCGTCGACGGCGAGTACCAGGACTTCAAGTCGAAGAATGGGGCCTACGTCCGACGGCACTTCTTCGGCAAGTATCCGGAATTGCTCGACATGGTGGCCGACATGTCGGACGACGAAATCTGGGCACTGGCTCGCGGCGGCCACGACCCGGTCAAGGTGTATGCGGCCTACGACGCGGCGGTCAAGCACGAGGGAGCGCCGACGGTGATCCTCGCCAAGACGGTCAAGGGTTACGGGATGGGTGAGGCCGGCGAGGGGCAGAACATCACCCACCAGCAGAAGAAGATGGCCGAGGACACGCTGAAGGCCTTCCGCGACCGCTTCGGCCTGCCGATCTCCGACGAGCGGATCGCCGGGGTCCCATTCCTGCGCTTCGAGGAGGGCTCCACCGAGGGCAGGTACCTGCGCGAGCGCCGTGCAGCGCTGGGCGGCGCCCTGCCGGCGCGGCGCACTCGATCCACGAATTCCCTCGAGGTCCCGGACGTGTCGGCGTTCGACGCGCAACTGAAGGGCACACCGGGCCGGGAGATCTCCACGACCATGGCGCTCGTCCGGGTCCTGAACACGCTGTTGCGGGACAAGAAGATCGGCCGGCACGTGGTGCCGATCGTGCCGGACGAGTCCCGTACCTTCGGGATGGAGGGCATGTTCCGGCAGTTCGGGATCTTCTCCCAGGTCGGGCAGGTCTACCAGCCCGAGGACGCCAACCAGCTGATGTTCTACAAGGAGAGCAAACAGGGCCAGATGCTCCAGGAGGGCATCAACGAGCCTGGGGCGATGTCGTCCTGGATCGCCGCCGCGACCTCGTACAGCACCAACGACGTGCCGATCATCCCCTTCTACATCTACTACTCGATGTTCGGGTTCCAGCGGGTGGGCGACCTGTGCTGGGCCGCCGGAGACATGCGCGCGCGGGGGTTCCTGATCGGCGGCACCGCCGGGCGGACGACGCTCAACGGCGAGGGCCTGCAGCACGAGGACGGCCACAGCCACGTGCTGTCATCGACGGTCCCGAACTGCGTCTCCTACGACCCGACCTACGCCTACGAGGTCGCGGTGATCGTTGCCGACGGGTTGCGCCGGATGCACGCCGAGCAGGAGGACGTCTACTACTACCTCACGGTGATGAACGAGAACTACGAGCATCCTCCGATGCCCGAAGGTGTGGAGGAGGGGATCCTTCGCGGGATGTACCTGCTCCGCGAGGGTGAGGTGCCCAAGGGGAACAGGAAGAAGGTGGCGCGGGTCCAACTGCTGGGCAGCGGGACGATCCTGCGCGAGGCGCTGGCGGCCGCCGACCTGCTGGCCGAGGACTTCGGCGTGGTCGCCGACGTCTGGAGCTGCCCGAGCTTCACCGAGTTGCGCCGCGACGGACTTGCCGTCCAGCGCTGGAACCTGCGGCACCCGACCGAGCAGCCGCGCGAGAGCTACGTCGGACGCTGCCTTGCCGATCGACCCGGGGGTCCGGTGGTCGCCACCACCGACTACATGAAGATCTTCGCGGACCAGATCCGGCCGTTCATCCCGCGGAGCTACCGGGTGCTCGGCACGGACGGGTACGGCCGGTCCGATTACCGCCGCAGGCTGCGCCGCTTCTTCGAGGTCGACCGGTACCACACCGCGGTCGCCGCGCTGGGCGCGCTCGCCGAGGAGGGGTCCGTGCCGGCCAGCGCCGTCGCAGACGCGATCGCCAGGTACGAGATCGACCCGGACAAGCCCGACCCGACCACAGTCTGATCACGTCAAGTCGAGGGGAAGACATGAGCGCCGCAACCGAGGTCACCGTCCCGGACATCGGCGACTTCGACGCCGTGCCGATCATCGAGGTGCACGTCAAGCCGGGCGACCGGGTCAACGAGGACGACCCCGTGGTCACGCTGGAATCCGACAAGGCCACCATGGACGTGCCCTCGCCGATGGCAGGAGTCGTGCGCGACGTGCCGGTCAAGGTCGGCGACCACGTGCAGAAGGGCACCGTCATCATGCACGTCGAGCCGGGCGACGGCGCGCTCGCCCAGCCGCCGTCGCTGGTCGAACAGCAGGAGCCCGCGCCTACCCCGGCCGTGCCCGCGCCTACCCCGGCCGCCCCGGCGGCGAGCCGGGCCGCGCCCGCTCCCACGCCGGCCGCCCCGGCGAGCGCGGCACCCGCCGGCGGGTCGCCCGACCCCGGTTCGGCCCATGCGGGCCCGAGCGTGCGCCGGCTGGCGCGCGAGTTCGGCATCGACCTGTCGGCCATCGGGGGAACCGGACCCAAGGGCCGGATCACCAAGGACGACGTGCTTGCGTTCCTCCGCGGGCCCTCGGCTGCCCCAGCGGCCGCGGCAGCGGCGCCGGCATCGGGCATTCCGGAGATCCCGGCCCAGGACTTCTCGAAGTTCGGTCCGATCGAGATCAAACCGCTGCCCCGGATCAAGAAGCTGTCCGGTCCACACCTGCACCGGTCCTGGCTCAACGTCCCGCACGTCACCCACCACGACGAGGCGGACATCACCGAGATCGACAGCTACCGCAAGGAGCTGGACACGGCCGCCAAGGCGGACGGCTACCGGGTCACCCTGCTGGCGTTCCTGATCAAGGCGGTTGTCTCGGGACTGAAGCAGTTCCCGGACGTCAACAGCTCGCTGGCACCGGAGAAGGACAGCCTGATCCTCAAGCAGTACTACAACATCGGCATCGCGGTTGACACGCCGGACGGGCTCGTGGTGCCGGTGCTGAAGGACGCCGACCGCAAGGGCATCACCACGTTGAGCAAGGAGCTCGGCGCGGTGTCCGCCAGGGCGCGCGACGGCAAGCTGTCGGCGCCCGACTTGCAGGGCGGGACGTTCACCATCTCCAGCCTCGGCGGCATCGGGGGGACCGGCTTCACGCCCATCGTCAACGCACCTGAGGTGGCGATCATGGGTGTGGTGCGCGCCCGCACGGCGCCGGTATGGAACGGCGAGAGCTTTGCTCCGCGCCTGATGCTGCCACTCTCGCTGTCCTACGACCACCGCGTCATCGACGGCGCCTTGGCCGCCCGGTTCACCCGTCACGTCTGCGACCTGCTGGTCGACGTCCGGCGTCTCCTCCTGTGAGGAGGCTGCCGGCGCCCGCGCGCCGGCCGTCGATCCAACAACCCGCGAGTGGGGAGCACCAGCAATGAGCACTGAGGTCCGCCTCCCGGACATCGGAGACTTCGACGACGTCCCGGTGATCGAGGTCCATGTGGCGCCCGGGGACACGGTGGCGGTGGACGATCCATTGGTCACGCTCGAGTCGGACAAGGCGACCATGGACATCCCGGCGCCCTGGGCGGGAACCGTCTCCGAGGTGGGGGTCGCGGTCGGCGATCGGGTCTCCCAGGGGACCGTGATCGCGACGCTGGAGCCGGAGGGCACGCCCGGGACCCCACCCAAGGAGCGCGTGCGGGAGGAGGCCGCGCCGGCGGCCACGGCGCCGGCCGACTACGGCTCGCCGAGCGGCGTCTACAACGAAATCCGGGTCGAGGTCCCGGACATCGGTGACTTCGACGACGTCCCGGTGATCGAGGTCCACGTCGCGCCGGGGGACACCGTGGCACTGGACGATCCGCTGGTCACGCTGGAGTCGGACAAGGCCACCATGGACATCCCGGCCCCGGCCACCGGCATCGTGAAGGACGTCAAGGTCAGTGTCGGTGACCGAGTGTCCGAAGGCACCTTGATCCTCGACCTGCAGACCGGCGAGCGGCAGGCAGCCGACCAGCCGCAAGCGGCCGGCCAGCAGCAGGCACCCGCCGCCAAGCCCCCGGCCGTGCAACGGGGTGACGTCCACGCCGAGGTTCTGGTGCTCGGCTCCGGACCCGGCGGGTACACCGCCGCGTTCCGGGCGGCGGACCTCGGCAAGGCGGTGGTCCTGGTCGAGCGGTATCCCGTCCTGGGCGGGGTCTGCCTCAACGTCGGCTGCATCCCGTCCAAGGCGCTGCTGCACGCTGCGAAGGTGATCGCCGAGACCAGGGAGATGACCGAGCACGGGCTGGGGTTCGTGCGACCGACCATCGACGTGGCCAAGCTGCGCGGCTGGAAGGACGGCGTCGTTGCCCGGCTGGTCGGCGGCGTGACGGGCCTGGCGAAAGCGCGCAAGGTCACCGTCGTCACCGGCCGTGGCCGGTTCGTGTCGATGAACCAGCTCGAGGTCACCGCGGACGACGGCACGGTGCAGGTCGTCAGTTTCGAGCAGGCGATCATCGCCGCCGGTTCCGAGGCCATGACGTTGCCGTTCGTCCCGCACGACGACCCGCGCGTGATCGACTCCACCGAAGCGCTGGAGCTGGCCGGCGTCCCGGAGCGGCTGCTGGTCATCGGCGGCGGGATCATCGGCCTGGAGATGGCCACGGTCTATCACGAGCTCGGCGCGCAGATCACCGTGGTCGAGCTGATGGACCAGCTGATCCCGGGCGCCGACAAGGACATCGTGGCGCCGCTGGCCAAGCGGATCGTGAAGCTGTACGACAAGATCTATCTGAAGACGAAAGTGACCGCGGTGCAGGCGCGGCCCGACGGCTTGTCTGTGACCTTCGAGGGCGCCCAGGCCCCGGCCGAACCGGTGCTGTACGACAAGGTGCTGGTGGCGGTCGGCCGCAGACCCAACGGACGGCAGGTCGGCGCGGGGAACGCCGGGGTGCTCGTCGATGAGCGCGGGTTCATCCCCGTCGATAAGCAGTTGCGCACCAACGTGCCGCACATCTTCGCCATCGGCGACGTCGTCGGCCAGCCGATGCTCGCGCACAAGGCCACCCACGAGGGCAAGGTGGCCGCCGAGGTCGCCGCGGGCAGGGAAAGCTACTTCGACGCCAAGGTCATCCCCTCGGTCGCCTACACCGACCCCGAGGTCGCCTGGGCGGGGCTCACCGAGAACGAGGCGAAGGCCGCGGGGATCAAGTACGGCAAGGGCGTGTTCCCCTGGGCGGCCAGCGGCCGTTCGCTGTCCCTCGGCCGGGACGAGGGGATCACCAAGCTGCTGTTCGACGAGACGAGCGAACGCGTCATCGGCTGCGGCATCGTGGGGCCGGACGCCGGCGACCTGATCACCGAGGCCGCGCTGGCGATCGAGATGGGAGCCGACGCCGCGGACATCGGACTCACCGTCCACCCGCACCCGACGCTGTCGGAAACCGTCGGGCTGGCCGCCGAGGCATTCGAGGGCACGATCACCGACCTCTACCTGCCCAAGAGGAGGAAGTAGCGGGTCGCGACCGAGGAAGGAGAGTCCATGCATGAGGGACCGTACGACGTGGTCTCCACTCCAGCCGGGTACGTGGCCCGGATCCGCGCTCGCGGCAACGCCGTGCTGGCAGCGCCGCTGATCAACCGGGGTACCGCCTTCAACGAGCGGGAGCGACAGGCGCTGGGGCTGACCGGGCTGCTGCCCAGCGGGGTCTCCACGATCGAGGGGCAGTTGCGGCGGGTGTACGAGCAGTACCGGCGCCAGCCCACCGACCTGGCGAAGAACGTGGCGCTCACCCACCTGCGGGAGCGGAACGAGGTCCTGTACTACCGGCTGCTCGCCGAGCACATCGCCGAGATGCTGCCGATCGTCTACACGCCCACGATCGGCCAGGCGATCGAGCGATACAGCCACGAATACCGCCGTCCGCACGGGGTGTACCTGTCAGTGAACAACCCGGCGGATGTCGAGACGTCGCTGCGCAACTACGGGAGAGGGCCGGACGACGTCGACCTGATCGTGGCCACCGACGCGGAGGGCATTCTCGGGATCGGTGACCAGGGCGTTGGCGGCATCGACATCGCGATCGGCAAGCTCGCGGTCTACACCGCGGCCGCGGGAATCCACCCGCGCCGCGTCATCCCGGTGGTCCTGGACGTGGGCACCGACAACCTGCGCCTGCTGAACGACGAGTTGTACCTGGGCAACCGGCACGCCCGGGTCCGGGACCAGCGGTACGACGACCTGATCGACGCCTACGTCACGGCGGCCACGAAGCTCTTCCCGAACGCGATGCTGCATTGGGAGGACTTCGGGGTCGGCAACGCCCGCCGGATCCTGAACAAGTACGCCGACCAGGTCGCCACGTTCAACGACGACATGCAGGGGACGGCGGCGGTCGTGCTGGCCGCCGCGTTCGCCGCGACCAAGGCCGCGGGCACCCGGATGCGCGACCAGCGCGTGGTCATCCACGGCGCGGGCACCGCGGGGCTGGGCATCGCCGACATGATGCGTGATGTCATGGTGCGTGAGGGCCTCTCGCGACAGGAGGCGACCCGCAGGTTCTACCCGCTCGGCCGCGAAGGCCTGTTCACCGACGACAAGGCCGAGACCCTGCGCGACTTCCAGCTTCCGTACGCGCGGTCCGCCGCCGAGGTCTCTGACTGGCGGCGCAGCGGCGACGAGCCGATCATGCTCGCCGACGTCGTCGCCAACGCCCGGCCCACGATCCTGATCGGCACGTCCACCGAGGCCGGGGCTTTCACCGAAACGATCGTCAAGGCGATGGCCGCCGAGGTCAGACGGCCGATCATCATGCCGCTGTCCAATCCGACGGCCAAGGCCGAGGCCCGTCCCGAGGACCTGATCCGGTGGACCGAGGGCCGGGCGCTGGTCGCCACCGGCAGCCCGTTCCCGCCGGTCGAATACGAGGGACGCACTTACCACATCGCCCAGGCCAACAACGCGCTCGTCTTCCCCGGGCTCGGACTCGGCGTCACGGTCGCCCGGGCCCGGCGGATCAGCGACGGCATGCTCACCGCCGCCGCCGACGCGGTGGCGCAACTTTCCGACGCCACCTCGTCCGGGTCACCGCTGCTCCCGCCCGTGGAAGACCTGCGGGTGGTCTCGGCCGCCGTCGGAATAGCCGTCGCCAAAGCCGCCTGGAAGGAGGGGCTCGCCCAGGTGCCCATCGACGACGACTCGGTACGGCAGGTGCACCAGGCCATGTGGCGACCCGAGTACCCCGCCTTCGAGGCCATCTGAACCGCCTGCACACGGCCGGTTCGCACGCCAGCAAGCAGATCTCCACGGAAGGACGACGACATGGCTGACATGACCGGACAGGTGGCCCTCGTGACCGGAGGGGTCCGCGGCATAGGAGCGGCGATCACCGAGCGCCTGGTGAACCGCGGTGTGAAGGTGGCGGCCGGTTACTCGCGCGATGTCGCCACCGCCGAGCAGTTCCAGGACAAGTTCGGCGACATGGTCAGCACCCACCAGGGCAACATCGGCTCCAATGCCGATTGCGAGCGGGTCGTCGGCGAGGTGCTCGACCAACACGGCAGGCTCGACATCCTGGTCAACAACGCCGGAATCACCGCCGACAAGACCGTCCGGAAGATGACCCCCGCGGATTGGGACCGGGTCGTGCAGGTCAACCTGTCCGGCGCGTTCTACCTGTCGCGAGCGATCCTGCAGCACATGCTCGACCGCGGAAGCGGACGCATCATCAACATCAGTTCGATCATCGGCGAGTCCGGCAACATCGGCCAGGCCAACTACGCCGCCGCGAAGGCGGGACTGTTCGGACTGACCATGAGCCTGGCCCAGGAGACCGCCCGCAAGGGCATCACCGTCAACGACGTCGCCCCCGGTTACATCTCCACCGAGATGGTCGCCGCCGTCCCCAAGGAAGCCCTGGACAAGGTTGTCGCCAAGATCCCGGTCGGCCGCCTCGGCGAACCCGACGAAGTAGCC
>Ga0184623_10000769_pt1 | contig 13812 bp, 13 predicted proteins | sample PLM1_100_b1_FD_133138 | JGI IMG/M metagenome (GOLD analysis project Ga0184623, IMG submission 133138) | Groundwater sediment microbial communities from an aquifer in East River, Colorado, USA - PLM1_100_b1 | ecosystem: Environmental > Terrestrial > Soil > Riparian zone | place: USA: East River...
CGACACCGTGCCATCCGGTCCAGTCAACAGCTCGCCGACCCTCTCGGTGAGGACGCAGTAGGCGCATCGCCCGTTCCCGTAGGGATTCCCGGCCCGTCCGCATCGGCGGCAGGTGTACTCGACGTCGTGCCCGACGCACGGACCGCAGACCGCGGCGCCCTCGTAGTCCCGGGCGACCAACGGCTGAACTGTTGGGCAGCGAGCACACTCGGCCGGGGACCGCAGGATCGCGGTGTAGCAGGATTGGCAGACTGGCCCGATCGGCCAGTACGTCATCGCCGGCAGGTCGCGCTGGCAACGGCAGCAGGTCACGCGTGGCCGCTCGTCTCGGGCGTAGCAGGTGCGGCAGATCGGCGCGCCGGAGCTCACCCGTTGGCAAGGGCGGACTCGGCCGCAGCGCGAGCACGTCGTTTCCGGCCCGCGGTAGCAGCTGTCACACAGATCGGGCTGGTCGCCGGCGGCGTTGCTGGCGATCCGTCGCAGCCTGCCGCAGCGCCCACAGGGCCGGCGCGGCCGCCGCTGCCGGTTGTAGCACAGGTGACAGAACGCGCCGTTCTCATCGATGAGCGCGGCCGGCTTCATCTGTCCGCAGCAGACACACTGATGTTCAGGGCGCTTCCAACAAGCGCGGCACAGTGAGCTGCCTTCGGAAAGCCGTACCGCAGGATCGCGGACCCGCCCGCAATCCCGGCATTGCTCGACCACGTCGGGGTCCACGCGGTAGCAGCGGTGACAGATGCCGCCCTCGGGCCGCCGCGCCACGATCCGCGTGTCGGTACGTCGGCAGCGGGCGCAGGTCGCCAGCCGGGACCGTGCATCGCAGGTGCCGCAGATCCGGCCATCCGGGCGAAGCCGCCGCAGATCAATGGTCACCGTGCCGCAGACCGCGCAGCCGGGACGGACCACTGGGTGCCGGCTTCGTGCAGGACGTGGATCAGCCGCAGCAGCACAGGCGGACACAGCGACTTTCCCGACGTGAGCGCGTCGGGGTGGGTGACCATGTGCGCTGCCAACTCCTCCAGAAACCGCGCCGCGCCGTGCACGGGGATCGGCACCGCGGCGGCCAGCACCGCCTCGGCGCCGTCGGTGTCCAACGACGGTAGCGCCGCTGTCAGATGGGTGATCGCCGAGATCATTGCGGCGTCCATCCGAGCGGCCTGGCGCGCCAGCCGCGCCGCCACTGACGGTGGTGTCACAGCCCCTGCGGCCTACGGATCGAGGTCCGGCGCACCGCCGGGCTCGGACCGTGGTTGTCGCCGGCGGTCTTGCGGACCTCGGCGTTGACAGCCTCGATCTCGATCAGGTCGTTGGGGGTGCAGCCCAGGATGTCGCACAACGCGGCGAGGGTGTCCATCGACAACCGCTGGGGTGGTTGGGTGACCAGCCGGAACACCTGCTCGCGCGAGAGCGTGATGCCGCGTTCGGCCAGCAGCGGCACCAGATCAGAGGTCTGGAACATGTCCTTTGTGGCCATGAGTTGGCGCAGGTGCCAGCGATAGCCCATCTTCTTGATCACGACTCGGTCTCCCATAGGCTGGCGTGGCGTTCGGTGAGCTTGCGTCGCAGCAACTGGTTGCGGTACTCGTCCGAGACTCCCGTGTATATGGCCGTTGAGCTGGCGGTGGCGTGGCCCGCCTGGTCTTGAACGAATCCCTCCGGGTAGTCGAACTCCACAAGATGGGTGATCATGCTGTGCCGCAGGCTATGCCAGGTCGAGCTCGGCGGGGAGCCCGGCTGCCTCACGTGCTGTTTCGAATGCCTCGTTCGCACTGCGCTTGGACAGCCTGCCGCATCGCTCGGTCACCCACAGCGCCGGATGGCTGCCCACCTCGAAGCGAGGTCGGACCTCGGCGAGGTAGTGATCGAGCACGTCGACGATCCAGTCCATCTCCGGGACGGTGAACACCGTCCGCCGCTTGGGTGGGCTGCCGTTGGACGACTTGCCCCAGCAGACGAACAACGCGCCGTAGCGGCCATAGTCCGGTGCCTCCGGGTTGCGCCGAAAGTCGACCAGATCCAGGCCGCACGCTTCCTGGCGCCGTAGCCCATAGGCGTAGAACGTCTTGAGCAGCGCGGAATCCCGCATCGCGGCCAACGCGCCCTTGCGCCGCCGGGCCCGAATCTCGTCGGCCCGGCCGTCGGCCGCGTCGAACAGCGCCTGCACCTCCTCATACGTCAGCGGCCTTCGTCCCGGCTGGCCGTCGAACTCGGTGACATGGGTGATGCTGTTGTGCTCGTGCAGGATCTGCGCCGGGACCTGCCCGAACCGCTCTTGGCACGTCGCGAGCCAGCCGTACCGGGCGTCGCAGATGAAGTCGCAGAACATCCGCAACGAGTTCTGGTACTGCCGCGCGGTCGAGACCGTGAAATTCGGGTTCCTCGCCCGCAGATGGTCGAAGAACGCCTCCACCTCCGCTGGCTGCCACTGCCACGGATAGAGGTTGCTGAACGTCGCGAAACGCCGCACGAGCGATAACCGGGGCTTGATCGTGGCGTCCTGCTTCAGGAACCGGGTCCGCTGCTGCCGCGCCCAGCCCTCCAGCATCGCCTCGAACACCGCCGGTGCAGGGTCCATGTACACAACCCCGTCGGCCAACACCAGATGCGCCGCCCCGGGCAAATCCGCCGCTCGACCCACCCCGACCTCCGTTACATCAGATGCAACATTGTTGAGATCAAGTCGACCAGGCGCAAGCCCTGCAGGTAGATCTGTCGACCAGGAGTTGGCGATGTGCGGCGAACTGCGTTCTGACGTGCGAGTTCACCCGGTAGTCCCAGTGGTCGAATGTTGTATCAAACGCAATTCCGCCCGTTTCTCCCCCGGGCGCATCCCACTCAGATAGCAGGTCGTGATGAAGCATGCGGCGACCAGGACCCGGATCAGCAGCGGGAATTCCTGAGCCCTGATCGGGCCATCCCGCCATGGACGGCCGTCCACCCGGCCGTTGACACACCCGATCGGGCTGCCCTCGGCGATCGGCAACCCGGCCGCGTGGATCCGTCTGCGCAGGGCGGGTGGCCAACTCGACCATCGTCCCAGGATGCGGCCCAGTTGATTCCAGTTGATCTCCAGCCGGCCGTCCACGCGGTGTCCCGGCAGCGCTGCGCCCTCCCGTGTGGCCTGCTCGACGAACAACTCGATCCGGTCTCGCATCAGCAGCCCGTGGTACTTCTCGTGGGTCGGGTGGGTGCCGTCGTCGAGGCGCCGGTACTCGACCCAGGCGTCGCGGATGTCCGGGCCGATGTCCTCCACCACCCGCAATGCCCACGCCAGCAGCGGCTCCATGGTCGCTGCCGCGATCCGCGGAGTCCTGTTCACGCGTCCCGGCTGGGCCGCGTGGGCCAACTGGTGTCCGGAGGCTCCCTGCCACGGACTCGCCGTCGCGAGCCGGCACTCGTCGGGCAGGTGGGACCGGTAAGCCCACAAAGCACGGACCGCGTTGAACAGGCTGGCGTTGCGGTCTGCCGTGCGGCTACCCGCGAGCACGTGGCTGCGGTAGGCCACCAGGTCCGCGTCGGTGACCCGCGCCAGCCCATCGACGCCTCGGTCGCACATCCACTCGGCGAACACACGCAGGTCGGCGACCCAGATCTGGACGGTGGCCACGTTCGGCAGCTCATCGGTGCGCCCGACCGCCAGCTCCAGCGGGAACGGGTGATCGAGCGCGGCCAGCGCGAAGGTCTTGAACGCGAGGACGAACCGCGGCGGGAACCGCCGCCACCGGATGCTGTTCACAACGTGGTGCGCGTCGGGGTGCGCCGGCGCGAGCCACCAGGTCTCAGCGCCGAACCGAGACAGCCGGCGGATATCGGTGCCCGGCCGGATGGGCCTGCTGCGCAGGATCGACACGTCCGCCGCGGGCCACACCGCGTCCGGGGAAGCCGCGGCCAGGGCTGCTCTCATCGAAGGTCCCACTGCCCGTCGAGCAGGTCAGCCAGCACTCGCTGGTGACCCTCGTTGATCTGACTGCGTGCCGATTCCCGCTCCGCGGCGGTGTAGGCGCGCAGGATGTCGTGCAGCCGACGCAGCCGCGGCTCGTAGCGAATCCTCCACACCACGGGGTCCAGGTTCCCGCGAAGCTCGACCATCCTGTCCGCCGCGGCGATCTGCGCCGGCAGCTGGTGCGGCAGGGCCCGCGCGTTCTCACAGTCCAGGCACGCCAGGAACGACGCCGGGCAAGGTAGGCCGGCCGGGGCATGCGGGCTTGCCCGGTGATCGGTGCACGAGGCCAACGGAGTGTCCTGCTCGCCGCACGTCAGCCGTTCGAGTGTCTGGCGATCCAGCCCTGCCTCGACCGCCGCGCCGTTCGGATCCTGAGTGGCGCGGGCCAGGAACGCAGTCGTGAACACAGGAACCGCATGGACGGCCCGGGCCTTGTCCACCTGCTCGCGCAACGCGGAGCCGACCACGCCACGGCTGTCGTCGCGGACCGTGCTGCTGCGCATCAAGTAGTGATCGTTCATCGTCCGCCGGGTGTGCGACACCGGCCGCCGGCGTTGCTCGATCACCGTCTGGCGCAACCGCCGCACGCTCACCGCCGGCAGACCCGCCTCGGCGGCGGCCTCGGCAGTGGGGAAACCACGGTCGCTGGCCCACCGTCGAACGTGGTGGGCGCCCACCCCCTCCACCCAGGTCGAGGTGCCGTGCCGACCCGGATAGGGCGTGAAAGCGCTGAACGGCGAAACATGGGCTCCGTGGCGGCGGGACACCTCGGTCAGCTCGACCAGCAACTGGTAGACCCGCAGCGGCGACCGGAACAGCCGGTCCTGCCCATCGGCGGCCAGCACCTCCCGCAGACTGGACGGAACATCCTCCAACGCCACCACCATGTGCTCACGCTCGGGACCACGGCGAGGTTTCACCTGCACCAACGCGACCGCTCCCTCAGCGCGGTCACCATCCGGCCGGTGGCAAGCCGCCGGCCACGACACGACGGTGCCGAAGTTCTCACCGGTCAGCGCGGTGAGCAACAACGCGAACGCGGCGACCTCGTGCAAGGTCAGACACAACCGGGAGCCGACCGCGGCCAGGCCGCCGGCCTGCCGCGTCCAGGTGGCAGATCGAGCCGTACCCGTCGCATGTGGCGGCCGAGTCGCTGAAGCTCATGAGTGCGCCCACACGTCGCCGGTATCGCACGATCGGACCGGACCGGCGACGCCTGGACGCCTGGGAAGGTATGAACCCGTCACCGGTCTGGTCTTCCAAAGTGTACGGAGATGGACCGTGAAGCCCTTGATTTACGGCTACATGCGAGTGCCGGACGAAGCAGCGGACGACGAGATCGAGCGAGCCGAGCGCGAGCTGATGAGGTACGCCGACGCCGAGGGTTTCTGTTACGCGACCACCTTCTACGAGTACCAATCCGGCGCACCCCTCTCTGTCGGTCGGTGTAACGCCGTGGTTCAGCGCGCTGGGGCCCGAGACCGCGCCACCGTCACACCGAGCGGGCTGGAACGGCACTGGCCGGATGCGGCCAGCGATACCCCGGAAGAGCCAGTTGGCCTCCCCCAAAAGGGGAGGCGGGACGCCCATCTAGGGGTGATGTGCTCGAGATAGTGGTTTTGCGACTCTTGTGGTGGCAGAGGGCCACTCTCGACGCGACGACGCCGAGGAGACCAGCGCCCCATAGGAGGATCCGTGTTCGCATTCATCCGCTCAACCGGCGGCAAGTCTGCCGTCGTAGGGGTGCTGCTGCTCACCGCGCTGCCCGGACTGGCGGCGTGCCGCGGCGACGACGCGCAGTCCACGCCGCCGCCATCGGCGCAGCAGTCGGCCAGCGCCGTCATGAACGAATTCGTGCAGTGCGCCCGCGCCAACGGCATGCCATCGCTACCCGACCCGCAGATCGACAGCAACGGCGAAGCAAGGTTCCCGGCCGGCACTCCGGACCCGCCGCCCAGCGTGGAAAAGGCGTGCAAGTCGATCCTCGACCGGCTGCCGGCCAGCCAAGAGGTGGAAGGCGGGGTGACGCAGGCGGAGATCCAGGCGCTGGTCGCCTTCTCCCGGTGCATGCGGGAGAAGGGCATCGCGCAGTTCCCGGACCCGCGTCCCGACGGCACTTTCAAGCTGTCCGGCACCCCCCTCGAGCGCGAGGGCAAGTCTCCCCGTATGCTCGACGCCCAGAACGCCTGCAAACGGCTTAACCCCGACAAGTTGGGCAGAATCCGTGTCAACTGACCCTGACGAGCCTCGCCCCCGCCAGTCACTCCGTCGCGGCGCGCTGATCGGGCTGGCACTCGTGCTGGTGGCGGGCGGGGCTGTGGTGGTCAGCCGGGTGAGCTGGGGCCGCCCCCCCGCGGACAGCGGCGCGGTCAGCGTGCCCACGGGGACGGCCACGGTGACCCGCACTAACCTGGTGGAGCGCCAGCAGGTGGCAGGTACGCTCGGCTACGAGGGCAACTGGACGGTGGTAGGTCCGCCGGCCACCGCTGATGCCAGTGGCCAGGCCCAGACCGGCGTCCTGACCAGAGTGCCTGCCGTGGGCGCGATCATCCGCCGCGGAGATGCGATGTATGAGGTGAACGGCCGCCCGGTGCCGTTGTGGTACGGCTCCCGGCCGGCGTGGCGGGCGTTCGAGCTCGGCATGAGCGACGGGCGGGACGTCCAACAGCTCGAGGCCAGCCTCGTCAAACTCGGATATGACCCAGGGCATGCGATCAAGGTGAACCGGCATTTCAGCGAACCGACCGTGGCGGCGGTGAAGCGCTGGCAGAAGGCTGCCGGCCGCCCCACGACCGGAACGATCCCGCTCGGGCAGGTGCTGTTCCTTCCCGGCCCGGGCCGCGTCACCGCGGTTCCCGCGACGGTCGGAGCCGACGTCCAGCCCGGCATGACGATCATGACCGCCAGCACGACCCGGCAGGTGGTGTCGATCGCGCTCGACACTGCCCTTCAACAGGTTGTCCGCCGCGGCAACCAGGTCCTGGTCATCCTGCCGGACGGGAAGACCACGCCAGGCACGGTAAGCACGGTGAGCCCGGTCGCCGTCGCCGGCGGCGGGGGGCAGGGCGGCGGCGGGGGGCAGGGCAGCGGGGGGCAGGGCGGCAGCGACGACTCGCAGAGCGGCGGCGGCTCTGAGACGGCGACGGTGGCGGTAACGGTGAAGTTGAGCAAGCCGCGGGAGGCCCGCGGCCTGGACCTGGCGCCGGTGCAGGTCGCCATCACCACGCAGGAAAGCCGGGGCGTGCTCGCCGCGCCGATCAGTGCGCTGCTCGCTGCCCCTGGTGGCTACGTCGTCGAGCTCGTCGAGGCCGATGGCACGCACAAGCGGGTCCCGGTCACCATCGGACTGTTCGACAGCACCGCCGGACTGGTAGAGGTCAGCGGCCCGGCGATCGCGGAGGGTGCCAAGGTGGAGGTGCCGGCTTCGTGACCGCCGCCATGACCGCGCCGACGCGAGCCGACGACCGCGGCCCCTACGACGCTGAACCGCCCGTGCTGGAGCTCGACAACGTCCGCAAGGTGTACCCGGGCACGCCACCGGTGGAGGCCATCCGCGGCGTCACGCTCACCATCGCGCGGGGCGATCTGGTCGCGGTCGTCGGACAGTCGGGCTCGGGCAAGACCACGCTGCTGCACCTGATGGCCGCGCTCGACCGGCCGTCGTCCGGCGGCGTGCGCATCGCCGGCCGCTCGATCGTAGGGCTGGGAGACCGTGCCCAGTCCGGGCTTCGGGCGCATCTGCTCGGGGTGGTGTTCCAGCAGTTCTTCTTGCTCGAGCGCCTCACCGCGCTCGACAACGTCGCCACCGGCCTGCTGTACCGCGGCGTACCGGGCGCCAAGCGGCGGCGGCGCGCGCGGTTGGCGCTGGAGCGGGTCGGGCTGGGGCACCGGCTCTACCACCCGCCAACCAAGCTGTCCGGCGGGGAGCGTCAGCGGGTCGCGATCGCCCGGGCACTGGTCGGTGACCCGCAGGTCGTGCTCGCCGACGAGCCCACGGGCAACCTCGACTCCACCAACACCGCCGAGCTCGTCGCACTGCTTCAGGAACTCAACCAGCAGGGCACCACCCTGGTCATCATCACCCACGACCACCAGGTCGCCGCCGCCACCAGGCGCCAGGTTGAGCTGTGTGACGGCCGCATCGTGCACGACACGGGAGGCCGGTGACCATGAGCCGCAGAGACCCGCTCACGCCGCGGTCGCGGCTACGCCTGGCCGACCTGCTGCCCGTGGCCACGGTCGGGCTGCGCTCCCGGCGCCTGCGGGCCGGACTTTCGGCTCTTGGCATCGCGATCGGTATCGCCGCCATCGTTTCCGTGCTCGGCATCACCCGGTCCAGCCAGGCCGACCTGCTGGCACAGATCGACCAACTCGGCACGAACATGCTCACCGTGATCAATGGCCAGTCGTTCCAGGGCCAGGAAGCGAAGCTGCCCACGCAGGCGGCCGAACGGATCGGCCGGATGGACGGCGTGGCACACGTCGCCGCGACCGCCCAGCTCGAGGACGTGAGCGTGTACCGCACGGATCGGATCCCCTCCTTGCAGACCGGCGGTCTTGCGGTGCGCGCCTGCGACCCCGACGTGCTGGCCACCACGGAGGCGAAGGTGATCCAGGGCACCTTCCTCAACCCGGCCACCGCCCGCTACCCGACCACGGTGCTGGGCTTTCAGACCGCCAAGGCGCTTGGGATCGACACACTCGACGAGCCCGCGCGGGTGTGGCTCGGCGGCCATTGGTTCAGCGTGGTGGGGATCTTGGATCCGGTCGTGCTCGCCCCGGAACTCGACACCTCGGCCATGGTGGGCTTCCCCGTCGCCGCCCGGCTGCTCGGCTACGACGGCCACCCCAGCCGCATCTACGTGCGGACCGCCACCGACCAGACGACGCAGGTGGCGAGCCTGCTCGCTCCGACGGCCCACCCGGAACGCCCTGAGCAGGTACTGGTTAGCCGCCCGTCCGACGCGCTCACCGCCCGCGTCGCGGCCAAGAACGCCACGACCGGGCTGTTTCTCGGACTCGGCGCGGTCGCGCTGCTGGTCGGGGGGATCGGCATCGCCAACGTCATGGTGATCGGGGTGCTCGAACGACGCGGCGAGATCGGTCTGCGCCGGGCGCTGGGCGCCGCCCGGGGCCACGTCGCCGCCCAGTTCCTGGCCGAATCACTGGTGCTGGCCGCCCTCGGCGGCGCGATCGGTGTGGCGCTCGGCACGGCGAGCACTGTGGCCGTGGCGCAACAGCGGCAATGGACGGTGCTGATCCCGGCCACCTCGTTGTGGGGCGGGTTCGCCGTCGCGATCGTCGTCGGAGCGATCGCCGGCTTGTACCCGGCAATGCGAGCCGCGCGCCTCGCTCCCACCGACGCGCTGCGCACCGTCTGACCCTAGCTGTCGGCGGCGGGCACGAGCGGGGTGGCGCCGTCGTTCCCGGAGCGGGGCCGGTGATGGTGGAAAGATGGGTAGCGACGACAGGACATACCGATGAAGCCACTGGGTCTGCAGGCCAAAATGACCGCCTCCTACGTGCTTGTCACGGCGGCGGCGGTCGTGCTGGTCGAGGCGGTGCTGCTCGGCATTCTGGCTCGTCAGCTCTCGTCCCAGGCCGCCCAGACGACGCCCGTCCACCTCACCGCGATCGACTATGCCAAGTCGGCCAGCAAGCGGACCGCCGAGTTGGGGCGGCTGCCCACCTCCAAGGAGCTTCAGTTGGGCGAGCCGGGTCTGCGCTTGGGACCCGGCCGCGCAAAGGCCACCGCCGACGGCCTTGGCGTGCGCATCCCGTACGCGACCACCCCGCTTGACGACACCGCACCCATGTCGCTGGCGCTGTTGGTCTCCGCCGATGGGCACGTGCTGGCCAGCTCCTACCCGGCCCGGTACCGGATCGGCGACCGGCTGGGAGCGCCGGGGATCGGCCCGCTGCCGGCCCAGATCCGCACCGAGCCGCCGACGCTATGGGCGACGGACTGGGATGTCGCCCCCGCCCAGAACGGTGACGTTTCCTGGGCGGCCGCGCCGGTGCGCGAAGCCGGTGCGGCCGATGACGTCCTGACGTCGCCGCCTCGTCCGAGCGAGCTGCTCGGCGTGGTCTACGTGCAGGTGCCAGCCACGGCCAAGCTCCCCATGGTCGATCTGGCCGGCGAGCCGGTGGCGGAGCAGCTCCTCGGGCCGCAGGTCCGAATCGGGATACTCGTGCTGGCCGGCGCTGTCCCGGTCGGGCTGGTCTTCGGCCTGCTCAGCACCCGGCGACTGATCGGGCGGCTCCGCCAGCTCGCCGCCACCACGCTTTCGGTCGCCGACGGCGACTTCCGCCACCGCGTGCCGGTCTCCGGCGGCGACGAGGTCGCGCAACTCGAACGCAACTTCAACCAGATGGCCGAGCGGCTCACGGCCGCGATGACCACCGAACGGCAGCTCTCGAGCGCCACCGAGCGCGCCCGGATCGCCCGCGAGCTGCACGACTCGATCTCCCAGGACCTCTTCTCGCTGCGCCTGCTCGCCGCCGGCCTGCGCAAGGCGCTGCCGGCAGCATCGCCGCTGCGCCCGCAGGTCGAGACCATGGAGCAGACCGCGGACACCGCCATGCACGAGATGCAGGCGCTACTGCTCGAGCTGCGCCCGGTCGCGCTCGAAGGCGCTGGTCTGATCCCGGCCTTGGAGGAGGTGTCGCGGGCCTACCACGAGCGGCTCGGCGTGATCGTCGACGCCGAGCTCGAGCCGGTCGAGCTCGCCCCACCGGTCGAGCATGCCGTGCTGCGCGTGGTCCAGGAGGCGCTCGCCAACGCGGTCAAGCACGCCCAGCCGACCCGGATCCGGCTGCAGGTGCAAAAGCAGGACGGCCAGGTGGCGGTCGTGGTCAGCGACGACGGCGACGGCTTCGACGCGGCCAGGGCCGAGCACCGCCACGGCTTCGGCCTCGGTTCGATGCGCGAGCGGGTCACCGAGCTCGGCGGCGTGTTCCAGCTCGACTCGACGCCCGGTCGCGGCACCGATGTGCGGATCCTGCTACCGTCCGGCCGCCCATGATCCGGGTGCTGATCGTCGACGACCACAAGGTGGTCCGGCAGGGCCTGCACTTCCTGCTCGAGCAGGAGGACGGCATCGAAGTGGTCGGGGAGTGCGCGGACGGCCCGGGCGCGATCGAGGCGGTGCGCACGCTGGAGCCGGCCGTCGTGCTGCTCGACCTGTTCCTGCCCGGCCAGGACGGGCTAGCCGTGCTCAGGCAGATCAAGCAGGACCGCCCGAAGACCGAGGTGCTCATGCTCACCTCCTCGGCCGACGAGGAGCATCTGGTCGCAGCGATCCGTGCCGGCGCGCTCTCCTACCTGTCCAAGACCGCCGGGGTCGACCAGGTCGCCGTCTCGGTGCGGGCCGCAGCCCGCGGCGAGAGCGTGCTGGAGCCCAGGATCGCCACCCGGCTGGTCCGTGAGATGCGCGAGGGACCACGGCGCCGCCAGCCGCTCGACGAGCTCTCTCCCCGTGAGCTCGAGGTGCTCACCGCCCTCGCCCGGGGCCGGTCGAACCGCGAGATCAGCCGCGCTCTGTCGATCGGCGAAGAGACAGTCAAGACGCACGTCTCCAGCATCCTCGCCAAGCTGCACCTGGCCGACCGCACCCAGGCTGCCATCGTCGGCCTGCAACAAGGCCTGGTCCCTCTCGACGAGGCGCTCGACAAGTGAGTGCGCCCGCCTGCCGCCGCGACGCTCGAGATGTAATTGTTTCGGCAAGAATTTCGGGGGCTGCAGCGAGATAAATTGCGGGAAATCCGACTAGGCGGCCAAGGACATGACTCCGGATCACGGATGAGACCGCCCCTTGACGACACTTGCCCAGCATGCCATATTACGTTGACGTGAAAGCCGGCATCGCCGGGCGGTGAGATGCGTTGGCGACACCAGGGGGCGAACTCCATGACGGCGCACGACCTGGAATATGTCGAACTGTACGCGACCGACGGCAAATCCATCGTAGATTACTTTGTCTCGGCATTTGGATTCGCCGAGGTAGCGCACTCGAATTCATCGAACCACGATGAGGGTCGCGAGTCGACACTGCTGCGCCAGGCCAACGCTCACCTCGTCGTCACGACCGGCCCGGCCACCTACGAATTCCTCGAACAGCACGGCGACGGTGTCGCCGATATCGCATTCGCCTGTGCCGACGTCCCAGGTGCCTGGGACCGGGCAATGAAGGCCGGAGCGTCATCCTTCCGCGCGCCGAGCGACGGCGATGGATCGGCTGCGACGGTGTCCGGCTTCGGTGACGTCCGGCATACCCTCGTACACCGCCCACCTGGGGCTGCACCGCGAGCCCCGGTCGACCGTGCCTGGACGGAGGTTTCCGACGACGCCGGCTCTCGGGCGGATCCTTCGAGGATCGGACAGGTGGACCACATCGCCGTTTGCGTCGGCTCGGGAGATCTACAAGCGACCGTCCGCTACTACATCGCGGCGTTTGGCCTGGAACGCTACTACAGCGAATACATTCAGGTTGGGAACCAAGCGATGGACTCCGTCGTGGTCCGCAGCCCATCCGGCCAGGTTACCTTTACAATTCTGGAGCCGGATTCGTCCCGCGACCGGGGTCAGCTCAACGATTTTCTCGACCGGAACGGGGGGGCGGGCGTGCAACACGTCGCCTTCCTGGTCGGGGAAATCATTTCGTCGGTGAGTGAGTTCCGCGATCGCGGAGTGGAGTTCCTATGGACGCCAGGCGCCTACTATGACGTCCTTGCCGACCGGGTGACTGGCCTGCTGGAAGAAATCGCCGACCTGCGCGAAACCAACGTTCTGGCGGATTGCGACGAGTGGGGATACCTGCTGCAATTGTTCACCAAGTCTCCGCACGAGCGCAGCACGCTGTTCTACGAGCTAATTCAGCGCCATGGAGCTCAGGGATTCGGCAGTGCGAATATCCGGGCCCTTTATGAAGCGGTGGAACGCGAACGGATCAACGTCCACTAGATCGGTCTGGTTTCGACGTGGCAGCCGTGAACGCGTTAACCCTCCGCGACTACGCCCACCTTGCGCGGCAATGTCTGGATCCAGCCGTCTGGGACTTCATCGAAGGGGGCGCCGGCGACGAGCGCACGATGTTGGCGAACCAGCAGGCATTCGACCGGCTGACAGTACGGCCGCGCGTCCTGACCGGGGTGGGCGGGTGCGATCCGTCGGTAACGGTGCTCGGTCGCGCCTGGGCGGCCCCGATCGCGATAGCGCCGATGGCCTACCACACAATGGCTCATCCCATCGGGGAGCTCGCCGTGGTCCAAGCCGCGGGCGAGGCGGGGCTTCCGGTCGTTATCAGCACCTTCGCCGGACGCACGATCGAGGAGTTGGCGGGGGTCGCGCGAAGCCCGCTGTGGCTTCAGGTCTACTGCTTCCGGGATCGTTCGACGACCCGTCGGCTGATCGAACGCGCGCAGGACGCCGGCTTCGAGGCCCTGATGCTCACGGTGGACACCCCTCACGTCGGCCGGCGACTACGAGACCTCCGCAATGACTTCCGGGTACCGCCAGGAGTGCGACCGGTCAACCTTCCGGATGATGACTTCTCCTCACCTGCAGACCACGGCCGGGTGGCGTTGGATTCTCGCCTCGACTGGTCCGTGTTCTCCTGGCTGCGCTCGGTCAGCACGCTACCGATCCTGGTCAAAGGCATCTTGACGGCGTCCGACGCGGTCCGTGCTGTCGAGGCGGGGGTGGCCGGCATCGTCGTGTCCAACCACGGGGGAAGGCAGCTCGACGGCGTTCCGTCCACCCTCGACGCGCTGCCCGAGGTCGCCGCAGCGGTCGCCGGGCGCTGCCCGGTCTTCCTCGACGGCGGCGTGCGCCGCGGTGTCGATGTGTTGGCCTCCGTTGCCCTTGGCGC
>Ga0184623_10000771_pt1 | contig 13794 bp, 12 predicted proteins | sample PLM1_100_b1_FD_133138 | JGI IMG/M metagenome (GOLD analysis project Ga0184623, IMG submission 133138) | Groundwater sediment microbial communities from an aquifer in East River, Colorado, USA - PLM1_100_b1 | ecosystem: Environmental > Terrestrial > Soil > Riparian zone | place: USA: East River...
CACGACCGCGGCGTCGTGGGATCGGAGCCCGGTTTGTACTTCATGGGGCTGGTCTTCCTGTACTCGCTGTCCTCGGCGCTGATCGGCGGGGCAGGGAGCGACGCCGAGTACATCGCGAAGCACATCGCCAAACGCGAAGTGGAGGGCCGGCCCGCGGACGCGGTCGGACACTCGTCACTCAAAGGAGGTACGCGATGAGCAGGCAGCAAGACGTGCAGGAGCGCGGCCGGCGATTCACCGAGGACCAGGCCCGCGCGCGGCTGCTGGCCGGGATCCCTGTTGCGGAGCGGCGGCTGGACGTGACTGGTGTTTCGACGGTACTGCTTGAGACGGGTGAGGGCCCGCCGATGGTGTTGCTGCACGGCGGGATCGAGACGGGTGGGGTGTATTGGGGGCCGGTGATCTCCAGGCTTGCGGAGAGCCATCGCCTTGTTGTCCCGGATGCCCCCGGCGTGGGGGCGTCCGAGCCGGTCGCCCGCCTGGACGAAGTGGCGTTCGCTGAATGGCTCGCAGCGCTACTTCGGCAGACTTGCCACGAGAAGCCGATGCTCGTCGCGCACTCCCTCTACGGCAGCCTGGCCGCGCGCTTCGCAACGCAGCACGGCGATCTCCTGCGGGCGCTCGTGCTCTATGGGGCACCCGGGATCGGGCCTTACCGCCTGCCTCTGGGACTCTTGGTGACGGCGATCCGATTCGACCTAAGACCTTCCGAACGCAACAATGCCCGGTTTTCAGACTGGGCGTTCCTCGACCCGGCTTCGACGCGCCGGCGGGACCCGGATTGGTACGACGCCTTCATGGCCTACGGGCGGTCCCGTGGTGCGGTCCCGCACGTTAAGCGGACGATGCGACAGCTCATCAAGGCCGGTTCGAAGCAGATCGCCGATGACGAGCTCCGAGGCATCGACGTCCCCGTGGCTCTGCTCTGGGGGAGACGGGACCGGATGGTTCCGCTCCGCATCGCGGAGCTGGCCAGCTCGAAGTTCGGGTGGCCCCTGCACGTGGTCGAGGACGCCGGCCATGTTCCCCACATCGAGGAGCCGGCAGGGTTCCTGCGGGCGCTGGGCGGCGCACTCCTGCAGTCATGACCGAGGATTCCCTCTCTCCCTTCGAGAGAGCCCGTGCGAATGAGGTCCGGCGTCGGAACTACGCCAAGGAGGCTCCGCAGTACGACCGCGAGATGGACTTCTTCGAGCGCTGGTTCTTCGGCACCGAGCACCGTAGCTGGGCATGTTCGCAAGCCGTGGGGGACACGCTCGAGGTTGCGATCGGCACGGGACTCAACCTGCCGCACTATCCCGGGGATGTACGCCTCACAGGACTCGACCTCAGCCCGGAGATGCTCGCCCTCGCCGAGACCGCCGCGAACAGGATCGGGCGCAGGATCGAACTGAGGGTAGGCGATGCTCAGGATCTTCCCTTCGCCGACCGTTCGTTCGATACCGTCGTGTGCACGTACGGGTTATGCAGCGTGCCCGACGACGCCGGAGTCATCATCGAGATGAAGCGGGTCCTCAAGCCCGGTGGTCGCCTGATATTGGTCGATCACATCCGCAGCTCGATCGAGCCGATCTTCTGGTTCCAGTGGCTCTACGAGCTCATCTGGTCACGATCCAAGGGCGGATACGTCACTCGACGACCGGCGCTCCACGTGACGGCCGCCGGATTCCACGTACACACCCGAGATCGACTGCGAGCGGGGATCGTCGAGCGCGTAGTGGCACTGAAGCTCGGCCAGTAGTGGGAACCGGCCGATCAAGCGGAGAGGTGCAGTTCCCCACGCACAACGACGGGTGTACGTTAGGTTTCGCCGCAGGCCTCCGACACCACAGAACTGCCTCTCAAGCTCGTCAACTCGCGACTGGGCCCCACTGCGCCCCGAGCTGATCGGCGGACTGGTTGTGGGGACCGCGGCTGCCAGTCTCGAGAGAGCCGGGGCTCTCTACCCAGCCGCTTGCCTTCGGAGAGCGTCAAGGAGCGGCAGGCGGTTCACACATCGTCCAGCCAGGTCCACTTTCAACCGCTTATTCGAACTCGGGCGCCGACGGGGAATGACGGAACGGCGCCCGGCCCGTCGAGCTTCGCGAGGCGAGCGACCGCTGTAATGTGCCAGATGCACGCCGGGAGCGGCCGTGAGTGCGGGTATCCGCGGCGGCGGCCCCCTCGTGGCGGGAGAGCTTATGACCACGGGCGACGCGCTCGATCGAGGTCGGGAGTCCTTCGGGCGGCAGGCATGGGGGGACGCCTACGCGCAGCTATCGGCCGCGGATCAGGGGGCGCCGCTCGGGCCCGAGGACCTCGAGCTCCTCGCTACGGCCGCGTACCTGGTCGGCAGGGAAGTCGACAGCGTCGATGCTTTGACGCGAGCACATCACGAGTGCCTGCGGCTCGGCGACGCCGCGCGAGCCGCACGGTGCGCCTTCTGGCTGGCCTTTGGCCTCCTGAACAGAGGCGAGATGGCCCAAGCCGGGGGCTGGCTCGCCCGGGCCCGGGGGCTGCTCGACGATGGCCACCTGGATTGCGTAGAGCTGGGGTATCTGCTCGTACCGATCGCGCTCCAGTGCATCGAAGAGGGCGACGCCGCCACAGCGTACGCCACGTTCGTCCAGGCCGCCGAGATCGGCGACCGCTTCGGCGACCCGGACCTTACGACCATCGCCCGGCTCGGCCGGGGCGACGCTCTGATCCGACTGGGGGAGCCAACAGAGGGTCTGGCGTTGCTCGACGAAGCCATGGTCGCAGTCACAGCCGGCGAGGTGTCGCCGATCGTCGCTGGGATCGTCTACTGCGCTGTGATCGAGGCATGCCAGGAGATCTTCGATCTGCGCAGGGCGCAGGAGTGGACGGCGGCGCTGAGCCGATGGTGTGAGTCTCAGCCCGACCTGGTGCCCTACCGCGGTCAGTGCCTGGTGTACCGCGCCGAGATCATGCGATTGCACGGCGCGTGGCCGGACGCCATGGACGAAGCGCAGCGGGCGCGTGAACGCCTCTCGGAGCCGCCCGGCCAGCCAGCCGTCGGTATGGCCTTCTACCAGATCTCCGAGCTTCACCGGCTGCGCGGTGAGTTCGCGAAGGCTGAGGAGGGGTACCGCCAAGCAAGTCAGTGGGGACGAGAGCCACAGCCTGGACTTGCGCAGTTGCGACTCGCCCAGGGTCGAGTGGACGCCGCAGAGGCGGCGATCCGCCGCGTGGTGGACGAGGCCCAAGACCGCGTCACCCGATCCAAGGTGCTTCCCGCGTACGTCGAGATCATGCTGGCCGCAGACGACGTCCAGGCGGCACGCGCCGCGGCCGACGAGCTGTCGCAGATCGCCGCCGACCTCGACGCGCCGCTCCTGCGCGCGGTCGCCGCCCACGCGCACGGAGCAGTCCTGCTCGCCGAAGGCGACGCCCGTGCCGCGCTCGACCCGCTGCGCTACTCGTGGAAGGCCTGGCAGGAGCTCGAGGCGCCGTACGAGGCCGCGCGTGCCCGGGCCCTGATCGGACTGGCGTGCCGGGAGCTCGGGGATGAGGACACGGCGGAGATGGAGCTCGACGCCGCGCGTTGGGTCTTCCGCCAGCTCGGCGCCGCGCCGGACCTCGCCCGCGTGGAGAGACTCTCGCGGAAGGCGGCGCCCAGAGCCGCCGGCGGGCTGACCGCCCGCGAGGTGCAGGTGCTGGGTCTCGTAGCGGCCGGCAAGACCAACCGGGCGATCGCCGACGAGCTCGTCATCAGCGAGAAGACCGTCGCTCGCCACGTGAGCAACATCTTCACCAAGCTGGGATTGTCGTCCCGGTCGGCGGCCACCGCGTACGCATACGAGCACGACCTCGTGTAGGCCCGCCTACACAGAAATACCCACACCCCCCCGCCTGCCGATTTGGGTGTTCCTCCCGAAGCGGCGACGTCGGCCGCTGCCTAACGTCGTGCTAGTGAGGTGGCGATAGCCAGGGGGGTGCGACGTGGACACGGATACCGAGATGGATCGACAGGTCGAGGCGACACGGGCCGGACTGCTCGCGCGACACGCGCCCGACACGCTCGTCCGCCGGGTGCGCTGGTCGCAGGGCGAGACCCAAGTGCTGGAGCTCGGCACCGGTTCCCCACTGCTTCTGGTCCACGGCGCCTTCAGCGACGCATTCATATGGGTGCCGATCCTTCCCGAACTCGCGCGGAATCACCGCGTGCTCGCTGTCGATCTGCCCGGACACGGGTTGGCGGATCCCTTCGACTACACGGGTGTGGATCTGCTCGAGCTCGCGCGAACGTTCCTGCGCGACATCCTCGATGCCCTCGAGGTGCGATCAGTCGATCTCGTCGCCAATTCGATGGGCGGGCTGTTCTCCGTCGTCTTCGCGATCGATCACCCGGACCGGGTTTCGCGGCTCGTCCTCGTTGGCGCACCCGCCGGGGTGCATCGCGCGGTCCCGCTCCAGCTGCGGATGCCGCTCGCCGCGTTCCGCCTCCCGCTCATCGGACCCTCGCTCGCCCGGTTCGCGACGTCACACCTGACGCGAGACGGCAACCGGAAGTTCTGGGGCAAGGTCCTCGTTACACGTCCGGAGCATCTCAGCGACGAATTGCTCGACGAAGATGTTGCGCAAGCGCGTCGGAATGCCGGCAGTCACCTCAGCCTGGGTCGCTGTCTCGGTGTTATCAGGGGTCTCCGGCGTCGTCTGATCCTGGGCGAGCGCTGGCAGGCGCTCGAGGTGCCGACGCTCTTCCTGTGGGGCGAACGCGACGCCTTCTTCGGAGGGCCCGAACAGGGCGAGGCCCTCGCTGCGAGGAACCCGAACCTCCGCGTCATCCGCATCGCCGACACCAGGCACATACCCTGGATCGACGATCCGGAACGTGTGGTCGGCGAGATCGAACGCTTCCTGGAAGCGCAACCATCGACCAGAGAGAGAGCCGCAACATGACCGCGAGAGGATTTGACGTCGCCGGACTCGATGGCGGGCGCGTCAGCCTGACGTCAGATCAGTTGAACGACCTGGGCTCCCAGGTCCAGGGGCCGCTACTGCGTTCGGGCGATGAGGGGTGGGACGAGGCCGTGCTGATCTGGAACGCCATGGCGGCAAGGGCTCCCGCGCTCGTCCTCCAGCCCGCTTCCGCCGATGACGTCGCTGCTGCTGTCGGGTTCGCACGCGATCACAAGGTGCTGCTCAGCATCAAGGGAGGCGGTCACAACATCGCCGGGACCTCGATCGCCGATGGCGGCCTGACCCTTGACATGTCCCGCATGCGAGACGTCACCGTCGACCCCGACGCCAGGCTCGCGCACGTCGGGCCCGGGTGCCTGCTCGGGGACGTCGACCGGGCGACGCAGGAGCACGGGCTCGCGACCGTGCTCGGCTTCGTATCCGAAACAGGCGTCGCCGGCCTGACGCTCGGCGGCGGCTTCGGCTACCTGGCGCGCCGCTTCGGCTGGGCGGTCGACAACCTCGAGGAGGTCGAGATCGTCACCGCCGACGGCAAGGTCCGCACCGCCAACCGCGACGAGAACGCTGAGCTGTTCTGGGCGCTCAGAGGCGGCGGTGGCAACTTCGGCGTCGTCACCCGATTCGCGTTCCGCCTCCACGACGTCGGCCCGACCGTCACCGGAGGCCTCATGATCTGGAGCGCCGACCGGGCCGACGAGGTGCTCGCAACCTACCGCGACCTCACCGAGTCGGCGCCGCGTGAGTTGACGACCGCCGTGATCGTGATGTTCGCGCCGCCAGCCCCGTTCGTCCCGGAGGAGTGGCACGGCGAGCCAATTATCGGGATGCTCGTGTGCCACAGCGGAGGTAACATGGAGGCCGACCTCGCCGCGGTTCGCGCCCTCGGCGAGCCGATCGTCGACCTCGTGAGCGAGAAGCCCTACGCGGCCCAACAGTCGATGCTCGACGACACGGAGCCGAAAGGGCTGAACCAGTACTGGAAGACCGAGTTCCTTCCCGGCCTGACGAGCGAGTTCCTCGAGACCTTCCGGGATCGCGCGCTGAGGGTGACGTCGCCGATGTCGCAATCGGTCATCTTCCACATCGGCGGTGCGCTCAACGACCGCGAGGACAACGACGGGGCGGTGGGCAACCGCGACGCCCGTTTCGTGGCAGGGTTCGCAGGCGTGTGGCCGCCCCGCGCCCCCGGCGACCAGCACGTCGCGTGGGTTCGCGAAGGGTGGGAGAGCATCCGGCCCTTCTCGACCGGCGGGAACTACGTCAACTTCCAGCTGGCCGAGGACGACAGCGCTCGGACCGCCGACGCCTACGGGAAGAACTACGAGCGTCTCCAACGCGTCAAGGCCGAGTACGACCCCGACAACCTGTTCCGTGTGAACCGCAACATCCCCCCGGCGGCCTGACGGCCAACCGGTCGGTCTTCGTCCCGAACGATGACGCACGAGGGATCAACAGGTCACATCGGCATCGGGACCACGAAGGGAGGGAAGGATGGACGGCGCCAACGGCTCAGAGCGTTTCGAGACCGTGATCATCGGCGGCGGTCAGGCAGGCCTCTCGGTCGCGTACCACCTGGCGAAGCGAGATCGGCCGTTCGTGATCCTGGATGCGAACGAGCGGGTCGGCGACGCCTGGCGCAAGCGCTGGGACTCGCTCCGCCTGTTCACCCCCGCCCGCTACAGCGGGCTGCCGGGGATGCCCTTCCCCGCCCCGCCACGCGCGTTTCCCACGAAGGACGAGGTGGCCGACTACATCGAGGCCTACGCGACACGGTTCGAGCTGCCGGTTCGAACCGGCGTCAGGGTGAACCGACTGTCCAGGAACGGGGATGGGTTCGCGGTGGCGCCGGGAGATCTGCGATTCGAGGCCGAGAACGTGGTGGTTGCGATGGCGACGGACCAACTCCCCTGGGTGCCTCCGTTCGCTCCCGAGCTCGATCCCGGTGTGGTTCAGCTGCATTCCCGGGACTACCGGAACCCCGCTCAGCTCCAGGAAGGAGACGTCCTCGTGGTGGGGGCGGGAAACTCGGGAGCCGAGATCGCCCTCGACGTCGCGAGCGGGCACCCGACGTGGCTGTCGGGGAGGGATACCGGCCACGTCCCGTTCCGCATCGATACCGTCGCCGCACGGTTCCTCGTACCGCTGGTGGTGGGGTTCCTGTTCCACTACGTGCTGACCGTGAACACGCCGATCGGCCGGAAGGTGCGCCCGAAGCTCCTTTCCCGAGGCAAGTCGCTCGTCAGGGTCAAGCCCAAGGACATCGCCGCCGCCGGCGTCGAACGCGTCCCCAAGGTGGTGGGTGTGCGGGAAGGGCTCCCCGTCCTGGAGGACGGCCGGGTCCTCGAGGTGAACAACGTGATCTGGTGCACGGGGTTCCGTCCCGACTTCTCGTGGATCGACCTCCCCGTCTTCGGCGAGGAGGAGAAGCCGAAAGAGCCGATCCACCGCCGGGGGATCGTCGCCACCGAGCCGGGACTGTACTTCGTCGGCCTGTTCTTCCTCTACGCGGGATCGTCCGCGTTGCTCCGCGGGGTGGGGAGGGACGCGGAGTACATCGCGAAGCACATGGCGTCGCGCACACGGAACGGCCGGCCGAGGGCGGACGTGCCGGCGGAAGCATGACGCCCCGAGGCGCCCGATCGCGCGGGAGCGGAAGAGGCGGTCGTGAAGCGGCAGCTCGCGTGGCCGACGGTCATCGACCCGGCCGAGCACTACGAGCGGTATCACGTTCCCGCGTTGTACGCGCCCTGGGCGGGCGACCTGCTCGACGCGGTCGGCGTTCGCCCAGGCGACCGCGTCCTGGACGTCGCCTGCGGGACGGGCATCGTCGCCCGGACGGGGCCGACCGGGTGCTGCCCGGTGGAACGGTGGTCGGCCTCGATCCGATGGAGCCCGCCCTGGAGGTGGCGCGCGCCGCTCCCGATGCGGCCGTCGAGTGGCGGCGCGGCGACGCGTCGAGCCTCCCGTTCGGGGACGCCTCGTTCACGTCTTCCTCTGCCAGCAGGGGCTTCAACTGTTTGCGGATCGGAGCGGGGCCCTCTCCGAGATGCGCCGGGTGCTCGTCCCCTGCGGTCGGGCGGCCATATCCGTGTGGGGGCCCATCGAGCGGAGCCCCGCGTGCGCAGCCCTGGCCGACTCGCTTAAGCGACACGCCGGTGTGCAGGTCGCGGCCGCGATGCGCTGGCTCTTCTGCCTGTCGGAGCCTGGAGACCTCCACGCCCTCCTCTCCGGCGCCGGCTTCGACGGCATCCGGATGCGAACAGCCCGGAAGACGACCCGGTTCCCCTCGGTGGCCGAGTTTCTCCGACGGTACGTCCCCGGGTCCCCGGTCGGCTCCGCCACAGCGCACATGTCCGAGGATGACAAGCGGAAGGTCGTCGCCGACCTAGAGACCGAGCTGGCCCCCTGGGTCGACGCGGACGGGCTGAGGGTCACGATGGAGGCCAACACCAGAGTGGCGAGACGCTGAGGTGTGCGCGTGGGACGGGGTCGATCCATCCCTGCTCTCACTTCTTGGTGCCTGATGCAGGCACGGCGGGAGGTGATGAACTGTGAGTGCGTACGATCCCCTCGTGACGGAAGCGAAGGGTGCTCCCGCCGACCCGGGCCCTGAGGGCGACCGGACGAAGGCGTTGGTCGAGCGGCTGTTCCGGGATGCCGTGGGGGCGCTCGAGCTCTACACCGTCTACATCGGTGAACGGCTGGGCCTCTATCGGGCACTCGCGGAAGGCGGCTCGGCCACCTCTTCTGAGCTGGCCGAGCGCACCGGTACCGCCGAGCGGTACGTGAGGGAGTGGCTCGAGCACCACGCTGCCAGCGGGCTTCTCGAGGTCGACGATGCGAAGGCGGAGCCGATGGTTCGGAGGTACCGGCTGCCGCCGGAGCACATCCCCGTCCTGGCCGACCCGGACGACGCCCGCTACGAGGCGTACAAGGGCGTCGACATCGTGAGTGCTGGGCGTCCGCTCCCGCAGCTGGTGGACGCGTTCCGGACCGGCGGCGCGCCAGCGCCGCTGCCCTGGGAGCCGGAAGGCGAGGGCGGGGCGGAGTACAACCGCGCGCGCTTCCTCAACCTGCTGGGCAAGGAGTGGCTCCCCGCGATCCCGGACATCGACCGGAGGCTCCGAGCCGAACCGCCGGCGCGGGTCGCGGACGTCGCGTGCGGCACCGGCTGGTCGAGCATCGCCATGGCCCTGGCGTACCCCAGGATCACCGTGGACGGCTTCGACCTCGACCAAGACGTCATCGCCGTTGCCCGACAGCATGCCGAGGAGGCGGGTGTGGCCGATCGGGTGACCTTCTCCGTCGCCGATGCCACCGACCCCCGCGCGTCGGGCCAGTACGATCTCGTTACGATCTTCGAGGCCCTCCTCGACATGTCGCGCCCCGTCGAAGCCCTCCGGGCGGCGCGCACGATGCTCTCCAAGGGTGGGTCCTTGGTGGTCGCGGACGAGCTGGTGCAGGACGAATTCACCGCCCCGGCGTCGGACCTGGATCGGTACTACTACGGCTGGAGCGTGGTGTCGTGCCTGCCCGAGGCGATGGGAGATCCGCAGACCGCGGCCACCGGCGCGGTGATGCGCCCAGCCACCCTTCGCCGGTACGCGTCCGAGGCCGGCTTCCGCGACGTGAAGATCCTCCCGATCGAGACGGATTATTGGCGCTTCTACCGGCTGATCCCGTGAAACGGACCGCTTGAGCTGGGCGGCCTCAAGCAAGGTGAGCCCGGCCGCTGGCCCGCTAGATCGAACTCGCCGCGAGCCACGAGCGGTGGGGAAGAGGTGGGTATCGCCCTCAGACATTACAGAACTGCCTCTCAAGTCCGCCCACTCGCGACTGAGCCCCGGACTGCGCCCCGGGCTGATCGGCAGACTGCTGGGGACCGCGGCTGCCAGTCTCGAGAGAGACAGGGCTCCACCGAGACGCTTGCCTTCGCAGAGCGTTAAGGAGCGGTAGGCGGTTCACACATCGTCCAGCTAGGTCCACAACGACCTTCCGGTGCGCGAACCAGCGCGGGGATCTTGTACGTCGGCCGGATCTCCTCCCGGCTCATCACGCGAAGCTCCTTCACGAGCAGGCGGAACAGGGCTTTCCGCTGCTGCGCGGAACCGGCGCGAAGGAGCGTCCCGAGATCTCTGGCCCACTCCGCGACGTCGGGGGCGCTCGGAGCCTCTGAGACGCCCTCCGATGCCCTGTGCGCGAGCGAGGCCTCCTCGGCGATCAGCGCATCGATCCGGGCCTTCAGCTTGGCGATCCGCTCCTGGCAGTCGGCCCTTGTGTTGACGTGTGGGAACAGCTGGTCGGGAAGCGGCAGGTTGAGAGCACGACAGACCCGGTCCCAGCCGTCGCCTGTTCGCCATTCCACGAGGCGATGGGGGTAGGTGGTCGAGCGGACCCCGGCGTTGTGACGCTCGTAAGCGGCCGTCGCAGCTCGAGGTTCGCGCCATCGCTCCGTGAAGCGATCGCTCAGCAGCTCGTGCAAGACGACCAGCCAGAAGAGCGCGACTTCAAGGGGGAAGTCGCTTCGTCTGCGGGCTTTCGATGGACAGGGTTGAAGCCGTGTCTCATCATGATCCTCGATGACGGGTGGTGCACCGACACAGCCGAGCGTTCGCCTGGCAGAGGTCGTCGGTTGCCTGTCTCTGGCAACCGTCCTTTGCACAGGACAGCCGATCGAACACGGGCTGCGGCGCGCCCTGCTGGCCGTGTGGCTAGGCGAAGACCTGGGCCTCGGCGCTGCCGATCTGAGCGACGCGTACTACGTCGCGCTCCTCGGCTCGGTGGGCTGCACGATCGAGCAGACGCTGTTCGCCAGGTACGCGAAGGACGACATCGCCCTCTCGGCGAAGACGGCCACGATCAACCCGACCCGACCGCTCGAGGCCTGGGCGTTCGGGCTGCGGAACTTCGGAGCGGGTGAGCCCCCGCTGCGCCGTGTCGGCAGGGTCCTGTCGGCGGTGCTCGCGGGTGGGCCAGCCGAGTTCCAAACGGTCTGTCGCGATGTTGCCTTGCGGATCGGCGACATGCTCGACATCGGATCGACGATCCAGCAGGCCCTCGCGCAGTGTCATGAGCTCTGGAATGGGCGGGGAGGACCGAAGGGGCTCAAGGCCGAGGAGATCAGTATCTCGGCGCGGATCTTCCATGTGGTTGGCGATGCCGAGGTCTTCGGCCGCACCGGAGGCGTCGAGGCAGCCGTCACTGTCGCGCGTCAGCGAGCGGGCAAGTCCTACGACCCGCGCGTCGCGGATCGCTTCTGCGACATCGCGGAATCTCTGTACGGGAGGCTGGAGGCGGAACAGCCTTGGGATGCGGTGCTTTCGGCCGAGCCTGCTCCGCTGCGGTGGTTGTCGCACGACGAGATGGATGCCTTCGGACGAACGATCGCGAACTTCGTGGACCTCAGATCTCCCCACACGCTCGGCCACTCGACCGGGGTCGCGACGCTGGCTGAACAGACGGCACGAGGCCTTGGCCTGTCGGGCGGCGAGGCGGTGGCGGTGCGGCACGCCGGCTTCCTGCACGACCTCGGGCGCATCGGTGTGCCCGTCGGGTTCTGGAACACGTCGACCTCGTGGACGGCGAAGGAATGGGAACGTGCCAAGCAGCATCCGTCTCTGACCGAGCTGGTCCTTGCTCGCTCGACCGCCCTGGGTTACCTGGGAACACTGGCTGGCCTGCACCATGAGCGATTGGACGGATCCGGGTACCGGGGCGTGCCCGGGTCGTTCCTCCCGGTCGCGGCCCGGATCTTGGCTACGGCGGACACCTACCACACCAAGACCGAGCCCCGACCCCACCGCCCGGCGCTCGAGCCGGATGCTGCGGCCGAGGAGATCCGCCGCCAAGCCCACCAGGGCCGGTTCGACGGCGAGGTCGCGGAAGCGCTCCTCGTCGCCGCCGGACACCAGGTGCGGCCGGAGATGCCCGGCGAGCTGCCTGCCGGGATCAGCGACCGGGAGGTGGAGGTGCTGCGTCTCATCGTCCGCGGGCTGTCGAACCGGCAGATGGCCCAGATCCTCTTCATCTCACCGAAAACGGTCGGCCACCACGTCGAGCACATCTACGACAAGCTCGGCGTCTCCACGCGCGTCGGAGCGACGCTGTTCGCCCTCCAGCACGGTCTGGTGCAGGAAAACCCGTAGCGACCGCGGCGGATTCGTGTTCGCGAGGTAGCCGCGAAATGGGGTGATCACCCGATGCGCGCGAAAGGTCGTCGCGGGACGATCTCCTACGACGAGCGACCGAGTACCGACCAGCCCGGTTCAGGGAGGAGGACGACCATGGCCGATCCGGAACGCGCTTCCATCACCAGCCGGTGGCAGTCCCAAGGAGGCGTGATGGACACCACGAGTCGCTACGGGAGCTTCTACAACGAGAAGTTGGCGGCGTCTGAACTACGCAGATACGGGAAGAAGGGACTGAGGCCGTGGACCCGGACGTTGGTCGAGGCGCTGAAGGCCGAGGGCGTCGAGGGCGCGACGCTACTCGACATCGGGGGTGGGATCGGCGTCATCCAGCACGAGCTGCTCGCCGCCGGCGTGACTAGCGTGATGAACGTCGACGCGTCCGCCCCGTACCTCGATGCGGCGCGGGGGGAGAGCGAGCGTCGCGGGTATGATGGCCGCGTCTCGTACCGGCACAGCGACTTCGTCGAGCTGGCCGAGTCGGTCCCTTCCGCCGACATCGTGACGCTCGACCGGGTCGTCAACGTCTATCCGGACATGGAACGGCTGATCGGACTCTCGGCGGAGCGCGCTCGGCGTCTCTACGGCCTCGTGTACCTGCGCGACACGCGTTTCGTGAGGCTCGTCGTCGTCGTGATGAACCTCGTCCTGCGCCTGCTCCGAAAGCCTGTGCGCGCGGTCGTCCATCCCGCCGACGCGATCGATCGGGTTGTCCGCGAGAACGGCCTCACCCCCCACTTCTCTCGGCAAGTCGGACCGCAGTGGCAGGTAGCGGTCTACCGGCGCCTCTGACCCCGTGATCCACACCGCGCGACGCCGGAGGATCTCAGACGGATCTTAGACGGATCTCGATCTCGTGGTGCGAAGGTCGGGGATCGCGCTCTGACACGTCGGGGTCGCTCCACATCGGTACGGTTCGCTTCCTGAAGGACACACATCCACTTCGCGCCATCCTCCAGGAGGCGGCTCGGGGTCGATTCCCGCAACCGGACGGCGGCGCTAGGGTGTTGCCTGCTCCACCTGGCAGATCCGACGCGGTGATCGCCTTCACCGCGCATCAAGTCATCGCGGCGGAGATCGACCCGGACGAGGCCCTCGCTCATCTGCCGTCCCCGGACTTCGGCGCGCCCCTGAACGCCGAGTTCCTTGCGTGGTTGGGTCGCCGCCTGGGGAGCCCGCCCGGCAGCCTGGATGTCGTGTTGGCTGCACCCGGTCTGCCGGGCGCGAGCGCCGACCCGCTGCTTCGTGAGACCGGCCGGAGGACCCACGACAGGGTGGATCGAGCCGAGCGACACAGGGAGGACGTGTCCGTCTACTCGGACCCGGACGAGACGGCGGTGGTCGTTCTGGGCAGCGGTTTGGCGGGCAGGCGAGAGATCAGTCTGGATGTCGAGGAGGCCGCGAGGGGACGAGGACTGGGGCGACGCCTGGTCCTCGCCGCGCGCACGCTGGTCCCAGAGGAGGAATTCGTCTTCGCCCAGGTAGCGCCCGGCAACGCCGCATCGCTCCGAGCATTCCTCGCCGCCGGGTTCACGCCGATCGGAAGTGAAATGCTGTTCCTCAGAGGCTGGTCGGGTTGATCATGCCGGAGCGGCTGCCAACAGCCCGGGTTCTACCCAGCCGGTTGCCCCCAGAGAGCTTCAAGGAGCGGTAGGCGGTTCACACATCGTCCAGCTAGGTCCAC